>Ga0079224_100012699_pt1 | contig 11677 bp, 14 predicted proteins | sample Stecom2015_FD_80414 | JGI IMG/M metagenome (GOLD analysis project Ga0079224, IMG submission 80414) | Agricultural soil microbial communities from Utah to study Nitrogen management - Steer compost 2015 | ecosystem: Environmental > Terrestrial > Soil > Agricultural land | place: USA: Utah...
CGGTTGGTTAAAGGACCGTTTTGGGATTTCCTGGCAGATCATACCCGAATTTCTATCCGACAAAATTTCCAATGGGGATCCCATTAGGTTGGGACGAATGATGGAAGAGTTGTGGGGGATGAAAAAACTGGACCTTGCAAAGCTAAAGGCAGCCTATGGGAACTAGGGAATAATCCTACATGACTCCAAATAACAATGGATTCATCCCAATCAATGGATTCGCTTCCAAAATTCTTAAAAATTAAAAGCAACTTAATCCTTGGTTGAACATCAGGTATTCAACATCAGACATCAAACAATCGACAAATTATGAAAAGAAAGATTCTCTTTACCCTGTCCCTGCTCCTGGGCCTTATGTTCATCCAGGCAGGCCTGAACAAATTTCTAAACTTTGCCCCAATCCCCGAAGACATCCCAGAAGAAGTGATGAATGATTTTGTGGCAATGATGGAAATCGCATGGCTCATTCCCTTGATCGCGGTGGCAGAGATTCTGGGGGGCATCCTGGTGATCATTCCCAAGACCCGGGCCTTGGGTGCCCTGGTCCTGTTTCCGGTAATGATCGGGATTCTCTTGGCACATACCGTGGTAAATACCGATGGCTTGGTACTGGCATTGATCCTTGCCGCCATTTTGGGGTGGATTTTTTATGAAAACAGGAAAAAATACAGTGTCCTGATCGGGTAAACCCTTCAAAAGCAAAACAATGGAACACAAAAAGATAAAAGTGGAGGCCTCCATAGGTGCCCCAACGGATAAGGTATGGGAATTCTGGAACAAACCGGAGCATATCGTCAATTGGAACTTTGCCGCCGATGATTGGTGCTGCCCCTCCGCCGAGAACGATCTGAGGAAAGGGGGCAAGTATTCGGCCAGGATGGAAGCAAAGGACGGCAGTTTTGGTTTTGATTTTGAGGCCGTATACGATGAGGTCATCGAAGGGCAGCGGATCGCTTATACCATGCCGGACGGAAGGCAGGCCACCACAAGCTTTCAATCCAAGGACAACGCCACCCACATCAGTACGGTTTTCGATGCCGAGGACCAGAATCCCGTGGAGATGCAACGGGAGGGTTGGCAGGCAATTTTGGAAAACTTCAAGCGCTATGTCGAAAAGTAGTGCCAACAAGCCATTGTCGGGGCCCGTATAAACGACAACACCAAATAAACAATGAGATGGTAGAGGTATTCAGGACCAATGTCAAATCCAACAAATTTGCAGGACAACTTCTTGGGGTCCTGCATCTGCGTTTCCCACAACTCAGGTTCAATTTTGATCTTGAGGACCGGGACAACATCCTAAGGGTGGAAGCTGGAGATTGCCGGATCGAAGCGGAAGCTATCATGGAGACGGTGCGGAAACACAGCTTCCATATTGAAATTTTGCCAGACCTGCCGGCAATGGGAAACCGGCCCTTGGAAAAGATTTAGGAATTTTTGATGCAACCAATTCGGGTTTTTTTCATCAATGGGGAAACCTAAAAATTAAAAATGGAACTGTATATGAAAAGAAATGTTTTAATGTTCGGGACGATCATGCTGTTTGGAGGACTGCTGATCTCATGTGATTCCAATGACGATGTACCCTGCCCAGAGGATTTTTCCGGGGCCCTTACCGCTGAGGAAGGGCAGCTGATCGGCAGTTGGGCACTTTCGGCAATCGTATCGGATACGGCGATCGATATGACCGACGACGGAGAGGACAATCCGAGCACCAATTTCTTTGCACAATATGGGGATTGCCAAAAGGATGCGGTCTATACCTTTGGAACCGACCGGGGCTATACCTTTGATCAGAGCCAAAATGTGGAATCCTGCGACAACCAGGTCAGCTTGGAAGGTACTTGGAGATTGGCATCCGATCAATTGAGCCTGGTCAGCGGATGCAGCTTGCAGAACATCAATTTGGACCTTGCGGGGAATGGACAATCCTTTTCCTTTACCGGAGACTTCAATGTTAGGGATGTCTCGGGTACTGTAAGACCCGCCAAGATCACCTTTACTTATTCCTTGGTCCCCTCAGTCTGAAATGAACTTTGGGCCTTCCCTGGAAGGTTGCACGTATTGTTGGTATGGCATTCCTCGATCCCGGGGCCTCGGATTCCTTTCCCTTCATGTCCCCATATTTTGGATGTTCCCCCATGTTAGGATGTGTCGGGTCCGGTAATCTGAAGGACCTTTCTTGATCGGGGATGCCATTTTTTTATAAAATTGGCTATCCCTGTCCATTTCGACATTCCCTTGCCTTCAGCCCATAAGCTTGATTTGGACCAAGTTGATCGAAAGGGGTCATGTATTCACTTAATTCGGGATTTTGGTTCGACTTCGTGGAGATAACACATAATCCCAATGGGAGACCTTCTACCGTGCAATCATCACATTTAAATGGGGCGGTGCATCATTTCAATGAATTAAATCTCCGGTTTACGAAGCCTTATTTGCTTCCCCAATGCCCGTACCTGCTGCCCTTGACCAAACTCATGTTTTCATTTTTTGGTAAAAACTGACTTTTATCAGTTTTTAGAATTCGGTTGTGTCGGAACTTTGTGTCAACAAAACCGAGAAATCATGAAAATACAATTCAAGAGAATCCGAATATCAATCCCGATTGCCCTGGTGTGGGTCATGGTGGGATTGCTGCCCGTAGCCCTGGGTGCACAAAGCTTTAAGTTGGACAATGGGCAAGGAAAGGTTTCGGTCACCGGAACTTCCTCCCTGCACGACTGGGAAGAAATTGCCGAACAAAAGTCCGGAACCATGACACTGGACCTCAACGGGGAAGCTGTCTCGATCAATGCCCTGAACTTTGCAGTGGAGGCCGAAAGCCTCAAAAGTGGCAAATCCGGCATGGACAAGAACACCTACAAGGCCCTAATGACGGACAAGCACAAGCAAATCGTCTACAAATTTGAAAGTATCAAATCGATTTCCCCTAAGGGAGCCAACAGCTACAAAGTGGTGGCCGTGGGTAAACTGACCATCGCGGGAAAGACCAATGGAATAGAGATGGACCTGGACCTAAAGGTGGATGGGGACAAAGTGCTGGTCAAGGGCTCAAAGGCCCTGAAGATGACCGATTTTGGAATCGAACCTCCCAAAGCCCTGATGGGAACCATCAAGACCGGGGACGGGATCGTGGTCCACTTTGATACGGTCTGGAAAAAATAAACACAAACCATTTGAACCCAAAATCCAAAAAGTTATGAAATCATCTTTTATTAAATTCGGATTACCGGCCTTATTGCTCATCGTGGGGCTATCGGCCAACGCCCAGAACAGGGATTTGGACAACTACAGACAGCCCGATCAGCGGGGAGTCAACGTATTTGAAAGCCCGAAGGACAGCGTCCTCAGTTTTGATGGGGTGCAAGTAAGGATAGGAGGTTCCTCGACCCTACAGTTCCAGGCCGTGGACCATGAGAATTCCGGAGCTGTGGAGCTTATAGAAATCGGGGACAACTTCAACCTGGCCACCGCAAACCTGGATCTCGACGTGGTGCTCGCCAAGCGAATTCGCATGCACCTTAGGACTTATCTTTCCTCAAGGCACCACCCGGAGCCCTATGTAAAGGGGGGATACTTTCAGATCGACAACCTGGACTTTATCAGTCCCGGGTTTATGAATGAGGCCATGAAGTACCTGACCATCAAGGTAGGCCATATGGAGAACAACTATGGGGATGCCCATTTTAGAAGGACGGACAACGCCCAGGCCATGCACAACCCTTTTGTGGGCAACCTGATCATGGATGCCTTTACCACCGAGGTAGGGGGTGAGATCTATTTCAGAAAAAATGGATTCTTGGGAATGTTTGGGCTTACCAACGGTAAACTGAACCAGGCCGTAAACAACCCTGGGACCACTGGAGCCACCATCTTGGGCAAATTGGGATACGACACCCAATTGAACGACGATCTTAGGCTAAGGCTCACAGGGTCCATGTACTCCACTGGGAAATCGGGCAACGTCTACCTCTACAATGCCGACAGAAGTGGTTCGAGATATTATTTGGTCATGGAAGAAGTAGGGGCCACTGCCGCTGGAAACTTCAGATCGGGACGCTATAACCCCGGTTTGTCCAATGAGATCACCGCATTTATGTTCAACCCCTTTGTAAAGTATAAAGGTCTGGAGTTTTTCGGTACCTTTGAACATGCCAAGGGCAAGACCAATGCCGAGACCGAGGACAGGTCCGCTACCCAATTGGCCGGGGAACTGGTCTATCGTTTTGGGGAAAAGGAGAATTTCTTTCTCGGAGCCCGATACAATACCGTGGATTCCGAGGACCTGTCCGGGGCCGATGTCACCATCGACAGGTTCCAATTGGGTGCAGGCCTGTTCTTGACCAAAAATATCCTGGCCAAGATTGAATATGTCAACCAACAGTACGACGGCTATGCCCCAACAAGCATATTTAACGAGGGGCAGTTCAAAGGGATTCTTTTGGAGGCTGCCATCAGTTTCTAAGGCAGTTTTATGGGTTACAACCATTGAAGCCCAGGGCTCCAGGGCCTTGGGCTTCAAATTTATAGAACGCAAACTTTAGGGATTATGATATCTTCGATTTCCTTCAGTGTCAAGAATGCGATTGCAATTGCCCTGGTTTTCCTTGGGACTTTCCTTGTCGATCCCGAGCGGGAAGCGAGGATTTGGGTGGCCCCCGGTAGCCAGGTGCTCATTTCGGGAACCTCCAATGTCAATAAGTTTACCTGCAGCTATGAAGTACCCGGCCTGGAAGTGCCCGTACATATGGTCTATAAGGAAAATCTTGACGAAATTCATTTTAAGAATGCCAACCTGCAATTGGAAAGCGATTGTTTTGACTGTGGGGGAAAGGCCATCAACAAAGATTTCAAGGAATTGTTACAGACCGAAAAGTACCCATGGATAAAACTCAGGCTCCTCTATGTGGATCCCCCAGACCCGGATATAAAAAAGGTAGGCGTAGGCATGGAGATCACCATCGCAGGGGTCAGCCGAACCTACGTCATCGAACTGGACAGTGACCTGCGCGGGGATATATTCGTGGACGGGACCCTTGCCCTGAAATTGACGGATTTTGGTCTGGAGCCTCCCAAAAAGGTATTGGGGTTGATCAAGGTGGACGATCAGGTGCTGGTCGATATAAAACTGAGGTTAAGGGAACTTTGAGCCATCATAATGGTAATACAACATCCGTTGGGATTCTGTTCCAACGGATTTTGTGTTTAGGGATATGAATAAAGTCCGGGATAAAGTATCTTGTGTCCCTGTAAAATACACTTCGCCATGAAAAACCTTTCAAAGAAAGCATTATTCTGTTTCGTTTTGCTCCCATTGGCCCTGTGCAACACAACGGTACGGGCACAGGACAATTTTGGAGGACTCGCCCTCTATACGGTCCGTGATGCCATGGGGGATGACCCCAAGGGCATCCTCGCCAAGGTCGAGGAAACCGGCTATGCCTATGTGGAAGCCGCAGGTTACGATCAAGGAAAGTTCTATGGTATGGAACCGGAAGAATTCAAGGCCCATTTGGAAAAGTTGGGCCTCAAGCCCGTGAGCACCCATCAGGGCAGTGTGACCCTGGAGAATGCAGATCGACAGATTGCCGCGGCCAAAGCAGCGGGATTCACCTATTTCACCATCCCAGTGCCCCCTATGGGCATGTTCACCTATGATCGGGAAAAGGGCATGGGCATGGAGGGTTCCGTGGAGGACCTGGCCGATATCCTGACCCAATTGGGAAAAAAATGTGAGGCCGCCGGCCTTCAACTGTTGTACCACAACCACGATTTTGAGTTTAAAAAGAATGCTGAGGGAATCATCCCAATTGATTATCTCCTGGAACATACCGACCCCAAATACGTCAATTTCCAGATGGACATCTACTGGGTCGCCAAGGCAGGGGCCGATCCCCTGGACTATTTTGAAAAATACCAGGGAAGGTTCAAATCCTGGCATGTAAAGGACATGGACGATCAGGGCAGGTTTGCCCCGGTAGGGGAGGGCACCATCGATTTTAAGCGCATCCTGGACCAAAAGGAGAGTTCTGGAATGCTCAAGTATTTTGTGGAACAGGACATGACCTTTGGAAAGGAACCCCTGGAGGTCATCAAGATCAGCCATCAGGGCCTAAAGACCATAGGATTTGATTAGGAGCAGCGATCGATCCAAGGGTCTTGGGAGGGAAACCAAAAAAAATATTTCATACTACCCCGCACATTAGTATCTTTGCACCCGCAAACCCGGGTCGCGTAGCTCAGCTGGATAGAGCATCTGCCTTCTAAGCAGACGGTCGCAGGTTCGAATCCTGCCGCGATCACTTGATAATTAAAACTTTAGGGACTGGCGTCCTTGAAGTTTTTTTTGTTTGTAACCCTTGGTTTCACAAATTAAAAATAAGCGGGGAAATGCCCGACGCCATTTGGACTTTTCGATTTTGCCTTGAGGTCCGCACTACGATAAGGTGTTCTAGTTACAACTACTGTTTTTACAATTCAATCGAGTGGCGTTGCCACATTTTATGGGACTGGCTTAAGTCACAATGAACAATGAATCTTTAACAGGATTCCACAACGAAAGACAACTGAAAGATCTACCGTAAAGATTTCAAATAAAAAGCGGCACCTAATTCCCACTATCCTTGCTATACGAATAACTTAATAGCAAGGTTATTGTCAAGGGTTAAAGGGAGGATGGGATAAAATCATATCGGCAGGCCCCAGCCTTCACTTTGACCAATCGAGCCAACAATCGATTCGAACAGGTCAATGGCGATGGTCCCGGAACCCTATCTTGTACCGGTCAGGTATTAAAAATCAGGGAAATGGGAGTCATTGCTACAAACAAGAACGAAATAAGGTTCTACTATAGTTCAATGTCATCAATTGGCAAACAGGCCCTGGCTTTTATTCTCGCTTCGGATAAAAAGATATTGGCCATAGATGTGTCCAAAACCAAGATTACGGGCACACAATGGGTGGAAATTGCCAACGGCCTGGGCCTGGAGGTAGACCAATTGATCGACACGGACCATCCCGATTTCATCAATCAATACGGAACCAAGGTCAAGATCGATGACCAGCACGACTGGTTAAAGATCCTGGAAAAGCACCCATCGGTCCTCCAACGCCCCATAATTGTCAACGGGACAACCTTTATACAGATTATGAACCCACCCGATGTCAAGAAGTTTTTGGAGCGGGAGAGCATGGGGTCCGATGATGAACCAACCGATCAATGACCTATTGCCCCAAAGGGCCATGTCCTTTAAAAGTTGGAATTTTGACCCTATCGATCAAAGCATTTTGAGGGCATTGAAATTAAACCTACTTTTACTATATCATAAATCGGGGTGCCCAATTCTAGGCTGAGAATATACTCGAAGACTGGGCAGATAATGCTGGCCAAGGATTTTATGATAGCAAAGGGAACTAAAATGTGTTTCACATACAGTTCCCTTTGTGTTTTTATGCCTTTCCCGTAAAATGGGTGTGCTTCCCAAGGCCTCAAGGAAACCTATGAAAATTCCCTAGGACCTTTCCTTGCGGGTCTTATCCAAATAATCGGAATCTGTGAGATCGAGAATCATAGGGGTGATGCTGGTCTTGCCCGTTTTGATGGCCCAGCGGTCGGATCCCCGTTCCTCAGGCTCTATGGGGACCACGGTGAACCAATAGATGGGCCTTCCCTTCAGGTCATTTTGTGTCATCACCTTTCCATCGTACTGTCGTACGGATTGTTTGGTCCACGCTATATCACCCACGGGATTCCTGGGAAAATTGATATTGAGCAATTCCAGCTCCTTCAACTGGATGACCTCGTCAAGGGCAGCCTGTACAAAGGGTTGGAGAATCTTGAAGTCGGTTTCCGAATCCCCGATCGAAACACTCAGGGCAATCCCTCGAACTCCAAACAGAACGGCTTGCCTGGCCGCGGAAAGCGTACCTGAATGCCAGGCCGAATTTCCAAGGTTGGATCCCAGGTTGATGCCCGATAGCACCAGGTCGATATCCTCAAAAAGATGGAGACCCAAAGCCACGCAATCCGAAGGGGTGCCATTTACCCTAAAGGCCCTTATGTTCTCAAAGTGGATGGGGGAGGTCTTATAGGTTATGGGTCTGGAAGAAGTAATGGCCTGGCCCATGGAGGATTGTTCCACATCGGGAGCCATTACGATAACTTCCCCGTAACGCGTCGCCTGTTGGGCCAAACATGAAATGCCTGGACTGTATATCCCATCGTCATTGGTTACCAAAATCTTCATATGCAGGGGGTTTGTACTGAAATTACTAAATCTTGTGCTTAATTTTCTTAAACCAAGGTTAAATCCCAAGAAAAAAGCTTATTTTGTATCGGGAATACCCTGAGAGACAACCCACGACCCATACCTGACATTCCTTTAAAGCGGAACTGTCATGAGTCCATACAAAATAATATATAACCCAACGGCCGGGGATGGTGACCATTCCCCCGCGGCCTTGATCGAGCATTTTTCCAAAAAGGGAATTGTCGTGGAACCCGTATCCACGGACGACCCGGATTGGAAAACCACCCTGGTACGATCCATGGGTCCAATTCTGGTTGCCGGTGGGGACGGTACCATCCATAAAGTTGCCATTGAAATCCTTGAACAGGATCTGGACCTCCCCGTGGGAATCCATCCCGTGGGAACGGCAAACAATATTTCAAAGGCCCTGGAGTCCTTTGGGGAGATTGGGGGAGCGTCCCCTTTCGATGCAGGAAAGATTTCAGGTCTGAAGGGCCATAAATATTTTATTGAAAGTCTGGGATTCGGGGTATTTCCCCACTTTGTCAAGGCCATTAAGGAGGATGGAAACAAGGAGGACATCAAGAAGGACAAAAAACGGATTGCGCAGTTTTTAAAGGGGGTCATCGATGCGCACAAACCCAAAAAAACCACCATTTATTTGGACAGGCTAAAGCTAAAAGGAAAATTCCTGCTGGTGGAGCTGCTCAATATAAATTATATAGGGCCAAACCTGTACCTGGCACCCACGAGCCGTCCGGGGGATGGTTATTTCCATTTGTGCCTGGTCCCTGGCCACCGCAAGGAGGAGCTCAAGGAGTTTATGGAGCGAGCTTTGTTCGGGGAAGGTCCGACCGTTGGCGAAGTGGGGGATTGGTTCCTTTGCGTACGGTGCAAGAAAGTAAAATTCAAATCCAAGGATCCCAATTTCCATCTCGACGATGGCCTAATCGACTATTCCGCAGAAAAGATAAAGGTGCGCAACCTGAAAGGAAGGCTGCGTTTCATACCTTCCTGATTTCTTGGATTTCGCGGCCCCGATCCCAAGGTACCGATTGCAGTAAACTTTCCCGTGATATGGTCAAGGAATTACATTGAGGTTTCCGTCTTTACGGCATGGGAGAACTCCCAAAACCGTAAAAACAAACATCAGGATGGAACATTACAAGGGAAAGAACCCTACCAAAGAGGACCAAGAAAAAGAAGTGGTGGTCATTACCGGAAGCAGTGGCCTTTTGGGATCTTCATTGATTTCGGCCTTGGCCCCGAAGTACAGGATTGTGGGGCTGGACCTGATTCCCCCATCCCATGCCCAATTCCAAGCGGAATTCGTGGTCTTTGATCTAGCAGATGAAAACTCCATCCTAGCGGCCATGGAGCGTATCCGGTATGCCTATGGAAACAAGATCGCCTCGGTCATCCATTTGGCGGCCTACTATGAATTCGCCCAAAGGGACAGTCCCCAATACCATGAGATCAATGTTGCGGGCACCGAAAAGTTTATGTCGCACTTACAGGATTTCGAGCTGGAACAGATCCAGTTTTCCAGCTCAAACCTGATCTATAGGCCCAGCCGACCCGGCCTCAAGATCGATGAGGACTGTCAGGTGGAGGCCAATTGGGGCTATCCGGAATCCAAAGTCCTGACCGAAGAGCTCATTCGGAACCAGCGCAATGGCATCCCCGCAGTATTTTTGAGAATTGCCGGAGTCTATACCGATTATGGGCATTCCATACCCATCACCCAGCAGATCAAACGGATCCATGAAAAGGAATTGCTGAGCCATTTTTATTCGGGGGACACGGATCACGGGGATGTTTTTGTCCATTTGGACGATGTGGTCCGTGCCATCGAAAAGGCATTGGAAAAACGACGGGAACTCCCGGAGGAAATAGCCCTTAACATTGGGGAGCCCGAGTCCCCAACCTACCAGGAGTTGCAGGATTCCATCGGCAACCTCCTTCATGGGAAGGATTGGGAAACCTACGAATTGCCAAAGTCCTTGGCCAAGGCAGGGGCATGGGTCCGGGACCTTGTGGGCGATCCGTTCATCAAACCTTGGATGATCGATCGTGCCGGTTCCCACTACGAACTCGATATTGGTCGGGCCCGGGAACATTTGGACTGGCAACCAAGACACCGAATATTGGATACCCTTCCCACGATAATCGGGAATCTGAAGGCCGATCCCCAACTTTGGTACAACAACCATAATCTGGAATAAAAATGGCCATGGGAATGGAACATATACCACCGGGCTGGGATTACAACCCCGCCACTTGGAACCAGCGGATTCCCATTGTGATCCTGGCCATCTTTGGTTTTGGAATTGCCCTTTACCTTTCCCTCTACCAATTGGGTTTGATCCCTAGGGTATGGGAGCCCTTTTTTGGAAGCGGCAGCCGGACCATATTGAATTCCAAGATTTCCCATATTCTGCCCATACCCGATGCGGCCCTGGGCGCCTTCGGATATCTCGTGGATGCCGTGGCCGGTCTGATTGGGGGGACCCACCGTTGGCGTAGGATGCCCTGGATCGTAATCGTGTTTGGATTGGCCGTGGGCCCCTTGGGGCTGGTGAGCGTCCTTTTGGTGGTGCTACAACCCGTGCTTTTCTCGGCATGGTGCACCCTTTGTCTGGCCTCTGCCGTCATCTCCATTGTCATGATCGGTCCGGCCATGGACGAAATGTTGGCCAGCCTTCAGTACCTCAAAAGGGCAAAAGGGTCCAATGCCTCAACATGGAGAATTTTTTGGGGCATAAAACAAGAATATAAAAAAGTGGGCTAATATTCCACGAACCTAAACCTTACCATTATGTGGGCACGGGCACTGACTATTATTTTGGGAGTTTGGCTGATGGTCGCCCCCGACCTTTTGGGATACGGCATTGCCGCTGCCCACAACGGGTATATCGTGGGTCCTCTATTGATCAGCTTTTCCACCATCTCACTCTGGGAGGCCACCGATATGGTACGAAAATGGAATTATCCTTTGGGCCTTTGGCTGCTTTTGGCGCCTTGGGTCTTGGGATATGGCCTTGGCATCGCCCAAGCAAGCGATATGTTCACCGGGGTGATGGTATTGGTACTTTCCAAAGTAAGGACCACCATAAAAAACAGATATGGCGGAGGTTGGTCCTCCCTCTGGACCAAGGAATCCGGGCATAAGGGTACTCCAGGGGAACAAAAAAGTGCGACCGATGGTCAATGGGACAAAAAATAATATCGAAAGCGGCAATATTGGAAAGGAGCATGGCCTACATTTAAATTGAGAAAACATGGACGATTCCACAGAAAATATTTATGCCCCCTCGCATGTAGTAAGGAACGGCCGCAACTTGGTTTGCCACCGGTCCCCGATCCGAGAGGGGGCATAATTGGAATCGGACCAAAATGAGAAACTATGGAAATCAGACGACTCC
>Ga0079224_100012700_pt1 | contig 11677 bp, 14 predicted proteins | sample Stecom2015_FD_80414 | JGI IMG/M metagenome (GOLD analysis project Ga0079224, IMG submission 80414) | Agricultural soil microbial communities from Utah to study Nitrogen management - Steer compost 2015 | ecosystem: Environmental > Terrestrial > Soil > Agricultural land | place: USA: Utah...
TTTTTATTTTAAATTTATTATTACAAAATTTTATTAATAAAAAAAACAAAATACACAAAAATAAATATAAAACATCAAATATTCGCAAACAAAAATAAAGAAAGTATTAAAAACAAATACAATAAACAAAATAAATACGTTAGAACTTATATAATAAACATTCAAAACTTGATTAATACTATTTTTAAACTTTACGAAAAATACATTCTTTATTATCACCAAATAATAATAACTACTAACAATACTAAAAACTATCAAAAAAATGCTATACAAATAATAACTCGAATCTATAAAATTAAAGATGACCAAAAACTTCGAAAAAAAACCTGCAAATGGTGGTATACCACCAAACGAGAACAAAACACTACACAACATAATAGAAATAAAATAATTTTTATTAGACAAATAAAAAAAATCATAAATAAACTTAAAATTATAAAAATGAATTTTATTCATATAATAAAACCTATAATTAAAAACTGAAATAAGAAACACAAATACAAACAAAGACAAGAAAATATAAACTACCAAATAAAAAATAGCAAAAATAAAACTATTAAACGTAAAAACCATAAAATTCGACACAATAAAACCAGCATGAACTATCGAACTGTATCCAATCAAACGTTTAAAATTCTTCTGAAACAAAGCACCAATTGTTCCATACAAAATAGAGCAAAAAGCGCAAATAAATACATAAATATAAAAAAACCCAGAAAAATTATGAACAAAAAAAAATATTTTAAACAAAATATAAAATCCAAACAATTTTGAAATTGTAGCAATAATTAGAACAGTAAAATATGGTGCATATTGATAAATATCGGGAACCCAGACTTGAAAAGGAAATGCACCAATTTTAAACATAAGCCCAATCATTATAAAAAACTGCGACACTAGCAAATAAAAATTATTTATTTGATCAAAATTAATAATATAAATATCAAAAAAATTTATACTTCCACTAAAAAAATAAACAAAGCTTATTCCAAACAAAATCAAGCAACTTGAAAATGTAGACATAACAAAAAATTTTACTGAACTTTCAATTGATTTATAACTCTTATAAAAACTCACAAAAATATAAAAGCACAAAGTTTGCAACTCCATACTCAAATAAAAAGTTAGAAAATCACATGACAAAATATTAATAAACACACCAAAAATTATAAAAACATACAAAATATAAATCTCAATTTTATAAATGTTTATAACCTTAAAATAATTTGCTATACTATTAATAATAAACAAAGTACAAATAATAAAAAAAAACTTAAAAAAAAAAGCTGAAAAATTCAAAAAAATTGTAAAATTAAACAAAAAATAATAATCAAAAAATTTAATAAATTCAAACAAAAAATTAACATCTATCACAAATATTGTAAAAAAAATAAAACTAATAAAATTCGACACATTAGCAACAAAAAGTCTATTAAAAAAAACACTATAAACCTTATCGTTGTTAGAAATGCTAAAAAAATAATAACCAATAAAATAATAAAAAAAAATTATAAAAAAACAAACTAGCATATATATCTCTATTATAAAATAATAATACATCCGCAGAAATCCAACTCGTATTAAAATTAAAAATACAAAATCAAAATGGGTGAATAATGAGATTCGAACTCATATTTTTAAAACCACAATTTAACGATCTAACCATTAATCTATATTTTATACATGTGCGTATATATGCACATAAACCATAATTATTCCTTTTAATTAAAAATAACAATGGCCATAACAACAAAATCATTTTTTACACAAAATATACTAAATTCCAAACACTGCAAATACAATACATTAAATAATGTAAAAAACACACTACTTCATCAAATACTAATAAACTGAAACATAAACACCAAAATAAAAAATAAAAAATATCAAAAAAAAACAAACAAAAAATTCCCTAATACTTAGATCGGAAACAAATTTTATAAAATCCCTATTAATTGAACCAAACATTATTCTACAATACATCCAAAACACATATACACCAATAAAATATATCCCAAAAATAGTTATAAGCAACAATACAAACGATTTATTATAAATACTCAACAACAAAACAAATTCAGATGAAAAACCACATGTTCCAGGAAAAGAAATATTAGCCAAACAAAAAATAAAAAAACAACAATCAAAAATCGGCATCAACAAATTCAACCCACCATAATACAAAATTATCCTACTAGAATATCGATCATAAATAACCCCAACACAAAAAAACAATCCAGCTGAAATCAAACCATGAGTAAACATACTAAAAATACCTGATGCCAATCCTTCATAATTCTGCAAAAAAACACCAATTGTAGAGATACCCATATGAGAAATAGAACTATACGCAATAATTCGTTTAATATCAATTTGAAACAAAGCTGCAAATGCACTGTAAATAATTGATATTGAACAAATCACATAAATAAAATTACTAAATCTAGCTACACCAATTGGAAAGAATGGGACGACCTAACGAATCAAACCATAACCACCCATTTTAAGCAAAATACCAGCCAAAATAATTGAACCAACGGTTGGTGCTTCAACATGCGCTTCTGGCAACCACAAATGAAATGGATACAAAGGCAACTTAGTTGCAAACGCAATAAAAAAAGTCACAAACATTATATACTGATCAAAGATATTAAACTCAAAATTTCGCAAAATAAACTAGTTTGTTGATCCAACTCTACTATATATATATATAATAGAAAACAACATAAAAAATGAACCTATCAACGCATAATAAAAAAACAAATACGCAGCATAAACTTTTTGAACTCTATTTCCATAAAAAATTATAATAATCACCATTGGAACAATTATAGCTTCATAAAAAAAATAAAAAAAAACCAAATCAAATGATACAAAAAACTGAAAACAAAAAAACTCAACCAAAAAAAGTAGAACAAAAAAATTCCTTTTTTTTCTTATAGATTTGATATTATACTAACCAATCAATATACAAATAACAAACAAAAATGCAGTCAACCAAACAAAAACCAAAGACAGCAAATCAAGCCCAATACAATAAGTAAAATTAAAAAACTTAGTAAATTGAAAATTCAAATAAAATTGAACCGAACAATTCTTAAAATCATAATAATAAACCAACAAGTTTACATTAAAAAAAACCAAAAATGAAGCAAAAAAAAAATAATTTTTCAAATCTCTATTAGCTATAAAAATTGAAAAAAAAATAATAACCAGTGGATAAAAAACAATATTTGTAACAAAAAACAAATTCATATCAAAAATATAAAAATAAAAAATATTTATAAAAAAATTAACAAAATACAACATTTATTTTTTTTTTAAACTCTAAAAATTCAAATCAAACCAAAAAAGTGTGAAAGATAGGACTTGAACCTATAACTTTAAATTTTTCAAACTTACACTCTACCAATTGAGTTACTTTATGACACTTTTCATACCAAAAACAAACCTTATCCCATTCTATTCTGAGCAACGAGACTCGAACTCGCAAAGGAATAAAATTTCCACTAGGATTTGAAACTAGCACGTCTACCATTCCGCAATACTTTTCAAAGTAAAAATTCAAAAAACAACCAAAAAAATGCCATAAACTAAAATGTTATTTAATACAACAATAATTATAAAAATCATACAATTTATAATGATAACATACAAAATCTAAAAATTCACTTCATTAAGTTTAATAAATTTTATAAAAAATTCATAATTATAATAAACACTTTGACCAAATTTAAAAACACCATTATTATAATTACTAACATTAGTATCATCACCAATATTAACTACACTTTTGTTTATTCTAATACTTTCCAATGCTTGCAACATGCTAAACAATTGATTTTCAATTTTTTCAAACATCATAAAATAACCAAAACAATAATTATAAAAACGCAAATAAAAAGAACCTATACTATAAAAGTCAACAGAACCAGATATCTGCTCTTTATTAACACCCTTAACACCAAAAGCCGAAATCACACCATTGTTATAATTAACAAACAATTTAATCATAATTTCAAAAAGCACAGAATCAATTCTAAAATCAAAAAAATCAAGCTTAAGCTTTTCAAAAAAATCAAAACTATCTCTAATTATATAATTAACAAAAATCAAATGCTCAAAAGAAAAAGAACTCAAATATCTATAAAAATTAATCATCAAAATTTTAACTATCCTATTAAAATAATCAAGATTAAAAATATAATTAAATATATTCAGCGTTGGATCAGTATTTATAATTTTATAAATACTATCAAAATCAAAATTAATTTCCTTAATATTAACACTTTTATTTTTAACAACAGTAACAAAAAAATCTGAAAAAAAATCACTACTACTACTTATAAAATTATTCTGAAAGCAAAAATAAAAATAAATAAACCAAAATATTTTTATAATTTCATATCGATTTACATAATAAAAATTATAAAAATTATACAAAATATTCCTTATTATTTTGTGTTTATCAATATCCTTAAACTTAAAACCTCCATCCAATCCATAAAATTTGTACTCTGCAGCAATAGGACTAAATACAATAACAGATTTATCAAAAAATTTATTCAAATAAAAAAACTCATTAAAATTTCTAGAAAACATAGACTTAAAACGAGACCTAAAAATCAAACCAAAATCAATAACAAACTCATCATATTTAACCTTTTTTCGCAAATCACCACTATCTTCAAGGTACTTTTGCAAATAAAATTTTTCAACAAACAAATTTTTTCGAATTGAATCATCAATATTCAAGAAAACATAACTCAAATTGTTCCAATTATCAAAATCAAAACAAAATTGTGATTGAGACTAATAATTAAATTTTAGCCTAATATCACTTATTGCTGAAACACTATACATAAAATTCAATATTTCATACCTAGAGCCAAAATAAACAAAATTAAAGAAAACAAAGTTTGAATCAAAAAATTTACCAAAATTATCAATATAACTAAAATTAACAAACTTCTAATATTCATAATTCGTATAATTATAATAATTGTATCTCCTAATACATGTATAATCATTATAAGTATTCGCAATGCATTTCAAATTTACATAATTATACAAATTATTGCTACTAACCACCCCCCCTCCCTTTTCATTATTATAAACACAGAATTTACCATGAAAATTACAATAACTATTAAAAAACTTAATAGAATTTACATAAAAACTCTCAAAATTTACATATCTATTGTTAACAAAAATGCTATATCTAGTAAATCCAATAAATTCCATCATATAATATCATACAAAACAATTAATTTTAATTATAATATTTTTTTTCATCATCATAAAATTCGTCTTCTTCTTCTCCATATTTAGAATAATAATCTTTATAATACTGTTCTTCCTTATCAATTCCCTTAGAAAACTCTTCCATTGTTTTATCGTACTCTTCCAGATCATCATCTGATGCATCATCAAGTTCTTCTTCTTGTTCAATAGCATTCTCAAAAATATCCAATGGATGATAAGTCAAAAAAAGCATAGTATCCTAATATTTCAATATAGTAAATACAAAATTTCCAGTAAAAAATACTACAAAAAATCTAAAAAATCGACCAAAATAAAAAAACTAATCAATAACTCTACAAAACAAACCATTATTACTTTTAAATCTAATCAAAACTATCTAACTAATAACAAAAAAAGAAAACAACTAAAAATAATAAAAAAACGAAAAACTACAAAAATAAAATACCTACATTAGAATTACAGAAAACACAAAATTAAAAAACTAAAATGCAATAAAATAAATAGAAAAAAACACATATTTAATAAAATAAAAAAGATAAAACATAACAAATTTACAAAATACAAAAATGTAATTATAAAAAAACACAATACTAGAATAATTCCAATTAGATGAATTGGCCCAATCCACAAAAGCCAAAGTATTTTTATAGTAAATATTATTATCCAAAAATACAACCCAAATGCTATATATAAAATAATTAAACCATGAAACAAATGCAAAACCATTAGAAACTATCACATTGACCAAAAAGTAACTCAAATTAGTATAAAATCCAAACAAAAAATAAATATTAAACGCTAGAATTTCTTTAATTATTTTATAAAAAAAAAATTTCAAAAAATAAAAAAACCCAAACAAGTAATAGAATTTATTAATTTTAAAAAACTAAAAAATAAAATTAAAAATAATAAAAAATATTTTAAAATTCATGAAAATTTTACAAATAAACAAATAAAACCAAAAAAAAACATTAAAAATAATAAAACTCATTTAATTTAAACTAGTTTTTATTAAATTCATTTGAAGCAAAAAATAATTTAATACTTTAGTCATACAATAAATTTTAATAAATAAAACAAAACGCCTTTTTACATGAAAAACCAAACAATTTTTGTACAAGAAAGGATTCGAACCTTCGATATAAATACTATTTATATATTAAATTTCAAATTTAACGCAATAAACCACTCTGCCACTTGAACTTGAGCCGGCAACAAGATTCGAACTTGTGCTAATTAAACCAAAATTAATCACCTTACCACTTGGTTATACCAACTCAATTTTAATTGACAACCATAAAAAAATAATTTATTTCCTAAAACAAAAATTTTCTTTTGCTTATAAAAAAATAAAACTTAACAACAATAATTTTATTCCCAAAAATATCATCACAAAAAATATATTTACATAAACACCAAAAAATATTTTAGAAAACATTACTTTTAAAGCATATTTATTAAATATTTACATATACTAAATATTGAATTAAATCAAAAAATAAAAATTCCAAACGTCAATAAAATTCAATACTCAAATCTCACCAAATAAATTTTTAAAAACACTAATTTTCTTAATATTTCCACATCCATGCCATTCAATAATATTGCAATTAATTAATTCCAACATATGAGAATAATGAGACTTGAACTCATATTATCTAACGTGACAAATTAGCGTTTTACCAATTAAACTATATTTCTGCCATATAACCTCAATAGGATTTGAACCTATATTTCAACCATTATGAGTGGTGTATTTTAACCATTAAATTATGAGAAAAACCAACAACCTAAAAAAATGTATCACATTGAATAGTAATTAATCAATAAGTATATTTTCGTTGTAGAAAAAAAATAATATCTCAACAACTAATATTACATATTTATATATATATATATGTATACATATATATATATATAAATATGTAATAAATAAAGCCACCTAAACTAATTCCAAAATTTAAGAAATTCAACAAACATTTTTCACATCTAAGATATTTATGTCTTTAAAGTGGAAATTAAATCAAATTTAATATAGTTTTGATCCTACACTTTAAATTTTATTGAAATCTTGTTGAGAATAGGATTTGAACCTATGAAGAGAAAAAATTCTCAATAAATTTACAATTTATTGCTTTTAACCGAACTCAGCCATCTCTTACCTTTCTTTGCGATTTTTACCATAAAATTATCAAATAAGTGACTTCCATGGAATTTGAATCCATAACTTTAGAATGAAAATCTAATATTTTATCCAACTTAAACTAGGAATTTCGTATACAAAACATTTCATACATCATATTACATTACAAATTACCATAAAGCAAATAATACATAAAATTAACTCAAAACAATTCCAAAAAAAATATTAAAAAAACTAATAAAAATTAAACTACTAATTTCTAGCTGCCCAAAGACCACGAGTTGTATAATCATAATATACTGCCACCATCATAATAAAGTAACAAATAAAAAATTCACTTTCGCTGATAGTTATTTTTTTATAATTCTCATAATCTATAAGATCACTAAATTCATTTTTATACATATTATCCCAATTACGATTAAACACATAACAATCTCTATCAATGTAAAAATTTACATAATAATAATAATAAGAGCTCTCCTGATAATTATTACAAAAATCAATAAAATTAATCCTTTTTTCAAAATCAAACAAACCATTAGATACAATACAAGGGAAATAATTGTCCTTGATAAATTTCTGCTTCATAACCAAATCCATAAACAAATTATATTTCACATTAATATAATTATACTTAATAAGATTATTAAATCCAAAATTATAAAACCCATAAAGAAAATTCTCCATATCATAAAAAACATTAAAAACTTTAAAATCCTTATTAGAAAAGAATCTATAAAAATTTTTCTTTTCATTTATATTAAGCATCTTAGTCATAACTATATCAGTATTATTAATATTCAAATAATTTCGAATACCAAAAAACTGTGCAATATCATAAATAAAACCAAAATACCACAATTCAAAACCATCGAAATTATTGAAATTGCTAAACTAATTATTGTAACAATTAATACTATAAATTGAATAATAAAAATAATCAAAATCATTAACAAGATCATTATTAAACGTTTTAACAAAATTTTTATTGAAAATATCAAACTTTCTATTATATGATTCATTATAATCCTCAACAAAATCATCAAAATCATTTATAACATTTAGAAAATCTACTTTAAACACTGCATCATCAAGATCGGTATACAAAAACTCTTCATACCAATTCAATTCATTTACATTATAATCTTGATCAATTATATAATTGAAAATACTAACAGACAAATGCTCCATTATATAATCATACTCAAGCTCGATATCTTGGTCAGTACCATAAATATACATATGTTTATATTTAAGAATTATTTTCAAATGCTCTGACCAACTATTCAAATACTCCAAAAAACTGTATCTCTTTTTACTAAATACCTTTTCTACAACCCCAGCTTCAGTATATTTTACAGAAATTGAAAACCAGAAATTATAATCCATCCATCTATCATCTTTAACTCGAAATTGATAAAAACTTTTTCGAGTTTGATGGCAATCAAATCTAAAACTATAAAAAAAATAATAAAAAAACCAAAAAACAAAAAAAACTATTATAATATACTCAACAATCTTTTTAAAGCTTTGAACATTTATAATAATCGGAATCAACCGAAATTTCTTTATTTCAAAATTAACAGAAAAAAATATCAAAAATGCTTCTCTTACAGAAACCTAATCAAAAATAATAAAAATCAAAATAAATTTATAAATACTAACAAAAAAAACAAAAAAAATAAAAAAAATAAAAATCAACCCAAATATATTTATAATAAAATTACAACTAAAAAACCACACTTTAGATCTAAAATAAACAATAAAATGAAAAACCTTATTAACAAATTTCAACAAAACAAAACTGAACAAATAATACATATATTTAATAAAGATATACAACCTATTACACCATACCTTGCAGATATTAAAAACAAAAAAAGTAAAAATAGAAAAGAAAAAACGCTTAATAAAATAAAAAATATTATAAATGCGATAAACTATTCCATTATAGCAAGTATTAATTACATTCTTCATTATATAACTAATATACAAACTTTTAGAACACTAATAATTAATTAGTACCAGACACATCAATATTAGAAAATATACAATAAACACAAGCTTATACATTATATTTATAGCAATTCCATTACTGTAAATATTCAAAATAACACTTTTATAATTGACTCTTCTGAACCCAACAATTCTAAAAGCACTAAAAATTTTTACAAACATAAGACGAATACACTCAATTGTAAAAAAAATTCCAAAAAAAAATACAAAACAAAACAAAAAAATAATAAAATTAACATGATTTTTTCGTACAACAAATTCAAATTTATTTGCATAAGGATAATAAAATTCATTATTCATAAATTTAGTATTAAATATATAAATAAGTTTATGCGAAATCTTTTTAATAAAAGAACTGTTTTTAAAAAAATTAAAAACTTCATTTCTTTTATTAAAATCCTTCAAGTATGCACTTATAAAAAAATTAAAATTAATCGAATCAATCAAAATATCAAAAGAATCCTAAGGATCCTTTCTAATATAATCAACATTTTTCGCAATATAAAAATTATCCGAAAAAATATTATTATAAACAAAACTATTTTCAAAATTCAAATTATAGTAATCGAAACCAACTTTAGTATAGTATTGTTTAGAATTATAAAGATTTACAATAGAATAATTAAAAAATCTCAAGAATTCAAAATTCAAAACATAATGCTTGTACTTATTAATAAAACCACTAATAAATCGAGAAAAAAAATCCTTAAAACTAATAAAAATCAAAAAAACAAAGTTACTAGTCAAAAACCTACCAAAAAAAATGAACAATATAAGAGTAAACAAACTAATAAGTATGAACAAAAAAAAAGAAATATTGAAAATATTCAAATACTAACAATAATTCATAGTAAACCAAAAATCATTAAAAAAAAAATTATTGAAACTAAAAAAATAAAATTTAAAATTATTATTTATAATAATTTCAAACTTAAAAAAATAAAAAATATCATAAATATAATTAAACAAATAAAACAAGTTTTTATTATACAAATTATAAAAGTAAAAAGTTCTCGACAAATCAATTTTACTGTCCGTCAAAAAAGTATAAAAATAATCTTCTCTCCTTCTAATCTTTCGCAAAATCCAAAGATATTTAGGTTCAAGCAATTGTTTTTGTTCCTTAGTATAATTCGTATTTTTATACTACTCTAGATTTTTATGCCTTTTAAAAAATCTTGTAGGCAGCTTAAACTTACCGGAAAAATTTATAAAGTTATAAATTTGTTCATTAAAAAAATAATCTGAGCAAAAAATAAAATTATTATCAAAATAATTATTAAAAAATATATTATTGTAAAAAAAATAATAAGGTGAAAACCTATACTGCCAATACAACCAATCTTCGCCACCATAATTAAAAACAAAAAAATGCTCAAAAAAAAATTTATCAACTTGATAATAAGAATCCTACTAATTCTACGCTTCCCTCTCCTCAAGCTATTTAAGATTCTCCTAATCCTAATCTTCATAAGTGTTATACCAATTAATAGCTAGCAATTTTTTACCGTCCTTCTAATCAAATTCTTTCAACAATTTTTGATTTTTTTCATTAAAATTATTTATATTAATTTTTACTATTTTATTTTTATTGATCTCAAAAACTTTCTCATTACTACTCAAAAACGACCAATTCTGCTAATCATATTCATTAACACTATATTTATTAACAAACGTTCTTTTTTTCTATTCTGTAACATAATAATGTTTTTTAGCTTTAAACCATCCAACTTGGTCTCTTGTTGCACTCAATTGCCTAAAATCCGGAATAAAATCCCAAGCTTCTTCCTACGAATAACGAGGCTACTCGTGCAAAATATTAATTCTCTTACTCAAAAATTTTTTTTTTATAAACTTATAAGACGACTCTCTTGCATACTAAAAAGAACCAGAATAAACTGGATAATAATTCTATTCATTCAAACCCCACAAAAAACGACTACCACCATTTTTAACAATTGAAAAACGAATTCTAGGAGAATACTTATACATAACAAAATTCGATATTCGGAAATTATTTATAGCATTAAGATTTTTAATCTCAAAATAATCATTAAAAGCTACATAATAAGTATTTTCAATAATCGGCGCTTTAAATCTAAATTGAAAATACGGAACACTAAAATTAATAAAATTAGAACCATTATTAAACGTTTCATAATTATACAAGTAAAACCATGATACAATAAAAAAAAAAAAAAAAAAAAAAAAAAAAAAAAAAAAAAAAAAAAAAATATTAATAAAAAAAAA
>Ga0079224_100012701_pt1 | contig 11676 bp, 9 predicted proteins | sample Stecom2015_FD_80414 | JGI IMG/M metagenome (GOLD analysis project Ga0079224, IMG submission 80414) | Agricultural soil microbial communities from Utah to study Nitrogen management - Steer compost 2015 | ecosystem: Environmental > Terrestrial > Soil > Agricultural land | place: USA: Utah...
ATGCATGGCTTCGAACAACTGACCTTCGCGCCGCTGGACCGCAAGCTGATCGACCCCGCGCTGCTGACGCCTGGCGAGCGGGCCTATGTCGACGCCTATCACGCCGAGACCCTCGCCAAGGTCGGGCCGCTGCTGGACGGAGAGGCGAAGGCTTGGCTGGAGCGGGCCTGCGCGCCCTTGAACTGAGGCAGGAAGACGCACACCTCCTGTACGCCGGCGGACGCGCCGCCGGCTCCCGCAGAACAGGAGATGCGCCCATGAAGACGCGCAAGCTGGGCCGTTCAGGCCCTGAGGTTTCGGCCATCGGACTCGGCTGCATGGGGATGAGCGCCTTCTACGGCGGCGCCGACGAGCAGCAGTCGATCGAGGTCATCCACCGGGCGCTCGATCTCGGCGTCACGCTTCTCGACACTGCCGAGATGTACGGCCCGCACACCAACGAGCAACTGCTCGGCAAGGCGCTGAAGGGGCGGCGGGATCAGGCCTTCGTGGCCACCAAGTTCGGCATCTATCGTCAGCCGGACGGGACCACCCTGACCGACGGCTCGCCGGCCAATGTCCGCCGCGCGGTGGAGGGCAGCCTGTCGCGGCTGGGGATCGAAACGATCGATCTCTATTACCTGCACCGGGTCGACCCGAAGACGCCCATCGAAGAGACGGTCGGGGCGATGGCCGAGCTGGTCAGGGAAGGGAAGGTGCGCTTCCTCGGCCTGTCCGAGGCGGCGCCGGAGACCCTGCGCCGGGGCCACGCCGTCCACCCGATCACCGCCCTGCAAACTGAGTACTCGCTGTGGAGCCGCGACCCGGAAGACGGGCTGCTCGCGACCTGCGATGAGCTGGGCGTCGGCTTCGTGCCCTACAGCCCGCTGGGGCGCGGCTTCCTCTCGGGCGAAATCCGCTCGATCGACGACCTCGCGCCCGACGACTTCCGGCGGTCCAACCCCCGGTTCAGCGGCGAGAACTTCGGCAAGAACCTTGAGCTCGTCGAGGCGGTGAAGGCGATCGCCGCGGATCGCGGCGTCACCGCGGCTCAGCTGGCGTTGGCCTGGGTGCTGGCGCAGGGCGAGCACCTCGTGCCGATCCCGGGCACCCGTCGCCTGCGGACGCTGGAGGAGAACGTCGCCGCGGTCGATCTCGAGCTTTCCGCCGAGGATCTGGCGCGGATCGAAGCGGTGTTCCCCAAGGGCGCGGCCGCTGGGACGCGCTATCCGGAAGCGGGCATGGCGACGGTGAACCGCTAGCCGTCGATGAGCGCCAGCCACTCGTCCTCGGTGAGGACCTGAACGCCGTGCTTCTGCGCGTCGGCCAGCTTGGAGCCGGCGCCGGGGCCGGCGACGAGGTAGTCGGTCTTCTTCGACACCGAGCCGGAGACCTTGGCTCCGAGGCTTTCGGCCCGGGCCTTGGCCTCGTCGCGGGTGAAGCGCTCCAGGGCGCCGGTGAAGACCACGGTCCGGCCGGCGACCGGGGTATCGGTCTTCGGCTTCTCGGCGTCCTCGATGCGGTCCAGTTCGCCGACGAGCGCGTCGACCATGGCGCGGTTGTGGGGCTCGCGGAAGAACAGCGCCAACGCGCGGGCGGCGACGGGCCCGACCCCGGCCACGCCGGCGATCTGGCCGAGCGAATCCGACGGCCCTTCCTCGCGCGCCACGCGGGCCAGTTCGACGAGGCCGGCCCAGTCCTCGACCAGCGAGGCCAGGCCGCCGCGGGCCGGGGCGGCCAGGCCGGGGAAGGCGAGGGCGATCTTCTGGTCCAGCGGCGCCTCGGGCCAAGGATCGTCGGCCGGCGGCATTGCGGCGGCGAGGGTCTGCAGCACACGGGGCGAGATGGCGTGGGTCTCGGCCAGGCGGGTCCAGGCCTCGCTGGGGACGCCCGAGGCGGCGGCGGCGCAGGCGGCCTCGAAGGCGGGCCAGGTCTCGAAGGCGCGGGCCAGCACCAGCGAGGTCTGCTCGCCGATGTCGCGCACGCCCAGGCCGTAGATGAAGCGGTCCAGGGCGATGGTGCGGCGGGCGTCAATGCCGGCCACGAGGTTCTTCACGCTGGTCTCGCCGTAGCCCTCCTCGGCGCGCAGGGCCGCGAGCTTTTCCTCGTCGCGGGCGAGACGGAAAATGTCGGCGGGCTCCTTGATCCAGCCGCGCTCGTGGAAGGCGATCAGCTGCTTTTCACCAAGGCCTTCAATGTCGAACGCCCGACGGCTGACGAAATGCTTGAGGTGCTCGATGCGCTGGAACGGGCAGGCGAGCTCGCCGGTGCAGCGGCGCACGACCGACTCCACGCCCGAGGCTGTGGTCTCTTTCACCAGCGGCGTCTTCAGCGGGCAGACGCAGATGTGCGGGAACTCGTAGGGGCTCGTCCGGTCGGGGCGGTCCGGGTCCACCACGCCGAGGATCTGCGGGATCACGTCGCCGGCCCGCTGCAGGGTGACGGTGTCGCCGAGGCGCACGTCCAGCCGCGCGATCTCGTCGGCGTTGTGCAGGGTGGCGTTGCGCACCACCACGCCGCCGACGGTCACCGGATGCAGGCGGGCCACCGGCGTATGCGAGCCGGTGCGCCCGACCTGGATGTCGATCCCCTCCAGCACCGTCTGCGCCTGCTGGGCGGGGAATTTGTGCGCCACGGCCCAGCGCGGGGTGCGGGCGACGAAGCCGAGGCGCTGTTGCCAGTCCAGCCGATCGACCTTGTAGACCACGCCGTCGATGTCGTAGCCGAGCGTCGCCCGGTCGGCCTGCAGACCGTCGTAGACCGCGATGAGGCCGGCGCCGTCCTCGACACGGCGGGAGCGATCGTTGACCGGAAAGCCCCACGATTTCAGCGCCTGCAGGGCCTCCCACTGGGTCTCCGCGAAGGCGCCGGAGGTCTCGCCCCAGGCGTAGGCGAAGAAGCGGAGCGGGCGGCGGGCGGTGATCGCCGGGTCCTTCTGGCGCAGCGAGCCCGCGGCGAAGTTGCGCGGATTGGCGTAGGTGCGGCTTCCGGCCGCCTCGGCGGCGGCGTTGAAGGCGTCGAAGGCGTCATTGGGGGCGTAGACCTCGCCGCGCACCTCGATCACCGACGGCCAGCCCGAGCCGGAGAGGCGTGCGGGGATGTCATCGAGGGTCCGCAGGTTGGCGGTGACGTCCTCGCCGGTGCGGCCGTCGCCGCGCGTGGCGCCGCGGACCAGCACCCCGTCCTCGTAGCGGAGGCTGGCGGAGAGGCCGTCGATCTTCGGCTCGGCCACGAAGGCGACCGGTTCCTGACCGGGCAGCTTCAGGAAGCGGCGGATGCGGGCGACGAAGTCGGTCACCTCCTCAGGCGCGAAGGCGTTGTCCAGCGACAGCATGGGGACGCCGTGGCGCACCGGGGCGAATTGGCGGGAGGCGGCGGCGCCGACCACCTGGGACGGCGAGTCCGGGCTGGTCAGGTCGGGGAAGGCGGCCTCGATCTCCAGCGCCCGGCGCTTGAGGGCGTCGTAGTCGGCGTCGGAAATCTCGGGGGCGTCCTGGCCGTGATAGAGGGCGTCGTGCCGCGCCAGTTCGGCGGTGAGCCGGTCCAGCTCGGCGCGGGCCTGGCTTTCGCTCATCTGATCGACGGGCTGGTCGGACATGCGGGTCTCCGGATTCGCTCGTCGTTCTAGCATCGCCGAACGGCAGGCATGACAGTAAGTTAAACTGACGGCGACGCTGCGGGGCGCTAGCGTCGCCGCCTCGCAAGGAGTCGTCATGAGCCCGTTCCGCCGTCTGATCCTTTCCTCCGCCGCCGCCGGCCTGATGCTCGCCGGATGCGCCGCGACCGACGCGCCGACCACGCCCTCCGCGCCGCAGGCGCAGCCCGGGCCGCCGGCCTTCCAGGCGCAACTGCTGGAGGATGTCCGTGTGCTCTCGTCGGACGAGATGCGCGGCCGGGACACGGGCTCGGCGGGCGGCGAGGCAGCCCGGGCCTACATCGTCGGTCGGCTGGAGGCCCTGGGCATCGAGGCGCCCATGGTGGGCCGGCTGCAGCCGTGGGAGATGACGGGCCGTACGCGCGAGGGCCCGAAGGTCTGGAACGGCGTCAACGTGCTGGGTCAGATCCGCGGCACGCGGGCGACCGATCGCTACATCGTCGTCACCGCCCACTACGATCATGTCGGCGAGCATGGCGGCCAGATCTACAACGGGGCGGACGACAACGCCTCGGGCGTGGCGACCATGCTGGCGCTGGCCGCCGAGCTGAAGCGCGAGGCGCCGGAGCACAGCGTGCTGTTCGTGGCCCTGGACGGCGAGGAGCGCGGCCTGCTGGGCGCGAAGCACTTCGTCGAGGCGCCGCCGGCGCCGCTGACCTCGATCGCCATGAATCTCAACTTCGACATGACGGCGCGCGCCGAGGGCGACGGCAAGCTGTGGGTCACCGGAACCTACCAGAACCCGCAGTTCCGCCCGATCCTCGAGGCCTTGCCGGCGCAGGGGCCGGTGGCGCTGGCGTTCGGCAAGGACACGCCCGAGGACACCGGACCGGACAACTGGGTCGAGGCCTCGGACCATGCGGCCTTCCACCAGGCCGGCCTGCCGTTCCTGTATCTCGGCGTGAACTATCACCCGGACTATCACCGGCCGTCGGACGACTTCGAACGCATTGACCCGCTGGTCTTCACCAGCTCCACGCAGCTGGCGATCGACACCTTCCGGGCGCTCGACCGGGCGCTGGATCGCTGACGGACCTGACGGCGGACGACGGGCGCCCCGGCCGCCCGGCAGGAGATCTCCCATGCGCATCCTTCCCCTGATCGCCATCGCCGCGGTCGCCCTGGGTCTCGCCTCCTGCGACCGGCCGGACGTCGAGGCTCCCGCGGGCGGCGCGCGCGCGGAACCGTTCGCCTACAACGCCGCCGGCGACCTGTCGGGCTACTATCTGCCGATGGACGAGGCGCGCTTCGGCCATTGGTCGTTGGAACACCTGTTCGTCGGCCAGGCGGCCGAGTTCCGCTCCTGGCAGGGCGGCGAGCGCGGCGGGTCCTTCGCCCCCGTGATGCTGGTGTTCGCGGACACGACCAGCGCCGTGGCGCAGACCGGGGTGGGAGAGGCCCGCGGCGCCTCGGTGCGGGTGCTGCCGGCCGTCTATGCCGTGGACGATGTGCAGCTGCGTTTCGAGGGCCTGTCGCCCGAGCTGGGCCGGGTGATTTTCGACGGGCGCATGGATCAGGGCGCCCTGGCCACGGCGCGCCGCAACCTCGGCGACGAGGGCGTGGTGATGACCGGATCGCTGAAGGTCGGGACCGCCGCGCCGCGGGCCGTCCGGCTGCGCTGGTGGATGGGCGACTAGTTCCCGGCCTCGCCCCGGATGTCGAGCTTCAGGCCCAGCGCCTCGGCGGCCGCCTTGCCGCGTCGGCGGGTCTGCTCCCCCAGCAGGACATCGGCGTAGCCCTCCGCGGCGGACAGGATCAGTCGCCCCTCGCGCACCGCCACCCGCGCGTTGGCCAGCAACTGCGGCGAGCGGCCGGACAGATCGCAGGCGAGGCGGATGGCGAGCCCCGCGGCGCGGGCGGTCCGGCGCTGGTCGTTGCTCAACAGGCGGCGAATCAGGTCCGGCGCGGGCGTCGCGGCCGGGCCGCCGTAGCGGGCGTTGATCGCCGTCGCCAGCCAGGCCCGCTCCGCGTGGGTCTGGCCCGGCACCGGGGCGCGGAGCACCTGGTCGAACGCCAGAACGACACGGTGATCGGGGTGCAGACGGGCGCCGATGTCCGCGAGGCGGCAGGCGGCGTCGGCCAGCACGGCGTCGCGTCCCGAACCGAAGACGGGGGGCAGGGCCTCGGTCATCGGCGCGGTCCACGCCCGCAGCGCTCCGGCCAGGGCCGGGGAGACCCCCTGTCGGGCCCCCAGGGCCGAGCAGCCCGCCAGAAGGGGATCGACCGCCCCGGTCTCCGCATCGAGAGCCTCGAACAGCAGTCCCTCGCGCAGGCCCCAGGCCGAGAGCACGATCTGCTCCAGCCCGAGCCGGTCGATGAGACCCTCCAGCACGAGGGCGGCGTGCGGCAGGGTCTCGGCCCGACGTTTGGTGAGACCGGGCCACTGCTCCAGCGACTCACGCGACTGGCGCGCGATCAGCCGCGCCGTCTGGCGGGCCTCGCCGACATCCAGCCGGTACTGGTGGACGATGTGCAGGGGATAGCCGACCAGGCTCATGTGGGCCTGGGCGAGGGTCCGCCAGGCGCCGCCGACGGCGTAAAGGGTCGTCGCCCGGAATTCCTTCGCCGGCTTCAGGCGGCGGGCGATCTCGGCGCCGCGTGCGTCGACGTCGGCCGCGTCTATGTCGCCCAGAGAGAAGGGCCCGAGCGGCAGGGTGACGCCGCGTCCGACTTCGCCGTCGCCCACCCGCACCAGTTCGAGGCTGGAGCCTCCGAGGTCGGCGACCACGCCGTCGGCGTCGGGTATGCCGGCGAGAACCCCCAGCGCCGCCCGGCGGGCCTCCTCCTCTCCGGACAGGACGCGGACCTTGAGGCCGGTCTCCGCCGCCACCCGCTCGCAGAAGGCCGCGCCGTCCTTGGCCTCGCGCACCGCCGCGGTGGCGGCGACGAAGGCGTGGGCCGGCTGGACGCCCTCCAGGACCGCGGCGAACCGCTTCAACGCCGTGATGGCCTGCTCCACGCCATCCACCGACAGGCGGCCGGTGCGGGTCAGGTCGCGGCCCAGTCCGGCCAGCACCTTCTCGTTGAACACCGTCCAGATGGCGCGACCTTCCAACCGGTACAGGACCAGACGGACCGAGTTCGAGCCGATGTCGATGGCGGCGACGTCGCGAGGCGCGCCGAGAACCGAGGCTATGACGTCGGGCATCAGCGCTTCTTCCGCTCCGGCCGGTCGTAGCGCAGCTGCGCCGGCAGGGTCTTCACCTTGCGGCCGCGGCCGGAGAGGCTGGGATTGGTCATGAAATAGCGGTGGGCCGAGAACGGGCGGTCCGCGTCGGCGGGAGTCATGCGGCGATAGGTTCCGTCCGGCTCCAGCAGCCAGCTTTGGGTGTCGTCCTTCAGGTTGGCCACCATGATCTGGTCCAGCACCTGGTCGTGGACGGTGGCGTTTCTGACCGGCGTCATCACCTCGACCCGCCGATCCAGATTGCGCGGCATCCAGTCGGCGGACGAGATGAAGACCCGGGCCTTGTCATGGGGCAGCTCGCGGCCGTTGGCGAAGGCCACGATGCGGGCGTGCTCAAGGAAGCGGCCGACGATGGACTTGACCCGGATGTTCTCGCTCAGTCCCTCGACGCCGGGGCGGAGGCAGCAGATGCCACGAACCACCAGCTCGATGCGCACGCCCCACTGGCTGGCGCGATACAGGGCGTCGATCACCTCCGGATCGACGAGGGCGTTCAGCTTGGCCCAGATGGCGGCCGGCCGACCTTGCGCCGCCGCCGTCATCTCGCGGCCGATCAGGTCCAGCAGGGTCGCCTTCATGTTCAGCGGCGAGACCACCAGCGCCTCCAGCTCGTCGGGCTGGGCGTAGCCGGTGATGTAGTTGAACACCCGGGTGGCGTCCCGCCCCAGCGCCGGGTCGCAGCTGAACAGGCTCAGGTCGGTGTAGATGCGGGCCGTGATCGGGTGATAGTTGCCGGTGCCGAAGTGGCAGTAGGTCTTGAGCCCGTCGCCCTCCCGCCGGACCACGACGCTGAGCTTGGCGTGGGTCTTGTACTCGACGAAGCCGAAGACGACGTGGACGCCGGCGCGCTCCATGGCCCGCGCCCAGCGCAGGTTGGCTTCCTCGTCGAAGCGCGCCTTCAGCTCCACCAGCGCGGTGACGTTCTTGCCGTTCTCCGCCGCCTCGATCAGGGCCGCCACGATAGGGCTGTCGCGTGAGGTGCGGTAGAGGGTCTGCTTGATCGCGATGACGTGCGGATCGCGCGCCGCCTGGCGCAGGAACTGGACCACCACGTCGAAACTCTCGAAGGGGTGGTGGATCAGCATGTCCTTCTCGCGGACCGCGGCGAAGATGTCTCCGCCATGGTCGCGGACGCGCTCCGGATAGCGGGGCTCGTAGCCGGGGAATTTCAGATCCGGGTGGCCGCCCGGGATCAGTTCGGCGAGCTGGGCGAGGCCCAGCATGCCGTCGACGAGAACCGTGTCCTCCGGCGCCGCCTCCAGCTGGCCGGTGATGAAGCCGCGCAGGTCGTCGGGCATGGAAGCCTCGATCTTGATGCGCACCACGGAGCCGAGCCGGCGCTGCTTCAGCGCCTCCTCGAACTCCATCACCAGGTCCTCCGCCTCTTCCTCGATCTCGATGTCGCTGTCGCGGATGAGCCGGAAGACGCCGCGCTCCAGCACGTCGCAACCGGGAAACAGGTGATCGATGAACAGGGTCAGCAGGCTCTCGAGCGTCACGAACCGCTTGCGGCCCGCCGCGGAGCGCCCGTCGGAGGCCAGCGGCCAGAAGCGCTTCACCTGCGTCGGCACGGGAACGAGGGCGTAGTGCACCCGGCCGTCCGAGCGGCGCCGGATCTTCAGGGCGAGCGAGAAGCCGAGGTTCGGAAGGAAGGGGAACGGGTGCGCCGGGTCGATGGCCATGGGCGTCAGCACCGCGAAGAGGCGGCTGAGGAACTCCGGCTCCAGCCGTTCCCGCTCGGTGCGGGTGATCTTCGAGGCGTCGACGACCTCGATCCCGGCTCCCGCCAGTTCCTTGCGCAGCTTGCGCCAGCGCCGCTGCTGCTCGTCCATCAGGTCGCCGGCGGCGCGATTGACCCGGTCCAGCGTCTCCTGAGGCGTCAGACCGTCGGCCGAGAGCACGCGCACCCGCTCGCGCACCTGCCCCTTCAGACCGGCGACGCGGGTCATGAAGAACTCGTCGAGGTTGCTGGCCGAGATCGACAGAAAGCGCAGCCGCTCGAGCAGCGGATGGGCCGGATTGGCCGCTTCCTCGAGCACGCGGCCGTTGAAGGCCAGCCAGGACGTCTCGCGGTTGAAGAACCGCGCAGGCGAAGCCATCAGCTCCTCGGACAGGTGCAGCTGCGGCGCCCGGGAGGAGGGGACCTCCGCGCCGGAGGGATCTTCGCTGATCGCCGGATCGCTCATGCTTCGCTTCTGACGCGCCCGGGGGACGGCTGCAACCTCGGGAGCCGAATGCGAAAACGCCGGCCGGTCGCGGGACCGGCCGGCGCAGGCTTCGTGGACGGAGGACCTACCAGGCCCAGGCGTCGTAGATCACGTCGATGATGTATCCGTCGATCTCGTCGATCAGATAGATGTGGTTGTCCACCAGCACCCAGCGGGCGCCCGGCGGCGGGAAGCCGAGGCCGTAGGTCCGCCAGTCGTTCAGCTGGTAGCGCCAGAAGATCGACGGCAGGTAGTCGCCGACGCCCCAGCGCTGCCGCCAGTACTGGCGGGGCACGCTGTAGTAGCCGTAGCCCGGCGCGAAATAGAACCCGATGCGGATCCCGGTGAAGCCGCGCCAGCGGCGGTCATTCCGCCACCAGTCGCGCCCGTGGCGGCTGTGCCAGTCCCGACGCCAGCGGTCGGCGTTGAAGCGGTTGCGGAACTCGCGGTACTCGCGCCGATCGGCCCGATGCTCCCGCCGATCCCCGCGCCGATCCTGCCGGCTGTCGCGTCGATCTTCGCGCCTGTCCTGGCGGCCGTTGCGACGCTCCTGACGGTTCTCCCGGCGGTCCTGCCGGAGGTCCGGCCGCTCGGCCCGCCGCTCCTGACGGTGTTCCTGCCGGTTGTCCCGGCGATCCTCGCGTCGCTCCTGCCGGTTTTCACGCCGATCCTGACGGGCCTCTGGACGGGCCTGACGGCGTTCCTGCCGGTCGTCGCGACGTTCCTGCCGACGGTCCTGCCGCTCCTCGCGACGGGCGGCCGGACGCTCGGGCCGCGCGGCCCGCGGCGCTTCGGAGCGTTCCGCCCGGGGCCGCTGCGCCGGAGCCTGACGCGGCGCCCGCGCCTCGGCGGACCGTTCGCCACGGCCGCCTCCGTCATGGGCCCGGCGCGACACGCGCGCGTCGCGGTCCTGGGCCAGGACGGTCAGGGGCGCCGCGGCGGGTATGGCGAACGACGCCAGCGCCACCGCGACCATAAATGAGCGTTTCATTCTCGAACTGTTCTCCGCACGCCCCTGTCAGACGGCAGCGGCGAGCATCGCGCATCCATTCTGAACCGCGACTGAACGGCCCTCAGCCGCGATCGCTGTCGCGCGAGGGTTCGCGGCGATACTCGCGCCGTTCGTCGCGGCGCTCGCGACGGGGTTCGCGCTCGTTGCGCGGCTGCGGGCGAGCCTCCGGGCGGGCCTCGCGCCGGTGCTCGCGATACTCGCGGCTCTCACGCCGCTCTTGCCGCCATTCGCGCCGGTCGTTGCGGCTCTGGGCCTCCGCCGCCAGCGGCGCGGCCGTGGTCGCCATCGCCAGGGCGACGACGGCGGCTTTGGTGAACCTGTTCATGTGCACTCTCCCTTGGCCGAGGGCGAACCTCGCACAGTTCGGGCACGATCGCCCTTCCCTTATGAACTTGGCCTGAACGACGGGGACGGCGCGTTGCGCGGGCGAGCGAGGCGGCCCATCTCCGGGGCGACCAAGGAGGCGACATGACCCGACCGATCGAACTCTGGTACTGGCCCACGCCCAACGGCTGGAAAATCTCCATCGCGCTCGAGGAGATGAACCTGCCCTACGAGCTGAAGCCGGTGAACATCGGGGCGGGGGAGCAATTCGCGCCAGCCTTCCAGGCCATCAGCCCGAACGGCCGCATGCCCGCCATCGTGGATCCCGAGGGGCCGGACGGCCAGCCGCTGTCGATTTTCGAGTCCGGCGCCATCCTGCAGTACCTGGGCCTGAAGTCCGGCCGCTTCTATCCGCAGGACCCTCGCGGCAAGGCCGAGGTGGACCAGTGGCTGTTCTGGCAGGTGGGCGGGCTGGGGCCGATGGCCGGGCAGACCCATCATTTCCGGCAGTACGCCCCGGCGATGACATCCGATCAGCGACATCTGGCCTATGGCGTGCGCCGCTACACCGATGAGACCAACCGACTGTACGGCGTGCTCGACCGTCGGCTCACCGACCGGGACTTCGTGGCCGGGACCTATTCGATCGCCGACATGGCGATCTGGCCGTGGATCCTGCCGGCGTTGCAGGGGCAGGACATGGCGGACTTCCCGCATCTCGCCGCCTGGCACGCGCGGGTGGGCGAACGGCCGGCGGTGCAGAAGGGGCGGGCCGTCGGCGAGGAGCTGCGCCGCAACCTCGCCGCCGCTGGCAAGGACGCGGAGGAGGCGCGCCGGGTGCTGTTCGGCCAGCGCGCGCGGTAACCTTTCCGCAAGCTCCCATTGACGCCTTGTTAGGCCGGATGAAACGGAGATTACCGAGCGATTTCAGATGAGTTTACGCGCGGCCCGTATTCGTCCCGATCGGGCCGAAAAGCGACATCACCGCGTTCGCTGTTAACTTTAAGTTCAACCGGCGGGGCATTTCATCCGTGTCAGAGGGCGGGGCCAGAAGGGTTCCGGCTCGGGAGACACGGTGATGAACGCGCAAGAAACCGCGCCGACGACCAGCGAGGAGCAGGGCCTGCCCTTGCCCACGCCCGAAATGAGCGGCGACGACCTGTTCCGTCTGGGCATGATGTATTCGACCGGCCAGGGCGGCTGCCCCATCGATCGGGTCTCGGCCCACATGATCTTCAACCTCGCCGCCATGAAGGGCTCGATCGAGGCGCGGGTCTACCGCCGCGAGATGAGTCAGGAGATGGACCGCGAG
>Ga0079224_100012702_pt1 | contig 11676 bp, 13 predicted proteins | sample Stecom2015_FD_80414 | JGI IMG/M metagenome (GOLD analysis project Ga0079224, IMG submission 80414) | Agricultural soil microbial communities from Utah to study Nitrogen management - Steer compost 2015 | ecosystem: Environmental > Terrestrial > Soil > Agricultural land | place: USA: Utah...
GCCGCCGGGATAGCCGAACACGTGGTCGACCCCTTCCTCGGCAAGGCAGCGCACGACGATGTCGGCGCCGGTAAGTTCCATGTTGTTCATTCCTTTCGAAACCGATACCTATGCCCTGGTCGGCCAGGCCTGAACAGCGCACGGCAGCAGCAACATGATCTGGCGCTTCGTGGTTCACGGAACCCTTCCACCCAGCCACCTTGCTACCCCGTAACGTGCTCGCCAGAACACGGTATACGCGCTCTCTGAGCGCTTGGGTAGAAACGGAAAGCCCGGCAACACACGCTTGTGACGCGGCCAGCGGCAATTTTTCAAATATAGGGCGCAAAAAACCGGGCGGATAGCCCGGGAAAAGAGCCTATGTCGATTGCTGTACGGTAATGACAAAAAATCGACCAGCTACTTTAACCCTTTGTGCGCTGCGACGCAAACCGGCCAGCGATATTCTGGGTGCCGCCGCCGTATACTGCTTGCTTTACGGATCGGCCGCCGCAACTTTTCAGGCTGGCCATCACAAGCAACGTGCCACTTTCAAGATGAACAGGCTGTTTCCCTCGCTCGAACGCTTCGTTTTCAGCCATCATTTGCTGGGGGGGGTACGGCAGGCGATCGGGGTCCTGTTACCCCCCCTCCTGCTGGGTGGCGTTCTGGGGCTATATCAGTCGGGCCTCACAGCCGCCATCGGCGCCGCCTGTGTCGCGATTCTCGATCAGCCCGGCGGCCCGCGGCGCTATGGTCTTCAGGGCATGGCTGCGGCAGTGCTGCTGGGTTCGCTGACAGTCGCCACCATGGGCCTGGCGGGAACCCACTATCTGCTGCTGTGGCTGGTCGTTCCCCTGCTGTGCTTCATATTTTCCATGTTCACCGTCTTTGGCAAGCAAGGCGGCCTGCTCGGCTTTGCCTGCATGCTCATCATGACGTTGACCATGAAAGCACACCCGCCGATACAGGAATTATGGATATACATCGTATATTCACTAGGTGGGGGGCTCTTTTACTTCGTCTATAGCGCCATCTTCCACCGTCTGACCTGGCACAAAGAAGAACAGCAGGCGCTGTCCGCCGCACTTTTTGCCACGGCAGAATACATGCGGGCACGGTCGGCACTGTATGACGTCGAGGCAGAGCTGGACACTCACTACAGGAAAATGGTGCGCGCCCAGCTCGAAATGACGGAAGCCCAGCAGGCTGCGCGCGACACCGTCCTGCGCGAGCTTCCCCGCGGCAACAGCCGTAGTGACCGCAAGAGAGCAGCAGCCCTGAACCTGTTCATTGACATGGTGGCGCTGCTCGATACGCTGGTCGCCTCGCATACCGATTATGTGAATCTGCGCCGGCAGTTCGGCGAGGCCGACACCCTGCTCTTTCCCCGGGACGCACTGCGCAAACTGGCGGCCAATCTCGAACGCATTGCACTGAATGTGGTGCGCAACCGCCGTCAACGTTCGCCGCACAGCCTCAAACCTGAGCTGCGGGCACTCGAATTCGACCTGCGTGAGCTCAGAGAGCAGGGCTTCGCCAAGGACAGCCCGGAAGTCTACGCCCTGCTGCTTCAAGTGTTGCGCCGCCTGCGACGGGCCAACGAACTTGTACTGCGCATGGCGGACAACACACGGCGCGGTGAGACGACGGAACTGGTGGACCAGCGGCTGGAAAAGGCACTGGACCGCTTTCTTTCACGCCGCAAGTGGCGCTTCGGCATGCTGACCAGCAACCTGCGTCTGGACTCCCCCCACTTCCGGTACGCGGTGCGCGTCATGGTGGCCGTGGCGGTCGGGATGACTGCCAGCGCCCTTCTTGGTCAGGCCATTGCCCGGCACCTGATACCTGATTGGCAGGTGCATGAATACTGGGTGCTCCTGACCATTCTGGTCATCATGAAACCAGGCTTCGTAATGACGCGTCAGCGCAATGGGTGGCGGCTCACGGGGACGCTGATCGGTTGTGCACTCGCCCTGCTCATTTTCGACCAATTCACCAGTACCGTGGCGCTGCTGGGCTTCCTTCTGCTCAGCGGGGTGCTGTGGTATGCCCTACTGCAGGCGCACTTCATGTTGTCAGCGGCGGCAAACACAGTATTCGTGCTGCTGGCCTTCCATTTCATGGGGCCACAGGATGCCTTTGTCATTGGCGAACGTGTGGTCGACACGTTGCTGGCCAGTGGTATTGCATTGATCTGCAGTTACTACGTGCTGCCCTGGTGGGAAAGCAATTACATGGCTTCGCTTGCAGCCGCTCTTCAGCGGGCGAATCTGCGCTTCCTGCAGAGTGGCATCCGCTACGCGGAGCTCAACCGGCAGCTGAATGCACTCATTCAGAAAGCAGCTGCAGATTCAGAGGAGCTGGCCGCCAAGCGCAGCGCACAACACGATGCGGAGATGCAGTGGCGGGTGGATCGCAAAAATGTTCACATTGCTTTCAGCAACTTCGCAGGGGCTTTCTACCGTATGATGGCAGAGCCCGTGAAACGGCAGCGCAACGTCCGCACCCTGAACCTATTGATGATCCAGCATCACACGTTGGCCTCACATATCAGTGCCAGCATTCCCCTGCTGGCCGAAATGGAAGACGTGCCGGAAGAAGTTCAGCATGTGCTGGCCAGCATAGAAGCCATGCTGGCCGGCGCTCAGGCCCCCGTCAGCCCGGCCGCGCAGTTTTCCAACGCTGCGGATTTTCCCCTTCTGGCGTATCCGCTGCGGCAGATGCAGTCTGCCGCAGCGTTGATTGCTGAATATGCGCCATTGCTGAACGACGCGCCTGCAGCTATGGCTGCGCCGCCCGCCGGAACACCAGCCGACCCGCCGATGATGCGTCCTTAGCGAAGGAATAACCTTCCTCGGCAAAACGCTCCAGCCCTTTAGGGCTGTCCAGCCGCTCATCGATGATGAAGCGCGCCATCAGGCCACGCGCCCGTTTCGCGTGGAAGCTGATGACCTTCCACTCATCGCCCTTTTTCTCCTGGAAGACGCATTGAATGACACGGGCTTTGAGCACCTTCTGATCAACCGCCTTGAAGTATTCCTCCGAAGCCAGGTTGACCACGACATCGTCGCCCCGCTCGTTCAGATAATCTGCGATGCGGGTGCCCCAGAATGCGTACAGGTTGGCGCCTTTGTCCGTCTTCAGGCGGGTACCCATTTCCAGGCGATATGGACGCATGAGATCAAGGGGGCGCAGCGCACCGTACAGGCCACTGAGCATGACCACGTGGTCCTGGGCCCACTTCAAGGCTGCGTCAGAGAGCTCGGGAGCGCGCAGCCCTTCATAAACATCCCCGTTGAAGGCAAGAATCGCTTGCCTGGCGACGTTGGTGTCGAATACAGGCTTCCATTCGGCATAGCGCGCGTGATTCAGTTCCGCCAGTGCATCGCTCAACTTCATTAGAGATGCGATTTCTTCGACCGACTTCTCACGCAGAACCTTGATCAGTTCGGCAGCATGTTCCACGAACAGCGGCTGCGACTGAAGTGTGGTGCGCACGGGCGAGTCGTAATCCAGCTTCTTGGCTGGTGAAAGCAGCAAAAGCATGGCGAACCCCGTTAGCGCGCCGTCCAGCCGCCGTCCATGGTGATGTGCGCACCCGTCATCTGGGAAGCGGCATCAGAGCAGAGGAATACGGCGGCCTGGCCAAGTTGGTCGGGCGTTACGAACTCCAGAGAGGGTTGTTTTTCCACCAGCAGTTCGCGGGCTGCCGTTTCGATATCTGTGCCGTTCTTTGCGGCCAGGGCTTCGATCTGGCGTTCTACCAGAGCAGTACGCACCCAGCCCGGGCAGATGGCGTTGCACGTGATGCCCTGCCCTGCGGTCTCCAGCGCCGTGACCTTGGTCAGGCCCATGACCCCGTGCTTGGCTGCCACGTAGGCGGACTTCAGCTCAGAGGCCACCTGACCGTGCGCAGAGGCAATGTTGATGATGCGGCCCCAGCGCTGCTTCTTCATGTGCGGCAAGGCTGCGGCGGTACCGTGGAATACCGCCGAAAGGTTTAGCGCAATGATGGCGTCCCAGCGTTCGATGGGGAAATCTTCGATCAGGGCCGTGTATTGAATGCCCGCGTTGTTCACGAGGATGTCGATGCCGCCCAGCACTTTGACTGCTTCCTCTATGAACTGCCGGGTGTCTTCACCCTTGGAGAGATCAGCACGCAGATAATGTGCTCGTACACCGAATTCGCTTTCAATCGCCGCGCGGGTGCGCTCGATTTCGGCTGCATCGCCGAAGCCGTTGATCACGACGTCTGCGCCGTTACGCGCCAGTTGCCGGGCGATGGCCAGGCCAATACCACTGGTGGAACCCGTGACTACCGCTTTCTTGCTTTTGAGCATGTCGCTTCCTTTCATGTCTAGCTGGGTGACTGAAAATAGTTGGCAAGAGTGTAGCGCTTCAGCGAAGGCTGGGTGGAGCAAACAAAATCAGTATCCCAGCGACCGCAAGACAGGGCCCGAAGCTGAGAGCCTGGCCGGCTGCCAGCCTGCCCTTTGCCCGCAACACCAGCGCCACCGCCAACCCAAGACCTGCGGACACCAGCAAGACCCACGGCAAAGACATCCAGCCCAACCACGCACCCAGCGCAGCCATCAGCTTCAGGTCGCCGTGCCCCAGGCCTTCGCGACCCGTACTCAACAGAAAGCCCCAGTAAACACAGAACAGAAGCAGATAGCCCACGACTGCCCCGAGCACTGCGTCCGCCAGCGGAACAAACGCGCCATGAAGGTTCGCCAGCAGGCCCAGCCATAGTAAGGGCTGTGTGAGCAGATCGGGCAGCAGGCCAGTTTCCGCGTCAATCCACGCCAGTGTGATGAGAGTCAGCACGAAGGCGGTGGCGGCCATGGCGCAGAAAAGTGAAGGAAAAGCCCAGAGGCAGGCCAGTGCGAATGCGGGACTGACTGCGATGAGCAGGCGGCGGCGGCGATGGTGCTGCGGGTGATCAGCCTGCGCCAGCGCGGGATCGATGCGCCCGGGCAGTGCCCGTGCCGTACGGGCCAGCAATATGGCAAGGGCCAGCGCAAACAGCACCACACCGCAGCCGGCCACCAGCAAATGCGGGTCTGGGAAAGCAGCACTCACGGCTTGGGCTGCTTGACGGGAATAAAACCCTGCAGGCCGCTGCCAGGTGCTTTGGGCATCGGCACCTGTTCGGACACCCCATCCTGGGCAATGGTTACAGCGTGGGCGCTCACAGATTCAAGCCGCACACCGGGGGCCAGTTCCTGCCCTACGCGATACGCGCGCGGACTGGCGCCGTCGACCGACAGGAGGGCCGCACCCCTACCGTCTTCAGAAGCAATGATGCCGTTCACGGCGATACGCACACGTAAGGGAGCACCGCCAAACCACTGCACGACCGCTGAAAGGTCTTGCGTGGCAGCAGGCCCGGGAGCAAGCAATGGCGGAGATTCCGCCGGCCTTGGCGCCAGCAGCAATGCACCCCAGACGCCCACACCCACGGCTGTGGCAGCCATGGCCAACAGACGAAGTGCGTCAGCTGCGTGGGTCTGAAAACGGGAGGTGCCGGCCGACATGCAAGTGCTCCAAGCGGGTTGAAGTGCGTCATTCAAACAACACTGCTTCGGCGCCCTACTGAGAGGATGCCAGGGAAAATTTGAAAATCAGTATAAATGTGTATTGAACGGATGGCACATAATGTCATCATGCACAAAACGTAACTCGGTGCTTTCCATGATTCCGCCCGCCGTCCGTCCCATTTCGAACGCCGGTCGCCGCCAGCTTGGCTTTTCGCTTATAGAAGTGATGGTTGTGGTGGTGATTGTCGGCATCCTGGCAGCCCTCATCGTGCCCAACCTGATGGACCGTCCCGATCAGGCCCGTCGGGTCGCGGCCCGTCAGGACATCAACACCCTCATGCAGGCCATGAAGCTGTATCGCCTGGACCATGGCCGCTATCCAACGCCTGAACAGGGTCTGCAAGCCTTGCTGGGCAACTCAGCAGGTCAGCCCGGCTCGGGGCGCGCGTATCTGGATCACCTTCCCACCGACCCCTGGGGCGCTCCCTATCAGTATCTGAACCCGGGGGTGCATGGGGAAATCGACATATTCTCATTTGGCGCTGACGGACGTGCCGGGGGTGAAGGCAACGATGCCGACATCGGTTCCTGGACGCATTGACCAGAGCGCTCCCATCACCAGCCAGGCGGGCTTTTCTCTGCTGGAAGTGCTGATTGTTCTGGCCATCATCGGCATCATCACAGGCACGGCGGGTTTGAGCATACGTGCCGTGCAGGCCGAACGCGGACTGCAGGAAGACGCTCACCGCCTTGCACGTCTGTTCGAACTGGCGCAGGCTGAGGCGCGCAAAACCGGCCAGGCAGTGCGTTGGGAATTCACGAATGAAGGCTATCGCTTCACCCAGGCCTCACGCCTGCAGACCCTGCCGGTTGCAATTGCCGAACGCATGGCGCTGCAGCCTCCCAGCACACCGGGCGGGAATCTCGCGCTGCGGCCGCGCCAGTGGAGCAGCGATCAGCCTGTCGAGGTCAAGGTCCACCCACCGGTCAGTCCGGTGTTCGCCGGCGAATGGGTTTCCGGGCCCAACTTCGTGGAACTGAGCGACGGCCTTCACACGGCGCGGCTGCAACGCCTGGGCACCGGCCAGTACAGGGTGATGCCATGAGCTTTTTGCGCTGGCAGTCCGGTTTCACCTTGGTGGAGGTTCTGATAGCACTGGTAATTGTCAGTGTGGCGCTGCTGGCCTGCATGCGCGCCCTGGCCCTGGCCACGCAAGGCAACCACGACATGCGGGTGCGCAGCCTTGCGCTGCTGGCGGCCGAAAACCGTTTGTCGGAACTGCGTCTCTTGCGCGCCTTTCCCGTGGCCGGTCGACGCAGCGAACCCTGCCCTCAGGGAAACCTGGCTCTCGTATGCGAGCACGTCTTTCAGAACACTGTGAACAGTAATTTCCGTCAGGTCACCATCCGTGTGCGTCAGGGTGACGGCCCCGTACTGGCGGAACTCAACGGACTGCTATCCCCCTTGCCATGAGACAGCGTTCCACACAGGGCGGCTTCACCCTTCTCGAAGTACTGATTGCGCTAACCCTGATGGCAGTGCTCAGCATGCTTTCCTGGCGGGCACTGGACAGTACGGCGCGCAGCAGCGAATACTTGCAGGCTCACGCGAGCGACACCATGGCCTTGCTGCGTGTTTTCGGCCAAGTGGAAAGCGACTTGGCCCAACACGCAGGAAACGACGTCCTTCCTGCGGGCACCACGGATGGCGACAAATCTCGGGCGGTGAATGTCTTGCCCCGCGGTGTGCATTGGCAGGCCCCGCGGCTCAGTATAGTCAGGGCAGTTCCGGAAGGTGGCTGGCAGGAGGTGGTGTGGCAGCTGGAGGCCGGCCGCCTGATGCGCGCCGCCGGCTTGCCTGCCGTCACCCTCCCCTTGCCGGAAGCCCTTGACGCGGAAACCATGATTGACGGCGTGAGTGCTTTCAACCTACGCGTCTGGCTGCCCGGCCAGGGCTGGTCCTCAACCACCTCGGCCACATCACAACAGGCGCGCGGCGTGGAAATCGCCTTGAGCATGGCCGGCAGCGGTGAAAGCTTCCGCAAAGTGGTGGTGCTGCCATGAGCCCTTCCAGACAAAAAGGCATGGCAGTCATTGGTGCGCTCATCGTCGTCGCTGCCACCTCGGTTGCAACGGCATCTATCATGGAGCGACAGGTCGTGCTGGCCGACACATTGATCGGCGAACGTGATCGGGTGCAAGCCAAGTGGCTGCTGCGCGGCGGCGTGGACTGGGCGCGGGTCATCCTGCTGAACGACGCCCGCAACAACGCGGTGACACTGCGCAGCTCCGTTTGGGCCCAGCCTATCGTTGGGCTGGAAATCGAGACCCCTGACGGAACTCGACGCGCACAGTTTTCCGGATTGATTGAAGACGAGCAGGGCAAGTACAACCTCGCTCGACTGGCCAGTGGCGGCGAAGTCAAAGGGAGTGAACTTGTCGCCTTGCAGGGCCTGCTGCAAAGTCTAGGCATGCCCTCCGCACTTGCGCCCGCCATCGCGCTGCGCGTGGCACAGTCACAGGTGGGCCCCGGCAGGCCCGCCACCGCAGTCGGGCTGCGCAGCCTGGAAGACCTGCTGGCCCTGGAAGGCGTTTCACGCAATATGGTCGCCGTTCTTTCGGAATGGCTCACAGTCCTTCCGCCCGGCACACCCTTGAATGTCAACACCGCCCGTGCGGAAGTGCTGGTAGCGTCCCTCCCAGGTCTGGATCTGGCCACGGCCCGGAGCCTGGTGGAAGAACGGGACGGTGGGATTTGGTTCACCAGCCGGGGAGACTTCCTGAATCGGCTGGAGAACACCGAGGGCGCGAGGCGGGCCCTTCTGGACGTGAGAAGTGAATGGTTCAAAGTATCGGGGGAAGTCCAGCTGGACCATGCTCGCGTAGGCATGACGGCTCTGTTGCATCGTCAGGGCAGCACACCGCCCAATGTGATCTGGGTTCGAGGTTGAGATGAAACATCAGGTGCGCATTGCCCTTCCCCCACTTGCTGATCTGGCACCCGATTCGCTCATTCCCTTTGCCGTCCTTGACCGCCGTCAGCGTGTGGTTCGCAGCGGGGAGCTCAGACTCGACCAACTCTCTGCCAACCTGCCCCAGCGCAGTGTTCACGCCATTCTGCACCCCGGAGATGCCGTGGTTGTAGAGGTGGATGTGCCACCGCTGCCTGACAGCCGCTTGCAGGCAGCCGTTGAAGCGCGCGTGGAACCCCTCGCCTTGAGTGAGCTGGCCACCCTTTGCATTGCGCACGGTGCCCGTCGCGCTGACGGCAAGATGCAGGTCGCTTGGGCAGGCCGGCAGCCCCTACTCGCAGGTTGGCAACTGTTGGATAAAGCCGGGCTGGATGTCCGCGCCCTCGTTCCTTGTGAACTGGCGCTGCCGCAAAACGACCTTGCTCCGCAAACACAGTTGGCACTGCCGGCTGACGAGCGTTGGCAAGCGCCCCTGCCGAAGTGGTCGCTGGCCCGTGCGGATCTCGGCCCCAGGCGGCAGGCAAGCCATTGGCGCAGTGCCATTGTGTGGGTGGCCGCAGCCACCTTGCTCTGGACTGTCGGTCTGAGACTTCATGCGGCCCAGTTGCGCAGCGAGGCACAAACCCTGCGGAGCAGTATGGAAGCCAAGGTGCGCAGCACCTTTCCCTCCATCCCTGTGATTCTCGACCCCCTCCAGCAAGCTCATGCACAGCTGGCAAATCTGCGTCAGGGCAACAGCGCTCAGTCAGCCGACCGATTTCTGCCACTTGCGCTGGAAGCCGCCCGGCTTCTGGGCTTTGCATCGGGCCATGTGGTTGGATTGAAGTACGGGCAGGGCGCTCTGACCCTGCAGTTGGCGGAAGGCTATCAGCCGCCGGCAGATGAGTCCTCCTTGCAGCAGGCGGCTGCCAGAGCCGGGTTGCGCCTGGAGAAAGATGCAGATTTGAGTCATGTCTGGCACGTCAGCTGGCCGGATGCCCCTTCATCTCCTGGAGGGCAGCAATGAGCCGGACAGAGCACATCGCGACAGTACCCACCGTCGGTCGAGCCCAGCAAATGCAGGCTTCGCTGCGCCACTGGTGGGCAACGCGCCCGCCGAGGGAGCGCAAGCTCTTGCAGCTGTGCGGCGTAGTGATGACCGTGGCACTTGTGTGGTGGGTAGGTATCGAACCTGCGCTCAAATCCATTGCGCGGTCAGAAGAGCAACTGCCGCGGCTGCGATATGAAGCGGCGCAGCTCGACGCACTACTTCTTGAAGCACAGACGCTGGATCGTCGCCGCAGTGGGCGCATCCCGACGGCTGATATTCCGCAAGCCCTTGAGGCCTCTTTGCAGCGTAAAGGGCTGTCGGCAGACATTTCCGCGGCAAGCGGCGGGACGGCCGGTCGACAGCCTGCCTGGCAGGTGAACTTTGAAAACGTCAGCGCCGCACAGTTGATGGATTGGCTTGCCGGGATGTCGGAGCAGCTTCCGCTGGCAGTCGCCCGGCTGGACCTCGCCCGCGCCCGTGTGGATGGCCGGGACCGCCCCGGTCAGGTTTCGGGCAGCATTGTGCTGGGAAGCACTCAGGAGGAGCAGCCATGATGCGGCGCCGGGTGATTGGTTTCACTGCCTTTCTCAGTCTGGCACTGGCTGCTGCACTGGTGGTGCTGCCGGCCAGGTGGCTGACTGTGCTGGTTCCGGAAAAGTGGCCGGTGGCCCTGGTAGACGCCCAGGGCACCGTCTGGAATGGCACGGCGGCACTTGCCCTTGGCCCCAGCCATAATCGACGCCGCCTGCCGGATACCTTGCAATGGCGTTGGTCGTTCAAGAATGGCCCCCGGCTTGAGCTGAGCCACCCCTGGCTGAACGGTCCAGTGCTGCTGGCCCTCACCCAGGGGGGCCTGGCTTTGTCGTCTCGCACCCTCACCCTGCCCGCCAGTGCGCTTGCTACTGTTGACGCGCGGCTGGCCGCCGTCGGGCCCGAGGGCTACCTCACCCTGCGCTGGCCCGCCTTACAGCTGAAGCATGTGCCGCCGGCCGAGGGCACCCGCTTGCTCGAAGCGGAATGGCGCGATGCCGCTTCCGCCCTGACACCAATTCGGCCGCTGGGCCACTACAACATGACGCTTACCGCGAAAGGCCAGGGCAACGAGCTTGTGCTGACCACAAGGCAAGGGCCACTGATGCTTGAGGGCAAGGGCACCGTCGACCCGCGCCAGGGTCTGGACTTCACGGGTACTGCCCGCGCAGACCCGAATGCTGGCGACCGGGTCAGCACCGCCCTGCAGGATGTACTGGCCGCACTTGGCCCCCGACAGAACAACGTAACCATGCTGCGCTTGCGCTAGCAGACGACCGATACAGGCATACCCAAGACGCATGAACAACAGCATTCACTTTCTCTGCAGCCACGACAAGAACAGGAAGCGGACAGCGCTGTCTTTCCAGCCCACGCTCTCCTCCCTCCTCTTATGCCTTGTGCTCGCCGGTTGCGCCACGCCATCCACGGAACAGGAGGAACCCTCGCGCTGGGTGGTTCATACATCCACTAGCGGCTCCGGCACGAAATCGGAGCCGGCAGGTGGGGCCGCCAGCCGCCCCGTGACGCCGCCAAGGGCATCATGGCCGGAAACCGCGCCCAGCACCGGCAGCCGTCGGGCCTCACCCTCCGCACCCGTCGCAGAGCGACGCTCCCATGGCCCGACGACGATGCTCAATTTTGTGGATGCAGACCTGCAGGGAGTGGTTCGCGCCCTGGCTGCCTTCACGGGCAGGAATTTTGTTGTGGACCCGCGGGTGCGTGGCCCCCTGACCCTGGTCTCGGAAATGCCTGTGGATGCATCTACAGCGTATTCCATGCTGCTCGCGGCGTTGCGCATGCAGGGCTACGCTGTCGTCGAAGTCGACGGCATACACCGCGTCGTGCCTGAAGCGGATGCCAAACTGCAGGGCATGGCCGTGGCGGGTGGCAGTCAGGGGTCTGACATTGCGGGCGGAGAACTGGTGACCCGGGTGTTCCCCCTGCGCTACGAGAATGCCGTCAACCTGGTGCCGATTCTGCGGCCCATGATCGCCCCCAACAACACCATAAACGCCTATCCTGGCAACAACACCCTGGTGATCACCGATTACGCAGACAATCTGGACCCCATCGCCCGCGTGACTGATGAAGTCGATACCCCCGACGCACTCCGCCCTGA
>Ga0079224_100012706_pt1 | contig 11675 bp, 9 predicted proteins | sample Stecom2015_FD_80414 | JGI IMG/M metagenome (GOLD analysis project Ga0079224, IMG submission 80414) | Agricultural soil microbial communities from Utah to study Nitrogen management - Steer compost 2015 | ecosystem: Environmental > Terrestrial > Soil > Agricultural land | place: USA: Utah...
GGGGTGTGGCCCTTCTACTGCACCGACTTCTGCTCGGCCCTCCACCAGGAAATGCAGGGATACGTCAGGGTGTCCCCCGCGGACTCCGACATCGAGCTCTCCTGGTCCCTGGGGGATTGAAAGAAAAAGAATCGACCAAGTAAACCAAGGGGTCGGCCCGGTGGTCGGCCCCTTTTTTAACGCAGTAAATCGAAGAAGACATGAAAAAACGGTTCAAACACCCAATTGCGAATCCCAAAGGATACATTGCGATCCTGGTTCTTATGACCCTTGTGGGATGCACCCCAAAACCCCAGGCCATCGATTACGGCAAGGAAGGTTGTCATTTCTGCAGCATGACCATTGTGGATGCCCAACACGCCTCTGAAATCGTGACCAAAAAGGGAAAGGTGTTCAAGTTCGATGCCGTGGAATGCATGGTCAACTTCCGAAAGACGATCGATCCGACCGAAGTGGCAATGTATCTTTCCAACCATTATACGGAGCCCGTGGAACTCATCGATGCCACAATGGCCAGTTTTTTGATCAGCGAGAACATTCCCAGCCCCATGGGGGCCTTTCTAACGGCTTTCAAGACCAGGGAGCAAGCCCAGGACGAACACGCCCGATCTGGGGGTGAGCTCTTTGACTGGGAAGGCCTGTTGATCGAGCTCGACCGCTAGGCTCCTACTTGGAGAAAACCGATTTTGTCCCCGGGAGTGCCCCATAGGGACTGTCCAATCCAAAAAATGTATCTTGGCCGTGAAGCATTTCCATTCATACACATGCCTGTTGCTCTTATTGTGCCTACCCTTGATCGCCCAGGGAAAGACCCTGGAAATCTGTGGTGATTGCGGGGTCAAATCCATAAAGGAAGCCATTGCGATGGCCGATCCGCAGGACACCCTGATCATCCATAAGGGAACCTACAGGGAATTCGACATCATCATTGACAAGCCCTTGACCCTTATCGGGAAAGGCATGCCGACCATCGATGGGGAGAATCGTGGGGGAATTATCAGCATTGTATCGGATGACGTCACCCTGGACGGCCTCCACCTGATCCGGGTGGGCAGCAGTTATACCACGGACCATGCTGCGGTACGGGTAATCAAAAGCAAGAATTTCAAGCTCCTCAATCTCTTTTTGGAGGAGCCCTTCTTTGCCATATACCTGGAACGGGCCACCGATGGCCTGGTCGCCAACAACAGGATCATGGGGGATGCCGTGGAGGAATACAATTCGGGCAATGGAATCCAGTTGTGGTACTGTAAAAACACAGTAATACGGGACAACCACGTGCAGGGGGTACGGGACGGCATCTATCTGGAGTTCTCGGACCATATCACAATCCAAAACAACCTCAGTACCAAAAACATCCGCTACGGGCTGCATTTCATGTTCTCGGACAACAACGCTTACGAGCGAAACACCTTCGAGGACAATGGAGCGGGAGTGGCGGTGATGTTTTCCAAACATATCGAAATGACCGACAACGTTTTCAAAAAAAATTGGGGCGCCACCTCCTTTGGACTCCTGCTCAAGGAAATCAACGATGCCGAGCTGAATGGAAACACCTTTGAGGAGAACACCGTGGGCATCTCGGTGGAGGGCACCAACAGGGTCAACTATACCGGGAATGACTTCTTCAACAACGGTTGGGCCATACGGGTACGTGGGGCATGTTATGGCAACACCTATTCGGGGAACAACTTTTTGTACAATTCTTTTGATGTTTCCTACAACAGCAAACTCAACGACAATGTTTTTGTGGGGAACTATTGGAGCAGCTATACGGGATACGACCTGGACCGGGATGGGATCGGGGACGTTCCCTATAGACCCGTCAAACTATTTTCCTATATCGTGAACCGGACCCCGGAGACCATGGTCTTGCTAAGGAGCCTGTTCATGGACATCATCGATTTTTCGGAGAAGGTCTCCCCGGTCTTCACCCCCGACAACCTCATCGACAACAAACCCCTAATGAAAAGATCAAGATGATACAAATTACGGACGTACATAAAAAGTTTGGAAGGAACGAGGTGCTCAAGGGCCTGGACCTATCCATTGGAACGGGGGGCATCATTGCCGTCCTCGGTCCCAATGGATCGGGGAAGACCACCCTGATCAAAAGCATCCTGGGCATGGTCCTGATGGACCGGGGGAAGATCTCGGTCATGAACAAATCGGTCAAGACCCATTGGGACTATCGGAAGGAGATCAATTACCTGCCACAGATTGCCAATTTTCCGGGAAACCTCAAGGTCAAGGAACTGATGGAAATGATCATGGACCTCAGGCAAAAACCGGCCAATTCCACGGAACTGATCCAACGCTTCGGCCTCGTCCCCCATTTGGACAAGAAGCTCTCCAACCTTTCCGGGGGAACCAAACAAAAGGTGAACCTGGTTCTCGCCTTTATGTTCGACAGCCCCCTGATCATATTGGACGAACCCACCACAGGCCTGGACCCTGCCGCCCTGATCCAGCTAAAAAAACTTTTGGAAGGGGAACGGGACAAGGGTAAGACCATTCTGATCAGCTCCCACATCCTCCGCTTTGTGGAGGAGATGGCCGATGAGATTGTCTATCTGCTCGAGGGCAAGATTTACTTCCAAGGCCCGATCAAAGCCTTGAAGGAAAAGACCGGACAAAATGATTTCGAACACGCCATTGCGGCCATAGCACCAAAAGAAGACCATGCTTAAAATATTGAAATACAGCTTTTACGACCTAATGCGAAGTAGATGGAGCTATGTTTATTTCGCCTTTTATCTCATCCTTGGATTCGTGCTGCTCTTTCTCAACAACGACGTTCCCAAGGCGGTGATCACCCTGATGAACATCATCATTGTCCTGGTCCCCTTGATCGGTACCATATTCGGGGTGATGTACTACTATAATTCCAAGGAATTCACCGAGCTATTGTTGGCACAACCGATCCGACGTTCCACCATTTTCATGGGACAGTACCTCGGAGTGGGATTGTCCCTGACCCTGAGCCTGGTCCTTGGATTGGGCATCCCCTTTCTGCTGTACGGGCTGCTTCGCAGCAATGCCATTTGGGATTTCTCCCTGCTGCTGATCACCGGTTCCTTCCTTACCCTGATCTTTGTGGCCCTGGCCTTCAATATAGCCGCTTCCAATGAAAACAAAATCAAGGGCTTTGGATATGCCGTCTTGTTGTGGCTGTTTTTGGCCGTGATCTACGACGGGATATTCCTGTTGACCCTGATCTTGTTCGATTCCTATCCCTTGGACACCTTTGCCCTGATCGGATCCATGTTGAATCCCATCGACCTGTCCCGTACCCTGATTCTCTTGAAATTGGACATTTCCGCCTTATTGGGGTATACCGGGGCGATCTTCAAACAATTTTTCGGAACGAACCTCGGCCTGTTCATTTCCATGGCGGTGCTGGTCCTGTGGACCCTGATTCCCGTAATGCTTTTGAAATACAAGACCCAAAGAAAGGATTTCTGAATACCTTTGTACCGCGATCGAGGATCCTTGATGGAACTAACTTTGGGTAGACATATTAAAGTGGCTTTGGGATATTTTGTCCTTGCCGCCGTTCTGGGAACGGTGCTCCGCTTTTTTCCGGTGACCGACATCCCGATCGATTATAGGTATATGGTGCACACCCATTCCCATATCGCCCTGATGGGGTGGGTCTATCTGGCATTGACCGTGATCCTGGGCCATTGTTACCTGGATATGGTATCGGGCAAAAGGAGGTACCGGATCGTGTATTGGGTGACCCAGCTCAGCCTGGTCGGAATGCTGTTCACCTTTCCCTTTCAGGGCTATGCCCTGTTTTCCATAACCTTTTCAACCCTCTTCCTCTTTTGCTCCTATGCCTTCTTTGCCTTTTTTGTAAAGCATGTCAGGCCGGAGTTCAAATCCTCCAATTCCCTGAAGTGCATCAAGGCCGCATTCTGGTTCATGGTCCTTTCCAGTATCGGGCCGTGGGCCCTGGGGGCCATCATGTCCACCTTGGGACCCGGGTCCATATGGTACCGCCTGGCCATTTATTTTTACCTGCACTTCCAGTACAATGGGTGGATGGTCCTGGCCTTGGTGGGCCTGCTGCTGCTCATCCTTGAAAAGGGAGGTTGGAAGCTTGAAGCCAAGGAATTCAATGGGTTTCTAAGGATTATGATTCCAGGGGTGGTATTGAGTTTCTTCCTGTCCACCCTGTGGACAGATCCCCATTGGAGCCTATACGTTTTGGGTGGGCTTGGCGGTCTCATGCAGGCCTATGCCCTGCTCCTGTTGTGGAAGTGGGCCAAGAGGGACAAAGTCGCCTTCCGGGGCACCGGGATGCAAAGGCGATTGCTCAGGACGGCCGCTGTGCTTTTGGCCGTGAAAATGACCATGCAACTGCTCACCGCCCTCCCCTATTTTGCCCGCTTGGCCGATACCTATCTGGATTTTACCATAGGTTACCTCCACCTGACCTTTTTGGGTGCGATCAGCATCGGCATTTTCTTTCTGACCGATTATTTTGGATTGCTCCGGATATCCAAAAAAGCATTCTTCCTTTACCTTTTTGGTTTTTTGGCCACGGAGTCCCTAATCTTTTACAGGGGGCTATCGGCCTGGTTGTCCCTTCCGATCTTCGAGGGCTTTTTGGAAAGTCTGGCCCTCGGCAGTCTTTTGATTCCCATGGCGCTGCTGGGCCTGTTGGCAAACCGATCCAAACCGAGGGATTGACCGGTCCCGGATTGCATTTCAGACCTCAAACCTCCCACCCCCACACATGTGTAAACATGACAATTGTTGGTTGGGCTTTGTAAAGCCCAAATTATTCGGATATCTTTGTCCCAATTAACCATGGGGAACCATATCCCCTTAACAATCAATTTCCACAATGTTCTCAAAAGCATGTGAGTACGGAATTCGTGCCGCGGTCTATATAGCCCATCAGTCCATGGAGGGAAGGAGGGTCAGTCTCAAGGAGATTGCCGAGAAAATCGACTCCCCGGTCGCCTTCACGGCAAAAATCCTACAACAGCTTTCAAGAAACGGGATCGTGGAGTCCATCAAGGGAGCCGGTGGGGGATTTGAGATGGCCAAACCGACCATGGATCGGGTGAAATTGGCCGATATCGTTTTGGCGATCGATGGGGACAACATTTTTGTGGGCTGCAGTTTGGGGCTCAAACAATGCAGTGCGGACATGCCCTGTCCGGTCCACCACAAATTTGTCGACATCCGCAACGACCTCAAGAAAATGCTGGAAGGTACCAGCCTGTTTGAAATGACCTCAGGGCTCGAATCGGGATTGACCCACCTGAGAAGATAGGATGGAAAGATACATCCAGCTTGGCCCCAAAGGGGCAATTACCCTTTAAAAAAAGACAAAAATGAAGACAAAACCCATAAAAAGACATAAGGCCCTACAGGGGCTGAGCCGCGACCACCATCACAGCCTGCTGTTGAGTTGGAAGATCCGGGCCGGTTTTTCCAAAGGGGTGTCCCCGGACCGTATAAAACGCTATGCGGACTGGATGTTCGAAAACCATATCCTCCCCCATTTTGGATTGGAGGAAAAGTATATGTTCCCCGTCCTTGAGGCAGATCACCCCTTGGTCAAGAAAGCCCTTTCCGAACACCGTCGATTGACCCGCCTTTTCAATCAAGAGGAGGATATAACCAAGGCCTTGGGCCTGATCGAGGAAGAACTGGAACAGCACATCCGTTTCGAGGAAAGGGTGCTCTTCCAGGAGATCCAAAAGGTGGCCAATGCCGAACAATTGGAACAAATTGACAAGGCCCATGATCACGAGAAATTTCAGGACAACGAAGAGGACCCCTTCTGGACCTAAGGGTCACAAATCCTAAAAATACAGCCTAAAAAAGCATATCCCCGGAGAATCCCGCCTTTGTTGACTTTCCCAAATAAGAATTAATTTTGTTAACAATTTTTGTTCACTTTTTACAAATCACTATTATTTAACTAGCTGATATACTGTTTATAACTTTTTTTAATTTGTAAACTTTTCTGATTCTTGTCATAAAATTGTTATTTGGAAATTCCGTAGCTTTACTCCCTATACGAGAACTACTAATCCTTCAGGCAATGCAGACAGAATTTCAGACCCCATCCACCAAGACCTATACCCAGGACGAAGCCCATAAGGCCGCTTTGAACTATTTTAAGGGCGATGACCTCGCCGCCATGGTCTGGGTGAACAAATACGCCCTAAAGGACTCCCAGGGAAACATCCACGAGCTCAGCCCCGACGACATGCACCATCGATTGGCCCGTGAAATCGCCAGGATCGAGGCCAAGTATCCCAATCCGATGCAAGCCGATGAAATCTTTGAGCTGATCCGGGACTTTAAATACATCGTGCCCCAGGGGGGTCCCATGGCCGGAATCGGGAACCCTTATCAAATCGCTTCCCTTTCCAACTGTTTTGTCATCGGAAGTGATGGGCCTTCGGATTCTTATGGGGGCATCCTGAAGGTGGACCAGGAACAGGTACAGTTGATGAAACGCCGGGGTGGGGTCGGCCACGACCTTTCCCATATCCGTCCCAAGGGCTCCGAAGTAAAGAATTCCGCCCTGACCTCCACAGGTCTGGTGCCCTTTATGGAACGTTATTCCAATTCGACCCGGGAAGTGGCCCAAGATGGCCGTAGGGGAGCCCTGATGTTGTCCGTATCGATCAACCATCCCGATGCCCAGGATTTCGTGGATGCCAAATTGGAACAGGGCAAGGTGACCGGGGCCAATGTCTCGGTGCGGATCGACGACGCATTTATGCGGGCCGTGGAAGCCGACGGCAACTATACCCAAAAATACCCCATCCACAGTGAGTCCCCCAAGTTTTCAAAGACCATCAGGGCCACAGAATTCTGGGATAAAATCGTGCACAATGCCTGGAAGTCCGCTGAGCCCGGCATCCTGTTCTGGGACACCATCATCAGGGAATCGGTCCCGGACTGTTATGCCGATTTGGGATACCGGACCGTCTCCACCAACCCTTGTGGGGAAATACCCCTCTGCCCCTACGATTCCTGCCGGCTTTTGGCCATCAACCTGCTCTCCCACGTGAAGGACCCCTTTGCTTCGGAAGCCAGCTTTGACTTTGAACTCTTTAAAAAGCATGTGGCGGCGGCCCAGAGGATCATGGACGATATCATCGACCTGGAACTTGAAAAAATTGATGGGATCCTCCAAAAAATAGATGAGGATCCGGAACATGAGGATACCAAAAGGGTGGAACGGCAACTCTGGGAGAATATCCGAAAGAAAAGCGAGGAAGGCCGCAGGACCGGAATCGGAATCACCGCCGAGGGGGATATGTTGGCCGCCCTGGGCCTTCGCTACGGGACAACCGAAGCGAACGAATTCGCCGAAAAGGTCCACAAGACCCTGGCCCTGGAGGCTTATAGGGCTTCGGTGGACACGGCCAAGGAACGGGGAGCCTTTGCCATCTACGATTCGGAAAAGGAAAAGGACAACCCCTTTATCCTTAGGCTCAAGGAGGCCGACAGCCAATTGTATTACGAGATGCTGGAGCACGGCCGAAGAAATATTGCCCTTTTGACCATCGCACCCACAGGGACCACCAGTTTGATGACCCAGACCACTTCAGGGATCGAGCCCGTATTCCTTCCCGTCTACAAACGCAGGAGAAAGGTCAATCCCAACGACAAGGGGGCCAAGGTGGATTTTGTGGACGAGGTCGGGGATTCCTGGGAGGAATACACCGTCTTCCACCATCAGTTCAAAAAATGGATGGAGGTCCAGGGGTATGCCACCGATAGGGAGTACTCCCAAGAGGAAATCGACAAAATGGTGGCAAAATCCCCCTATCACAAGGCCACTTCCAACGATGTGGATTGGATGAGCAAGGTCCACTTACAGGGGGCGGTCCAAAAATGGGTGGACCATTCCATCAGTGTCACCATCAACATGCCCCAAGACGTTTCTGAAGAATTGGTGGGGAAACTTTTTATGGAAGCCTGGAAAGTGGGCTGTAAGGGAATTACGGTGTACCGGGACGGATCCCGCTCGGGGGTCTTGTTGGCCAACAATGCCGAGGAGGATCGGCAGGGCCTGTCCGTGTTTCCGACCAAACGTCCCAAAATATTGGAAGCCGACGTGGTACGTTTTCAGAACAACAAGGAAAAATGGATCGCCTTTATTGGCCTGATCGAGGAAAGACCCTATGAAATCTTTACGGGCTTGGCCGATGACGAAAATGGAATCGTCATTCCCCGTTGGTTGGACCGGGGCTTGATCATCAAGAACAGGACCCAGGACGGAAGTTCCCGTTACGATTTTCAATACGAGAACATACAAGGATACAAGACCACCATAGAGGGCCTATCCCATAAGTTCAATCCGGAATATTGGAACTATGCCAAGCTGATCTCCGGCACCCTGCGCCATGGAATGCCCATTGAAAAGGTAGTGGATCTGATAGGCAGCCTTCAATTGGACAGTGAGCAGATCAATACCTGGAAGAACGGGGTGGCACGGGCCTTGAAACGCTATGTGGTGGACGGCACCGAGGTCCAGGGACATCAGTGTGAAAGCTGCAGTTCCACCAACATCATCTATCAAGAGGGTTGTCTCACATGCAAGGATTGTGGTTCCTCAAAATGTGGATGATCCCTGGCTTGCAGAAAATGCTTTGAAGTCCTTTCACGGCAGGGGATTGAAACAGGTTTCTGGAGCCTGTCAATTCCCTGCCAGGGCAAAGGCAACATACTGATCACCGGAAATGCTGCCGATCTTTCCGCCTCCACAGGCAATGACCAAATACTGCTTCCCTCCCAAGGTATATAGTGCCGGAGTTGCATATCCGGGGGCGGGAAGTGGGGCCTCCCAGACTTCTTTCCCCGTCATCTTGTCGAAGGCCCTGATCTTGGAATCCTTGGTGGCCGCTATGAACACCAGGCCCCCCTTGCTCACCACGGGGCCTCCATAATTCTCGGTCCCTGTTTTTGGAATGCCCCGGGCCGTCAACTCCGCATACTCCCCCAAAGGTACCTTCCAGAGCAGTTTCCCCGTGGACAGGTCGATGGCGTTGAGGGTCCCCCAGGGCGGGGTGATTCCGGGATAGCCGTTGTCGTCCAAAAATCTGTTGTATCCGGCCATTTGATAGGGCACTTCATCCATGATTCCCCTGATGTCCGTCTCAGGGGAAACCTCTGATTCCAGGTTTTGCGGTTCTCCATCGGAATCTTGTTCCAACTTCAACAGAAAATTGACCAAGGCCTGTTTTTCCAATTCGGGGATATGTGCAAAGCCGGGCATCATGTTCATCCCATTGTCAATTAAATCTGTCATGGTCTTGGATCCGTATCGTTCCCCGATATCGACCAAAGTGGGATAGGAGCTTCCCGCCCCTTTAAGGTCCTGCCCGTGGCAGGCAAGGCAATAGGTGTTGTAGACCGTCCTGCCCAATGGAGCGGTTCCAATGTCCCCAGCTTTTGGGCCTTGGACATCGACCATCATCATGGCCCAGGGAAGTTCGCTGCTGTTCACATAGAGGATCTGGGTCTCCGGATCAAAGGCTGCACCGCCCCACTCCCCACCCCCATCAAAGCCGGGAAAAATCCAATTGCCTTCCTTGGAGGGCGGGTGGAACGGCTCCCTGTGCTTGATCTGCCGATACCTTTCGAGCATGGTTCTGTGGGTCTGTGGATCCAAATTGGTGACTTCCCCTTCTCCGAAATGTTGCCTGGCAAAGGGCTCGGGCAAACTTGGAATGGGTTGGGTGGGCCAAGGCCGCTCCCCGGGCAGGGCCTTTTGGGGTACCGGTTTTTCCTCAATGGGAAACAGCGGTTCCCCACTTATCCGATCGAAGACAAAGACATAGCCATGTTTGGTGATCTGGGCCACGGCATCCACGGTTTTTCCATCCTTGTGCAGGGTGACCAAGTTTGGGTTGGCCGCAAGGTCACGGTCCCAAAGGTCGTGGTGGACGGTTTGGAAGTGCCAGAGGTAGTTCCCATTGGATGCATCCAGGGCCACCAGGGAATTTCCATAGAGGTTCTCCCCTTGGCGAAGCCCCCCATAAAAGTCTCCGGCCACCGAACCCAAGGGGATGTAGACGATGCCCCTTCCCTCATCCAGGGCCATCCCGGCCCAAGCATTGGCACCGCCCAACTTTTTGTAGGCTTCCCCATCAGGCCAGCTTTCATAACCGGGTTCTCCCGGATGGGGAATGGTGTGAAAGATCCATTTGCGTTCCCCCGTCAGCACATCAAAGGCCCGGACATGGCCCGGTGCGGCATCTGCGGTTTCCGCAACACGGGATCCCAAAATGAGCAGATTTTCATATATGATACCGGGAGAGGTGTTCACAATAAAGGGATTATAGGTCCCTGGTTCTCGGTCCAAGCCTTCGGCAAGGTCTATATGCCCCTGTTTTCCAAAGTCCCGGATCGGTTTGCCCGTTTCCACATCAATGGCATAGACCTTGGCCCCGACATTGTAAAAGAGACGTCCGTTCTCCCCCCGATCATCTTCCCAGTGCACCACTCCGCGGTTCACCTTGAAAAAGGCCATGGGGTCCCCCTCTGGGGCTTCCTCCTCCAATGCGGGGTCAAAAATCCATTTGGGGGTGCCATTGGAAGCGTCCAAGGCCAACAACTTAAGTTTGGGGGAACTCCCGTACAAGACCCCATCCACGACGATGGGATTGCATTGGTTCTGGGATCGGTTTTCCGGATCCCTGTCCCCTGAACTGAACCGCCAGGCGACTTTGAGTCTATGGACGTTGGAGGGGGTGATCTGATCGTTGGCGGAATAGCGGTTTCCCTCCTTGCTTCCGGCATAGGTTTCCCATCCGCTTTCCTCCCCTTGGAAGCCCCCTTCCCCCTTACATGAGATAAGAAGGGCCAGGAACATTGGAACGCAGAACGAAAGAAAAAGTTTTTTACCCATGGAGCATTTTAAAGGTTGGATTTCCATTGGTTTGAGACCCCTTGTCGTACGCAGCCGAAAATGGCCTACAGCCCGTTCAATTTTTTGATCAGCTCCACCTCATCCTGACGGTAGGGGGTCCCATCCTTCCGAAAGATATCGTGGAACCATTCCAGGGGCTCGTCTCCATTGGGAATGGGCAGGTCCCACTCGTAAATGGTATTGGTCTTCCCCTTGACCAGGCCCCAATTGATCGCCCCGATCTTTTCTTCCTTGAGCATGGGCATGGTATTGGAAAACCTGCTGTTGCGGGTACGGGCCATGTATTCGGTACAGATCATGGGCCTACCGTGGGTCCTTAAAAATTGGATGACCTTTTTATGGTCTTGCGGGTCCCCGTAGTGGTGGTAGGTGATGATATCCGAGTTCAGGGCCTGGATGGCATTTAGGTCCACAAGGCCCCAGGACCAAATGCCCACGGAAAGGGGCTGGGACGGATTGACCTCCCGTGCCCATGAAAATACGGCTTCCAACAAGGGTATGGAACTGTTTCCCTTTCCTGAATTTCCAGGTTCGTTGTACAGATCCCAAAGCAGTATCCTTTCGTCGTTCTTGAAAGTTTCCAGTACATCCTTGACATAGGTTTCCAAAAACGGAAAATTGGCCTTTTCCTTGGAGGCCGGATCGCCGGGATCTTGCATCCAGCCCGAATTATGGGTCCCCGGCTTGGGATCGGGTTGTTTGCCCACCTTGGGATCCTTGTTCCACACATCGTCAAAGAAGACGAACATGGTCTTGA
>Ga0079224_100012707_pt1 | contig 11674 bp, 9 predicted proteins | sample Stecom2015_FD_80414 | JGI IMG/M metagenome (GOLD analysis project Ga0079224, IMG submission 80414) | Agricultural soil microbial communities from Utah to study Nitrogen management - Steer compost 2015 | ecosystem: Environmental > Terrestrial > Soil > Agricultural land | place: USA: Utah...
CGCAGCGCCTGGAACGCCCCAACCAGCATCGTGACCAGCGCTACCGCGAGCAGCACCTCGCGTCCGCGGGGCAGGTATCCGAAAAACGGCTCGAAGCGCGCCAGCAGGTAGATACCGAGCTTCACCATCGTAGCCGAATGCAGATACGCCGATGCCGGCGTGGGCGCCTGCATCGCGTTCGGCAGCCAGAAGTGCAGTGGGAACTGCGCAGACTTCGCGAATGCTCCGATCATCAGGCCGCCGGCTATTGCCGGTGCCCAGGCACTCGCGGCCAGTTCCGGTGCGCGGGCCGAAACCTCCGTGAGCGAGAACGTGCCCAACGTGGCACCCGTGAGGATGATCGCCGCAAGCAGCGCCAGCCCTCCACCCACCGTAACGCGAAGCGACATGAGCGCCGACCGCCTTGCGTGCGCGCTCGCGGCGTCGAAACCGATCAGCAGGAACGAGAGGATGCTCGTCGCTTCCCAGAACAGGTAGAGGACAATGAGGTTGTCCGCGAGAACGGCGCCGAGCATCGCCGTCATGAAGAGCAGGATGAGCGTGATGAATCGCGCTCTTTCCCTGTCGGTTGCGTCGGAGAAGTACGCCCCCGAGTAGATCACTACCAGCGTTCCGATACCCGTGATCAGGAGGCAGAACAGGAAGGAGAATCCGTCCAGCCGGAACGAGAAGTCAATGCCTATCGACGGCACCCATGCGAGCGAATCGGTGGCAACGATGCCAGCGCTGCTCGCAGGAGCATAGCCCAGGAATGCCACGAACAGCGCTGCCGGAAGCAGCGCCATGCCCCAGCCGGCCCAGCGTCCCAGTCGGCGGGCAACGGGGTACGCGAGGCTGCTGCCAGCGATGGAAAGCGCGAGCAAGCTGGAGATCATTGCTCCTTCAGCATGTCGAACGGGAGCCCGGCCGCAGGTACACGGGCCAGGAGTGGAAGCGCGCCCGGCTACGCAGCGAACCGCGCGGACGGAGGGCACAGGAGTCCCCGTGCGCCGGTGAAAGGCGAGGGCGGCCCGACGGCAAATCTAGCAGTGCGGCACACCCGCGCAGGCCGCAGACCATGCTCGCGGGAAGATCCTACCGGGTGTGCTCGCGCACGAGACGATGGGCACCGTAGTCCATTCGTCCATCATCCGCCAGGACGCGGTGGCACTCGAGCACGACCCACCAGCTTGCGTCAGGCGATGGCGACGCCCGCACGCTCCAGGTCAGCCCGAACCCTGCTGTCGGCTCCCGGATCAACCGGCCGGGCCAGGTCGTACAGCACCGTTGCCTCGAAGCCTTCGCTCACCGCGTCCTCCGCGGTCCACTTCACGCAGAAGTCGCGAGCCAGGCCGCAGACGAACACCTCACGTACCTCGCGTTCGCGCAGGTAGCCCGCCAGCCCGGTGGCCGGTCGCTCACCGGCGGCGTTCCAGTTATTGCGGAAGCCGCTGTACGAGTCGGTGTCCAGCTCCGTTCCCTTCCGGATGATGGCGCTCACCATGTTCCACGGCAGCGCCGGGTGAAGCTCCGCACCCGCTGTTCCCTGAACACAGTGATCCGGCCACAGGATCTGGTCATGTCCGTGCAGGCTGATGACATCCAGCGGGGAGTGTCCGGAGTGGCTTCTGGCGAATGAAGCGTGACCCGCCGGGTGCCAGTCCTGCGTGGCTACGTAAAGGCCGAACAGGTCGCGCTCCATGAGTTCACGTACCGGCTGCAGTATCCGGTCACCGTCTGCCACGGCCAGGCTGCCGCCAGGCAGGAAGTCGAACTGTATGTCCACCAGGATCAGCGCCGCCTTGTCGCGACGTACCTCGGGCATTTCGATCACGCATCATCTCCATTCGTGTTCGCCTCGGAATATGGTCGTTCGGCGACGCCGGCGCAGATGGGGGGTGCCGGCGCCACTCCGGCACCCCCCATCTGCGCTCAGAGCGACGAGGTGCCCGCTCCCGCCTCCACCCCCGAGTAGCTCGGCGTGGACCGGAGGATCGCCAGCTCGTCTTCCGTCATCTCGACCGGTATGTCGGCGAACAGTGGAGTGGTGAGGTACCGCTCTCCAGTATCCGGGAGCATGCACAGGATAGTGGAGCCCTGAGGAACGTCATTGGCCAACTGGACGGCTGCTCCGAAGGTTGCGCCTGCCGAGATTCCCACGAAGATCCCTTCCTTGCGAGCGAGCTCCTGGCTCCAGTGCATCGCTTCCGCGCCGGTTACGGAGATGGTGCGGTGTACCCAGCCTGAGCTGACGGCGTCTCCAGTGAGTTTCGGGATGAAGTCCGGGCTCCATCCCTGTACCGGGTGTGACTTCCACGCTTCATGCCGCTCCAGCGGTGAGCCGTCCGCGGCACGTTTCTGCGCCATTCCACTGGCCACCATGGCTGCATCCGCCGGCTCGGCCAGAACGACCTTCACTTCCGGTCGTTCATCGGCGAGGACGCGCGCAACTCCCTTCAGCGTGCCGCCTGTTCCAAAGCCGGTTACCCAGTAATCCAGCGGTGCACCATCGAAGTCCGTGATGATCTCGCGTGCGGTGGTGCGCGAGTGCATATCGGCGTTCGCCTCATTCTCGAACTGCCGCGTGAGGAACCATCCGTGAGCCTCGGCCAGTTCGCGAGCCTTGATGACCATTCCGGTACCGCCGGCGGGTGCAGGTGTGATCACCACTTTCGCGCCCAGGAAACGCATGAGCTTCCGCCGTTCCATGCTGAATGGCTCCGCCATGGTCACCACGAGCGGGTAACCCTTCTGTGCGCACACCATTGCGAGCCCGATTCCGGTGTTGCCGCTCGTGGCCTCGACCACTGTCTGTCCCGGTTTCAGTGCGCCGCTTCGTTCCGCGTCCTCGATCACGCCGAGCGCGAGGCGGTCTTTCACCGATCCCATGGGATTGAATGCTTCGATCTTGACGTAAAGCTCCACTCCGGGAGGAGCCAGCTTGTTGATCCTGACGACGGGTGTGCGACCGACGGTCTCGAGGATGCTTGCGAATCTCGTCATGGCTGCAGCTGGCTGGGGTTGGTTGATGCGAACCGGGCAACATGTAGAATGCCCGTGATCTCGATGCGGAAGATCCGGCGAACTCCGGACCACCTGACGCGTATTCCAGAAAAATAAGAACCCGGGGTATCGCGACGGACCACCACGTTGGTTCGCACCTGGATAAAGGCTCGCAGCTGCCAGCAGGCACAGCAGCAACGCGTGCATGTCGGCGTCGGCGACGTCACGGTTGCACGCGCTGCGCCATCCATTCGTACGAGGTGCCGGTACGTGGCATTGAACGTGCGCCCGGTGCAGGCCCTAACGTATGTGCGGGCGAACCCGGGACATCTTTCGGGTCGTCAGGCGCTTCGCTCCTGACACGACCGTGCGGGAGTCGCAATCGAACACGATACAGGAGGACCTAATGGCCAATCTGGAGAATCGTGGCACCACCGACCTGGGCGGCAGGACCCCGGGTTCCGCGGACTGGTCCACTGAACGGAATTACTGGGAGAAGAACTTCCGTAACCGTCCTTACGCGCATGCAGATCGGGGCTTCGAGCATTACGAGCCCGGCTACCGGTATGGAACCGAAGCGGCCACACGCTACCGCGGGCGCAAGTGGAACGAGGTGGAGAACGACCTCCGCAGCGGCTGGGATCGCTACGAGCATCGTGGCGCCAACCAGAGCACCTGGGAGAACATCAAGGACTCGGTACGTGATGCGTGGGATCGCATGACGGGAGAGGACGACGGAATGCACACGAAGCATGACCGGCGGTAGTGCATCCCAGGCGATCTTCGCATTGCATCGCCTGCAGTTCTTTCGAAGGATTTCCCCAGCCGAGTCGATGCTCGCGATGTGACCGGCAGGCTGGGTGACAGGGAGGCGAACCTTTCCAGGGTTCGGCTCCCTGCGTTTGCCTGTTCTCGTGCTTCCCCTTACCTCGAGCAGGCTGCGGACCACCCTGGTCATGCGCGGCGCGGCCGAGTTCGCGCGTCAGGCAGTGGGGCCCTCACTCCACAGGTGCAGCGTTGCATAGGCCCGCCAGGGCATCCACGCCTTCGACAGTTCCCGGGCCCGCGACTCCGTAACGTTTCCCAGCCGCCTGCGCACTATCAGGTCGCCGGCGGGAAATGCATCAGGCCAGCGCAACGCGCGCATGGCTATGTACTGTGCGGTCCAGGGTCCGATGCCCGGAAGCTTTACCAGGGCCGCGACGGTCTCGTCAGGTGGTGATCCCGGCTCCAGCCCTATCCTGCCTGACGCCACCTCTCGTGCAAGCACCACGATGGCGTGCGCGCGGGCACGCACGATTCCCAGTGCGGCAATGCGTTCTGCATCCAGCGAACCCACACGCTCTGCACACGGCATGGCGAGCTCGAGCTTCTCGTGAGGCGTCTCTATGCGCACACCAAAAGCCGCCGCGAAACGACCTGCGAGTGTCGTTGCCGCAGCGACACTCACCTGCTGACCGAGAATGGCGCGCACGGCAAGCTCGAAACCGTCGAAGGCGCCGGGCACTCTCAGCCCCGGGTCAACCTCCATGAGAGGAGCAAGACGCGGGTCCGCGCCCAGCCGCGCGCGAATGATGTCCGGACGCGCATCGAGGTCGAAAAGCTGGCGCAGACGCGCAAGCAGCGCGGGCAGTACCGGGGCGAGTTCCCTGGACAGTTCCACTCGCAGCGACCTGCGCCTCGCGTCATGGCGCACGGCCACCCAGCCGGTTAGTCCCCTGAGGCTCACGGTGCGCAGGTATCCGTTGCCTTCAACGCGTTCCACGCCGCGCGTGGACCGCGCGTCCAGGAACGCGAGCAGTGCGCTCCAGTTGAACGGCGGCCTGTAGGCGAGCTGCAGCGTGAGCGTGTCGAGCACGCTTGGCAAACGTGAGTCGCCGCCTGACGTGGTGCGGAAGCGACCTGGCGGCATCCGGTAGCGCCTCACGAACGCGTCATTGAACCGGCGTGTACTGGAAAAACCGCTTGCCAGCGCCACCTGCGAAACGGGCAGCTCCGTCTCGGTGAGCAGCTGCTTCGCGAGCAGGAGCCGTCTCGTGAGCACGAGCTCCATGGGTGACACGCCCAGTTCCTGCCTGACGACTCGCCGGAGGTGTCGCGAACTCCAGCCGAAACGGGTCGCGAGCCGCTCCAGGCCCGCGCCGTCGTCCAGGAGCCCGTCGTCCAGGCCCTGCACCACCAGTCTCGCCAGGCGGCCGGCACCATCCACCGGTGCGCTACCCGGTGCCAGCTCGGGCCTGCAGATGAGACACGGCCGGAACCCCGCACTCTCCGCCTGCGCCGCTCGCTGGAAGAACCTGCAGTTCCGGGCCGCCGGCTTTCGCGCGCTGCACACCGGCCGACAATAAATGCCGGTGGATGTCACCCCCACGAAGAACACGCCATCGAACCTGGCATCGCGCGAGATGATGGCCTGGTACAGCACTGCCGTATCGTCGCTCATGCAGGAATACTACGCGATCGCTGGCCCGGCATCAGCCATTTTCGGACATCGCTGCAGGCTGCGCAACACTGGCCACCGCAATGACTTGCCGGCATGACTGGAGTCTGGCGTGCGAAGGGCCCAGCATTCCGGAGGCGACCGGCCTTCCGGCCTCGTGTTCCCTTCCCCTCCAGCTGAATCGATGAAAACACCTCAGGTGGTACAGCGCCTCGAACGCGCATGGTCAGACTTCGAGAACTCCTGGGCCGGCCTCACGCCTGAGCAGCTGCTCGTACCCGGCGTCACGGGCAACTGGTCGGTGCGAGACATCATCGCGCACGTCACGGTCTGGGAAGAGGAGGCCCTCAAGTCGCTCCCGATCGTTATGCAGGGCGGCCGCCCGCCGCGATACTCGGTGAAGTACGGCGGAATAGACGCATTCAATGCACTCATGACCGAGCAGCGAAAGCACCTCTCACTCCGCGAGGTACTGCGCCTGCATAACGAGGTGCACGAGCGGCTGATGCGGTACGTTCAGCAGGCACCGGAGGAGCTATACCTGCGCGAAACGCGCTTTCGGCGGCGACTGAGGCTGGACACGTGGTCACATTACCCCATTCACGCGGCAGCCATCCGTGCGTGGCGGGAACGCCGCGGACCTGGCGCCGCGGAGGCGGGCTGACTTTTTCTTTAATGCGGCATTCGGGCTGTACCGCAGCCGAGCTGTCATTGAACTCCGGCCGGACATCGCTGTCGAGCGGTCACTCGGGACGCATGCGGCGCTCATAGGCCCGCGCACCGTACGTTGCGGGCGCCGCGCCTGACGGCTGCGGCAGCGTCACGATCCATTGCCACACCGCGAGTACGTCGTCGTCCATCACATCACCTTCGCGCACCCAGGCCTCGACAACGTCGTCCTGCCCCAACCCGGTCTCGATCACCGCCTCCACGAACGAAAGGCCGGGAATCACGGACTCACGCTCCTCGAACCCGCGCCACACGATTCTGCCCTGATCCAGCCACGCTGCCCCCAGCTCGGCCAGCGCAAGCTCCAGCGCCGCCGTTGGCGTGAGCATACCGTTGCGGGAACGTTCGTACGCAGGTGTGAACTCCGCGTTCACCTCCTCCATCACCTCCCACCCGATCGCATCCTCAGCTTCAGGCGCAGGGTGCATGCACAGTACGCCGTTGCACGTTTCGCGGGCTGCGCTCGTATCCGCGATCTCTCGTCTCGATATCGCTACCAGCTGTGCCTCACTACCCTGGGTGGCGTGCATGACGAGTCGATACGAGACGTGCGGACCGGTGCGGCCCGTGTCACCCGGCATGTACGGTTCAGCCGCAGTGCCGGCATACGAGGCCATGACAGCCTGCTCCAGGCTGAAGCGATCCACCTGAACGAAGCTCAGCACCGGCCTCGCGCCCGCTCCTGACGAATGGGCCGTGGCCGCACCGTATCGAACACGATAGCGCGTGCGCGGCAGCACCTGGTCCCGCGCCTCTACCACCAGTACCGCCTTCCCTGGCGGAGTGATGTCTGCACCGGGCCGGAGCAGCCCGCCCGGCTCTGGCTTGGACAGCAGTGCATCAATCGCCGAGTCAACCAGGGCGACGTCCTGCTCCACGTAGCCTTCCTCGCGCACGAACCACTCGACGTACTGCTCGACGGTACCGTCCACTGGTGGTGCCTGGTACACAGGCAGCGATGCCACCACGGGAGCCGCCTGGAGCGCCTCGTTGGTGGCCGGTGTATCACTCTCGCCGCAGGCGGAAAGCGACATCGCCGTGAGCAGCGCGATGCCTGCGATCGTCCTGATCTTCATGTCGTGTTCTCCTCTCGCCTCGTTGGGTGCAACCGGCCTTGAACGGGCCGAGCGGCCGGATCGTTGGCTCGAGTCGAGGGGAAGACTAGCAGGCTGTACGCGATGCTTTGCGAATATCACGTACAGCCCGCCGGCTCATGAGCCTACTTCCGGTCAATCCTCACCTTCCACACCTCCGGACCTTCCTCCTGGTAGGTCCATTCGAACATCTCGGGACGCTCGGCCGCCAGCTGGTAGCGCAGGGGCCGAGGGTCGTGGTCATTTACGATCACCATGGACTGGCCGCTGGAGAGGCCGTCGAAGGTCTTGAAGATGGTGGGATGCTTCTCACGGGGAGTGATGACGCGGACGTCGAGCTCGATAGTCTGCATGTCTCTGCTGTGGTGGGGTTGTGGTGAGGTGGCGTGTCCGGGTTCGGGCACACCGGGTGACGAATCGGGAGCGGCGCTCCTTCTGATTCGGACGACAACGCGATCGGCTTCGGATTCGTCTATTTCGTACTCGAAGCCACGTTCGGCGAGGATGGGCAGGAGGAAGCGGGGCACCCGCTCGTTATGCTGCACGAGCACCATGCCTGGCGCGAGAGTTTCGAGCGCCGTGAGCGTGCGCACCATGGGCTCGGGCGGCTCGAGGCCGCGAACGTCGAGCACTACCTCCTCGCCTGCTGCAGTCGAGGGCGAGCCGAGGCTGCCTGCGGGCCTCTCGGTGGATTCGTTGCCACGTGAGGCGGCGGGCGAAGGCGCTGCAACCGGTTCTGGCGGCAGCTGCACCGATGCCGATTCTCGGTGGAACCAGATGGACCAGTCTTCGGGACCGTTCTGGCGCGCGATGTGATCGAGTCCCTTGTTCGCGAGAACGCGGAACAGCGGTACCGGCTCGAAGGTGGCTCGCAGGTGAAGTGCGTCTTCGGGAGCGAGGGACTGAACCGCTTCCATGATCCGCGAGAAGGGTTCGCGCCCGTTGCGAAGGTCTTCGCGTACGTCGAGTTCCACCACGCGTCCGCTGAATGCCGGTGTGGCGGTGGTGTTCCGAGGCGCGGTGGGAGATGGTTGTGCGGTCATGCTGATACCGGTAGAGAAGAAATGGTGATGGTCATGTGGTGTGGTTGCGGCAGATTGTGTTTCGGGGGGGGCCCCCGTCCCTCACCCCCACCCCCCCTTCGTCCACCCCGCCACACGAACCGCCTGCGCCGCGAACAGCACCGAACCGGCCACGAAACCACACGCGCCGAGCCTGACGAGCGCCCCCGCCCCGGCCAGAACGCCAGCCGCAAGCGCAACCACTGACGCCGTCATCAATACGAGCTGAACCTGCGCCACCTTCGCGGAATAGAGCTCCGCAACCGTGGGCACCGCTTCCCTGCCCACGCGCGAACGAAAGCGCGAGATCCACGCAAGGAACGGAACGATCTTGTAGAAGTGCCCAACCGTGAACAGCACCACTCCACCGAGCAGTGCCGTGAGCACGTAGGCAATGGCGAGGCGCGGCTGCCTCACGCCACCCAGCACCAGAAGAACCGGCCCCATTAACGCACTCGCGCCAATGAAGCAGAGCGCAATTGCCGAAAGGCGCAGCCCGGCGTCCAGCCCCGGACGTATTCGTGAGGCATAGAACGCGCGACACTGCAGCAGGTAGCAGGCAACCCCGGCCTCCAGCACCACCAGCCCCGCCCACTCCATGAATCGCATGCGAAGTGCGAGCGCCGTGGCAAGCATCGTCAGGCCGACCGGTATCAGCACCAGCGCCCGGCCCGTCCATGCCGTGTTCGCGCGGTGCGCCAGCAGGAACATGGGCAGCAGCCGGTGCGACATACCCACCATCATCGTTAGCGCCCATCCCACCATCGCAACGTGCAGGTGAATGCTCATTACCCGAACCCTGCTCTCCAGCAGGAAGCCGGTGTGCAGGTTGTGCAGCAGAACCACTCCGAGCACGAGCGTGGACAGCAGCGCCGTAAGCGACAGCGCCACCGCGAACCATGTCACGTCCCTTTCACGCGCGGAGGGCAGCGAGAGAGCCACGTTCGCCACCACCAGCACCACCCCGGTAGCCACGAGTGCAATTCCCACGTGGTGCATTACCAGGTTGCCCAGCGCCACGCCGCAGGCGAAGATCGCCGCGCCCGGCACATGCGTCGCAAAGCTCACGTAACCCGTGATCCGCGATCGCACGGGCGCGCCCAGCGCCACCGGCAGAAGCTGGTAGAGCGCGCCGTAGATGGTGGTGGTCAGCCAGCCCAGGGTGAACAGGTGCGTCACGCCGGCCACGTGCTGCGAGAGAAAGTTCCCAGCCGCCAGGTCACTCGACACTGCCACGAGCCCCAGCGACCCGGTGAGCAGGAAGAGCATCGCGGCACCGAAGTGGAGTCCTGGTAGCAGCAGCGTCCCGGCGTCCGCGCTCCCCAGCCCCGGCGGCAACGTCCGCGCTGCCGGCTTCGCTTCAGCCGGCGCGGCAGCAGCGAGCGTTCCCGTGCCGGTGAATCCACCAGTCGCCGCCACGCTCACCCCACCGCCAGCGGACCCGAGTCGATCTCTGCCGACCGCTCCTCGTATTTCCAGCCGAGTGCGCCAGCCACGCCGCGTGCCATGCGCGTGAACGCGGCGGCTGTCTCACTATCCGGCCTCATCACGACCGTCGGCGCACCCGCATCACCCTCTGCCACCATCGCCGCGTCGAAATCCACGGTTGCCAGCAGCGGCGCGCCGATCCTTGCGGCCACCTCTTCGCCGGCGCCGCCACCGAACGCCCCCCGCATGTTCTCTACTACACCCAGCACGCGCACTTCCAGCGTCTCGAACATTCTGGCCGCCTTTTCGGCCTCGGTAAACGCGAGTCGCTGCGGCTGCGTCACCACGATCGCGCCGGACAGCACCACCGATTGCGCGAGGCTCAGGGGGATGTCACCAGTGCCGGGGGGCAGGTCCACGATCAGAATGTCCAGCTCCGGCCAGGCCACTCCCCGCGCGAACTGCTTCACCGCCTTGGACACCATCGGGCCGCGCCACACAGCCGGCGAGCTCTCACCCAGGAAGAAGCCGAAGCTGATAAGCGGAATCCCATGGGCCTCTACCGGCAGGATCTGTCGATCCTCGGTCATTCTCACTTCATTGGCGAGCTCTTCAGCGCCGAGAAGGATCGGAAGGCTTGGTCCGTAGATGTCCGCGTCGAGAAGACCGACGGTGAGCCCGTCCCTTGCAAGGGCAAGTGCAAGGTTTACCGCCACCGTGCTCTTCCCTACGCCACCCTTGCCTGCGCCGACAGCCACTACATGCCGAACCGAACCCAACCTCATCTGATCGGCCCACGGGTCTGGAACAGCGCGAGCCTGCGGCAGCGGTGCGGGTGCGGCGGCCGGCTCCCCTATCTCCACCGTTACCATGCTGGCTCCCATCTCGCGCAACCGCGCAGTGATGGCGCTCGTCAGCTTTTCGGGGACAGATGGATCGCCCGTGCGCAATCCGAGTATCACCTTTACTCGACCGTCGCATGAGCTCACGTGGTTCACTACGCCGAATGACACCAGATCGCGGGACAATCCGGGGTAACGAATTGTTGCCAGCGCCGCGCGAACGGAGTCAACGTCCAGGTCGGCTCCCACGTCCTTCTTTGGTGGCTCGTCCATTATCTCTCCTGGTTGACGAGCTAACGATGGCCCAGCCGATTGTGTCGCGGTGTGACGGATGTCTCACGGACCCCCTTGCGGATTCTGGAGAATTTGGGCATTCGGCCCCAATTGTTCGATCAGTCCGCTATCATTAATGCCCATGCAAACGATGATCGCAGCAACGGGTGGTGCGGCACTCCCGCTCGTAATACAGGGAGGGATGGGCACAGGCGTTTCCAATTGGACGCTTGCCAATGCCGTGTCCCGTATCGGTCAGCTCGGCGTAGTATCGGGCACCGTTCTCGATACCATCCTGGTGCGCAGGCTCCAGGACGGTGATGTTGGCGGACATATCCGTCGCGCCATGGAACACTTCCCGATGCCGGAAGTGAGTGAAACCGTGCTGCGACGCTATTTCCTGCCTGACGGGCGGCCGGCCATGCAGCCTTACAAGCTGCTGCCGATGTACAAGCAGGTGGTTAGCACCGCGCGCCAGCAGATCACCATGCTCGCCAACTTCGTCGAGGTGTACCTCGCGAAGGAAGGGCACTGCAATCCGGTAGGCATCAACCTTCTTACCAAGGTTCAGATGCCCAACCTCGCGTCGCTGTACGGTGCGATGCTGGCGGGTGTGGACTATGTGCTGATGGGTGCGGGAATTCCGCGTGAGATTCCGGGAGTGCTGGATGCCTTCTCGGAGCATCGTGCGGCTTCCATCAAGCTGGACGTGGAAGACATGCCCCCTGGCGAGGCCGAGTACCTCACGCTGGACCCGGCAGATTACTGGACGTCATTCCCTGCCGAGCTTAATCGGCCGAAGTTCCTGCCGATCATTTCGGCGAA
>Ga0079224_100012708_pt1 | contig 11673 bp, 11 predicted proteins | sample Stecom2015_FD_80414 | JGI IMG/M metagenome (GOLD analysis project Ga0079224, IMG submission 80414) | Agricultural soil microbial communities from Utah to study Nitrogen management - Steer compost 2015 | ecosystem: Environmental > Terrestrial > Soil > Agricultural land | place: USA: Utah...
CCTCGCTGTTCCTGGGAGCGGCCAGCTACACGCCGCTGCAGGTCGCGCAGATGTACCACACGCTGGCCTCGGGAGGCTTCCGCAGCGATGCGCGTGCCGTTCGCGCCGTGATGACGCACGACGGCCAGCTGCTCAGCCGCTATCCGCTGGAGGTGGAGCGCGCCTTCGAACCGGCGCCGGTGTATCTGGTCAATTATGCGCTGCAGGGCGCCATGTGGGGCGGCACCGGCCGCAGCGCGGCGAACTGGCTCGGGCAGCAGCCGGGTGTGGCCGGCAAGACCGGGACCACGGACGATACCCGCGATTCCTGGTTCGCCGGTTTCTCGGACGACACCCTGGCTGTGGTCTGGTTGGGGCGCGACGATAACCGCCGTACCGGATTGACCGGCGCCAGCGGCGCGCTCACTGTCTGGTCGGAACTGTTTGCGGCGATCGACTGGCGGCCGCTGGCGCTGGTGCCGCCGGAAGGCGTCGAGGCCGTCTGGATCGAGCGGAGCAGCGGTCTGCTGTCGGCTCAGCATTGCGCGGATGCGGTGGCGCTGCCGTACGTCCGTGCCTATCTGCCCAGCCGCGCCAGCGGCTGTGCTGACGAGCGGAATCCCATTCAGCGCGCCAGCGACTGGTTGAGGGGAGTGCTATGAGAACGGGTCGAGTGCTGACGGCGGTGCTGCTGAGCGCCCTGTTTGTCGCCGGCTGCGCCAGCTATGGTCCGGAACCGGAGCGGGAAAGGGTGCGGCAGGCGCCTTCGTCGCCGGCTGTTCTGCCGCCTGTGGCGGCCCCGCCGGCGGTCGTACAGCCGCCGGCTTCACGGCAGCCGGCACCCGGACCGCAATCGGCGCCGATGGCGCTGCCGGCCGCCGCACGCAGCCTCAGCGCGCAGGCGCAGCGGGCGTCGGAGGCCGGCAATCATGAAGCGGCAGCCGGTTATCTGGAGCGCGCGCTGCGCATTGCACCGAACCATCCGGTGCTCTGGCAGCACCTGGCGGTGGTGCGCTACCGCCAGCACGACTACGGCAAGGTCGAAGGCCTGGCGCTCAAGTCCAATGCGCTGGCTGCCGGCAATCCGTCGCTGCAGGCCAGTAACTGGCGGCTGATCGCCGAAGTGCGGCGGCTGCAAGGCGACCGGCAGGGCGAGCAGGCGGCGTTGGCGGAAGTCCGGCGGCTGACAGCGGCGAGCGGCGCTCACTAGGGCACGGGAGGTGCCATGACCGATCACCTCACTGCTGCGGCCAGTCTCGATGCCGGCGGCCCGCTGGCAGCCAGACTGGAAGGATTCCAGCCGCGGCAGGAGCAGCAGGCGCTGGCGGAGGCGGTCGAAGCCGCCATCCATGACGGCGCCGTCCTGGTCGCCGAGGCCGGTACCGGCACCGGCAAGACCTTCGCCTATCTGGTGCCGGCCCTGCTGTCGCGACGCAAGGTCATCATTTCGACGGGCACCAAGACCCTCCAGGATCAGCTGTTCGAGAAAGACCTGCCGCTGGTGCGGGACGCCCTGGAGATACCGGCGCGGTTGGCGCTGCTGAAGGGGCGAGCCAACTATCTGTGCCTGCATCGCATGGACATGAGCGCGCTGGAGGGCCGCTTCGAGTCGCGCGAGGAGGCCGACCGCTTCCAGCGGCTGTACGCCTGGGCCGGCCGCACCCGCACCGGTGATCTGGCCGAGATCGCCGGCTTGGCAGATCCGCAGCTGCGCGCCCGCGTGACCTCGACCGCCGACAACTGCCTGGGTGGCGAGTGCCCGCGCTTTACCGAATGTTTCCTGATGGAAGCGCGGCGGCGGGCGCAGGAAGCCGACGTGGTGGTGGTCAACCACCACCTGCTGATGGCCGACTGGGCGCTCAAGGAAGGCGGCTTCGGCGAGGTGCTGCCATCGGCTGATGCCTATATCCTCGACGAGGCGCATCAGCTGCCCGAGGTGGCCGCCCAGTTCTTCGGGCTCAGCATGAGCAGCCGGCAGCTGGCGGATCTGGTGCGCGATACCAAGTTCGCCTATTTCGAAGAAGCCGGCGATCTGCCGGAAGTGCTGGAGACGGCCGACGCCCTGGCGAAAGCGGCGCTGGACCTGCGGCTGGCGCTCGGTGTCGGCAACCGCCGCGCCGCCTGGGCCGCGGTGGCGGAGGAGCCGGAGGTGGATGCGGCGGTCGCGCATCTGCTGGACTGCCTGGAAACCCTGGCCGTGCAGCTGGAACCGCTGGCGGTGCGCGGCAAGAACCTCGAGCAGTGCGCCAAGCGGGCGCAGGCGCTGCACGATACGGCTACGCGCTTGCTGGGCACGGCCGACGGCGACGAGGCGGTGCGCTGGTTCGAGACCTTCCAGCAGAGTTTCATCCTGCGGCTGACGCCGCTGGACGTCGCCCGCCAGTTCCGCGGTCACATGAACCGCCACCGGGCGAGCTGGGTGTTCACCTCGGCGACGCTGGCGGTGGGAGGGCAGTTCCAGCACTTCGCCCTGCGCATGGGCCTGCCCGACGACATCCGCACCCTGCGGCTGGACAGCCCTTTCGACTATCGCCGCAACGCGCTGCTGTATCTGCCGCTGGGTCTGCCGCATCCAAGCAGCGAGCATTTCGACCAGGCTTTCCTGCGCGCCGCGCTGCGGGTGCTGCGCGCCAGCCGCGGACGTGCCTTCCTGCTGTTCACCAGCCATCGGGCCCTGCGCTTCGCGGCCGAGTGGCTGCGGCCGCGGCTGGACTATCCGCTGCTGGTGCAGGGCGAGGCCTCGCAGGCGCAGCTGCTGGAGCGCTTCCGCGAACTCGGTGACGCTGTGCTGCTGGGCACCGCCAGTTTCTGGGAAGGCGTGGATGTGCGCGGCGAGGCGCTGTCCGCGGTGCTGATCGACCGGCTGCCGTTCGCCTCGCCCGGCGATCCGGTCATGCAGGCCCGCATCGATGCCATGAACCGCCAGGGCGGCAACAGCTTCATGCAGCACCAGCTGCCGCTGGCGGTGATCGCCTTGCGCCAGGGCGTGGGCCGGCTGATCCGCGATCCGGCCGACCGCGGCGTGCTGATGATCGGCGACAACCGCCTGGTCACCAAGTCCTACGGCCGGATTTTCCTCGACAGCCTGCCGCCGGTGCCGCTGGTGTGCGACCCCCGGGACGTGGAGGCCTTCTTCGGCGCAGAAGCCACGGCCGGGTCGTGAAGGGACGGGCGGCGGCCCCCATCTCGCTGCCAGGCGCCGGTCCGATGAGAGAACCGGCGCCTGGCGCGACCGCTCCGCGGCGAGGGGCGCTCTACAACACCTCGACCGCCCGTTCCGCCAGGAATTCCGGCCGTGGCCGCTTCGCCGCGAACGGCTGCTGGAGCTTGTTTTCCACGCTGTTGTAGACGTAGAACACGTTGCTCCGCGGATCGGGCGACATGTTGGCGTTGGAGCCGTGCAGGGTGTTGCACTCGAACAGGAGCATGGAACCGGCCGGCCCCTTGGGAGCGGTGATGCCGTGGGTTCTCACCAGTTCGGTGATGCTGTCTTCATCCGGCACGCCGACCTGCTGGTCGCGCAGCGAATGCTTGTAGTTGTCCTCCGGTGTTTCGCCGACGCAGGGGACGAAGACCCGGTGCGAGCCGGGGATCAGCATCAGCGGGCCGTTGAACTCGTGGTTGTCGGTGAGGATGATCGAGCAGCTCACCGCCCGCATGCGCGGCATGCCGTCCTCGGCGTGCCAGGTTTCGAAGTCGGAATGCCAGTTGAAGCCCTTGCCCTTGAAGCCGGGCTTGTAGTTGATGCGTGACTGGTGGATGTAGACGTCGGAACCGAGCAGCTGGCGGACGCGGTCGACGATGCGCGGGTCGCGTGCCAGCGCGCGGAAGTGCGGCGAGATGCGGTGGATGGCGAAGATCGAGCGGACCTCGTCGCTGTGAGGTTCGCGGATGACGCCGCCGGTGGCCTGCACCGCCGGATCGGCGCTCAGGCGCTTGAGTTCGTCGATGCAGGCCTGGATGGCGTCGACATCGAAGAAGCCCGGAAAGAAGAGAAAGCCGTCGCGCTCGAAGGCGGCGAGTTCCTCGGCGCTGAGCGGGCCGCTGCTCCGGGTCTGGGCATCGCCGTGGATCACCGGATCCAGGCGGGGGAACATAGGGGTTCTGGTCGTCGTTCTGGTCGGATAAAGGTCCTCGTGCGAATCCATTGCCAGGCTCCTTTGATTGATCTCCTATGCCGTTGTCGAACAACGGGTGCCGGCGAACCGTCGGCACCCCTGGAAGGCTGTCGGCTCAGTCGACGATGAGCGGGTAGACGCCGTTCTCGTCGTGAGTCTCGCGGCCGGTCAGTGGCGGATTGAACACGCACACCAGGCGTAGCTGGGTCTTGGCGCGCAGGTAGTGCTTGTCGTGCTCGTTCAGCACATACAGCGTGCCGGGCCGGATCGGGTAGACCTTGCCGTCGGCGATCGACTCGATTTCGCCTTCCCCCTCGACGCAGTAGACGGCCTCGATGTGATTGGCGTACCAGAAGTACGACTCCGTGCCGGCCTTGATGATGGTGTCGTTGAGGGAGAAGCCCACGCCGTCCTTCTTCAGCAGAAAGCGGCGGCTGTTCCAGGTATCGCCGTGGACATCGTTTTCGGTACCGACGATGTCTTCCAGGTGACGCACGATCATGATGTTTCTCTTACCTCTAGCCGCTGGCGGCCTGTTTCGGGGAAATACCCAGCTCGGCGATGGCTTCGCCGACGCTGTGTTCGATGATCTCCAGGCCCTTCTTGAGATCCTGCTCGCTGATGGTGAGCGGGGGCAGGAGCTTGAGCACCTGGCTCTCGGGACCTGATGTCTCGATGATCAGGCCCTTGCCGAAGGCGATCCTGGAAGCGGTGGTGGCCAGCTCGGCATGCTCGAACTCGATGCCCTGGAGCAGGCCGCGGCCCTTCACGCGACCTCGCGCATGCGGGAACTTGTTGCAGATGCGCCGGAGCGCCTTGCCGACCAGATCGGCCTTCGCTTCGACCTGCTTTTGCAGCCGCTCGTTGCTCCAGAACAGCTCCAGGGCACGCTTGGCGGTGACGAAAGCGAGGTTGTGGCCGCGGAAGGTGCCGTTGTGCTCGCCCGGCTCCCAGATGTCGTGTTCCGGCTTGATCAGGGTGATGGCGAGCGGCAGGCCGTAGCCGCTGATCGACTTGGACAGGCAGATGATGTCTGGGTCCAGCCCCATGTCGTCGAAGCTGAAGAAGCTGCCGGTGCGGCCGCAGCCGACCTGAATGTCGTCGATGATGAGCAGCATGTCGTACTTGCGGCAGAGCGCCTGCAGCCCGAGCAGCCACTCCCGCTCGGCGACATTGATGCCACCTTCGGCCTGGATGGTCTCGACGATCACGCCGGCAGGCAGGTCGACGCCGGAGCCCTGGTCGCTGATCAGGCGATCCAGATACTCGATGGTATCGACCTCGGGGCCGAAGTAGTGGCAATAGGGCATCGAGTCGCTGTAAGAGAGCGGCAGTCCGGCGCCGGAGCGCTTGAAGGCGTTGCCGGTCACCGCCAGCGAACCCAGCGTCATGCCGTGGAAGGCGTTGGTAAAGGAAATGATCTTCTCGCGGCCTTTTACCTTGCGCGCGAGCTTGAGCGCCGCCTCCACCGCGTTGGTGCCGGTGGGACCGGGGAACTGCACCCGGTGGGTCATGCCGCGCGGCGCCAGGATGTGGGTATGGAAGGCCTCGAGGAACTCGGCCTTGGCCTGGCTCGCCATGTCCAGGCTGTGGGTGATGCCATCGGCGCTGATGTAGTCGAGCAGCGCCTGCTTGAGCTGCGGATGGTTGTGGCCGTAGTTGAGCACGCTGGCACCGGCGAAGAAGTCCAGGTAGGCCCGGCCGCTGGTATCGTACAGCCAGCTGCCTTCGGCCCTGGTGAACACGGTCGGGAAGCTGCGGCAATAGCTGCGCACCTCCGATTCGTGGCGGTCGAAAATGTCCATGGTCATAAAAGGATCCTCTTGCTAGGAAGGAAGGCGGGCGGTCGCGGCCGCATCGAACGGCCCGATCCGGTACAGCTCTTCAGTCTCATGGCCGCTGGGAAACAGGTCGGCGGTGAAGCCAGGCGACACCTGGCAGTCGGTCCCTAGGTCGCGCGCGGCGCCCCGGAACAGTGCCTGCGATGCGGCATTCGACGGTGAAATGGTGGTTTCCAGCCGGGTCGCGCCAGCCGCCGCAGCATTGCGCAGGAAGCGGCCCAACAGGCGCTTGCCGAGGCCCTGGCCACGCTGGCTGGCGTCGATACCGATCTGCCAGAGGAAGATGACCTCTTCCCGTCCGGGAGGGCGGTAACCGGTGGCGAAGCCGATTAGGCGTCCATCCTGCTCCGCGACAATGCAGGTTTCGCGGAAGTCTTTGCAGAGCAAGAGGTAGAGATAGGCAGAGTTCAAATCCAGGACTCCGGAGTCTCGTACGATGCGCCATATATCGGCGCCATCCGTGACATCCGGCATCCTGAATGCGATGTCCTTATTCATGGTTTTCAGCAGGATAGGTGGGAATTGCTCCACTGCCTGCGGTTTTTTTGAGGGTTGATCTCAAGTCCTTTTCGGTGCCAATGGCGGAACCTCCTGTTCCCGGCATTGATGGTGCTAAGCGCAGACCTGATATGTGGGTCTGGCGGTAAGCAAGGCATGATGCGCTCCTGCTGATGGTCTTGGCCAACCTGCCAAGCGTCTTGATATGGTCATATCGATCAGCATCAAGAGGCTAATGAAAAGCAGATATTGAACTTGCTAATGGTCGTTAATTAAAGCACATGATTGGCGGGCGGTCAAGGGTGGATTTTGTTTTTGTTTTGACTTTCGAGGTGCTTTTTTTGGTTTTATAGGTGATTTTTTTTAATGATATTTTGATTTTGTTTTGCTCTGTTTTCTGTTGAATCGAAGGGAGGCTTTGGTTCTGTTTGTGGGAAGAATATGACGCGGCTGCTGTATCCGTTCCTTGCGCTGCTGCTATCGCTGTCGGTCCTGCTGCTGGGCAGCGGTCTGCTCGGCACCCTGTTGCCGCTGCGGATGGTGGTAGAGCACTTCCCGACTGCCACCATCGGCCTGGTCATGGCTTGCTATTCAGCAGGTTACGTGATGGCCAGCCTGTGGTTCGGGGGCATCCTGGTGCGGGTTGGCCATATCCGGGCGTTCGCGGTGCTGGCGGCGCTGGCGGCAGGGTCGACCCTGCTCTATCCGCTGCTGATCGACCCCGTGTTATGGGCGCTGATGCGCACCGTCTTCGGCTTCGCAATTGCCGGCCTGTACATGGTCACCGAGAGTTGGTTGAACGCTCGCACGCCAAGGGAGTTTCGCGGCCGGATGCTGGCTTTCTACAGTATTACGACCTATGCCGCGCTCGGAGGCGGGCAGTTTTTGCTGAATTTATGGCCGGTTACCGGATTCCATTTGTTCAGCCTGGCGGCGTTTCTGCTGGCCCTGTCCCTGGTGCCGGTCTCATTGACTCGGGCACCGACACCGGAGCTGACCGAAATCCGGCCGCTGAGCATCCGTAAGCTGTATCGTCTGTCGCCAGGCGGCGTGGTCGGTGCCTTGATGGCCGGTTTCATCGCCGGCGGCTTCCTGGCGCTGGGGCCGGTGTTCGGCAGCAGAGTGGGGCTCAGCGTCGCCGAGGTGTCAGTGCTGATGGGGGCGGTGATGTTCGGCGGCCTGCTGTTCCAATGGCCGCTGGGCAGGTTTTCGGACCGCCACAGCCGCCCGCTGACCATCATCTTTGTTGCCGCAGGTGTCGCCGCGACCAGCTTGCTGCTGCTTGTGTTCGCCCCGCGCAGCGAGCTGGGGCTGGTCATCCTCGCCACGATCTGGGGCGGGCTGGCCTTTACCATCTACCCGCTGTGTCTTGCCCTGACCAACGACTACATCTCCTCGGAAGAGCTGCTGGGGGCGGGCAGCAGGCTGATTCTCATGCACGGTCTGGGCATGGTGGCCGGGCCGGTACTGCTCGGGCGGCTGATGGAATCGTACGGTCCCTGGTCGCTGTTTGCCGCCATCGCGGTGGTGGCAGCGTGGCTGGCGGGGTTCGTGCTCTGGCGCGAGCGGTCCGGGCCGACCCTGACCGTCGAGGAGCAGGGCGAGTACGTGGCGGTGCCGAGCACCACGCCGCTGGCCGGTGCGCTGGACCCGCGGGCCGAGGATCTGCAGCTGGAACTGCCGTTCGACCATGAGGAAGCTGGCGGCTATGCCGCGGCCATGTTAAACAAGGCCGCCTTCACAGACGACGATCAGACGGAAGAACGGCGTGGCTAAGATCCTTGCCCTCGACACTGCGACCGAAGCCTGCTCTGCCGCGCTGCTGTGCGGCCCGGACGTCATCGAGCGTTTCGAGGCGCTGCCGCGCGGCCACGCCGGCCGCATCCTCGGCATGCTGGAAGAGGTGCTGGCCGAGGCCGGGCTGACCGTTTCCGAACTCGACGCCATCGCTTTCTGCCGTGGGCCGGGCGCTTTCACGGGCGTGCGGATCGCCTGCGGCGTGGTGCAAGGCATCGCCTATGGCGCCGAGCTGCCGGTGGTGCCGCTTTCCACGCTGGCCGTGCTCGCCCAGGGTGCGCTGCGGGAGCACGGCGCGCAGCGGGTGCTGGCCGCCATCGATGCCCGCATGGGAGAGGTGTACGTCGGCGAGTACCGGGCGGTGGACGGCCTGATGACCCTGCAGGGCGATGAAATCGTCGCCGCCGCCGAGGCGTTGGCACCGATGGCGGGAGAATCCTGGCTTGGCGTCGGCACCGGCTGGGCCGTCCATGGCGAGGCCCTGCGGGCACGGCTAGGCGCGCCCATGGCAGCTTACGATGCCCTGCCGCGGGCTCGGGACTGCCTGCCGCTGGCTGTCGCCGCCCTGGCGCAGGGCCAGACGGTCAGCGCCTTCGAGGCGGTCCCGGTGTACCTGCGCGACAAAGTGACGAACTGAACGCCCGTTCTCAGTGGCCTATCGCGCCGACCTCCGCCAGCATCGCATTGGTCAGCGGCTGATCCACTTCGAAGAAGCCGGTCCAGGGAGCCGCACGCAGGGCGGCAAGCCGGTCCGGGACAGTGCCGATCGTGAATTCGTTGCTGCCGACCCGTTGCGACAGCTCCGGCCAGAACAAGGGGGTGGCCACTGGCGCATGCGGTCGGGCCCGGGGCGAGTAGCTGGCGATCGCGCTGGCGCCACGGGCATTGCGCAGATAGTCCACGAATACCTTGTCGACCCGCGCCTGCCTCCGGGGAGTGTCCACATAACGCAGCGGGTATTCGGCGGCAAGCTCGCGCGCGACGGCATGGGCAAAGGCCCTGACGGTTTCCCAGTCGCGGGTCGGCGCGATCGGCACCACCACGTGCAGCCCTTTGCCGCCGGTGGTGCGAACGAAGCTCTGCAGTCCCAGGGCTGCCAGCCGCTCGTGCAGCCAGCGGGCGCCGTGGACCACGTCCGGCCAGACCGTGCCCTCGCCGGGGTCGAGATCGAACACCAGCCGGTCCGGATGGTCGGGATCGGTGACGGTGGCGCCCCAGGGATGGATCTCCAGCACCCCGAGCTGGGCGAGTCCGATCAGGCCGGCTAGATCCCGCACCACCACGACGTCGCTGCTGCCGCCGTCCGGCTCGGCGATGGCAACCCGCTCCAGGCCGGGTACGGATTCGTGGTCCAGCCGGCGCTGGAAGAAGCAGGCCGCTTCCCGGCCGCGCGGACACCGCAGCAGGGACAGCGGCCGGTTAGTGATGTGCGGCAAGATGTGGTCGGCGACTTCCTCGAAGTATTCCGCCAGCTGGCGCTTGGTGGTGCCCTGTTCCGGGTAGAGCACCCGCTCCGGATGGCTCAGGACGATTCCGGCGATTTTCGGGGGGGATGTCGGGTGTCGGGCTGGCTGGGGCATGTTCGCTCACCTCCGTGCGGAGGTTGTGCGGGCGCCTCGGCAGTCCGACAAGCGCGGCTTCCCGGCATCCGGCGCGCCAGCGCCGCGAGGGCGGCGACCAGCGTGAGCGCGCAGACGACGGTCGGCCCGGCCGGCAGGTCGAGCCAGCTGGAGGCGGCCAGTCCGAATACATAGCCGGCCGCGCCAACCGCATAGGCGGTTTTCAGCCCGGGGGCTGCCAGCGCCGGCAGGATCAGGCTGGCAAACACCAGATAGATGCCCACCAGTTGCACCGAGGCCGTGACCGCAGCCGCAAACAGCAGATAGAAGCCGGCCCGGCCAAGCCGTGCTCCCAGGCCGAACCACAGCGCCAGCAGCGGCAGGTACAGCAGCGCCACCGGCAGCAGCTGTGACCAGGACACCCACAGGATCTGGCCGGCCAGCAGGTCCTGCAGATGTTCGCTGCCATGCGCGCTGTGACTGAGCAGCAGCAGGCTCAGCGAGGCGGCGGCGATGAAGGTGACGCCGATCAGCGCCTCCTGGATCTCCGGCCAGCGCCGCTCGCTCCAGGTCATGCCCAGCGCGCCGCAGCCGGCGGCGAGGGCGGCGGCAGCCTGGACTGCCAGCGGCGAATCGCTCCAGCCCAGGCTGGTGGCGAGGGTCACCCCGAGCGCGGCGATCTGTGCCACGGCCAGATCGATGAAGATGATGCCGCGCTCCAGCACCTGCCGACCCAGCGGTACATGGATGCTCAGTACCAGGACGCCGGCGGCGAGTGCCGGAGCCAGGATCGACCATTCCAGACCGAGGCCGCTCATCGCCGTGCCTCCAGCAGCAGGTCGAGGGTTTCCTCGAACAGCTCAAACAGATTGGTGGCGCGCGCGCTACCGCCGACCGTATACGGCAGCCGCAGCGGCTGGACCGGGGAGCGTGCCGCCAGCCACTCGGCCGGCCGTCGGTCCTGATAGGCGGTGTACAGCACCGCCTGTGCCGATTGCGCTTCCACCTGTGCCAGCACGGTGGCCAGATGGCCGCTGCTCGGCGGGATGCCGGGCTTGGGTTCCAGCGCGGCCACCCGTACCAGCCCCAGCCACTGTTCGAGGTAAGTCCAGTTGCTGTGGGCAACCACGATGGGCATGCCGCGCAACGGCTCTGCGCGCTTCTCCCAGCGGGCGACGGCGGCCTGCCAGCGTTGCAGGAAATCCTCGCTGCGGCGGCGGTAATGGTCGGCGTGCTCCGGGTCCAGCGCGATCAGCCGCTCGCGCAGCGCCTCCGCGACCCGGGCGATATTGCGCGGGTCCAGGTGGAGATGCGGATTGCCGGCGGCGTGGATGTCGCCGTCGGCCCGGTCGACACGATCCGGCACCTCCAGCAGCCGGACCGCACCGGCGGCTTCGAAGTAGCCGGGCCCGCCGGCTGCCACACGCGGATTGTTGGCCCGGCGCTGCAGCATGGGCAGCCAGCCGAGTTCCAGCTCCGCGCCGGTGCAGACGGCGAGGTCGGCCTGCCGCAGCTGGGCGATCAGGGCGGGGCGAGCCTGGATGTGGTGCGGATCCTGCTGCGCGGTGGTGGCGGTGAAGATCCGCGCCTGTTCACCGGCAAGCTCCTCCACCAGTGCGGCCCATTCCGGCTCGCAGGCAAAAACCCGCAGCTTGGCCTCGGCCGGCACGGCAATGGCAAGCAGGACCAGGGTGAGCAGTAGACGTCGCATGGTCGCCCTCCTAAAACCGGTGCGCGCCGTGCGCGCCCAGAGACATCACGTACTGCAGGAACAGCGCATTGCCGGTTTCGCCGGCGATATCGCTGCGAGTGACCTGCAGCCGGATGCGAGCGAACTCGCTGGTGGCGAAATCAATCATGGCGCTGTAGCGCTGGGCGTCG
>Ga0079224_100012710_pt1 | contig 11673 bp, 8 predicted proteins | sample Stecom2015_FD_80414 | JGI IMG/M metagenome (GOLD analysis project Ga0079224, IMG submission 80414) | Agricultural soil microbial communities from Utah to study Nitrogen management - Steer compost 2015 | ecosystem: Environmental > Terrestrial > Soil > Agricultural land | place: USA: Utah...
CAGGGTATTGAGCTGGACCGGCCACCCAGGAAGGTATTGATACACCGCCTTGAACTGCTCGATTTCGAAGGTGGCGATGCGCGAATTCTGGTCCATTGCAGCAAAGGCACGTATATACGTACGCTGGCTCAGGACATCGGGCGCGCCCTTGGCTGTGGCGCTCATCTGGTCGCCTTGCGTCGGACTCAGGTCGGGCCGTTCCACCTGGAGGACGCAATCGAGCTTGAATCGCTTCAGGCGATGGACGCTCCGCAATCAGTGCTTATAGCGCTGCACGCCTTGCCTGAAGGCTTGTGGCCCCAAAATTCAAAACCAAAGGATCAAGTATGAAACGCGCCTTGCGCAATGTAGCCATCATCGCTCACGTCGATCACGGCAAGACCACCCTGGTGGATCAGTTGCTGCGCCAGTCAGGAACCTTTCGCGATAACGAGCACGTGTCCGAACGGGTCATGGACTCTGGCGATATCGAGAAAGAGCGTGGCATCACCATCTTGTCGAAAAACTGTGCGGTCGAGTACGAGGGTACACACATCAACATCATTGACACCCCGGGACACGCGGACTTCGGAGGCGAAGTCGAACGGGTGCTGTCCATGGTTGACGGCGTACTCCTGCTGGTTGACGCTGTTGAAGGCCCCATGCCTCAAACCCGATTCGTCACACGCAAGGCACTTGGCCTTGGTTTGAAACCTATCGTTGTGGTCAACAAGATTGACAGGCAGGGTGCCCGCCCGGACCATGTCATCAACGCCACCTTTGATCTGTTTGACAAGCTGGGAGCCACCGAAGAGCAGCTGGATTTTCCGATTATCTATGCATCGGGCCTTTCGGGCTTCGCAGGCCTGACCGACGATGTGCGAAGCGGCGACATGCGTCCGCTTTTCGACGCCATTCTCAAGCACGTGCCGCAGCGAGAAGACGATGCCGACGGCCCCTTGCAGTTGCAGATCATTTCGATCGACTACAGCACTTACGTTGGAAAGATCGGCATCGGGCGCGTCAATCGCGGAAAGGTCCGCCCAGGGCAGGATGTGCTGGTACAGTTTGGTCCCGAGGGCGAACGCTTCAAGGGACGCATCAATCAGGTGCAGCAGTTCAGCGGCCTTGACCGAAAGCTGGTCGATGAGGCAGAAGCGGGTGACATCGTGCTGATCAATGGTATCGAAGATATCGGTATCGGTTGCACAGTCATGGATCCGGATACCCCCGAACCCCTGCCCATGCTGCGTATTGACGAGCCCACGCTTTCCATGAACTTCATGGTCAACTCGTCGCCGTTGGCAGGACGCGAAGGTAAATATGTCACCAGTCGTCAGCTGCGCGACCGGCTCGAGCGAGAGCTCAAGTCTAACGTGGCGCTGCGTGTCAATCCTACGGACGACGACATGGTGTTCGAAGTGCGCGGCCGGGGCGAGCTGCATTTGACGATCCTTCTTGAAAATATGCGTCGGGAGGGCTACGAGCTGGCTGTATCGCGTCCGCAAGTTCTCATCAAGGAGATCGATGGCGTGCGTCATGAGCCGTTCGAACTATTGACCGTCGATATCGAAGAAGGGCATCAGGGCGGTGTGATGGAAGAGCTGGGTCGACGCAAGGGCGATCTGCTGGACATGCAATCGGACGGACGTGGCCGGACCCGCCTTGAGTATCGAATTCCTGCGCGCGGTCTGATCGGCTTCCAGAGCGAATTCATGACGCTCACGCGTGGTACCGGCCTGATGAGTCATATTTTCGATGACTACGCCCCAATGCGCGAGGGTAGTGTAGGCGAGCGTCGTAACGGCGTTCTGATCAGTCAGGATGACGGCGCAGCAGTGGCTTATGCCCTATGGAAGCTTCAGGACCGTGGTCGCATGTTTGTGAGCCCGGGCGACGCACTTTACGAGGGCATGATCATTGGCATTCACAGCCGGGATAACGATCTGGTCGTCAATCCGATTCGTGAAAAGAAGCTGACCAATATACGTACCACCAGCAAGGATGAGCATATCGACCTGGTTCCCCCCATTCGTCTCACCCTTGAATATGCGGTGGAATTTATTGCTGATGACGAACTGGTAGAGGTCACACCCAAGTCGATTCGTCTGCGCAAGCGATATCTGCAAGAGCATGAGCGCCGTCGCGCCATGCGCGAAGCAAGTTAAGGCGGCTCGTGGTGCCATCTTGGTACCACGTTCCATCTTCGCCCGCGAGTCATCTCGCAAAACCATTTGATTTGACGCCGGAACCCGCTTAGGCGGGTTCGGTGCATTTCCAGCGTCCGTGCCTTTTGACGGTCGCGTGACGCCTGTTTTTGAGGAGAAATCCGTCATCCAACAGTGATTATTAGGAGTTTGTTTTGACCGCAAATACGCGTATTGCCATCCTGGGCGCAGGTCCCAGCGGGTTGGCGCAGCTGAGAGCTTTCGAGGCTGCTCGCCTGGCAGGTGTAAAGGATCTTCCAGAGATCGTCTGTTATGAGAAGCAGAACGATATTGCCGGCATGTGGAATTACACCTGGCGGACCGGCCTGGATCGAAACGGAGAGCCTGTGCATGGCAGCATGTACCGCTACTTATGGTCCAACGGCCCAAAAGAATGCTTGGAATTTGCCGATTATTCTTTTGATAAACATTTTGGCCGTCCCATACCGTCTTACCCACCGCGAGAAGTCCTGAAGGATTACATCATGGGCCGCCTGGATAAGCGCGCGATCTTCAATTACGTGCGATTTGAATGTCCGGTACGGTGGGTCACGTTCGACGAAGAAACCGACAAGTTCACGGTAACGGTAATGAATCACAAGACCGGTGAACAGGAGTGCGAGCAGTTTGACTATGTGGTTGTGGCAACGGGTCACTTTTCCACACCCAATATGCCCTATTTTGAGGGTCTGGAACACTTCCCGGGCCGGGTACTTCATGCTCACGACTTCCGTGACGCGCTCGAGTTCGAAGGGCAGGAATTATTGCTGGTCGGTGGCAGCTACTCGGCCGAGGACATCGGAACCCAGTGCTACAAATATGGTGCGAAGTCGGTTACCTTGAGTCATCGCGGAGACCCTCTTGGGTATGACTGGCCAGAGGGCATAGAAGAGCGCCCATTGCTGATCCGGCTGGACGGCGACGTGGCGCACTTCGAGGATGGCTCCAGCAAGCGGTTCGACGCTGTCATCATGTGTACGGGCTACCTGTTTCACTTTCCTTTTTTGCCTGACGATCTGCGCTTGCAGACTCACAACTGCCTGTATCCGGACAACTTGTACAAGGGCGTGTTCTTTCACCCGAATCCCAAGCTGATCTACCTGGGCATGCAGGATCAGTACTTCACGTTCAACATGTTCGATGCGCAAGCCTGGCTGGTGCGGGATGCCATTATGGGCAAGTTTGTGGTTCCCGATGCGGATGCGCGTCGTGAAGACATGGAAAAATGGCTGGCAGAACATGAGACGCTTGAAACGCCGCAGGAGTCGATCGATTTTCAGGCAAAGTACATACGCGACCTGGTGTCACTCACAGACTATCCGGATTTCCCGATCGAAAAGCAGGCCGAGCTCTTCAAGTCTTGGCTGAAGGACAAGGAAGAGGACATCATGGGCTTTCGCAACAAGTCCTATGCCTCGACCATCACGGGAACGATGGCGGCCAAGTTGCCCCGGCCCTGGATGGACATCAAGGATGACTCCCTTGAAGGCTTCATGGCCTTGAATTTCATCGAAGCCGAATAGTCAGGGCTTTGAGAAGAACGGCGGCGAATATTTCGCCGCCGTTTTCACTTTCGGGATAGTAAAGGGCGCTAAGCGGATAGTCGCCCAGCCTCCGGCGCGCATAATGGTTTGCAAAATTCCATGACAAAAAAACCCGTGAAACCGTAGCGGGAAAGGAGGCAAACATGAACGGAATCAAGGATAAAGTGGCCATCGTCACTGGTGGTGCAACCATCATAGGGGCGGCCGTCGCCGCGTCACTGCACGCTGCCGGAGCCAGGGTCGTCATTGCTGACATCGACAGGGACGGAGGCGAGCGCGTCGCGAAAGACCTGGGCGAGGGCGCGCGATTTATCGCGACCGACATTACCGATGATGCCCAAATCGAACAGTGTGTGGCTTCCACGGTCGAGACTTACGGTGGGGTCGACCTCCTGATCAATCTTGCTTGCAGCTATGTCGATGACGGAATTGAATCCACTCGTGATGACTGGAACCAGAGCCTAAGCGTCAACGTCGTGGGTGCGGTCATGATGGCCAAAGCTTGCCGCCCCCACATGGTGGCTCGCGGAGGCGGTGCAATAGTCAATTTCAGCAGCATCAGTGCCAAAGTCGCCCAGACGGGGCGCTGGTTGTACCCCGTTGGCAAGGCCGCGGTAGCACAGCTGACGCGCAATATGGCGATGGACCTGGCCGGCGAAGGCATTCGCGTCAATTCAGTATCCCCCGGCTGGACGTGGTCCCGTGTGATGGATGAGCTCACGCAAGGCAATCGCGCAAAGACTGACAAGGTGGCGGCACCATTCCATATGCTGGGGCGCGTTGGCGATCCCGAAGAGGTCGCCAACGCTGTGGTGTTCCTGTGTTCTTCACAGGCTTCCTTTATTACCGGAGCAGACCTGGCGGTTGATGGAGGTTACAGCGCCATGGGACCCGAGCAGGGTGTGCCCGCGATTCCTCTGCTGGCACAGTAGCAGAGCAATCGCCGCAGCAACAAGAACCCAACAAAGTTGGGCCAAGACAGGAGACACAAATGAAGATCGGAATCATTGGAGCCGGCTTCGCCGGCCTGGCTACGGCCAAGGTCCTGACGCAGTTCGGTCATGAGGTGACTGTATTCGAGAAGGCTCCCGACGTAGGCGGCGTCTGGAGCGCCACACGCAGGTATCCGGGGCTGCGCACACAGAACAACAAGGATACCTATTGCTTCACCGATTACCCGATGCCGTCATCGTATCCCGAATGGCCTTCAGGCGAGCAGGTGCAACAATACCTGGAGTCTTATGCCAGCCATTTTGATCTGAACGGTTCGATCCGCCTCAATACCGAGGTGCAGCGTGCCGAGCCGCGTGCCGACGACGGCTGGAGCGTGACGGTCAGCGACCTGAACAGCAACCAGACCTCTCAGCACGAGTTTGACGCATTGGTGGTGGCGAACGGCATTTTCTCAGAGCCGTTTATTCCGGATTACGAAGGACGGGCGGCTTTTGAGGCGGCAGGAGGCCGCATTTGCGCGGCGTCGGAGTTTCATGACGTTGAGGAAGCCAGAGGAAAGCATGTTTTGGTCGTAGGCTACGGAAAGTCCTCATGTGACGTCGCTGCCGAGATCGGCAAGGTAGCAATGTCCACCAAAGTCATTGCCCGCGAACTGTTGTGGAAAATGCCGCGCAAGATCATGAACGTACTTAATTACAAGTACTTGATGCTTACCCGCATGGGCGAAGGCCTGTTCCCTTATATCGAACAACGCGGGTTCGAGCGTTTCTTGCATGGGCCCGGAAAAGGCGTGCGCGACAGCATGATCAAATCGCTGCAGTCTGTCGCAACAAAACAGCTTCGTCTCGAGAAGCTGGGTCTGGTGCCCGAGGGGACGTTTGACCGGATTGCGCGCAGTACTGTCAGCCTGGCTACCGATACCCTGTATCGACACGTCGAAGAAGGGCGAACAGAAGTGGCGCGTGATTGCGAGATTGTGCGACTCGGACAAGATCGAGGTCAGCCTGTGGCAGAGCTCAGTGACGGTCGCAAGGTGCCCGCCGAGCTGATTGTCTGCGGCACGGGCTTCAAGCAGGTAGTGCCATTTTTCTCCGACGAGCTGCAGCAGCGCATCACCGACGACGAAGGCAATTTCATGTTGTACCGTCAGATCCTTCCACTAGAGGTTCCCAATCTCTATTTCTGCGGGTACAACTCTTCGTTTTACAGCCCGCTTAGCGCAGAGGTGGCAGCGCTTTGGATAGCCGCGTATCTAATGGGAGACATCACCCTGCCGTCGTTGGATCAGCGGCGCAAACACGTTGTAACGCGTTTGCGCTGGATGCAGGAACGCACCGAGGGCAAGCATGCCCGGGGGACCAACATCATCCCGTTCTCCATGCATAATATTGACGAGATGTTGAACGAGATCGGGCTGAATGTGTCGGCGATGACGCGTTTCAAGCAGTGGCTGCTGCCCACCAATGCCAAGGACTATCGTTCTGTAACCAGGGGGCTGCTGAAACGCGCCAGAATGCGCAGCAATAAGGGCGAACCCGCTCCTAATTGGAGAGGCCGGCCTGCGGCATAGGCCGACGTCGATGGCAGGCGGCCACTGCTATTTTCGTGGCGTGGCCGTCTGGCTGGGACTTTCGCCGAACTGGGCTCGATAGGCTTGACTGAAGTGCCCCAGGTGCGAAAACCCGGCGTTGAGTGCAACACGGGTAATCTGAACGGCACGCCCGGTGTCGCGGGCTTGGAGCAGCGCCTCACGGACCTTCTGCAGCCTCACCTGCCGAAGAAATCCCATGGGTGAAATGCCTTTGTACTGTTGAAACCCTTTATGAAGGCTGCGAGCGCTGATGGCTGCGTGACGGGCCAGTACGTCCATGGTGATGGGTTCGCTGTAGTGGGCGCGGATGTAATCTTCGGCGCGTTGCACATACTGCTTGGCCGGCGTTTGCACGGGCTCTGCCAGAGCCCGGCTGTAATTGTGCGGGTGCTGACTAAGTAGTGTAGCAATCAGGAGATCTTCGATCTGGCGGGAAATCAGGCGGTGCTGCGCAGCATCGGCAGAGAACGCAGACGAGGCCAGAAACTGCACGAGGGCTTTCCAGGCCGCACCTTGGCGTGAGCGAAGATCCATGCCCAGCTCAAATTCGATCGGCTGTGGCAGAGCGTAACCCAGCTGGGCACTGCAGGCAGCTTCGAGCGCCTCGCGCTCGAGCCGGACGATGAGTTGGTCGCACTGGCCCTGCCATTTCATGTGCAAGGGCAAGGTGGGTGTCAGTACCGAGGCGCGATGGGGGCTGGATGTAATCTGCTGGTCGCCGCAGCGGATCTGGGCAGTACCTTCGAGTGGCATCTGAACGAGCAGGAACTTGTCCAGACAGTCCGGTTCGATGCTGACGTCGGCTCCGTAGCACAGCCTGTTGATGGACGCGTTGCCCAAGGGCATGTGGTCCATATAGGCGTCGAGCTTTTGTTGACGACCCAATACACCAAGATCGTGAGGCTTGAAGATGCGAGCGACCAGATTGCGGGTTTCGTCCAGATCGCGGGAGTGGAACAGTCGAGCCCGTACAGGGCCACGCTTGGATGTGGCAGTTTGGGACAGCAAGTTCATGGAAGCAGACCTCCAGGGACCGTGTCGCGCCGAAGCAGCTTGAGGGCGCGGTTCGCGCAGATGACTGCATGGATGATTTAAGTTTAAACTAAGTACACGTAAAAACCATACAGAAAAACCCAGGGGGCGCCCAACTAAAGGTGCCTATATCATTATCGTGCAGAACCCTTTACGGAGACCAAAATGAGCAATACCCCCTCCAGTTTCGTCGAGCTTCTTTCCAAAGGCGATTTCAAGGTCATCGACCTGACTCATACCCTTTCGCCCGACTTTCCGCCTTTGCAACTGCCACCCGAGTTCGGGCAGGTTTCGTCGTTCAAGATTGAAACCATTTCCCAGTACAACGAAGCTGGTCCGGCCTGGTACTGGAACAACTTCACCTGTGGCGAACATACAGGAACCCACTTTGACGCGCCCGTACACTGGGTTTCCGGCAAGGACGTCCCCAACAACTCGGTCGATACCATTGATCCAGCCAATTTCATTGCCCCGGCAGTAGTCGTCGACGCTACCGAAGAAGTAAGCCAGAACGAAGACTTCATCCTGACGCCAGAATTTCTGCAGGCCTGGGAGGCCAAACACGGGCAGATCCCTGCCGGCAGCTGGGTCCTGTTTCGCACCGGTTGGGCCAAACGCCTCAGCGATCCGGCCTCGTATGTAAACATGCGCGAAGACGGTGCCCATACCCCCGGACCCAGCCAGGAAGCAGTCGAGTGGATGATCAAAGAGCGTGACGTTCACGGTTTTGGCGTGGAAACCATCAACACCGACGCCGGCCAGTCGTACGGCTGGAAGGTGCCGTATCCATGTCACACCCTGATGCACGGTGCCGGCAAGTACGGTCTGCAGTGTCTCAACAACCTTGACCAGTTGCCACCGACCGGGACGGTCATTGTGGCCGCGCCGCTCAAGATCCAGAATGGCTCGGGCAGCCCGCTTCGCGTGTTGGCTTTGGTACCTTAATCGCCAGCTCCGGAGGACCCATGAACAAGAAAGAAGCCCAGGTCATCGTTGTCGGCAGCGGAATGAACTCTTTGGTTTGTGCCGCGATATTGGCCAAGCGAGGCAGGTCGGTACTAGTGCTCGAGCGCAACGACAGGCTCGGAGGCTGCATACGTACCGAAGAACTGTTCCCGGGTTTTCACCACGAGGTGCTATCTTCGTGGTACCCCTTGTTCATGGGCGGTGCCGCCTATCCCGAACTCAAGGACGATCTTGCATCACTTGGTGTCGAGTTTGTTTCAAATGGATACACAACCGGCGTCGCCATGCCCGATGGTCGCACCCTTGCGCTCAAGCAGGACATTGGCGATTCCGTAAACCGTATTGAAGCTGTCGCCCCGGGCGATGGACAGGCCTTCGGTGCCATGGCCGGCCAGCTATTTGAGAAAGACGCTGCGCTGACCTTCGGTCTGTTGAGTAATTCGCCCTACGACTGGAAGGTCGGGCGTCTGCTGTTTTCGGAGTGGCGCAAGCGTGGAACCGATGGACTCCTGGGGTATGCCTCGGAATCACTCGAAAGTTTCCGTCGTTGGAGCGACCGCAAGCTCTCGTCCGACCTTACCCGGGCCATGATGGCCCCTTGGGTGTTGCATACCGGCTTGGGACCGGATGACGCCACGTCTGCGCTAATCGGCAAGCTCACCTTCGCAGCAGTGGTTGCTGGCGGCATGCCGGTTGTAAAAGGAGGCAGCCAAAAACTCGTGGAGGCCCTGCAGGCCCTCATTGAACGTCATGGCGGCCAAGTACTCACCAATGCCGAAGTTACCGAGGTAATTACCTCGAATGACCGTGCTACAGGAGTGAGGGTAGGCGATACGGTCTACTCGGCCAGCCAGGCAGTGGTATGCAACGTCACCCCGCCCCAGTTGTATGGCCGCCTGTTACCTCAGGCTCCGCAAGAGCTGCGCGATCGCGCGCAAGGCTACGCCTTCGGGCGTGGCTGCATGCAGATCCATTTCGCCTTGAACGGCCCTGCACCGTGGCGTGATCCTGAAATGCTCAAGGTACCCCTGGCGCACCTTACCGATAGCCTCGAGTCGGTTTCGATGGCGGTTGCCGAGGCAAATAATGGGCTGTTGCCGCGAAATCCCACCATTGCAATCGGCCAGCCAACGGCGGTGGATCCCAGCCGGGCACCAGAAGGCAAGTGGATACTCTGGCTTCAATTGCAAGAAATGCCGTCGCGGATTCGTGGCGACGCGGCCGGGCAAATCGAGGTTCCGGCCGACGGGCTCTGGAATGAGGCTGTTCGCGAGGCCATGGCCGATCGTGTACAGACCCGACTCGAATCAGTGTTGCCGGGCCTGTCTGAGCTGATTATCGGTAGAAGGGCATATTCCCCAGGAGACCTGCAAGCGCTTAACTGCAACCTGGTCGGTGGTGATCCTTACTCGGGAATCTGCTCGCCAGACCAGTTTTTCTGGTTGCGGCCCTTTGCCGGGGCCAAGGGCGCCAAGGCACATAAAACGCCGTATAAAAATGTGTATCACATCGGCGCCTCGACCCATCCGGGTCCGGGTCTGGGTGGAGGCTCGGGGTATATGGTGGCTCAGGCGCTTACGCGCAAATAGGTTTCGGCGGCTTATTCAAGGGGCAGTACTGCGCCGCCACCCAGGTGTTCGGCGTAGTCAGAGCAGAAATCTTCGATGTGCTGCATGATCTCGTCGATATCGTCACTGATGGTGACCAATTCGAGATCATTGGGCCCGATCAGCTTGTGCCCAAGCAGCTGCTCTCGCATCCAGTCGAACAGCCCCTCCCAAAATTGGGTACCCATCAGCAAGATCGGGGCAGGAGGCACCTTGCGCGTCTGGACCAACGTCATGACCTCGAACAGTTCGTCGAGTGTGCCAAAGCCACCCGGCATGGCAATGTAGGCTGCGCTGTGCATGAAAAACGTCGCCTTGCGTGAATAAAAATATTCAAACTGCAGGCTGTGCGTCTGATAGCGATTGTTGGTGGTTTCGCGGGGCAGACTGATATTAAGTCCTATACTGGTACCGCCGGCCGTAAATGCCCCCTTGTTGGCCGCTTCCATGATGCCGGGGCCGCCACCGGCAATGACGGGCAATCCCGCTTTAGCCAGGCGTCGCCCCAGTTGTTCGGACATTTGGTAATACTTGGAATCGGGTGTGAGGCGGGCACTGCCAAATACGCTGACGCCCCACCCCACTTGTTGAAGTGTGTCGGCGGCCGCTTGCATCTCTGACATAATCTGGGGGATCTGCTCGGCTGCCGAAGCGCGTACTATTTTTTTTACTGTCATGAAAAAAACCTTGTTGCTTGTTGATGGGTCCAGCTATCTGTACCGTGCCTATCACGCCCTGCCTGATCTGCGTAATGCCAAAGGAGAACCCACCGGCGCGCTTTATGGTGTGGTTTCCATGTTACGTAGACTGCTTCAGGATTACAAGGCAGACTACGCAGCATGCGTTTTTGATGCCAAGGGTGGCACGTTCCGCGACGACATCTATCCCGAATACAAAGGGCACCGCCCTGATATGCCGGACGATCTGCGTGCCCAGATCGAGCCCATACACAAGGTGGTTGCCGCGTTGGGCTGGCCCGTGCTTGCGGTATCGGGCGTCGAGGCCGATGACGTGATCGGCACCCTGGCCAAGCGTGCTACAGCCCTGGGCGTGCACACGGTTATTTCTACTGGGGATAAAGACCTTGCTCAACTGGTAAACGAGCATGTAGAGCTGGTTAACACGATGAGCGGAGAGAAAACCGATGTCGAAGGCGTAATGCGCAGGTTCGGAGTAAGACCGGACCAGATCATTGATTTTCTCATGTTAACAGGTGATGCGGTCGATAATATTCCCGGAGTTGAAAAGGTCGGCCCCAAGACGGCTGCAAAATGGCTCAACGCCTACGGCTCTCTTGATAATCTGGTGGCTCATGCTGACGAAATCAAGGGTGTCGCCGGCAACAACCTTCGTCAGGCCATACCGAACTTTGAGATGACGCGCCGGCTCGTGACAATCAAGCTCGACTGCGAAATTCCCTTCTTTGATGACGAAACCTTGGGTGATCTGGTTCCCAAGGAACCCGACACCCAGGCACTTATCCAGCTATACGATGAATACGGTTTCCGTACATGGTTGCGCGAGCTGAGCGGCGACCCTCAACGAATTCCCTCGCAGGATGCGCGTGTGGCCGCCGATACGCCTCAGGCGCCCGAGCAGATCAATTACGAAATTGTGCAGGATCAAAAATCGCTCGATGCCTGGATGACCCGTCTCAGAAGCGCCGAACTCGTCGCGCTGGACACAGAAACCACATCCATCGACCCCATGCAGGCACGCATTGTGGGGCTATCCTTGTCGGTGGAGCCCGGCCATGCGTGTTACATACCTTTGGCTCATCGCGGACCCGATAA
>Ga0079224_100012711_pt1 | contig 11672 bp, 10 predicted proteins | sample Stecom2015_FD_80414 | JGI IMG/M metagenome (GOLD analysis project Ga0079224, IMG submission 80414) | Agricultural soil microbial communities from Utah to study Nitrogen management - Steer compost 2015 | ecosystem: Environmental > Terrestrial > Soil > Agricultural land | place: USA: Utah...
CCCAGTCGCGGGTCGCGGCGAAGTGATCGACGAACGCATCGCCAAACAGCTCGCGCGCCACCTCCGAGTCCGAGAACCGCCGGGTCGCCTCGCCCAGCGTGCCCGGTAGCGGCTCGGCGCCGTCGTTGTTCTCGTAGGAGCTGCCCCGCACCATCGGCGGCAGCTCGACCTGGTTGCCGATCCCCCACAGCCCGCCGGCCAGCGCCCACGCGATGCCTAGGCTCGGGTTCGCGTCCGCCGGCCCGACCCGGTACTCGCTGCGCGTGGCCGTGGGCCCGGCCGGGATCGCTCGAAATGCCGTGGTACGATTCTCGATCCCCCAGGTCGCGTGGGTCGGCGCCCACATGCCGGGCACCAGCCGCCGATTGGCGTTGACGGTCGCGCACACCATTGGCAGCAGCTGCGGCATCAACACGACCTGCCCGGCCAAGAAGTGGCGCAGCGTCTTCGACAGGCCGTCGGGATCGCGGGCGTCGTAAAACACGTTCTCCCGCGATTCCAGCGATTCGAGCGACACGTGAATGTGGCCGCTCTGGCCGGGATATTGATTGCTCCACTTGGCCATGAAGGTGGCCATCAACCCCATCCGCTGGGCCAGGATCTTGGTGAAGGTCTTGAACAAGGCGCCCTTGTCGGCGGCCGCCAGCGCCTCGTCGTAATGTAGCGCCGCCTCGATCACCCCGGGCCCGGTCTCGGTGTGGAGCCCCTCGATCGGGCACTCGAGCGCGTCCATGGTCTCGAGCAGCTCGTGATAGAGCTCGGCGTGGACGCCCGAGCGCAGCATCGAGTAGCCGAACATCCCGGGCGTGAGCGTCTCGAGGTCGCGGTAGCCCTTGGCCCGGGCGCTCTGCGGGGTCTCGTTGAACACGAAGAACTCGTATTCGAGCGAGGCCTGGGCGAAGTAGCCCATCGAATTGGCCTTGCCGATCACCCGCTGCAGCAGCCGCCGCGGGCACACGCCCTCGTAGTCGCCGTCGAACTGGCCGATCACCAGGATCGTGTCCTCCTCCATCGGCACCCGTCGGACGGTGCCGAGGTCCAGCGACACGGGCGCGTCGCGGTAGCCGGTGTGCCAGCCCGAGACCTGGGTGTTGTCGAACAATTGATCGGCGCTGTCCCAGCCGAGCACCACGTCGCAAAAGCCAAAGCCCTTGCGCAGCGCCGACTCGAACTTGTCGCGATCCATGTACTTGCCGCGGAACACCCCGTCGGTGTCGAACACGCCGACCTTGTGAAAGCGAATGCCCTCCTCGTCGAGGAATGCGATGAGATGATCGGGATCTTCGAATTGCATGGTGGTCACCGACGACGGTTTGACTTCACGGCGCACGGCGCCTGAAGTGAAGGCTCTTGGGCCGGGTCAGCGCGCGCAGGCCCAGGTGCGAGAGCGAGACCCCGTGGCCGGAGTCCTTGACGCCGACCCAGGGCAATTGCGGATCGAGGTAATCGCAGCGGTTTTGAAACACGGTGCCGGTCTCGAGCGCGTCGGCCAGCTGCTCGGCCCGCTCGTCGTCGCGGGTCCAGATCGACGCGGTCAGGCCGTAGTGCGAGTCGTTCATCAGCGCCAGCGCCTGCTGCTCGTCGCGGACCTTCATGATGCCGATCGCCGGCCCGAAGGTCTCCTCGCGCATCAGCGCCATCGAGTGATCGACGTCGACCAGCACCATCGGCGCGACGTAGCAGGGCGAGCGATCGGGGACCTCGAATTCGCTGGCGTCGGTCAGCAGCCGGGCGCCGGCCGAGATCGCGCTGGCGACCTGCTGCTGCACGCGGGCGGCCGCGCGGGCGTCGACGACCGGGCCCAGCGTGGTGCCCTCGGCCAGCGGATCGCCGAGCTTCAATGTGCGGGTGTTCTCGACGAAGGCCTCGATGAAGCGCTCCCAGATCGCCTCGTGGACGTAGATCCGCTCGACCGCGCAGCAGCTCTGGCCGGCGTTGTAAAAGGCGCCCTCGACCAGGTTGGGCACGGTGAAGTCGAAGTCGCAGTCGGGCAGCACCAGCGCCGGATCCTTGCCGCCGAGCTCGAGGCCGACCCCGATGAAGTTGTCGTGTGCGGCCGCCCGGTAGACCTCGTGGCCGCCGCGGACCGACCCGGTGAAGGCGACCTGATCGATCACCCGCCGGCCGAGCACCCGCGCGACGGTCTCGTGGCTGCACATGAAGTCGCTGACCAGGCCCTCGGGCGCGCCGGCCTCGGCGAAGCTGCGGGCCAGCTGGGCCCCGCACAGAGCGGTCTGCGGCGAGTGCTTGATCAGCACGGCGTCGCCGGCGAGCACCGCCCCGGCGACCACGTTGATGGGCACCAACAACGGATAATTCCAGGCGGCGATGTCGAGCACCACGCCGACCGGCTGGTGGCGGATCAACCGACGAAAGCCGGGCAGCTCGGGCAGCAGCTCGTCGGCCAGAGCCGCGGGCGCGAGCGCGACCAGGGCCTCGACCCGCGCGCGCATGGTCCTGATCTCGCCGCGAGCTTCGCCGAGCGGCTTGCCCATCATCGTCGAGATCTCGCGGGCGTAGCGATCGGCGTCGCGCTCGAACGCGTCGAGCATCGCCAGGCACAGCTTGCAGCGCTCGTCGAGGGTCGTGCGCTGCCAGTCGCGCTGGGCCGCGTGGGCGCGCTCGACCACCGCGAACGCTGCGGCGTCGTCGAGGTACTCGAACTGGTGGGCGACACGACCGTCGATCGGCGAGACGATGGGCTCGGGCATGGGGGCGCGAGGATAGCAGTCTGCGGTCGAGCCCGGTGACCAGGCCCGGAGCCTCAAAGATAGTCGGTCAGCTTCTTGCGCCCGCCCGGGGTTCGGTCGTCGCGCTCGCGTTGCTCCTGGCAGCGCACGCACAGGGTCACCCACGGCATCAGCTCGAGGCGGCGGCGGGGGATCGGCTCCTCGCAGGTCTCACACACGCCGTACTCGTCGGGATCGGCGTCGATCAGCGCGAGCGCGTCACGGATCTGCTCGAGTCGCTCGGCGCGCTCGCGGTTGCGGTTCGAGGCGATCGATTGGGTCATCTCGGTCAGCGGCGCCTCGTCCTCGTCGGGCTGCGCGACCACGTCGGTGCGGGCCGGCGGAATGTCCATGTTTCCCTCGCGAATCAATTCCTCGCGCAGGGCGAGGAGCCGATCGCGCAGCAGCTGGAGCGTCTTGGCGTCCATCGTCGTGGGATTGTCTCGCGCTCGAACCGCTGTAGTCGAGGGCGACGCGGTTGGCTATGGTAACTCGTCGTTCGTCTCTCGTGCGTCCGTCCAGCGCCACGCTCTCGCTCCTCGACCGAGCCTCTCGGGTGCTGCGCCTGCAGGCTGACGAGCGGCTGGCCAAGATGTTGTCCCCGGGGCTGCGGAGCTCCGACCCCGCGCGCCTGCTGGTGCCGTCGCGCGAGGGCATCGAGCTCGGCGCGGTGGTTCGGGTCGAGGTCAGCTTCGGTCCGCTGGCCGACGAGATCGTGCTGCGCGGCGTGGTCGTCGGCAGCACCCCGCGCGGCGATCGTGCGCCGCTGATCGACATCGAGATCGTCGCCGAGCACGGCCCGCGGGTCCGCTACATCCACGACGTGCTCGCCCACGGTCGCCAGGCCACCGCTCGGGCCTCGCGGCGGATCGTGTCGCAGATCCAGGCGACCTGGCGCTGGGGCCTCGGCTCCCACGCCGCGCGGATCGGCGACATCAGCAAGGGCGGCGCGTTCATTCGCAGCGGCGCACCGCCGTCGGTCGGCAGCGTGATCTCGCTCGAGCTCAACGACAGCGTGATCACGGCCGATCGCGGCCCGCTCGAGCTCGAGGCGATCGTCGCCTGGGTCGGCCGCAGCCAGGGCCATCGCGGCTTCGGGGTCAAGTTTCGGGTGCTCGACCGCACGCTCGCCAACCGCATCGCGCAGCTGGTGCGCTGGCACGAGCGACAGGCCGGGTTGATCGATTAGCCCATCTCCATGGCCGATCTCGTCCGCGTGTTCACGTACAAGGAGGGGCTCCTGTCCAGGGTCGCCCACGACCTGCGGCTGCACGTCGAGCCTCGCGGCGTGAGCGTGACCAGGACCGGCGACTCGGTCTTTGCCGAGATCGATCCCTCGGCGCTGCTCGTCGACGGCGCCGTGCGAGACTCACGAGTCGACGCGCTCGGCGATCGCGATCACCAAAAGATCCTCGAGACCGTCGGCCGCGAGATCCTGCTGATCGATCGCCACCCGAAGATCCGCTTCTCGGGCGCCGTGAACGATCGCGGCCAGGCGCTCGAGGTCCGTGGCGAGCTCGAGCTGCTGGGCGTTGCCCGGCCGCTGTCGTTCTCGGCCACCCGCGAGGACCGCCGGATCCGCGCGCGCGTCTCCCTGCGCCCGTCCGACTGGGGGATCCGCCCCTACAAGGCCCTGGCCGGAGCGATTCGCCTGCAAGATCGGGTGCTGGTGGAGCTCGATCTCGACGATCGCGAGTAAAATGATCGCCACGTGCTCGGCCGCCTGTTTCTGCTGTTCACCCTGGTCCCGCTCGCCGAGATCTACCTGCTCGTGAAGCTCGGCGGCCTGCTGGGCGTGTGGCCGACGATCGGTCTGGTGATGGTCACCGGCTTCCTCGGCGCCGCGCTGGCGCGCCGCGAGGGTCGCCGGGCGCTGGCTCGCTACCAGGAGGCGATGGCCAAGGGCCAGCTGCCCGAGGAGGGCATCGTCTCGGGCTTGCTGATCCTGGTTGGCGGCGTGCTGCTGATCGCCCCCGGCGTGCTGACCGATCTCACCGGCCTCGCGCTGATGATCCCTCCCGTCCGCCGCGCGGTCGCCAGGCAGGTCAAGGCCCGGGTGCAGAGGCGAATCAGCGCAGGCTCGATCCAGGTGATGCACATTGGCACGAGCGGGTTTGGTATCCCGGGCTTCGAGCCTGGCGCCGATCGGCCCGAGGGCGAGGTCATCGACGCCGAGATCGTCGACCGGCGCGAGCCGAGCGACGATTCGAGCGACGCTGCAGTCGCTCCGCGCAAGCGCTGACCCTGACTTGCCAGGAGCATGCGCACAAGCTGCGTATGCATGGCTCGCGACTCCTGGCTATAGGAGCAATTGCCACTCGCTCGCAAAGGAGAACAAAACGATGGAAATCATGCCCCGGCGCTCCAGCCAATTGTCGCCGCTCTCGAGCCTGCAGTCCGAAATGAACCGCATGTTCGAGGATTTTTTCAACCAGCCGTTCGGCTTCTCGATCCAGCGCGCCCGCCCGCAGGCGGTGGTTCCGGCGCTCGATGTCAAGGAGGACGAGCAGAACATCGTCGTCACCGCCGAGCTGCCCGGCATCGATCGCAAGGACGTCGAGATCAGCGTGCAGGAGGACATGCTCGAGATCCGCGGCCACAAGAGCGAAGAGCGGAAGCAAGAGGAAGAAAACTATCACGTGGTCGAGCGCAGCTATGGCGCCTTCTCGCGTCGAATCGCGCTGCCCTGGGAGGTCGACAGCGAGCAGGCCCAGGCGTCCATGCAAAACGGCGTGCTGACGCTGAAGCTGCCCAAATCCGGGCCCAAGGCCGGCAAGAAGACGATCACGATCCAGGAAGGCCAGCGAGAGGGCCAGGCTCAAATGTCGCAGGGCCAGGCGTCGCAGGGCCAGGTGTCTTCGGGCCAGACCTCCCAGGGGCGGACGTCCCAGAGCCAGGTGGGCCAGTCGCAAGGGCAGTCGCAAGCCGCTCGGTGACCGATTTCCCGACGGCGAGTCGCTCGCTCACCCGTGCACGCGGCCGAACACCACGTCGGTCTGATACCAGCCGCCGCTGTCCGAGCCGGCCCAGGCATAGCCGATCGGGTGGCCGTCGTCGTCGGTCATGAACAGGATCGTGCCCATTCCAAACCCGGTCTGGTCGCCGCGGCGGGTGTCGTCTTGATGGCGCCAGCGGGTTGAATCGGCGACCCGGACCAAATAGGCATTGGCAATGTGCGGGACCGGGGCGGGCCGGGCCATCACCACGCCGACGTGGCCCGAATTGCCGCCCTTGGGCCAATCTTTGGGACGTCGCCAGGCGAACACGTCACCGGGCTCGACGTCGTCGATTACCGCGATCTGCTGCCAGCCGCCGCGCGAGCGAGAAGTCGGGGCCTTTTGAATGACCCGCACGTACGAGGCCGCGACCGGGCGCTCGCGGTCGATGGTCGCGAGCGCCTTGGGGGCCACCCGCTCGAGCATCCAGTTGATCATCCCCGAGCAGTCGAAGTGATAGATTCCGTCCTTGCGGCGGACGCTGGTGCGGTGCGAGTACAGCGTGTCGGTCTGGGTCGCGTCGATGCTCTCGGTCAGCTCGAACAGCTTGGTGCTCGCGCGGGTCGCCGGCTGGCCGGGATCCCACTGCACCGCTTTGGCCGGCTCGCTGGTGAACACGAACGCCTCGGGCGCCGGTCGGCTGCTGGCGCGGATCGTATCTCGGACCGTGCGGGCGACCGGCTCGGGCGCCTCCATCTCCAATTCGAAGCTCTGGGCCTGGACGAGCAGCAGCAACGCGAGCAGCGACATCGAGGGGTCAGGTTACTTGCATTGCTTCGGCGGTGCCATCGCCGTCGGCGTACCCTGGCTGGCGGTCACCTTGATGTTGCCGATCTTGGACGCGCAGTCCCAGGTCACCGTGGCGTTGGCACAGCCCGCGCAATCGACGTTGACCAGCGTGGCCTCGGCTCCGTCGCGCAGCTCGATGCCGGCCGCGTTGGCGGTCGCCCGCAGCTGCACGTGCTCGAAGCGAGTCTGGCGGGTGTGAGCGCCGAGCACCACGCCGCCCCAGGGCTCGGTGCTGGCCGGCTCGAGCACGATCGGCGCCTCGGCGGTGCCGCGCAGATCGAGGGTCGCCTGCTCGTAGTAACCGACGCCGAGCAGCACGCCGGGATCGAAGCCGAGTCGGTTACCGGGGGCGATCGCCAGGGTCGCGCCCTTGTCGACGAACACGTCGCCGCGGATCACGATCGGCGCGGCCTGGTAGGCCCAGCTCGCGTCGGTCTCGACCTTGCCGCGCAGCACCTCGATCCGCGCCTGCTCGTCGTAGCGGTTGTCGGAGCCGAGCCCGGCCAGCAACGTCGGCGTGGTGCGAACGGCCACCGGGGTGCCGGAAAAATCATTGTTGCCGAAGCTCTCGACGATCGCCGCGTGGCCGCGCAGCTCGACGCCGACCTGGTTGTCGCGCAGCTCGCAGCCATCGAGGGTCAGCTTGGCGTTGCCCTCGACGATCACCACGCCCTCGTCGCGCGAGCCTCCGTGGGCGAGCTCGACGTGGCGGAGGATCAGCTCGCCCTGATCCTGCACGTGAATGCCCGACCACGAGCCCGGCCGCGAGTCGTCGGCGGCCCGCAGCGTGATCCGACCGTTCGGCAGGTCGGGCAGCGGCGGCTGACCTTCGATCGGCACGCTCGCGCTCGCGCTGAGCGTGCCCGGCCCGACCCCGCCGACCACCAGCCGGGCCTCGGGCGTGAAGAACAGCGCGACGCCCGGGGCCAGCGTCAACCCGGCCGGGCGCTCGGCGTCGCCTTCGATCCGGATCACGCCCTCGATCCGGTACGGGTTGGGCGGCCACTCGAGCGTGCTCGCGATCTTGCCGCTCGGGATCGCCACGAACGCGGTCGGCTCGAGCTTCAGCTCCTGCAAGCCCGCCGCCGCGCTGGGGCTGACCCGCGCGACCGTCCCGGTGCCCGCGATCGTGACCCCGAGCAGCGTCGGCCCGCGCTCGGCCACGACCTCGAGCGCGAGCGCAGGCGCGTCGCGGATGGTGAGGCCCTCGACGGTCAGATCCTCGGCCGCGATCCACAGCGCCGCATCGGTCGCGGTCCCGGCCCCGGTGATCTCGAGGTGCTTCAGCGAAGATCCGGTCGCCTGCGCGTGCAGCCGCAAGCTCTGCCAGCCGCCGACCTCCCCGACCATGTCCGCGAGCAGCCGGACCGGCTGCTCGGGCGTGCCCGCGATCGTCAGCGTGCCCGGACGATCGCGGCCGACCTCGAGGATCGCGTTTTGCTCGAAGCGCAGCTCGACCCCCGCCTCGAGCGTGAGCGTGCCGCCGTCGATCCGGTACTGCCCCCGCACCCGCACGGGCGGACAGCTGGCCGCGATCGTCCGGGCCTGGGCCTCGACGCCGGTCAAGACCTCCGGGCAATCGGCGACCGAACCCTCGGGCCTGGGCGGCTCGGGCTTGTCCGGGGCGGCCTCGTCGGGATCCTGGCCGACCTCGCTGCCGGGCTGCTTGCGGGCCTTGGGCTCGTCGCTGAACAGGTAGCAGCCGGTCAGCAGCGAGAGCAGCAGGGGGCCGTAGCGGCGCATGAGCTTGCGTACCACGATGGCCGCGAGCGGCTCAAGGCAGGCGTTCGGCCAAGCACGCCTCAGCCGACCGCGACCGGCAGCAACATCCCGTCCGGCAGTCGGCCGCGATCGCGAGCATCCAACAGCGCCCGCATCGTCAGCGGCTCCGCCCGACAGTCCGACAGATCCAGCACCGCGAGCGTCGACAGCCGCGGGATCCCGCCGAACACCGCGGCCAGATCGAAGGGCAGTCGATCGGGCAGCCGCAGGATCAGCTGGCTGACGCCGTCGAGCTCGGGCAGCGCGAGCAGATCAGCGAACACCCCCGGCGAGATTGCGTGGGCGTCGATGAAGTTCAGCGTCAAGGTTCGCAGCTCGGGCAGCCGGCCGGCGACGAAGCGCTCCGGGAAGTTGTCCGGCAGCCCGCGCATGTGCAGCTCGAGGTGCTCGAGGGTCGGCGAGTGCAGGGCTCGCAGCGGCGGCTGCTCGCCGTGGATGGTCAGCTTGCGGAGCTTGCGAAGCCGCGGCCACAGCCGCGAGAAGGTCGGGGTCGGGTTCGGCCGACGGTCGGCGACCAGGTGATCGCCGAGCTCGAGCTCGCGCAGGCAGGCGACCACCTCGGAGCCGCACAGCAGGCGCTCGAGGCCGTGACGATGCACGAGCGCGCTGGTCAGCCCCAGCGAGCTCATCCGCGCGGCGATCGGCAGGCGCAGCAGCACCTCGAGGATCTCGAAGGGACCGTACAGTCCCCGGTCGATGCTGGTGGCGCCGACGAACGCGGCGTCGATCATGCCCAGCGACCAGCGCAGCACCAGGCTGTCGGCCAGCGGGCGCAGCGGGCCGAACAGGTGGCCGAGATGTCGCGCTCGAAACTCGCGCTCGCGCTCGGCCAGGGCCCTGCGCTCGCCGGCCGGGGCGCGAGCGACGGCGTGCTGCAGAGCGATCAGCTGGCCGCGAGGATCGCCGCGGGCCTGCAACCAGTCGCCGTAGATCAGGTGGCTCTCGACGTCGTCCGGGTGCTCGCGCAGGGCCGCCTCGAGCCCGAGGTCGCGCTCGCTGATCGCCTCGAGCACGGCGATCTCGCTGTCGGCCAGCGCCAGCTTGGCGGCCCGCCAGCGCTCGAGCTGGGCGATCACCCGGCGCTGGGTCAGGGCCTCGTCGGCGAAGCTCTCGAGCTCGCCGGCCTCGAGCGCGCCGAGCCGGCCCTCATCGAAGGAGAGCTCGAGCTCGCCCGCGCGCAGGCGCTGGATCGGTTGATCGCCGCGGGCCGGATCATCCGGATCGTAGGCGAGCACGTGTCGCCAGGTCCGTTCGACCTCGACCTGCGCACCGATCTCCGCGAACCGTCGCACCACTCGACGAACCTCGGCCGGGCTGACTCGATCGAGGATCAACCCGCGAGTCTCGACCACTTCCTTGGCATCGCGCCGCCCGATCCCCATGAACTCGCGAACGAGTTGGATCGCCGAGACCGAGTTGGCCCCGTGCAGGTAGCGGATCCGAAAGGTCTCCATGAATCGGGTCCCATGCGGATAGCACTGCGCGCAGCCGTGACACGAGCCAGTCGGCTCAGGCGCGCGAGCGTGCGGCCACGGCGGGGTTGACGGCCAACATGCGCCGATTTCGCGCGACCGCACATCGGCGGCGCGTCTTTTCCGCCGCCGATTTTCGCCGTCCGTGATCGGATCGCGGCGCGGTGGCACCTCCCAAGGTCAACCCCAACTTCACAATGCACTTCAGCAACAAAATCAACCCGTCCGACCCCAGTTCGACGAGCCCATCGCGCCCTGTGGCTCGCGTCGTGCTCTCGGTGATGCTCTCGACCCTCTTCGCCTGCAAGGGTGATCCGCCCGGCGACGGCGAGGAGGAAACCAGCGGCGATGGGGACGGTGATGGCGATGGCGATGGCGATGGCGATGGCGACGGCGATGGCGATGGTGACGGCGATGGCGATGGCGATGGCGATGGCGACAGCGAACCGGCGGAGCTGCGCTCCGAAGCGCCTCACGACGATGACCCGCAGCTCGAGCCCGGCGAGGCCGAGGTCCTCAGGGCCGCCAACCACGCCCTGACGCTCGATCTCTATCACGCCCTGCGCGACGGCGACGCGGCCGGCCAGGGCTTCTCCATCTCGGCCTACAGCATCGCCAGCGCGTTCGGGATGCTCTACGGGGGAAGCGTCAATCCGGCTCATGACCAGATCGCCGAGACGCTGCATTTCGATCTCGCAGACGAGCAGCAACACGTCGCTCACAACTGGCTCGACAGTGAGCTCGCCATGCGCAACATGCCGGCGAGCGAACCCGACCTGGACGACGCCACCGTGCTCCAGACCGCCAACGGGCTGTGGATGCTCGACGACTACGCCGACGGTGTCTCCACCGACTTCCTCGACCTGCTGGCGATCCACTACGACGTCGGCATGAAGCTGGCGGCCTTCAACGTCGACCCGGAGGCCGAGCGCGAGCGCATCAACGGCTGGGTCTCCGACCGGACCAACGACCTGATCCCGGAGCTGTTCCCCGAACTGAGCATTCACCAGTACACGACCCTGGCGCTGGTCAACGCCCTGTATCTGAAGGCGCCGTGGCACAATCCGTTCGAGGAGGGATTCACCCAGCCGCACGACTTCACCCGCCTCGACGACCAGGTCGTCTCGGTCGAGATGATGCACGCCCCGTACCTGTCGTGGGTTGACCACGTCGCGACTGCCGAGTACCAGGCCGTTTCGGTGCTGCTGGACGGCGGGTACCTCGACGTCGTCGTGATCCTGCCCGAGGACTTCAGCGCCTTTGAAGATGCGCTCGATGCCGTCAAGCTCGCCGAGGTGCTCGGTGGCCTCAACCCCACGGAGCTCGACTTGCGCCTGCCCAAGCTGACGCTCAGGGCCAGCTTCGAGCTGACCTCCGAGCTGAAGGAGCTCGGCATGCTCGCGCCCTTCGCCGACAGCACCAGCTTCGACGCGATCCACCCGGACATCGACACGCTCGATGTCGTCGTCCAGCAGACCGTCATCATGGTCGACGAGGACGGCATCGAGGCCGCGGCGGCGACCGGGATCGGGGGTGACGGGGACGGCGACCCGTTTGATCCGGCCACGGTCATGGTTGTCGATCGGCCGTTCTTGCTGGCGGTCCGCGATCGGCCCACGGGTACGTTGCTGTTCTTCGGACGCGTGCTCGACCCCACTGAATGAGGGCCGCGCCTTCCGCCGCAGATCCAAGTATCCTCGCGGCGATGAAGCAGATCTGGATCAGTCGCGCAGGTGCTCCCGAGGTGCTCGAGCTGCGTGAGGCCCCGGATCCAACCCCGGCCGCTGGCGACGTTCGCATCCGAGTCGCCGCCAGCGGGATCAACTTCGCCGACCTGAGCGCGCGAATCGGCCTGTACCCCGACGCGCCGCCGATCCCCTGCGTGGTCGGCTACGAGGTCTCGG
>Ga0079224_100012712_pt1 | contig 11671 bp, 10 predicted proteins | sample Stecom2015_FD_80414 | JGI IMG/M metagenome (GOLD analysis project Ga0079224, IMG submission 80414) | Agricultural soil microbial communities from Utah to study Nitrogen management - Steer compost 2015 | ecosystem: Environmental > Terrestrial > Soil > Agricultural land | place: USA: Utah...
AGATAGCCCTTGTCGATCAACACCCGCAGCACGGCCCGCGCATCGGGCACGTGCGCGGCGCGCTCGAGGACGCTCCCCACGCGCCGGGCGACGAGGGCGATCTGCAGCACGTCGAGCTCCTGCGGATCGAGCGCGCGCCAAGGCGGTGCCGTCTCGGCGAGGACGAGCTCCGCATCGTCCGGCAGATCCGGCTCCTCCTCGTCCGCGCCATCCGGAAGCGGCGCGCCCGCAGCGCTCTCCGCATCGGCGAAGGCGCTCTCTCCGTCGACGTCCGGCGTCGCGGCGCCGGCCAGGCTCGCGCCTTCCCGGACCGAGGCGACGGTCGGATCGCCGTCCGCCCCCTCCTCGAGCGGCGGCCCGGCGGAAACGCCGGCGAGCACCTCGGTGAGGCTCGCGCCGGTCAGGATCATCTCCTCGTTGGGCACTACGCTGAGAATGGTCGCCCCCAAGAGGATCCGGTCGCCCTCGCGCAACGCGACCTCGCGGATGCGCTTGCCGTTGACGAAGGTGCCGTTGGTGGAGCCGAGGTCCCGCAGGATGGCACCCTCCTCGCGCACCTCGACGCAGGCATGGCGCCGGCTGACCAGATCCTCGGAAAGGACCAGGTCCATGCCTTCCATGCGTCCGATGAAGAGCTCCGTTCCCGGCTGCAGCGGCAGGAGTCGCCCCTCCTGCTTGCCGGAAAGTACGAGCAGAGCCAGCGACTTTCCTTCCACGGCCAGAAGACTACCCCAAGTTCACGGAAGTCCCGCTTCGAAACGCCAACCGCCCTCGCGCTCGACCAGACGGAGCCGGCGCTGCCGACCCTCGGGATCGGCCTCCCCCACGATGGCGGATCCGCTCTCCACGCGCACGTACCAGGCCGAGACGGGCCGGGCCGCGGCGGTGCGCACCTCGTCGTGCGCGAACGGCCTTCCCTCCGCGTCGAGGGCGGAGAGGGCGGGTCCGTCCTCCCGCGCCAGCGCCCGCCGCCGGGCCGAAAGGGCCGCGGCCACCCCTTCGAGCCGCCGCGCCAGCGGCCCGTCGACCGAGCAGGAGGAGGAACCGCAGCGGAAGGCGATGCGCTCGTTGCCGAGGTAGGAGATGGGGATCTCCCCCACCTTCCCCTCGATGGCGAGCTGCGCGAAGCCCTCGAGTCCGCCGCGCTCGTCCCGGTAGGCATCCATCGCCAACACCTCCACCCGCTCCACCACGAGCCGCTCGCCGCCCTCCAGCTCCACGACCACACCCGCCTCCACGCGGCGCTCCACGGCCTTGCGCGCGCGGTCCCGGGGACTCTCGAGCGCGGTGCACGACAGCAGCACGAGGAGCGGAAGAAGGAGCCGGAGCTTCACGGCGCGCCGTCGCTCCCTTCGATCTCGGCGAGGAGGCGCCGCGCCTCGGCCACGCCCTCACCATCGTGTTCGGAGAGGAAGGCTTCGAGGATCGCCCGCGCCTCCTCGGGCCGACCGGCACGAAACTCCGCGTTCGCCAATCCGAGCGTCGCCTCGACGTCGTAGCCAACGCCCGGATAGTGCGAGAGCAGGTAGCGGTACCGACCGGCCGCTCCCTCCCACTTGCCGCGCTTTTCGTGGAAGCGCGCCACCGCGAGTTCGTGGCGGGCGAGGATGTCCAGCATCTCGCGCCGGATGGCGCGGGCCCTTTCCGCGTACTCGCTCTCGGAGAAGCGATCGAGGAAGGCGTTCGCGGCCTGCAGCGTGGCAAGCACCGTGGTCGGATCGCGCTCGGAAACCGGCGGGAAGATGAAAAAGGAGGAAGGCAATGTATGCCGGTGTGCCTCCACGATGCGGTAGGAGGCGTAGTCCAGCCGCGGGTGCGTCGGGTGGAAGCGGACGAAGGCCTCGTAGGCGTCGATCGCCTCGAAGTAGCGCCCCCGCTCGAACTCCGTGTCGGCGATGGCCAGCTCGGCCAGCGCCGCGTAGGACGAGTAGGGGAAGCGCGTGCGCACCTGCTCGAAGGTGATGATCGCCTGCTCGTAGTTGTGGGCGTCCAGCTCGTCGAGCCCACGTTCGTAGAGGGCCTGCGCGCTTTCCGTGTAGGAGGTCGGCGCCCCGGTCCCGGTCGTCGCGCACGCGCCCAGGAGGATCGCCGCCACGGGCCAATATCGCATGGCTCTCCTCTACTGCCCTGCCCGGCCCGGGTCAACGCAACGCGCCACCCGAGCCGGCCGCACCGCGCCGGGTGCGCGGCGCGGGGGCGGCGCTCGGTGCCGGAGGCCACCGCGCCGGCTCAGAAGCGCTCGATCGGGATCTCGGTCTTCTGCTCCGAGGGCTGGGGCGACGCGACGTTCTCGCCCCCGCCGAAGGCGTCCCACTTCGCGTCCGCGGAGGTGTCGATGCCCGAGAGCTTGAGGAGGAAGTCGTCGCGGTTCGACGCCTGCTTGATCGCCTCGTCCTGCGTGACCAACCCCGCGCGCAGAAGCTGCATGAGCGACTGGTCGAAGGTCTGCATCCCGTAGGAGTGGTGACCGTCCTCGATCGCGTTGACGATCTCCTTCGTCCGCTCCGGATCCTCGATGAGCTCGCGCACGCGCGCCGTGCAGACGAGCACCTCCACGGCGGGGACGCGCCCCTTGCCGTCCGCGCGCGGAACCAGGCGCTGCGAGATCACCGCGCGCAGCACCGAGGCGAGCTGCAGGCGCACCTGCTGCTGCTGGTGCGGGGGGAAGGCCGAGATGATGCGGTTGATCGTCTCGGTCGCGTCCACCGTGTGCAACGTGGACATGACGAGGTGGCCCGTCTCCGCCGCCGTGAGCGCCGTACCGATCGTCTCCAGGTCGCGCATCTCGCCCACGAGGATGACGTCGGGATCCTGGCGCAGCGCGCTCTTGAGGGCCTGGGCGAAGCTCTGGGTGTCCACGCCCACCTCGCGCTGGTTGATGATCGAGCGCTTGTCGCGGATCAAGAACTCGATCGGATCCTCGATCGTCATGATGTGCCGCGTGGCGTTTTGGTTGATGTGCTCGATCATCGCCGCCAGCGTGGTCGACTTGCCCGAGCCCGTCGTTCCGGTGACGAGCACCAGGCCGCGCGGCTCCATGGCGATCTTCTCGATCACCTTCGGAAGCGTGAGTTGCTCGATGGTCTGGATCCGGAACGGGATCACCCGGAAGACCGCGCCGATGGTCCCGCGCTGCTGGAAGACGTTGACGCGGAAGCGGCCGAGTCCCGGAACGCCGTAGGCGAGATCGCACTCGTTGGTCTGGCGGAACTTCTGGCGCTGGTTGTCGTTCATGATCGCCTGGATCATCCGGGCGATGTCCTCGGGCGCCAGCCGCTGCGCGTCCTTGAGCGGAAAGAGCGATCCGTCGACGCGGAAGATCGGGGGAAGACCGGACTTGAGGTGGATGTCCGATGCGCCGCCCCGCAGGGCGACCTGAAGGATTTCGTTCAGTTCCATGCCGAAGGGCAGACTAGCAGACGACCTTTCGGCCGTCTCCTAAACGAACGCTCCCAGCAGCCGCTGCGGCGCCCGAACGTCGGGGATCACACAAAGAGGCCGCGCGCCTTCCGCGCACGGCCTCTCGGATCGGAGGGAGCGCCGCCCGCACACCGCCCGCGCACCCGACGTCGTGCCTGCGGCCGCCGCCGGCGGTCGCCGAGAACGGCAACCGCAGCCACGAACGGGATACCGTGGCCGCGGACGCCGCAGACGATCGGCGAGGGCGGCAGCGCAAAAGCGAGCGAACGGAGGCGTACTCGAACGTACGTCGGAGTGAGCGAGCGACGAGCACGCCGGCCGCAACCCCGTATGCGGCGCCCGCCCGCGGCGTCCGCCTCAGCGCTTGGAGAACTGGAACCGCTTGCGCGCCCCCGGCTGCCCGTACTTCTTCCGCTCCACGCGGCGCGCGTCGCGGGTGAGGAAGCCGGCCTTCTTCAGGGTGCCGCGCAGCTCCGGGTCGAGCTTGGTGAGGGCGCGGCTGATGCCGTGCCGGATGGCGCCGGCCTGGCCGGAGAGCCCGCCGCCGCCGACGTTCACCCAAACGTCGACCTTGCCCCGGAGATCCGTGAGCTCGAGGGGCTGCATGAGGATCATCTTGGTCGTCTCGCGACCGAAGTACTCATGCAGATCGCGGTCGTTGATGGTGATCTTGCCCTCGCCCGGCTGCAACCAGACGCGGGCCACCGCCTCCTTGCGGCGCCCGGTTGCGTAGACTCGCTGCTCGTTTGCCATGGGAATCCCTATCAAGCCTGCAACTCGAGGACCTGCGGCTTCTGGGCCTCGTGGGGATGGTTCGGCCCGGCGTAGACCTTCAGCTTGCTGAACATCTGGCGGCCGAGCGGCGAACGGGGAAGCATGCGCCGCACGGCGTTCTTCACCAGATCCTCGGGACGCCGCGCGCGCAGCTCCTCGGCCGTCGCGACCTTCAGCGAGCCGGGCTTACCCTGCAGGCCGACCCGGTAGTACTTCTTGTCGGTTTCCTTGTTGCCGGTCAACTTCACCTTGTCGGCATTGACGACGATCACGAAGTCGCCGGTGTCCATCGAAGGCGTGTAGAGCGGCTTGTGCTTGCCCTTGAGGATCGAGGCCACCTGAGAGGCCATGCGACCGAGGACCGCGTTCTCGGCGTCCACCACGAACCACTTCCGGTGGATCTCGCTCTTCCGGGCGCTGTGGGTCTTCATGGGATTGGGCTCCACCTGAAAAACGCTCGGGGGACGGAGAACTCCCGTCCCCGGGAAGTGCGGGTTCCTAGGGCATCCCGCCCCCGCTGTCAAGCCCGTCGCCTCCCTCGGGCCGGCCATCATCCCCCCTTCTGCAGCATCGCCAGCAGTTCGCCGAAAAAGGTCTCGCTGCGCGCCTCCGACTCCGGGGTGGGCTCCTCGAGGTCGATCGCCTCGATCGCCTCCTCCGGAAGGTCCAGCAAAAACCGCGAAGGCGTGCGGACGATCGCCCGGCCGCGCTGCATCCGCGTCTTGCTGCGGGTGATGACCAGCTCCTCGCGCGCCCGCGTGATGCCCACGTAGGCGAGCCTCCGCTCCTCCGGCAGGTCCTGGGGCGCGCCCTGGATGCCCTTGTGGGGCAACAGGTCCTCCTCCAGCCCCACCAAAAACACCAGCGGAAACTCCAGCCCCTTGGCGGCGTGGAGGGTCATCAGGATCACCCGATGGCCGGGCAGCTCGCGCTCCTCCTCCTCGCGCCGGTCGAGGGCGAGCTGGGCGAGGTACTGCGAGAGGCTGGCCTTGCGGCCCTCCCGGGCCTCGTAGCGCTCGAGCGAGCGCACCGTCTCGTGCAGGGTGGCGATCCGCGCGGTCGCCGCCTCGGCGGAGGCCACCTGGGCGCGCACCGCCCCCTCGAGATCCACCTCCTCCATCAGGTCGCGGGCCACGGTGGAGGCGCGCTCCTTCTGGATGCGGGCGGCGTAGCGCTCGACGAGCTCCACGAAGGCCTGCAGCCGGGGCGCCGCGCCTTCGAGCTCCTCCCACTCCCCCTGCGCCGCACGCCGGAACGCCTCGAAGAGCGGGATGCCGCGGGTCGTCGCGCGGTGGCGCACCTTCTCCACCGTGGCGTCGCCGATGCCCCGCGCCGGGAAGTTCACGATGCGTAGCAGCGAGACCTCGTCGGCCGGGTTGGCGAAGACCCGCAGGTAGGCCAGCAGGTCCTTGACCTCGCGGCGGTCGAAGAACTCCGTGCCGCCCACCACCTCGTACGCGATCCCCTCCGCGCGCAGCGCCTCCTCGAAGGGCCGCGACTGCAGGTTGGTCCGATAGAGAATGGCGTGGTCGCCCGGCCGACGGCCGGAGGCGATGGAGGCACGGATGCGCTGCGCCACGTAGCGCGCCTCGGCGTCCTCGTCGGGGCAGGCGACCACCGCCACCTTCTTTCCTGCCCCCGAGGTGGTGAACAGGGTCTTTTGCTTGCGGTCCTCGTTGCCGCGGATGACGGCGTTCGCGCAGGCGAGGATGTTGCCCGTGGAGCGGTAGTTCTGCTCGAGCCGCACCTCCACCGCTCCGGGAAAGTGCACGTGGAAGCGGAGGATGTTCTTCACCTCCGCGCCGCGGAAGCCGTAGATGGCCTGGTCGTCGTCGCCCACCGCGCAGACGTTGCCGCGCGGCAGACCGAGGAGCTTCAACAGTTCGAGCTGCGCGCGGTTGGTGTCCTGGTACTCGTCCACCAGGATGTAGCGGTAGCGGTCGTGCAGGTCCTCGCGCAGCTCCGCGTGGTCGCGGAGCAGCGCGATCGGGATGCGGATGAGGTCGTCGAAATCGACCATCGCCATCGCGCGCAACGCCTGCTCGTAGCGCGGGTAGACCTCCTCGGCCACGAGGTCGTACTCCTCCCCGAAGGGCGCCCACGCGCCTTCCGGCCGGAGCGGGCCGCCCGGCTCCACGCCCGCGCCCTTGGCGAAGGAGATGAGGGCGAGTACGCGGCGCGCGTCGAAGCTGCGGTCGTCCACCCGCACCTGCCGCATCGCGCGCCGCACGAGCGCGATCTGATCGCCCGTGTCCGCGATGGTGATCTGGCGCGGGTAGCCGAAGCGCGCGTGCTCCTGACGCAAGAGCTCCAGCCCGAAGGCGTGGAAGGTGCCGACCGTCAAATCCTTCGCGCGGCGCCGCGAGACGAGCTGCTCCACCCTCCCCTTCATCTCCGCGGCCGCCTTGTTGGTGAACGTCACGGCCAGGATCGCCGAGGCGGGGACGCCCTTTTCGAGCAGGTGGGCGATGCGGTGGACGATCACCCGCGTCTTGCCCGAACCCGCCCCCGCGAGGACGAGGAGCGGGCCCTCCGTATGGAGCACGGCCTGGCGCTGTGCCGGGTTGAGGTGGGAGAGGTCGAGCATGGAGGGCCGCGGAGGATAGCAGCGGGTGCGCGCTTGTAAACGGGCGTGCTGCACCACCCTCGCTCGGGCCTTAGCTTTGACCGAAGGTGGGGAATCGCATCGACCGGGAAGACCCCGCAAAGGGGGTGGCGTCCTCCATGGACGTGGATCGGCGTTCGCCCATGGAGCGGGGGGCGCATCTGCTCGCCTTCACCACCCTACAGGCGGCGGAGATCCCCTTCGTGGTGGCGGGAGCCTACGCCCTGCACGCCTACACGGGACTCTACCGGCAGACCAAGGACCTGGACATCTTCCTGCGCCGCCAGGACGTGCAGCGGGCGCGGGAGGCGCTCGAAGCGGTGAACTTCCGCACCGAGATGGTGGACCCGGTGTGGATCGCGAAGGCCCACGCCTCCAACGCCTACTTCGCCGACCTGATCTTCTGCTCCGGAAACGGCATTGCGGAGGTGGACGACATCTGGTTCGAGCGCGCCGAGTCGTACGTGATCCACGGCCTGCCCGTCTCGGTGGCGCCGCCCGAGGAGATGATCTGGTCGAAGGCCTTCGTGGCGGAGCGGGAGCGCTACGACGGCGCCGACGTCAACCACATCGTCTTCGTGCGCGGCGACCAGATGGACTGGGAGCATCTGCTCTGGCGCTTCGGCGAGCACTGGCCGGTGCTCTTCTCGCACCTGGTGCTGTATCGCTTCGCCTACCCGGGCCATCGCGATCGCGTTCCCGAGTGGGTCTGGCGCGAACTGCTCGCGCGCGCCCAGTCGCTGGAGAACGAGCCGGAGAAGGCCGCGCTCTGCCGGGGCACGCTCCTTTCCAAATCCCAATACCGCATCGATCTCGACCACTGGGGCTTCGACGACGCGCGCATCGTGGAGGTGAAGAACTTCCGTGACCACTACCGCGAGGGTCCGGATCGCGGCGGTGGCTGATCTCCACTGCCGGCTGGGCCGCAAGGACAACTTCCAGCGCCTGGTCAAGGCGGTGAACGAGCAGTCCGTGGACCTCGTTCTGCTCGGCGGCGACCTCACCGACCAGGGAAGGCCCGAGGAAGCGCGGCTGCTCGCCGACTCGCTCGCCGATCTGCACGCGCCGATCGTCGCGGTGCTCGGCAACCACGACCTCGACTCCGGCAAGCGCGACGAGGTGGTCGAGATCCTCCAGGAGGGACGGATCCAGGTCCTCGACGGAGACCGCTACAAGCGCAAGGGCGGCCTCGTGGGCGTGGCGGGCGTGAAGGGTTTCGCGGGCGGTTTCGGTCGCACCCAGCTCCAGCCCTTCGGCGAGGAGGCGATCAAGGCCTTCGTCATGGAGACGATCAACGAGTCGCTGGCGCTCGAGGGCGCGCTCTCGCGCGTGGACGCGGTGCTGAAGATCGCCCTGACGCACTACGCGCCCATCGTCGAAACGTGCCGAGGTGAATCGCCCGAGATCATGGCCTTCCTCGGCAGCTCCAAGCTCGGCGAGGCCATCGACGCCCAAGAGGTGACGGTGGCCTTCCACGGGCACGCCCACCACGGCACGCTGCGCGGCCGGACCCCCGACGGTCGGCCCGTCTTCAACGTGGCGCTACCGGTGCTGCGCCGCATCCACCCCGACCGCCGCGCGCTCGTGGTGGACCTCCCCTTGCCCGAGGGCGTGGAGCGCGAGCCCATCCCGCCCATCGTGGAGTCGAGCGCGATCGAGTACGTCTCGCTCGCCGATCCCGAGGGCCTACAAGCCTGAGCGCCTCGGCCTGCGCGCGCCGCCGAACGGGCCCGGTTCAGAAGTAGCCCCAGCGGCGGCGGAGCACCCACTCGCCGCCGAGCGCGAGCGCGAGCAGCAGCACGGGCCAGAAGCGATCCCAGATGGGGCGATCCTCGGAGCGGCCCACCTCCACCACCTCGGGCTCGAGCAGGCCGAGCGCCGGCAGCTTGCGATCCGCGCTCGCCACGGCCTGCCCGCCGGTCGCGGCGGCGACCTCGCGCAAAAGGTCGGGGCGCGCGCGCACCTCGCTCCGCTCGGGCGTGGTGGCGCGCACCGCGATCACGTCCTGGCCGCGGCCGAGTTCGGCGCCGTTCTCCTCCGCCCGCGCGACCACCTTGTACGCGCCCACCGCGGCCGGCCCGAACTCGACCCGCGCCACGCCCTCCGCGTCGGTCTGCAACCGCCGCTCGTCGATCTTCTCGCCCGTGGCGGCATCGAAGAGCTCGGCGTGGACCAGCGCGCCGGCGGCGGGGGCGTAGTCGGCGCGGCGCGCCGAGACCATTGCGGCGAGCGGCGCATGGGGCGCGACCCGCCGCTGCACCGCCTGCACGCGCACCTGGGTGAGGTCCGGGTCGCGGACGAGCCAGCGGATCGCTTGCGCCCAGAAGCGCTCGTAGGTCCGGGAGGTCTCGCCGCCCTTCGCGGCGGGCATCGCCCAATACCAGGTGCCGTCCGTCGTCACCGCCATCGTGCGCCCGCGGCCGATCTCCGCCACCGCCACCACCGGCGCGTTCTCGCCGCCGGCCACCGCGTGGGGATGGTCGACGAGCACCTGCGCGCCCGGGCGCGCCCGCGTCACGTTGATGCCCGGCAGGTCGGGGAGCGCCTCCCACTGCGCGCGCGTGCTCTCCGCGTCCGGCGCGACCTGCGTGATCGGATGGCGGAACCCCGCCTCCGTCAGCCGCGGACGGAACGGCGCCTCGTTCGGCGCCGCGCCGACCGCCTCCACCGGGAGGATGTCGGCGATGGGGCTCTGGTCGTAGCCGCCCTCGCCGAAGGATTGCTCGCCGCCGATCATCACGAAGGCGCCGCCCTCCTCCACGTAGCGGCGGAGGTTGGGGAGGTAGCGATCCATGCGGTAGGGCCGGTAGTTGAAGTTCTGGAAGACGACCAGGTCGAAACTCCAGAGCTGCTTCTCGAAGATCTCCTCCACCGGGAAGGGGATGAGCGAGAGCTCGGTCTCCGGCGCGCGCGGCTGATCCTGGTGGGTGCGGAGGATGTAGAAGGAGACGAGATCCACGTTGGGATCGCTCGTCAGGTGCGTGCGCAGGAAGCGCTGATCCCACGAGGGGCGGCCGACCACGTGCAGCACGCGCACGCGGTCGCGGATCACCTTGAGCACGAAGCTCTCGGCGTTGTTGTCTCCCGTCGCCTCGCCCTCGTAGACCGGAACGGAAACGGTGTAGACGAAGTCGCCGATGCGGTCGGGAACGAAGGCGAGCTTCACCTTTCGCCGCTGGTCGCCCGCGCCGAGCGAGACCGTCTTCTGCGCCACCACCTCCCCTTCCTGCTCGAGCACCACGGGCACCTCGAGCGGTCCCATCCCGCTCGCGGCGATCGCGTCCTCCACCTCCACCGTGTTGCGCACGAAGGCGAAATCCTCCACGCGCACGTCCTCGATCGCCAGGTCGCGCGCCACGCCCGCGCCCACCGCCACGGTGGAGACGGCCACGCCCAAGCCGGAGAGCCGCTCCTTCGCCTCGCGGGTGAGACCGTCGCGCAGCGCCGCCGTGTCCGCGCCGTCGCCCACGACGAGCACGCCGGCGAGGCGCCGCCCGCCGCTGCCCCGCGGCAGCGCATCCAAGGCGCCGAGCAGATCCGTGGCCTCGTCGTCCGGCGCCACCTCGGCGAAGCCCGCCAGGGGCTCGAGCCCCTCGCCGAAGCGGTAGAACTCCAGCGTGTAGCGATCCTCGAGGGCGCGGAGCGCGGGCTCCACCGCCCGCAGGTAGGCCGCGGCCTCGGCGGCACGCGTTCCCTTGCCCTCGCCCAAAGGCAGGCCCATCGAGGCCGAGCCGTCGACGAGGATCGCGAGCCGGCCCTTCACCGTGGCCGTCTGCAGCAGGCGCACGCCCGGCTCGAGCAAGAGGAAGAGCAGCGCGAGCATCCCCACCGCGCGCAGGCCGACGAGGAGAGCGCGCCGCCCGCGCCGCCTCTCCTTGCGCAGACCGAGCGCGGCCAGCACGACGCCCGCCAGCGCCGCCGCACCGAGCAGCGCCACGACCCATGCCGGCCAGGGGGTCAAGAGGACCAGCTTCCAGTCGTTGAACCGCTCCACCTACCGGCGCCTCTTCATGATGAAGGGGAGGTGCACCTGGTCGTCCTTGTAGTCGGTGCACAGGGCGTACATCGCCAGGTTCACACCCAGGCGGAAGGCGATCTCCCGTTGGCGCTCGCCGCCGGGGACCACGTCGTAGCTCCAGGCCCCGAGCTCGTCGCGCGCCCAGGCGCCGCCCAGGTCGTTGGCGCTGATCACCGCAACGAGACGTCCGCCCTCCACCACCCCGCGCAGGTACGGCCGCTGCAGCGTGCGGCCCGCGGGCTGGTCCACCAGGTAGAAGGTCTTGAAGAGGACGTGCTCGGAGGGGATCCGCCCGACCGCCTTGCCCGGGAGAATGCGCTGCAGCTCGCGCTCGCAGGATTCGGCGAAGCGGCCGTCGCCCGCGTCGTCGCACAGCAGAAAGCCGCCGTAGGTGAGATAGCGGCGGAGGTTTTCCACCTCCGCGCGCGACAGCGGCGGCAGAGGCTCGGTCCCGGCCAGGTAGAGGAAGGGGTGGTAGAAGAGATCCTCCGCGTCCAGGGGAAAGACCTTCTCCTGCGGGAGGGTGGCGATGCTCGTGCGCGTGGCCACCTCGAAGGCGAGCCGCCGAAGCGCCAGCGGCCGCGGGTTCCAATCCCCCTCGTACCGCCCCTGCGCGAAGACCAGCCGCGAGGTCTCCCCGAAGGCGAGCGCCGCCTGCGGGAGGGCGAAGAGGACGAGGGCCAGAAGGCCGACCGTGAGCTTGCGCTGCTCCATGGGGAAGGACGTCACCGAGGCGCCCGTCGCCCGGACGGGCCCGGACGGCAAACCGCCGGCCGGTGGAGCGGATTCCTGCCAAACCCCCGCTCCGCGGCCGTTCGGGCGCGTCCGGATGGGTCTAGCCTACTTTCCCGCGC
>Ga0079224_100012713_pt1 | contig 11670 bp, 8 predicted proteins | sample Stecom2015_FD_80414 | JGI IMG/M metagenome (GOLD analysis project Ga0079224, IMG submission 80414) | Agricultural soil microbial communities from Utah to study Nitrogen management - Steer compost 2015 | ecosystem: Environmental > Terrestrial > Soil > Agricultural land | place: USA: Utah...
CCCTCCGTGAGATCAGCTACTACCTGCACCGCGTCCTCAGCAGCCGCATTAATCACATCCGTCGCGCCGAACTGTAATGCTGCCGCCAGCTTGTTATCGAGCAGGTCAACCGCAATCACCCGCCCGGCCCCGGCCAGCACCGCGCCCTGTATCGAATTCAGGCCGACCCCGCCCGCGCCGATCACCACGACCGTGCTGCCGGCTTCGATCTGTGCCGTGTTCACCACCGCGCCATAACCGGTGATGACGCCGCACGCCAGCAGCGCCGCCGTTTCCAGATTCATCCCCACCGGCACAGGCACAACCTGCGATTGATCGACGATGGCGTATTCGGCAAAACCGCCCACCCGGACGCCGTGCTTGACCGGTTCGCCGCGTGCGTTCCGAATCCGGCTGCCGTTATCCAGCGGCCACACGGCGGAACAGTGATGCGGCAGGCCGGACAGGCAGTGTTCGCAGCGCCCGCACGAGCGCAGCAGCGACACCACCACCGGATCACCCGGCTTCACCAGCGTGACCCCTTCGCCCACCGCTTCGACAACACCCGCTGTCTCGTGTCCGGCGATAAACGGGCGCTGGATGGCCCACTCGCCGCGCAGATAATGCACGTCAGAATGGCAGATGGCCGTCGCCGCGACCCGCACCATTACTTCGCCCCACTGTGGCGGATCGAGCGTCACATCCTCGATTACCAGCGGTTGACCGAACTCGTAACAGACAGCGGCTCGCATCATCAACTCCTCAATAATATACAGGTTCTAATGGATTGAGCGGAGGTTACCTCACCTCTGCTCGCTCTGCTCACTGTCCCCTCGCTCAATTATACCCGCTAAGGATAAAAGCCAAGCTCATCGGTCAGCGTATCGAGCGCGCGCAGCAGTGCCTCCGGCGTAGAGTCGTTGAGCAGGGTGTAATCGGCAATGGCGATCGGACCGCCTTTTTCCAGCATTTCGATTTCACGGTAATCGCGCTCCTCGGCTTCCTCGGCAGTCAGCGGGCGTTCCGGGCGGCGGGCCAGCCGTTCGTAGCGCAGATGCCGAGGGCTGACGATGGCAACCACCACCATATCGGCCCCCAGTTCGCGGCGCAGCAAGCGATACTCGCCAAAACCGTACAGGCCGTCGATCACCAGACTGCGATGCGCTTCGAGCGCGGCTTTGAGATGCGGCAGCGCCCGCTGGGCGATGGCGTTCATGCCTTCGCGGGCGCGCAGGTCCTCGCGCACCAGCCGTTCGTTGGTGGGGTTCACTTCCAATCCGCGCCGGATTACCTCATCGACGACGATGCTGCCAAAACGATAGTGAGCGAATCCGCGCTGCTGTAAGTGGCGGGCGCACAGAGTTTTACCCGCGCCCGGCATCCCCACCAGAGCCAGTGCGCGCGGCGGTTGTGATGTGGTTGGCATGATTCCTCATTGATGTGTGGCTGAACAGCGCAAATTATAGTGCCTGAACGCGGGAAAACCACCCGCTTTCATCGGGCGAATCGTGACGAACAGGTTGCCGAGCGCCCCCGACTCGAACTACACTTAGCCCATGAACACGACTCCGCCTCACAACCCGTTTCGCCCCGGCGACCCGCTGGCCCCCTTTGCCGGCCGGCAGGCCGAACTGGCGCGCATCGACCATTATCTCCGAGATGAGGACAGCAGCGATGCGCTGATCTTTCTGGGACGGCGCTGGCTGGGCAAAACGGCCCTGCTGCGGCGCTTCGATTCAGTTTTTGATGACCACTTCCTCGGCGTTTACCTGCCGCTGCAAGACATCGACCTGACCACCGAGAATCATCTGCTGCGGGCGATCATGGAGGGCGCGGCCCACGCACTGGCGCAGCGCGATATCACAACGACGCGCATACCCCAACCAGAACCGGAAACGCCGGTGCTGCGCGTGTGGTTTGCCGAAACGTGGCTGCCGGAAATGCTGCATATCATTCGTCCGCATCGCAAGCTGGTGCTGCTGATGGATGATGCGCATGTGTGGCTGGATGCCGAAAAGGGCGAAGGCTGGCCGGGGGCGACCTTCGACTTTTTTCATGAACTGCTGCAAGGTCACGATCAGCTCAAAATGCTGCTGACTTTCCCGGCAGAACGCGAAGAGGACCTGCCGCATCTGAGGCCGCTGTTCACCCCCGCCGGCGTCACCCGCCTGACTCACCTGCCGCTTGATGCCACGCGCTGGCTGCTGCAGCACCCCGGCCACTTCGCCATCACCGAAGAAGCCGTTGAAGCGGTGCAGCGCGCTACCGGGGGTCATCCCCAGTTTGTCCAGCGGTTCGCCCATCACATCTACCAGTATCACAGCAGCCATCCGGACGAACTTACCACCACCCCGCAGCTTGTGCGCACGCTGCTGCCGGGGGTGTACCACGCCAGCATGACCGAACTGGCAAGCATCTGGGCGGAATCGACTGATAACGAACAGCTTGTCATGCTGGGCGTGTGCCGGCTGCGCTACGATGACCCGCTGAAGACCATCAACCCCGAAGCGATCAGCGACTGGCTGGTGGAAAGCGACTACCCGCTGGATCGCACAGCGGTCAATGCCGCGCTGCGCAGCCTCGAATATCGGGAAATCGTGACTCACCGGCTCGGGGGGATCGAACTGGCTGGCGGCCTGATGCAGACCTGGCTGCTGGAAAGCAGTCGCCACGCCGCCGCGAACGCGCCATCAGGGTCGCGTCTGCGCACGCCGGTTGTGATTGCGGCCCTCGTGCTGATCGTGGTGGTGGCGCTGCTGCTTATCAGCCTGAGCAATACGCCCCAGCCTTCCGCCAGTCGCACAGCCGCCCCGGCCCCAACCGTCACGCTGGCGAACGACGCGAACGCGGCTCCCGAATGATTAAGATGTCGCAGCCGACAGGAAACATCCCACCGCCAGTCTCATCGCTTCAGGGCAGATGGCCGGCGGAAGCGGTCAATCGATGGCCCGGATCGCGTAGCTGACAAGGCCATCCGGCACTTTCACCTCGACCACATCGCCAACCTTATGCCCCAGCAGCGCCTTGCCCACTGGCGACTCGATGGAAACGCCGGGCACGCCATGTGTCACTTCCTCGGCGCTGACCAGCCTGAAGGTCAGTTCCTCATTTTCTTTCAGGTCCCAGACGGTAACACGATTGCCGGGCGAGACCCGGTTGGGGTCAGGGTCCTCTTCGATCACCTCGGCACGCGCCAGCACATGTCGCAGGTTTCTGATGCGATCGAGAAGCCGATCTTTGTCGAACACCGCATCATAGAAAGCAGCGTTTTCGCCAAAATCCGTATCATCAAACGCTTCGGCCACCGCCTCAATTTCGGCGTTCTTCATCTCCTCAAGCTGTTTTAGCTCTCTGGAAAGCCGCTCATAACCAGCGGCGGTGAGGAGAATACGGTCACCTGCCATCGCAAAATCCTTTCCGTACAGCAGGCTCTCATTACCTCTATTATACACCGACATACACACTTTTTTCGGCATCGATCCCATGCTACCATGCGTCTGGCAAGGATTAGGAGCAGTACGGCATGGAACCACAATGGCTCGACTTTGCCCGACGGATTCAGGCGCTTGCCCAGACGGGCCTGTACTACGATACATCCCCCTTTGACCGGGAACGCTACGAAAAGCTGCTGGATATTGCCGCTGAAATGATCGCCGCCTATTCCGACAGCGACATGCCCCGTGTGCGCGGATTGTTCGGCACACAGGACGGCCACGCCACCCCCAAAGTGGATGTGCGCGGTGTGGTCTTTCACGAGAATAAAATTCTGCTCGTGCGTGAAAATCTCGACGGCGGGCGCTGGACTCTACCCGGCGGCTGGGCCGATCCGGGCGAAGCACCGGGCGAAGCCACCACGCGCGAAGTCTACGAAGAAACCGGCTATCGCACCCGCGCCGTCAAACTGCTGGCCCTTTATGACCATCGCCTGCACGGACACGGGCCGCACATCTTCAGCATCTACAAGGTGTTTTTCCGCTGCGAACTGCTGGACAGCCACCGTTCGCAGGCGCAGATCGACAACCAGAGCGCCTCGTATATCGAAACGGGTGAGGTGCGTTTTTTCGCCGAGGACGAAATTCCTGCTGATCTATCAATCGGACGGGTGACACCGGCGCAAATCCGGCGATTCTTCGAGCATCTGCGCCAGCCGGACCTGCCGGCGGATTTTGATTGACCCCGGCGATCAGCAGGTCACCCGCAAGCGATCACGGCACGCGGTTGGGGGTATCCGGGTTGGTCGCCATATTGCGCGAAGCCCCCTCGCCACAGTGAATAAATCCGGCCCAGCCCGCAACTCGCCATTCCCCGCCTGCATCGCGCTCCACCCGGTTGTAGATACATACACCGCTGAAGCCCTTGTCTGCTTCGTAGGTGGCGATCAGGTCCACATCCCACGCCGAATCGCCATCCGGCACAGCCCGGCGAAACACCACACTGCGATAGCGACCCCATTCCGCCGGCGTATAGGGCTGGATACAGGCCGAGACGCTGCCCTCTGGACAGTTCGCCTCGACATAAGCCTGCACCTCCGGCGCAAGCAGATTCAGGGCAACGGAATCGTTGCCGGTTCCGGCAGCGTGGACAAAATCGACAGCGGCACGAAAGGCCGGATTGGTGTTTTCCGGCGTGAAGGCTGCGATCAGCACAACGATGACAACAATCGCCACAGTCAGCAGCAGACCGGACACCAGCAGCAAACTTGAACGTTTCATCAGCAGGTTAATTCCGCAGTTCACTCCACCAATGCGCGTACATCATACCCGCAGACACAGCCGGTTTGAAGCCTGACCTGAAACCTTTCGTCTGTGCGGGCGTACTGGTTATATGGCAGCAACTTTGCCGGCTGTATCGGGTTTCTATTTGTGCAAAACGCAAGGTTCACTGTGGTATATTTAGGGCAAACAGGCACGAGCCGGCCAGTCAGGTCCCGTGCTGAGCAGGCTGCTTCACCGCAGAATGCAGCGCCGGCCCTGTCATAAACGAACGGCAACGTACCAATTGCAATCCGCAGGAGTAAATGCGTGGCGTCCAATGCATCATCATCCGCCCCAATCGGTCTGACCGCTGCCGAAGTTCAGGAGCGCGTGGCGCGAGGAGAAACCAACGCCTTTCGCCCGCGTGTAGGTCGCACCTACTGGGACATCCTGCGCGATAACATCTTCAACATCTTTAACCTGGTCCTCTTCCCGCTGCTGGGCATCATCATCTCGTTTGGCGAATACGCGGTTGCCTTCTTTGCCGGGTTCAGCGTCGTTACCAATGCCCTGCTGGGCACGATTCAGGAGATTATCGCCAAACGGCGGCTGGATCGGCTGGTGGCGCAGGCTGAACATGATGTGCGCGTCTACCGCGATGGCGAACTCAAGTATATTCCCATCGGGCAGGTGGTACTCGACGATGTGATGCCGATTCAACCGGGTGACCGGCTGCCGGTGGACGGCGTTATCCTGAAGAGCGACGCGCTGGAGATGGATGAATCGCACCTGACCGGCGAATCGGATTCGGTGCTCAAGGACCCGAACAGCCCGGTTTACTCCGGTTCGTTCTGCATCGCGGGGACCGGCCTGATGCGCGCAACTCAGGTGGGGGCCAACAGCACCATCAACCGGCTGGCGCGCACCGCCAAAACCTACAAAAATCCGCTCACCCCAACCCAGCGCCGGGTCATGACGATCGTGGACATCGCCATTCTGCTGATGCTTCTGCTCACCCCTATGCTGTGGATTTCCGACAGCGTGGCCGGGCTGACCCTGCTGGAAAAGGTCAAGAACGCGGTGGTTTTTGTGACCAGTCTCGTACCCTATGGCCTGGTGCTGATTGTGATTATCTCCCTGAGCATTGGCGCGATCAGCATTACCCGCCACCGCACCCTGATCCGCCGGGTGAACGCTGTCGAATCGCTGGCGAACGCGACGATCCTGTGCTTCGACAAAACCGGCACGATCACCCAGAACAAGCTGGCGGTCAAAGAGATTCTGCCGCTGAACGGCGCGACTCAGGACGAAATCTGCACTCAACTGTACATCTACACCGAAAACCTGGCCCACAAAAACGGCACAGCCGCTGCTGTATCGGCCTATGTGCAGAATCACGCCCCGGCGGTTCCCGTGACCAAAATCCGCGAAATCCCGTTTAATTCTGCCCGCAAGTGGGGCGCGATCATCCTGCCGCAGGAAACCCTGATTCTCGGCGCGCCGGAACGTATACTCAACGGCCCGCAGACGGACATCGCCCGCCGCGTCGCCGAACTTTCCACGCAGGGGCTGCGCGTGCTGACCTTTGCCCGGGCCAGCCAGCCGCCGGAAGATGGGCGGCTGAACGGCAAGATGCAGCCTATCGCGCTGGTCACCCTCAGCGACCAGATTCGCCCGGATATTCAGGAAACCCTCCAGGCATTCCACGATCAGGGCGTGAAGCTGAAAGTGATTTCCGGCGACAACATGGAAACGGTGCGCGCCATTGCCGCAGAAGCCGGTTTGCCGGTAGAAAACGCTTATACTGGGGCCGAACTGAGCAGCATGAGCGACGAGGAATTCGAGGTAGCTGCCGTACAGGGCACGATCTTCGCCCGCATCGAACCGGAAACCAAGCGCCGCATTATCCGGGCGCTGCGGCATCGGGGCGAACACGTGGCGATGGTGGGCGACGGTGTAAACGACGTGCCGGCCCTGAAGGAAGCCGATCTCGCCATTGTCATGAACGACGGCGCGCAGATCACCAAGGAAATCGGCGACATTATCCTGCTGGATAACGCCATGTCCACCCTGCCGCGCGCCTTTGCCGAGGGCCGCGAAATCACGCAGACGATTTTCGGCACGGTCAAATTGTTCCTGACCAAGACGTTCTACAACGTGATGCTGTTCGTCTATGTGGGCTTTATGTCGCTGCCGTTTCCGATCACCCCGATTCAGATCAACTGGGTTACCTTTGGCACGGTGAATATCGTCGCCACGCTGGTGGCGTTCAAGATTATGCGCCCGGCGCGCATGACAAATTTCCGCCGCGACGTGCTGGAATATGTCATCACCGGTGCGTTCATCGGGTCGGCGCTGATGGCTCTGTTATTCGCGCTGACCTTTTTCGTCACTGACCTGAACACCAACGCCGCCCGCAGCGCCCTGGCGATCTTTGCGACCTTTTTCGGCATCCTGGTGTTCTGGAACGTGTTTGGCATTGATCTGGCTGCGCCGCGCACGCTGCTGCAAAATCCGGTTGTCACACTGATGGGGGTGGGCTTTACACTGATGGTGATTCTCGGTTTTTACATCGCCCCCGGCCTGTTCGAGTTCGTGCCGCCGACTATGGGAATCATCGCTCTGATCACGTCGCTGCTGCTGCTGACGATTGCGCTGTTCAGCGTCAACCTGCGCCATCGCTACCTGCTCAACCGCCTGTGGACGCTGTTCGCGCCGTAAAATGGCATATCGTGGCAGGGTGCGCGTCACTCCGATTTCGTCCTGACTCCCCCCACCCTCAGCGACCCTCTCTTGACAGCCCGATATGCCTAAGCTAACCTGATGAGGCGAATTACCTGCTGGCGGCAGCAGGTTCTAGCAAGGGGGATTGTGTATCTGTCAGCGAGTTTGAGGCTGCTCGATGCAGATCAAGCGTGATTATTCGCAACCGTTTTTCAGCACCCGCCGCCGGCGGCGCAGCAGCGGCAGCCGGTTTCTGTTTATGTATGGCCTGTTTCTGGGTGCGATCCTGGTTGTCATTTATACCCAGTTTGACCGCCTGCAACTGGCGGCGCTGGATGCTGTGGGCATGGCTCCTACACCAACCCCCTTCGCCAGCACACTGGCAACCGAAGGCGCGGAAGCGTATCTGGCGGGGGATGTTGCTGCGGCGGCGACCCTGTTCGAGCAGGCGCACCGGCAGCAGCCTAACAACCTGAGCTACGCCTACGAATACGGCAAAATGCTGATTGAGCTGAACCGCGCCGAAGAGGTGCTGCAGCCCGCTTATTATCTGGGTGATAAATCGCTGGCGGACTGGATTATCGACCTCAACCCGGCAGACCCACGCGGTTACGCCCTCAAGACTAAGGCACTGGTGTGGGTGGGTTCGCCTGCCGAAGCGATTCCAGTAGGTGTATCCGGCCTGGAACGCGACCGCAATTTCGCCCCGCTGCACGCCGCGCTGGGGCGCGCCTATACCAGTATCGGACGTTACCAGCAGGGGCTGGTACATGGCGAAACCGCCATCGAACTCGACCCGCTGGACATCGACGCCCGGCGCAGCTACGCCTATTCGCTCATCTGGGTGGGGGCGCGCAGCGAAGCCATCAACCAGCTTGAACATGCCATCTCGATCAACCCCAATCTGACTGCGCCTTACTTTGAAATCGCCGTCCAGTATCTGGCGACCGGTCAGGAAGAAATGGCAGTAGCCGCCTATGAGCACATCCTTTCGCTGACCCCGCGCGACGAGAAGGCGCATCTGCGGTTGTGCGAAACCTATTCCAGAGTAGGGCAGAATGATCGCGCACAGGGCTACTGCGAGGATGCGCTGGCGATCAATCCGGAATATGCCCCGGCATGGCGGCAGGTCGGGCAGGCGCGCTATACCCGGCGCAACTACGAAGGCGCGATTGAGGCATTTAACAATTGTGTGAAATTCGGCTCGACCGAGATCGAATGCTGGTATCTGCGCGGGCTGGCGCATTATTATCTGGGTCAGTGCGATCAGGCGTGGAACGTTCTCACCGAATCGCTGCCGATGGCGGAGTCACTGCCGGATAAGGAACCGATCATCGCCAATATCCGCGAGGGCCTGCGGCTGACGACAGTCTCCTGCGCCAATTATTCCGGGCGCGCACTGCCCACCGATATTCCGCCCACCCCGATTCCACCGACACCGATTGGCGGTTGAGATCGACCCATGTATCTGAGAACACCCAAACGCTATCAGGGCGGGCAGCGCCGCAGCATTATTTCGCTGCGCTGGCTGTGGCTGTGGATTCTGACCCCGATCATTGTCTACGGCGGCCTGCAACTGTACGAAAACCGCGAAGCCTACATCCCCCAGGTCGAAAGCATCATGACCAACCTCGTCGATCAGGCGCAAAGCAGCGTGGCGACGGTCATGGCCCCAACACCGCTGCCCACCGAAATTCCCACCACGCGGCTGGCATCGGCAGATGCGGCCTGGGTGCGCGGCGCGCTCGAAGAGGCTGTTGCGACCTATCAGGAAGTCGCCGAGGCGGTCCCGAATGATGTCGGTGTCCATTACCGGCTGACGCTGGGCCTGCTGATGGACGGGCAGTTTGAGCAGGCGCTGGAGGCTGCCGAACGCGCGGTCACCGCCGATCCCTATGACCCGAATGCCTGGGCAATTCGAGCGATGGCGCTGGACTGGAACCAGCGTTATGGGGAAGCTGTCGCCAGCGCGCAGCGGGCGCTCGATCTGGCCGGGCAGGATAACCCGGAAGCGCGGGCACGCGCTCTGGCCTTTATGGCCGAAGCGTATTACGATCTGGAGCAGTATGACCGGGCGCTGAGTTCGGCCAATCAGGCGCTGGAGATCAACCCGGACAGCTACGAGGCGCTGCGCAGCCGGGCGCTGGTGATCCAGAACACGCAGTTCGATTTCGCCGCCGCCATGAGCGATCTGCAAGCTGCTTATGACATCGCCCCTAATATGCCTTATGTGGCTGTCGATCTGGCGCTGATTCACGCCAGAGATGGCAATGCCGATAGCGCCATGGCTCTGCTCACCGAAATCCTTGACCTGAACCCACAGAACACCACCGCACTCTACTGGATGGGCTGGATATACCTCAACTCCATCGGCGACCCGAACCAGTCCGCCGATTATCTGACGCGCTGTGTGCAGGCCAATCCCCAGAGCATCAACTGCCATTACCTGCTGGGCCGGGCGCAGATGCGCACCGAACAGTACGCGACAGCCGCCGAGTCTTTCAAGACCGCGCTCGACCTCGGTTCGACCAGCCCGCTGCACTACTGGTGGGCCGGACGGGCGCAGGTGGTTCTGGGAAACTGCCCGGCAGCCACGCCGTTTTACCAGACCGGCTACCAGCTTGCGCAGCAGAGCGGCAACGAAAGCCTGATCGCCGACTATGAGGCGGAAATGCGAAGCTGCGGCTTGCTGGCCCCTCTGGAACCTACGGCAGAAGCTACCGAAGAGGCCACCGACGGCGATGTGTGACAGCGGGTTCAGGCCGGCGGACAATCATCACACAGATTGACTGGCAGCAGCGCAACAACAAAAAACGGGCAGCCTGTAGAGACTGCCCGCTGCTGAACGCGGATACTACACCACTTCGTTGCGCACCCGCTCAACGGTGGTGAAGGTGAGCGCCTCGTCATCCGGCACGTAATCGACCACGATATGATCGCCATCCCGCACATGCCCTTCGAGGATGTGCAGCGCCAGCGGGTCCTGCAGATTGTGCTGCATGGCCCGTTTGAGGGGACGCGCACCATACACCGGGTCGTAACCCTTCTCGGCCAGATACTGCCGGGCGCGGTTGGTCAGTTCGATGGTCAGGTTGCGGTCTGCCAGCAGTTTTTTCAGCCGTTCAAACTGAATATCGACAATGCGCGCGATGTCCTCCTGAGTCAGGCTGTGGAACAGGATGATCTCGTCCAGCCGGTTGAGGAATTCGGGCCGGAACACCGTATCCAGTTCGATCATGATGGCATCGCGCAGGGCCTTGCTGTTGGCATCCGGCCCCATCTGCTTAATCATGCTGCTGCCGACATTGCTGGTCATGATGATGATGGTATTGGTAAAGTTCACTGTGCGGCCCTGCCCATCGGTTAGACGGCCATCATCGAACACCTGCAAGAAGATGTTAAAAACTTCCGGGTGCGCCTTTTCGACTTCATCGAACAGCACCACCGCATAAGGCCGGCGGCGGATCGCTTCGGTAAGCTGGCCGCCTTCTTCATAGCCGACATAACCGGGCGGCGCGCCGATCAGCCGGGCGACGCTGTGCCGTTCGCCGTATTCGCTCATGTCGATGCGCACCATCGCCTCTTCGTCATCGAACATGAATTCCGCCAGCGAACGCGCCAGTTCGGTCTTGCCGACGCCGGTTGGCCCCAGAAACAGAAACACACCCATCGGGCGGCGCGGGTCCTGCAGGCCGGCCCGGCTGCGACGCACGGCTGAAGCCACTGCGCGCACGGCATCCTCCTGCCCAACCACCCGCTGATGCAGGCGCTCTTCCATGCGCAGCAGCTTCTCGACCTCGCCTTCCAGCAGGCGCGAGACAGGAATACCGGTCCAGCGCGAAACCACTGCGGCGATCTCGTCCGCGTCGACCTCTTCCTTCAGCATCGAGCCATCAGCCTGCACTTCGTTCAGACGCGCTTCGGCCTCGGCCAGCTTCTTGTCCAGTTCGGGCAGCGTGCCATAGCGTAGCCGCGCCGCCGCTTCTAGGTCTGACTGCCGTTCGGCGCGTTCCAGTTCGATGCGTGCTTCGTCGATCTGCGCCTTGATGTCACGAATGGCGTCGATGGCGTCCTTTTCGGTCTGCCAGCGGGCCATGAGCTGGTTGGTTTCCTCGCGCAGGTTGGCAAGCTCTTCTTCGATGGCCTCCAGCCGCTGCGCCGAGCTTTTATCGCTCTCTTTCCTTAGGGCCTCGCGCTTGATCTCAAGCTCACTACTATTACTATCTAGTCTAACCAGAACCAACGGCTTAGTATCGACTTGCATCTTCATACA
>Ga0079224_100012716_pt1 | contig 11670 bp, 10 predicted proteins | sample Stecom2015_FD_80414 | JGI IMG/M metagenome (GOLD analysis project Ga0079224, IMG submission 80414) | Agricultural soil microbial communities from Utah to study Nitrogen management - Steer compost 2015 | ecosystem: Environmental > Terrestrial > Soil > Agricultural land | place: USA: Utah...
GGCCGGAAAATTGACATAAACTGGCAATAGCCCTCCACCAGCGGTGGAGGGGAAACAAAGTTAAACAGCCGCTTGCTGCTGGCTGACAACTTCCTCGCGAATGCCATCCCAGCCGTCCTTCACAGAACGCAGCAGGTTCAGCACTTCATCCAGCTTGGCGACGTCATTCCTGGCGCTGGCTTCCAGAAGTGTGCGCTCCATGTAGTCGTACAGAGCCTCCAGCCGGGTGGCCAGCTCTCCGCCTTTTTCAAAGTCCAGGAACGACCTCAGGCCACCGATAATCTCAATGGCTTTATTCAGCAACTGAGCCTTGGCAGCGTAATCTTTGGCCTGAATCTTGGATTTGGCCATGTTAATCCGCTCGATCGCGCCGTTATACAGCAACTGAATCAGCTTGTGCGGGTCTGCATCGGTGATGCTGGTTTGGGTGTTAATGCGCTGATACGCCTGTAGACCGTTCATATTCAACCTCGTGTTACCGAATTACCGGCTTCTATTGCCCTTAGGTCTTGCCAACAATTTACTGACCGTTACCAGGCGGCCTTGGGGCAATTGCAGCCAGCTGCTGACTAACATAATCCCCGGTGCTCTGAATCTGTGCAATCAATGAATCTGCAGCCGAAAATTGTTTAACTAATCGTTCCTCATAAGCAGCAATACGAAGATCCAATCTGATACGCTGGTCCTGAATATTCTCCAGGGTCTTGCTCAGACCCTCTGTCCTGCTCGAAAGCGCACCATCGCTCGCTAGAAAGTTGGTGACCGTGTCCACCATCCGCTCGGCAATGCCGCTTGTGCTCTCGGTTTCAGCAAACAGGGCAGTCATTGCCTCAGGATTTGCTTCCAGCTGTTCAGCAAACTTTGCCTGATCAAACTCCAACTTACCGGTGCTGGGCTGAGTCTTGATGCCTACGTCACCCAGCATACGAATCGGTGAACTCTCAAGGCCATCCGGAATCGTTGTAATCAACCCTCTAAGCTGACTCTGAATACTCCGAATGGTTGAGTCACCGGTTAGCACAGAGCCTCTTCCCGATTCCGCGTCGAAACGGGAAAGTCGGTTAATCTCATCTTGTAGGGCATTAAATTTATCGACAAATTCCTGAACCCGCCCAGCAACCGCATCCGGATCCCGAGCAATCTTGACCGTAGACGTACCGATGGCGAACAAATCAAAAGTAACGCCATCCACCACCCCATCAACAGTATTGCTGGAGCGTGTTACCTCAATTCCATTAATGTCCAGGCGCGCATCCTTGGCGGCCACCGTCTCTGTCATATTAGAGGTCACGCCATCAAAGGCGAACTGCGAAAGACCGCTACTATCCGTGTTATTGCCATCGGAGTCGGATACGGATATCTGCATCGCATTATCAAGACCAGACTCATCCGCAGACAACACCAGGCGGAAACCAGACCCAGTGTCCACAACACCCGCAGATACACCGGCATTCGAATCGTTTATCGCTTTTGCCAGACCATCCAGCGTATTGTTACTGCCATCGACGGTAATCTCGGTTTCCACACCGCCCACATTAAAGGTCAATGTCCCGCTACCCACTGCGGTGGTATCACGATCAACAAAGGTCCCCGACGCCAATGACTGCGCCTGCGCAAGCTCCTTTACATCAAGACTGTAAGACCCGCGGCTAACCTTGGAAGGGTCTGCGGTTACGCCGGCAATGCTCTCGTTAGAGGAAGACGCAGTAAAGGCACGAAGTCCTTCCGGCTTGCTTAAAGCCTCCATAGGCGAACGCAGGGCCTCAATCGCACTCCGGATCCGACCAAAGGCAGAAATCTTGGCCTCGGCTTGCGCCTGCTTCTGGTCCAGCCGAAGTTTGGTTGGGGCCCGCTCTGCCTGAACAAGCTGGTTTAGGAGATCATTGGTAAATATACCTGACCCCACGCCCAACGATGATATACCTGCCATAAGCGCCTCCTGAAAGGCTGATTAACTCGCCACTAAACCGGTTATCGGCCGCATGCGGCAAAACTTTGCCCCATGCGGCAAAATCTCTGTAAAAAAATGTAACGCCAAAAAATACAAACGCAAAAACCGCCGAACCCAACTTGGGGTGCGGCGGTGCTGAACAGCCATTGTTTGCGCTGCAAGCCTGACCAAACAAAGAATCAGACTTTTACACTAAACAATGTCAGCGGTTCGTCCTGCTGCAATTTTTCTGCCAACCTCAACGCCACCTCATCAGGAATCTGCCGAATAACCTCTTGGGTTTGCTGATCGACCACACGAACAATCGTCTGACCCAAGTCGTTGTCAATCTCGAACTGCAAATCCCGCTGAACGTTTTGTGCGTAGTCGTTCAACCTGGAGACGGCATCATCCAAAGATTCCCTCTGCTCGGCCACCCTCTCCTTCAGTCTAGCAGAAGCGGAGGAGTCCTGAACCGCAGGAACATCTTTAGTTGATACGGGCTTGCCTGATGGCGAAGCCTGAGCGGAGACATTGCTGCCTTCGATCTGAGGTGACGCGGTAGCCCTCGCCGGAGCCTGCTCACTGGAGCGCACCAGCTTCAAGTCCGGGCTGTTCAGGTTCACGCCATTCATAGCTTTACCTCGCTATCCTCTAACGGCTGCAAACCGGTCTTTCCTCGCGAAAGACCGGTTATTCACCGTGCTACCCCTTTTACTGCAGGAGGGACAGAACCTGGTTAGGACGAGCGTTCGCCTGAGCCAGAACCGAGATACCGGCCTGCTGGAGAACGTTGGCCTTGGCTAGCTTTGCGGTTTCGGCAGCGAAGTCAGCGTCCAGAATACGGCTTTGGGAAGCGCTCTGGTTCTGAATGCTGTTGCCGAGGTTCGCGATGGTGCTCTCAAAGCGGTTTTGAACCGCACCCAAATCGCCCCTCAAGCCGTTCACGGTATCCAGAGCAGTATCGATCTCGTCAAGCAGTGACTGAGCTCCAGTAACGGTGCTTACAGCCTCCGTGATAGACAAACCAGTCATGCTGATCTCAGTGCCAATGTCAATCGTGATGCGATCGTTAGCAGTGTTGTTTGCGCCAACCTGGAAGGTTTGCCCAGTAAAGGTGCCGTCCAGAAGATTGGTACCATTGAACTGAGTTACTGCACCAATTCGGTCAATCTCGTCTTTCCGAGCCTGAACCTCAGCCTCCAGAGCAGCCCGATCCTCTGCACTGTTGGTGGCGTTCGCAGCCTGCACCGCAAGCTCACGGATCCGCTGCAGGTTGTTTGTTACTTCGTCCAGGGCCCCTTCAGCTGTCTGCGCCAGGGAGATACCATCGTTGGCGTTACGTTGAGCAACTGTCAGGCCACGAATTTGGGCGTCAAATTTTGTGGCGATGGCCAGGCCTGCAGCGTCGTCTTTAGCGGAGTTGATCCGCAAACCTGAAGACAACCGCTCAAGCGCTTGATTGCCAAGATTCTGTGACTTGCTCAGCTGGTTCTGCGCACTGAGTGAAGAGATGTTGGTGTTGATACCGAGAGCCATGATGCTTCTCCTTCGAACTTAGTTTCTCTGGTGAAGGCCTGGCTCCCCATCTTTGACTGGAGTGCCTCGCCCTGTTATCTCTCTTAACGGCACCCCAGCAATCTTCTTTAATGAAAATCCGGCGTATTTTGTAAACAAATGTAAATTGCCGATAGACACCCTTTTAGAGCTCGCTCCATTCTGGCTCAGCCAGGCGAATACCGGTTTTCGACCACGGGTTTGCCTCCCATGACCGCCCGTCCTCAAGCACTCGCTCCATATGATCTGGCAGATCCCGCAGAAGATTGACCGACAGCCTTCGCCAGCGCTCAACGAACTGCCCCCTGGTTTTTCCATCTTCACATCCAAGCGCATGGGTCAGCCCATGGTGCACAAGTCGCAAAACAGTCCCCTGAATCATCTGGTTTACCAAGACAAGATTAGACGGGTTACCTGTCGTACTTTTTAGGTGCGGCCCCGGCGTAAGGCGGTATCTGATTTCATTGGTAAACAGAGTAAAATCCTTGGCTCCTTTTAGCTTTGCCTTTTCGATCATCCTGGCCAAATATCCTGTTTCAGCTCTCATTTCAGCCACGAAACTATCAACCCGGGTCTCGAATATATCGTGCTCAAGCGAGCCCTCTATCGACGCTATCCGAGATGCCAGGTCTACGCAGTCATCATCAGCCATCTCTCTCACTGCCTGCTCGAACTGCTCAGAGGACTGCCAGGTTGCTCCTTTAATAAGAGCACCGTCTGCACAATTGAACACATGAACCGAAGAGTCATTTTTTTCCAGGCTGGACAAAAGTGCCTCGACACTGCGACCGGCGGTGTAGTAATCCACCCTTGTCCATACTTCTCCACCAGAGACGGAAGGCACCTTGAAGAACGTATGCTTATGTTCTGATACCCGCTGCTGGAGTTTACGTGCGAACTCGGATTTTGCCTCGTCACCATGAATTGACGTGCTGGCGTGGTCTTTGTCCCGGGACTCAAACCCGTAATCGGTCCCGAACATGAATATGTTCCGAAACCCAAGCTGATAACCAATCGAGAGTGCCGCATTCGTGCAGGTGGGGTTACAACGTGGGAAGCCATCGCCCGCAAGGCCGAGGAACCCTGGAACTGCGTTGTCACTTTTAAATATATAACGGGTTTTACCAAACAGCTTAGGCACATGGGGATTAATTTCGTTCGCTGCCACGAGTGGAATGTCCTTGAGTGCATCTTCTCCTGCGTCTGAGTGCATCTCAAAAATAGAGTAACTGGGATCCATTTCCACGTGCAGATCGGGACGAATCCCAGCAACGAGCAACGGCCGCAACCCCGTACCAGCACTGATAATCACGACCTGATCCCGCACCGCCTGCAGACTTTTTATTCGTTGATCGATTGAGGGCCCGCTGCCAACCACCACCAACGGCTTCACTACCGGTGAAAGGGGCCGCGCCTTGAGATAAGTCATCCCATTGGCCAAATTGAACTGGGTATTCTTTAACCGAATCAATTGATCGTCGTAGTTCGTCCAGTTTGCTGCCACCAAGGCCAGATCGTTGGACACCGCCCTCATAGCCTCGGCCAACTTGACATCAGCAAGGTGGTTATAATAAACGCAAAGATAAGGGTAGACAGGAACAGCACTTCTCAAATGAGCTGAAAGCAGCTCCTTTATCTTGTCATCATTACCCTCGAAGCCAATCACAAAGTTGATCGACCGCCCTCTTCGCTGAAATCTGGAACAGATGGACGCCCAGTCGACGGTAAAAAGACTCAAGGCAAACTTTTCCGGATCGCGTTCCACCACAAACGCGGAAGCTATATCCGAACGCGTGGCAACGAGCTCAATGTGATAGCCGAGACCGACGCCCAGGAAAACCACGGAGGGAAAGAAGTTTGAGCCCCGTACATAGCCCCGGAAACGTTCACGGGTTAGCGGGCTCGCCTTTAGAATTTCCTGAGTCCTCTGGGTTGCAAATCGCTCCCAGGCACTTTCAGAGGGCCACTCTGGGGGAAACGTCAAAAGAGGGTTGTCGGGCGAATTGTCCTTCAGAAACTTCAGCGCCTCGTCTCTTGAGTACTCCTTGGCAATCCCTCGATAACAGGATTTACCGTCAACAACCATATCCAGATCTTCACGACCGGGTGTAACTACGAGCTCAGCCCTGCTAATAACTGAGTTCTCAATCAGCTGATAAACGCGAGGCAATGCAACCTTGAAGTACTCTAAATTTTTCTTTTTTCTGGTAATGAATTCTGCTGCTGCATTGTCTGCCGTTGTGTTCATCTGAATCGTACCCTTACATCATTATGTATTTATTCACCCGCCTGCAGATGGCCACCTGGTCTGCAATCTAAACTGACCGGTCACTGCACCGGAAAACTCTGGGGACCACGCCGATATAGTCGAGTCATCATTGACCCCCAGTAAGCGTGATGCTCACCAGCCGTAATTCCTTGAACCGCTCGCAACCAACGGGCATCATCGTCAGCTGAGCGATACACGGATTCACGATAAAGATCGACGTGGTCAACCAGTACAAAGCTGCACTCCGCCAGCAGGCGATCCACCAATGCAGAGTTAAAATGCTGAAAATGACTTGGATAATGGTGCTGAACCCAGCGGTCACGGTACAGGTTTGCAACGGTGGAAGACGAGTCTGGTGTAGCGGTGATAAAGAAATAGCCGTTCTCTGCAACGAGATCTGTAAGGCTCGCTATCGCCCCCCGAAAGTCTAACAGGTGCTCCAGCACACCGCGGAGCGTTACCAACCCCATAGACCTTGGCTCACAAGCGCCCGTTGTTTTTCGATAACCCTTAAGAATCAATTGATCAACAGCCCCAGGAGACAGATCGTCACCATATACCTCGCTGGCTGGCACCCCGCCATCATTGACCATTGCATCCAGAAAATACCCTCCAGAGGCACCGTAATCGAAGACGGGCGCGGGTATCGAATCACCCAGCCGGCTTTTCAGCCATTGAATTTCCTGGCGGTAAGATACAGCGCGGGCCAGGTTCTTGGCTTCCGATTTCTGGTGATTATTTTCATGGTATTGACTGTAGTGCTGATCGATTTCGCTGGGAGTGGGCGCCGGCACCGAACATATGTATAAGCAGTCATTGCATCGCTGGTATGTTCCCACCCATGGTTTGAGGTCATGACCTCCGCAAAAACGGCACTGTTTCATTACCCGATTCCTTATTAACTAATTGATAGACAAGCACCTCCCAGAAAGACTCATCTAATTTCGCTCCCAGGTTACGGCATGCGTTGGCCATCAGAGATAAGTGCCTGACGTTTTGGCAGACAGACTCAATCGTGTGCATCAAATCAGATACGGTTCCACCGGTGACCCGCTGGGAACAACCCGACTCCTCCAGAAACCTGTATGCCGGCTTAAAATCGGAACGACTTCTAATAACCGAGGGAATACCAAGAAGAGCTATTTCAATCGCACTTAACCCGCCCTGACAAACAACCAGATCACATTCAGACAAGGCATAATATGGGAAAGGATCATCCGGATCCTGACATAGCTTGCGTTCAAGAAAGTGCGAGAGTGATGGGCTATTACCCAACTTACTCCCAAGCGCCAGAGGCCTATGCCCCATGTCGCTTAACGCCTGCTCTACAACGGGAGTAATGCCCTCTACGTCGGCGCCTCCCATCGAAACACCGATTGTCAGTGTGCCTCGCCGGCCCCAACGGGACGGAAATCCTGTTTTCCGAGGTCGATTGCAGAGGATAGCAGCCAAGTGAGTGAGAAAATGGCCTGGTACCCTCATCCCATTGAGAGCGGGGGCGACAACAAGATCTGCCCTGTCATTGAGGTCTGACATATAAGACAGCGAGACCATAACGCCTGCGCGCAACTTACGATCTACTTCATCACGCAATTCCAGGCCGTCAACAAACGCAACGTCAGCAGTAACCATATCCCGGAGAGCATACTTGCGGTATAGCTCTGGATTGTCCCAGATGTCTCTATTTACGATCTTCAGTTCAACATCAAATGCCCGAGACAGAATACGCTTCAGAATCATGCAGCGGGATACATGCCCCCATCCAACACGATGACCAATTTCAGCAATTAACGCTACCCGGGGCCGGTCGATCATTGAAGATGCTCTTTGCTGACCGGCGTTCGCTTTTCTGCGGGCGACACTAGTGGTTGCCCGACTAAATTCTCCATCTCCTCAACCGAAAAATCCCGCTCGGGCCGAAGGGGAATAAAGTCCTCCCTACCCAGGATATGACCAACAGGGAGATCCCGGCTAAAATAAAGGCCCCGCCGAGCGCGCCGGGCAGTGTATAACTCTGCCTCTGAGGGTGCCTCTCGCACTGTTTCCAGCGCCGGTTTCACACTACGGACCATTCTGCAATATTCTTCCAGCCCGGCAGGGTTAACCGAGTGCTTCGCATCCAGGCCGCCATTATCTGAAGACAACGTAAAGTGCTTTTCAAACCAATCTGCACCCAACGATGCCGCCAGCATTGCAGCTCCGTAGCCAAGGGAATGATCCGAATAGCCTATCGGCACCTCGTAGCGCTTCCGCAGCCACGGTATGGTACCCAACATCGACTCTTCACAAGAATGTGGATAGGCAGCAACACAATGCATCACCACAATATCCGAGGTGTGTCTCATCAGACGCTCCACTGCCCGGTCAATCTGCGGAATCGTCGACATCCCTGTTGAAATAATGACGGTTCGCCCACAGCGACCAGCCGCATCCAACAGATCCATATAATTGTTATCACCGCTGGCAATTTTTACGAACGGGGGGTCTGTCTGAAGCAGCTCATCCAATGAGCGGAGATCGAAAGGCGTTGAGGTCATACAACGATAACCTGCAAAGTCTGCCGCACGATCTGCAGCTCGCTCATACTCCCGGTGTGGTATACGGGAGTAACGCCTCAACCAGCGAACATCATCAATGTCGTAGGTGCCGTACTCGTATTGGCCATCGGCGTATATTTCCTCATCACGAATCAACTGAAACTTCACATAATCAGCGCCGGCCTGTATTGACGATTCCACACACCGCCATAGCAACGGTACTGAACCAAAATGATTCATAGCGGCTTCTGAAATAATCTTCACGTTACACCTCCAAGAGCTTCAAGAACCTCAGAATTCCAGCCTCCTGCGTGTCCCGCAACTGTTGCCAGCGCGCCGGCGCCTCAACACGGGCAGGAAAAGAATCCAGCCGCGACTCAATTTTCCGGTGAATATCTTCACGCTCTCGGACAAGATTAAGGTCAAAAGGAGTCATCTCCAAGGTTTCTATAAGACTCTCCGAGCGCTCATCGTAGGATAGATTTAACGCTGGCCGCCCCAATGACCAAAGTGGCAGACTGGTGTGTACCCGAAAAGAGATCGCCTCACTAACACCGTCCAGAATCTGAAAATACTCGTACACATCGCTGGTATAGAGAATTTCCCGACCGAAAGACATTGCATACTCAATATCTCTTTGATCGTTACAAAGAACCTTTGCCTGCCTTCCCTGCCGTTGTTCAAGAATCTGTAGACACTGCTCAGAGAAGGCATGCACACGAATTTTCTGTGACAAAGGAACATTCATCTGCTCGGGATTTCGTACTGCCAGCATTGGATACCGGGTCTCGGCAGAACGCCCTGCCCCAAACTCTGCGGCCGCAAGCTCCGATATATAGACTGAGGGGCAGCCACCAACCTGATGGTCAGGATGATCCATCAACGTCTCAATATGCTTTTGGGTGGCCTCATCTCGAGACAACACCACATCTGCCCGCTGGAGCAAAGACAGTAAATCAGCATCACTGATCGCATCGGTCCTTCTTACATAGGACAAATCGGGACCATAAATTCGACCATAGGATGAAGAATAGATAAGCAATGGGCGGCGCAACGCTTGTAATGCGGTGCGATCTATTGATATTTCACCGTTTTCAAAAAGATTACCTCCCCCAACGATGACACCATCCGCGGTTTGATTGATATCAAAAACGATTTGCTTGGTTAGCCCGGCCTTGGAGCCAAATCCTGAAGCTGGCACAGTGATAAAGTTAATGCCGCGCCCTGACAAGCGGCTCACCATCCGCCTCACTGACTGCTGGATCATGAAATTCCCGATATTGAACCCCGGTCCAAACGGGCAAATATGATAGATATTAAGTCGCATCTGCGATCCTCTTTCGATACGCATAGTCTAAACGCTCTAGACTCCCGGGGCAGGTTTTCTGGAAATACGGGTCGCTCCAAAGGGATCTGAAGAATACTGCATCGTCTTCGTTATCGACCGTAAGTCTGACTGCGGAATTGAAATTCGAGAGTCCCAGATTTTCTGCGGTAATAGCTTTAATTGAGGCTGGCGGTAGTCGCTGCATGACTGGCGTAATATGCTCAAGCTCTTCATCTGTCGCCTCTGCCAGATTAATTCCGGCAATCATGCTCGCCCGGTACATTTCAAGAGAAACCCCATAAGGAAAGCTGCGCTCAACAAGATTTGTTATCAGCTGAACATGTTCGCCCACATCGGACAACTCTGCAGCAGCGCGCGCTATCAACGCCTGAAGGAGTAACGGGCTATCTGCGTTCACTCTCCACAACCATGCTTCAGAATCCGCCGCTGCAACGCCCTGAAGCCTTTGAAGCGGCAGAATTTCACCACTGATGACATCGACCCCTTTGCGATGAGCCAAGCTCACGAGAGGCTTATCGTCAACTCTGGAGGTCGTCGCAATTACAGGATTTGCAACGCCCGGAACCTTTGACGCTATCCGATTTAGCTGGACCAACAACTCCTCAATAATAGACTTCCCACCAAGAAGCGGCCTGACGACTTTCCCCGGCAACCGCTGTGAATCAAGCCTTGCAAATATTAGCGGAACTATTCGTACAGCCGTCACTCTTTACACCTGTTATCCACAGCCAAACCCTGACTGAAAATTGAAATTCCCGACACTCTGCTACCATCGATACGCAATATCAATGTCTACACTAAAGCATAATGAATCAATGCATCAGCGTTTAAACATACACCCTATTTTCATCAAAATCTAAACCACACCAACACTTGCTTATGACTGATCACTCCGGCCATCCTGGAATTGGATAGCGCTATAAAATCAGCACGAACGTGCCTGGTCGTGATTTATATCGGGGTCTCAGAAAGCGGCAAGCCGTTTCCGCTCGTTATCGCCAAAAAGCTGGCACTTCGGAGTCAAAAAACCTACCTTACCAAACAAAAAAAGGCTACCAATCATAACCATACGATAAAAAATTAAAAACTGGCACGCCCTTCGCTTGGCCTACTTCATAACGGCAATTAAACGATTTTCTGCCGGCAGAGATTCAGACTTCAGTCCTCTCAGCCCGGCAATTCTGAGCAGGGGGAACCGATATGCCTCAGGTAATCAACACCAACATTGCATCATTGAATGCCCAGCGAAACCTGAATTCAACCCAAAGCGACGCAAACGTCGCATTACAGCGCTTGTCATCAGGCCTACGCATAAACTCAGCCAAGGATGACGCGGCAGGACTCGCGATTTCAGAGCGGTTCCAATCCCAGATTACAGGCCTGAACATGGCCCAGCGCAATGCTAATGATGGAATCTCCCTGGCGCAGACCACTGAAGGTGCTCTGAACGAGATTACCAACAACCTCCAGAGGATACGTGAGCTGGCCGTGCAGTCCGCGAACGCGTCTAACAGCCCATCGGATCGGGAGGCATTGAATGCGGAGGTGCAACAACGGATCCAGGAAATCAACCGGATCTCCGGGCAGACCTCATTCAACGGCCTGAAAATTCTGGATGGAAGCCTCCTTACGCAAACATTCCAGGTTGGCGCCAATGCGGGAGACACGATCAGCATTACTGGTTTTGACACTCGTGGCTCTCAACTCGGCGGTACAGTCAACCAGACAACCAATCTGCTGCAGTTGACTGATGGTACTGATACCCTCGAAACAATCTTTGAAGAAGGCCGCACTGTTGATATCGATTTCGACATAACGGGCATAGACGGCACAGTGACAACAGTTAACGTGGTGGGTGCCGGATCGTTGCAGGATGTCCTCGGCGCGATTAATGCGCAGACGCCTGCTACCGGAGTCAAAGTCAACATGGACCGGTTGAACGAGGAACTCATCTTCTCCTCCCAATTTGGAGAAGATTTCTCAATTGACATCACGCCCGCAGGTGGCGGCACTCAGACGGTAGCGGCCA
>Ga0079224_100012717_pt1 | contig 11670 bp, 8 predicted proteins | sample Stecom2015_FD_80414 | JGI IMG/M metagenome (GOLD analysis project Ga0079224, IMG submission 80414) | Agricultural soil microbial communities from Utah to study Nitrogen management - Steer compost 2015 | ecosystem: Environmental > Terrestrial > Soil > Agricultural land | place: USA: Utah...
ATTTATATGCTTACGGTCTAATCGATGCCATGCTTCGTATTTCTTTCTTAATTGAATTAATCGTTTATAAAAGGTAAAAATTTCCCGATGGTTCGATTCATCTAAGGCTGACCAGTTAAGCTTCGACTGTTCATAGGTAGCCACGGCCATCGGATCGGGAGCATCTTCTTCGCCATGAAAGTCCTTAAACTCAGCGCGTCTACCCTTTCTTACAGCCTCCGCAAGTTCTTCATCGGTATGACTGACGAAATATAGGAAAGGTTTTTTTTCCCCATATTCTTCCCCCATAAATAACATAGGAATATAAGGGGACGCCAACACAGCAGTAGCCATTACCTTCTGCAATCCCTCACTGTATAAGGCACTACTGCGTTCGCCCAACATACGATTGCCAATTTGATCATGATTTTGAGAAAAAACGACAAACTGACTTCCACTAGCTTTGGACGCTTTATTGCCGAATGTTTTTTTTCGATGAGGTGAATACGTCCCGTCATAAACATAAGCATCGCGAAAAGACTTTGCCAAGTGAATTAGCGGTTCGAAATCGGCATAGTATCCGTTTCGGGGCTCGCCCACGGTAACTCTCAAGGCATGATGAAACTCATCGATCCATTGCGCATGCAGTCCATAACCGCCCTCGTTTACCGGAGTTATATAACGGACATCATTTAAATCGCACTCGCCGATAAGGTAATACGGCTTTCCACTGACGGCTGAAAGCTCATCCAGCTGTTCACGCATGGCTGCCAAAATATGCTTTGCTCCGTAATCCTTGATAGCATGTACGGCATCCAGTCGAAGTGCGTCAATATGAAAATCGCGAAACCACATCCGCATATTCTCAAGAATAAATTGCCGTACGCCATCGCAATAAGCATCATCCACATTGATGGCTTTTCCCCATGGCGTATGGTATTTATCGGTAAAAAAAGGCCCATATGATTCGAGATAATTCCCTTCCGGTCCGACATGGTTATAAACGACGTCTAGAATAACGGCTATCCCTTTGCGATGACAGGCGTCAACTAAGCGTTGCAAAGCGCGTGGCCCACCGTAACTTGCTTGGACAGCAAAAGGAAAGACACCGTCATAGCCCCAGTTTCTTTCACCGGGAAATTGAGCTACCGGCATGATCTCAATCGCGTTAACACCTAATTCAATTAAGTGATCAAGCTTGCCGATAACCCCGTCAAAAGTTCCCTCCGAAGTAAACGTACCCACATGAAGTTCATAAATAAGATAGTCTTCCAATGCCAGGTTATGCCATTGTTGGTCTGACCAATCGTGTTTGCTTAAGTCGACAGCCTGAGAATAGCCATGAATACCTTGAGGTTGAAAACGAGAGGCAGGATCCGGCAAAGCGGATCCCTGATCTAAAGCTACCTTGTATAAGGTACCATCTTTTATTTTTTCGGTATTGGCAGACCAAAAACCAAAGCCAGCCTCCTTCAGGTCGATTACGTCACCATTTTCGATATGTACGCGGACTTCCTTACTACTCGGTGCCCATACTCCTATTGTGGTTTGACCGGTATGAATATCTACTCCAAAAGCATTAAAATTAAGTGATCGGCTCATAATATAATCGTGAAATTAATCCTGTAAAGGAGCATGAAAAAGAACAACGGAACGCCCGGCCACTTTGATGACATCACCCGGTTGATAACCATTCTCATCTTCTACCTGTGTATCGTCGGTATTTAATACTTTAGTCCACTTACTTCCATATTTTTCATTTGGAAGCTTATAATCAATCGGCTCATGATGAGCATTGAAGATTACATAAAAATGATCGTCGTAAATTTTATTGCCTTTAGGGTCTACCGACCTAATTCCTCTACCATCTAGATAAACCGCGAGCGATTTAGCAGTATCATTATCCCATGCTTCGTCCGGCATAATATTACCTTCCGGCAAAAACCAAACGATATCTTCAACACCGGCACCCTTTATCTTCTGTCCCATGAACCATTTTCGGCGGCAAAAGGTTGGATGACTTTTTCTTAAGTTTATTAACTTTTTGGTAAAGGCTAACAAGTCCTGATCTGCCTCTTTCCAATTATACCATGATATTTCATTATCCTGGCAATAGCCATTGTTGTTCCCTTGTTGTGTACGTCCCAATTCATCGCCACCCAATAACATAGGAATACCTTGAGATAAAAACAAGGTGGTTAAAAAATTCCGTTTTTGTTTAGACCGCAACGCCAAAACTTCCAAATTATCAGTTGGACCTTCTTCTCCACAGTTCCAAGAGCGATTATGGCTCTCCCCATCGTTGTTATCCTCGCCATTGGCTTCGTTATGTTTTTCGTTATAAGAAACCAAATCATTCAGGGTAAAACCGTCGTGCGCAGTAATAAAGTTTACACTGGCTGTCGGTGTTCTGTAATCATCCCGATACAAATCGGAGCTACCGGTAAATCGAGAGGCAAATTCACCTAATTTACTTTCCTCTCCGCGCCAGTAATCGCGTATACAATCACGATATTTTCCATTCCATTCCACCCAGCCTGCAGGAAAGTTACCTACCTGGTACCCCCCTTCTCCGATATCCCAAGGCTCTGCAATCAACTTTACCTGCGAGATAATTGGATCTTGGTGGATAATATCAAAAAATGCGCTCAGCTTATTTACGTCATGAAACTCGCGCGCTAAAGTTGATGCCAAATCAAAACGGAAGCCGTCAACACGCATTTCTAAAATCCAATAACGAAGACTATCCATAATCAGTTGCAGCACATTTGGCAGATTGGCATTCAAAGTATTTCCGGTACCGGTATAATCTACGTAATAACGACCATCTTCAGTAAGCCGATAATAAGAGCTATTATCAATGCCACGAAAACTTAGCGTTGGCCCTAATTCGTTGCCCTCAGCTGTGTGATTGTATACTACATCTAAAATCACTTCGATACCTGCTTCATGTAGATTTTTTACCATCTGTTTAAACTCTGTAACCTGCTCACCATTCATGCCACTGGAGCTATACTTTACATCAGGTGCAAAGAAACCTATCGTATTGTAGCCCCAATAATTGCTTAGGCCAATATCCTGGAGATGCCAGTCATTTACAAAATGGTGAATGGGCAAGAGTTCTATGGAAGTAATTCCAAGATCTTTTAGATATTGAACAGTTGTGGGATGACCGATAGCTGCATAGCTACCTCGGATATTATCCGGGATATCGGGATGTGTATAAGTGAACCCCTTAACATGTGCTTCATAGATGATGGTCTGATGGTACATGACATTAGGCTTTCGATCGTTCCCCCAATCGAAGGAATCATCGATAACAACCGATTTGGGAACATATGGGGCACTATCTTGTTCGTTAAAACTTAGGTCTTTTTCGTCATCTTTGATATTGTATCCAAAAATAGACTCGTGCCACTTGATAACACCGGCTATTGCCTTGGCGTAGGGATCCATCAAAAGCTTATTTGGATTAAAGCGATGTCCTTCATCCGGTCTATAGGGGCCATGGACCCGATAGCCGTATTTCTGTCCGGGTTTCACATCCGGAAGGTAGATATGCCAAATATCATGGGTTCTTTCTTTGATAGGTATTCGTTCTTCATTGGCATCTGATTGATCTGAATCAAAGAGGCAAAGTTCAACGCCTTCTGCGTGTCTGGCAAATAAAGCGAAGTTCGTTCCTTTGCCATCATAGGTGGCCCCTTGCGGATAGGGACTACCAGGGTAGACTTTTCGTTCCATAGTTTTTAAATCTCATTATATCTGTAACAAGGATTCTGCGTAAGCTTCTTCGATATCCTGCAAATAATTGCCGTGGTGACGAACTTCTTAAGATATCGACTCTCATTGAACAAGCGTATCGGGCTTTTGTTTAGGGAATAGGGAGTACTGGGGCGCTTTTTTTTTCAACTCCCGAAAGGTGCTCAATTCTATATCACCTTCAAAAAAAAACGCCTGAACATGCTGTTCAGGCGTTTGTATTATTTTTAATAATATTATTAATATTTTGCAGGAACGCCGCTCTTTACGGTCGACTTAGCAATAAATTCCCGCAGATCATCATTTGCTTTTTCTAAATCCACCTGTCGCATATAAATCATATGCCCTGTGCGATATCCCTTAAAAGACATTCTATCCTGAAACTTCCCGGCAGGATCCATTTGCCACAAATTATATTTAGCATTAAAATAGTCGCAAGCACCGTCATAATTGCCGGATTGCACCATGACATGCAGATAAGGGTTTTCTGCCATGGCCTGTTGTAGATCGTTGCCTGTATGATCATCACTACGATCCCAAGGATATACAGAACCAAAGACATTATACTTTACGTCGGTTTTGAAATTCAGTTCGTTGCGAACATAATAGTTGATTGCGGGAGTAAAGGAGTGCATCCAGGAGCTAAGCTCAGCATTATAGTCCGGCCGCTCGCCCCCATCTTTTTTATCTTTACCAAGATAGCGCGAATCCAAACGTCCAATGGTTAAACCTCTATCACGCAACAGTTCTTTCCAAAAAAACTGAGTAGATATGTCGAAATTATTCTGAAGTATTAACTTTTCTGATATCCCTGCATATCGCGCCATTTTCGACGCAATTTGTTGTTTCTCGGCCATCGGCACCGAACCACCTCGCGTTACTGTGGGTAGTAATTCGTTTACGGTGAATTCTTCAACTTCTGGCAATAATTGATCTAAGTCTTTTTGCTGCATATCGCTTCCAAGCGCCTTATGATACCAAGCCGTAGCCGCAAAATAAGGGAGCCGCAAGGCAAGGTCCACCGGCCCTTCTCTTTTCAATCCGAGGTCGGTTGGAGACACCAAAACGACTCCATTAAGATACATCCATTGCGCATCCTGAAGCTCAAGTGCCAAGCCCGATACACGCGTTGTTCCGTAACTCTCTCCAATTAGATATTTGGGAGACTGCCACCTATTGATTCTGGTAACAAAGGTATTCAACCAGGCAGCCAAGTATTTGATATCGGCATTTACTCCGAAAAACAGTGACTTATCTGTTTTTTTATCCAGAATTCTTGAATAGCCGGTGTTTACAGGATTAATGTAAACGATATCGGCTACATCTAAAATAGAATAGGGATTATCGCGCATCTCTCCATATGGCTGCACCGGATAGCCCTCATCATCCAAGGTCAGAATCCGCGGTCCCGTATAACCAATTTCCATCCATAAGGACGCCGAACCGGGCCCTCCGTTAAACGAGATCACCAAGGGTCGATGCTTTTTGTCGTTTACGTCCGATCGTTCATAATAGGTATAGTTGACCGTTGCAATGGCTTTGCCTTCGTCATTCCATATCGGCTGCATACCGATGCTTGTATTATAAGCAATTTTGCTCCCTTTAATGACGGTGGTATGCTTAGTGGAGATAACCGTATCGGCCGGTGGATCCGGTTGCGCAAAGGATTTACTAAAAAATAGATACAGGCATAAAGCAAGTAGACAGATTTTTTTCATGTAAGCTGATTTGATTGCTATAAAAATAGCGATTAGTTCAAAAAGGCTGTGTGTTCTACAACAATATTACAAACTATCTTAACACCTTTGGTTACGAAGCAGCTTATTCATACTTAATACTGCTCACTATCATTCGGAAATTCTACGGCCTTTACATCCGCGATGTATTGTTGAACCGCGGAGGTAATCAGTTGATCGAGTTGCAAATATTGGCGAACGAATTTTGGTTTAAAATGCTTATTCAACCCTAATAAGTCATGAACAACCAGCACTTGTCCATCCGTTGCCGAACCTGCGCCTATACCAATGGTTGGTATACGCAAATGATCCGTTACTTCTTTCGCCAGTTTGGCGGGAATTTTTTCTAACACAACGGCAAAACAACCCAACTCATGCAAAAGTTGCGCATCTGTATTCAATTTATGCGCTTCATGTACACCGGTAGCCCTTAAACCGTAACCACCATACGTGTTTATCGACTGGGGCATAAGTCCGAGATGTCCCATTACCGGTATACCGGCATTGATAATTAATTTGATAGCTTCTTTGATTTCTATCCCGCCTTCCAATTTCAGCGCATGGGCGCCCGTTTCTTTCATAACCCGTACGGCTGCTTTTAGAGCATCATATGGGTCTCCCTGGTAGCTTCCAAAAGGTAAATCAACCACCAGCATGGCTCGTTTGATTGCCCGGGAAACTGAGGCGGCATGGTATATCATCTGATCTAAGGTTATTGGTAACGTGGTATCGTAACCGGCCATTACATTGGCAGCCGAGTCACCCACTAAGATTATATCAACACCCGCTGCATCTAAAATACTTGCCATGGTATAATCATAAGCCGTTAATACCGAAATTTTTTCACCGGTAGCTTTCATCTCTAAGATGCTATTTACCGTAACTTTTCTAACTTCTTTATGTATCGACATATAGCAAAGGTAATAATAGGTAGGTATAGTTGACCACTTTTTCTTTACCTTTGCCCCTATGTTATCGATTACTGAAGAGAATTATCTGAAAGTATTGTTGCATATTGCAGAGGACAGCAATGGCCAACAAGAAGCTGGCACGAATCAAATTGCCTCACAGCTTCACGTGCGACCTGCTACCGCCACAGATATGCTAAAGAAATTAAAGGAAAAGGGCTTAGTAGATTACCAAAAATATGGCAAAATCTCCTTAACGGATCAAGGACGCGCTCATGCAATTGCCGTGGTGCGAAAACATCGCCTTTGGGAAACGTTTTTATTTGATAAATTAGGGTTTAGTTGGGACGAAGTACATGAAGTTGCTGAACAACTTGAACACATCAAATCTGAAAAACTGATTGAGCGATTGGACAAGTATCTCGGTTGTCCACAATTTGATCCTCATGGTGATGCAATTCCCTCTGCTAAAGGGGTGCTGGTTACAGAAAAAAGAAAGACTCTGGCAGAAGCCACGTTGGGAAGCAAGAAAAAGGTAAATGCAGTGAAAGATAACAGTCCTGAATTTTTACAATATGTCTCTCAACTGGGCATAGCTATTGGTGACCCCATCCTGATCAAGAAGCGCTTCGCTTTTGATGGATCAATGGAGATTGAAATAGATGGGAAAACGACTACCATTTCGCAAAAGGTTGCCGAGAACATTTTTATTAAATAGATTAAGATAAAGAGTTATGTCTAACGACATTAATATAAGGAATAAAAAGGCTTATTATGAATACCATATCCTTGAAAAGTATATTGCCGGTATTCAATTATTGGGAACCGAGATAAAATCGATCAGGCAGTCCAAGGCCAATATAGGGGATGCGTTTTGCGCGTTCTTAAATGATGGCTTGTATATTCGGAATATGCATATAGCTGAGTACTCACATGGCTCCTTTTATAATCATGAATCAAAGCGCGACAGAAAACTTCTGTTGACCAAAAAAGAGTTAGCTAAATTAAAAGTTAAAGGGGAAGAAAAGGGCTTCACGATAATTCCGCTAAAGATTTTCGTAAATGAGCGGGGGTATGCGAAAGTCGAAATTGCACTTGCTCAAGGGAAAAAAGATTACGACAAAAGGGAAAGTATCAAAGAACGGGATACAAAAAGGGAATTGTCACGAACTTATAAGCTGTAACATCGGTAACCACGCCTTTGCATCTTGACGGCGCACAGGATGTAAAACCTACCAGGCCTGATCGCCAACAAGCGGAACGAATCGAAAGGTATCAAGTTCGATCTTCTCAAAATCTTGTTCACCTGTACGAATAACCGTCACCATTTTTTGCGTCTTTGCATCACCTACCGGAATAACCAATATACCTCCAATCGCCAATTGTTTTAACATGATTTCGGGCACAAAGGGTGCACCTGCTGTTACAATAATTTTGTGATAGGGAGCATGTTGAGGCAATCCTTTTGAACCATCTCCTAAAAAAAAGTGGGCTTGGTATCCCATGTAGGGAAGCACTTTAATAGTCCTATTATAAAGATTAGTTTGCCGTTCAATGGTAAAAACTTCGGCTCCAAGTTCGAGTAAAATACATGTTTGGTAACCTGAACCCGTTCCAATTTCAAGCACCTTATCCCCTCTCCTAATATGCAACAGCTCCGTTTGATAGGCTACCGTGTAAGGTTGAGAGATTGTCTGTCCGTCGCCTATAGGAAAAGCGATGTCTTTGTACGCTTGTGTCCAAAAGGTCTCATCAAAAAAAAAGTGGCGTGGCACCTTTCCAACAGCGCTCAGTACGGCCTCATCAGCAATACCTCTTTTTCTTAATGTTTCAACCAGTTGCTTTCTGGCACCTTTTTCCCGATAGTTGTCTACAAATTTATAAGCCATTACTCTTCCAAAAATACGTTTGTTTTGGCATTAAAAGAAGCTCGTTTGGATGGTCTAATCCTAATTAATTCAGGACTTGGGTATTATTTTTTACTTTTTTGGCGCATTCGACAAAATCTTCATATCTTTCTAGCGTCTTTGGATCGTTAAATGTAATAACATGAGGAAAGTACTTTTGGCCTTAGTATTCTTTAGTATAAGTTTTCCATTGTGTGCGCAAATTACACGTATTGATACGCTAGCATACAAACCGATTCATATCCCCCAAAAGCAAGGACCTCGTTTTTCCGAGTTTTTATATTCAGTTGGATTACGAGTCTTCGCCTACGAACAATTCCCCAAAATACTGGACCAAACTACACGTGAACATTTTTATTCATCGGCATTTAATGGTTTATTTTTCAAGTTTAATGACAACCAAATAAGCTACCGAATCGCCGGCTCGTATTTCGACAAAGATGTTTCGCTCAATGGCAATTGCATCAATTGCAGTGGCAACGGAAACTTAAAAAACACAACCATCAAGATTGGGTTTGAAAAAAATATAACCTATACGCGTTTACAGCCTTACTTTGGTCTGGATCTCGGTTATACATACCAGAAATACAAAGGCTCATACATGAATGGCAGCGATATAAACGTTACAAATGATGCTGTTATCGATCGGAAAGATGCGATATTGGCATCTCCCTTTATCGGCCTAAAATTTAATATTATCCCTACAGTGACCATAGCCGCCGAGAGCAACCTAACCGTTGCTTACAGTTTTCAAAAAATAGAAATTGCCCACAATGAAACGACTGAAAAAAGACCAACTGAAAAAGGTTGGGAGTATTATTTCGGCCCTGTTGGCATCCTGAGTGTACAATTTAATTTTGGCAATCTATATTAATAAGGATCCACATCCAGTTGCACAAAGACTCCTTTATTTGCCTTGTTACTTTCAAAAGTGATGAGTAGCTGGCGAAGAGCTGTCTTTACTTTTTGTATACTGGTTCCATCACGTTCGACTTTAATCAGCAGGGTATTAATAAAATAATTTCTGATGCGCGAAATAAGTGGCGTTTCAGGACCTAAAACCCGATTACCGAAGGCCTCCTTCAGTAAGGTACCCAAACGTTGGGCAGCATTATACGCCTCGTTTTGATCTTTGTGTTTTACGTCGATCTTAATCAATCGATAAAAAGGTGGGTAAGCATAATGTTTTCGCTCTTGAACCTCAGTCATAAACATCCCTTCATAGTCATGATTTACGACCTGCTCGAGCACGCGATGCTGGGTTGCGTAAGCCTGTATAATAACATTTCCTGCGGAACTTCTCCTTCCGGCACGACCACTTACTTGCGACAGCAAAGAAAAGCTTCTTTCAAAAGCTCTAAAGTCGGGATAATTAATCAAGGCGTCTGCATTGATAATTCCAATAACGGTAACCTTACCAAAGTCCAATCCTTTTGCTACCATTTGGGTACCAACAAGCACATTGAACTGCTGCTCATCGAAGTCGGTAATTATCCGTTCGAAGCTATCCTTCCCCCTTGTGGAATCCAAATCTAGACGGCCGATTTTGGCTTCCGGAATCAACATGGACAGTTCCTCTTCAATCCGCTCCGTGCCGAAACCTTTATTCTCTAAGTGCGTCGATCCGCAAGCAGGGCATACCTGGATCTGCTCTTCTTTAAATCCACAGTAATGGCAATGTAATTTGCCCGTACTCTTATGAAAAGTTAAACTAACATCACAATTTGTGCATTTCGGAGTATATCCACAAGTGCGGCACAACAGCATCGGGGTATACCCCCTTCTGTTCTGGAAAAGAATTACCTGCTCTTTATTATTTATTGCCTGCTTAATCTCATTTAATAACACTTCACTGAAATAAGACTGCAGTCGCTTATCACGACCTTCTTCCTTTAAGCTCACAATACGGATCGTCGGAAGCTTAGATTCACCATATCGTTGCGACAAGGTCACTAATCCATATTTGTTTGACTTGGCATTGTAATAGGTCTCAATAGAAGGTGTAGCCGACCCTAACAGCACTTTTGCATGATGTAAATGTCCAAGATAGACCGCCGTGTCCCTGGCATGATAACGAGGAGCGGGATCGAATTGCTTAAAAGAAATTTCGTGTTCTTCGTCTATAATGATCAAGCCCAGGTTTTGAAAAGGTAAAAAGACGGCCGATCGAGCACCTAAAATTACTCTAATCTCGCCTTTTAAAACTTTTTGCCATACTTCTGCCCGCTCATTATCATTAAAACGGGAATGATAGACCCCCACTTCCTGTCCGAAGTATATCCGGAGACGTTCTACTATTTGTGAAGTTAAAGCGATTTCGGGTAGAAGATACAGGATCGTGTTTCCTTGTGTAAGCGCCGCTTCAATAAGGCGAATATATAGCTGGGTCTTACCGGAAGCGGTAATACCGTGAAGTAACACCACGTCTTTTTCTAAAAATTGACGCTGTATTGATTCAATCGCCTCTTGCTGCGCTGCACTTAAATCAAAACCAGACTCCACAAAAACATCTTCACCATATAACCGGCTTACAACGCGCTCCTCAATGATAAAAACGCCTTTATCTATCAATGCCTTTAAGGCCGACTGCCCACAGCCGCTTGCTTCCAACAATTCGCTCTTTGCTATGTGCTCTTGTCTTTTACGCAACTGTAAATAAGCTAATACGGCATCTTGCTGTTTAGGGGCACGCTCTAAACTATCCAAAAGCAGATGCCGCTCCTCGCCCTGATCAAAAAAGGAGCTGAGAACGACGAACGCCTTTTTCTTTGGTTTGTAACGTTCCCGCAGCTCTTCAGATATGACAATGGCATCTTTATTAAACAGGCTTTTTAATATAGGGAACACCGTTTTTTGTCCTAACAACTTCATGATGTCGCTCACCTTCAGCTCGCCGGCCAAATCAAGAGCATCCAATATTAGAAATTCTTTATCATTCAGGGAAGTTCTGTCTACCAAAGCCAATCGATCGGAGGCCATTACTTTCGTCTCGGAGGCCAGTTTGAAAACGGCGGGCATGGCAGCCTGCATAACCTCGCCTATATGACACATGTAATAGTCGCTCACCCAATCCCAAAGCTTCAACTGATCTGCAGTAATGACCGGTGAATCATCTAAAACATCCAATATATATTTCGCCTCATAGCGTTCGGGTGCTTTTGATGATATAGCATAGACAATTGCAGCGTATATCTTACTTTTTCCAAATTGTACGATAACCCTTTTCCCAACAGCCACCGACGACGTCAGTTCATAAGGTACACGATAAGTGTAAGTTTTCGAAATAGCTAATGGCAGTATAACATCAACAAACTTTGTAGTTCTTTCCTGTTGATGTCCTTCCGCCTGAAGTTCTAACATAAATAATAAGATTATAAA
>Ga0079224_100012719_pt1 | contig 11668 bp, 8 predicted proteins | sample Stecom2015_FD_80414 | JGI IMG/M metagenome (GOLD analysis project Ga0079224, IMG submission 80414) | Agricultural soil microbial communities from Utah to study Nitrogen management - Steer compost 2015 | ecosystem: Environmental > Terrestrial > Soil > Agricultural land | place: USA: Utah...
TCCTAAGCAAATTTACCAAATATTATCTTAATTATTCAACTAATCAACAATGTGTAACAAATATGATTAGTTCTCGGATTCGTACCGTGTCACGCTGGTCACGCCTGCTACCAATTGCAACCTGTGGATCAAGCTATCAAGCTGGTCAATATTGTTGATGTTGACCATGATATTGCCTTCAAAAATCCCTTCGTTGCTGGAAATAGACAGCGATCGAATATTGACATTGAATTCTTGAGAAATCACACTTGTCAGCTTATTCACCAAGCCTACATCATCAATACCGATGATGCGAATACCTGTGATAAAAGAATGGTCAATCTGTGATGAAGCCCATTTTGCCTTCAGAATACGATAACCATAGTTTGCCATAAGCTTCGAAGCATTAGGGCAAGAGGTGCGATGTATTTTGATGCCCTCATTCACGGTCAAGAAGCCAAAGATATCATCACCAGGTATAGGATTACAACATGCAGCTAACGTATAATCTAGCTTTTGGAAATCATCACCGATTAGGATGGTATCTGAATTCTTTTTGTCTATCTTCTCTACTAAGCCTGAGATATGCGAATTGAACTGGTTGTGATGCGCCAACTCAGTGACTTTCTCACTTGCCACATATTCGCGCAAATTCTTGATGTCAATAATGCCTTTAGCAACATTGTAGAATAATTCCTGCGAACTTGGATACTTGAAGTAATTGGCAATTTTATTGATATTGTCCGTATTATAAGTCAATTTTAATGACTTCATTTTACGTTCCAATATTTCTTTGCCATCTTCAGCCACACGTCTTTTCTCTTCTTTCAGCGAAGACTTGATCTTGGATTTGGCCTTGGCTGTTACGACAAAGCTTAGCCAGTCTTCTTTTGGCGTTTGTTTGCTCGAGGTAATGATTTCGACCTGATCACCATTTTGCAATGGATGATTGAGTGGTACGAGTTTATGATTTACTTTTGCCCCAATACAGGTGGCACCAATGTCACTGTGTATCTCAAATGCAAAATCCAATGCCGTAGCACCATTCGGAAGCTGTATTAACGTTCCTTTTGGTGTGAAGATGAATATCTCATCCGAGAAAAGATTCATCTTGAAATCATCCAAAAAGTCTAAAGCATTTTGTTCGGGATTGCTTAGTACTTCGCGTACTTTTTGAATCCACTGATCCAAACCATTATCCGTATTCGATTCTTTGTATTTCCAGTGTGCCGCAAAACCTTTTTCAGCAATCTCATTCATACGTTTGGTACGAATCTGTACTTCTACCCATTGACCGCGAGGTCCCATCACGGTGGTGTGCAGGGATTCGTAGCCATTGCCCTTAGGCGTGGATACCCAGTCGCGTAGTCGGTCAGGGTTAGGGCGGTACAAGTCGGTAATGATGGAATACACTTTCCAACATTCGGTCTTCTCCTTGTCGTATTCTGTATCGATGATAACCCGAATGGCAAATAAATCGTAAACCTCTTCAAAAGGTATAGATTTTTTGCGCATTTTGTTCCAAATCGAATGTATAGATTTCGGTCTGCCAAACACCTGAGCTACAATGTTTTGTTCCGTTAGGATCTCTTGAACTGGAGATATGAAGTCTTCGATAAATTTTTCGCGTTCAGCTTTTTTCTCGTTCAGCTTTTTGGCAATAAATTTATACGTATCAGGATCGGTGTACTTCATTGACAAATCCTCTAATTCGGATTTTATCGCATATAGACCAAGACGGTGAGCCAGAGGCGCATACAAATAACTTGTTTCCGATGCTATCTTCAATTGCTTATGGCGTGCCATGAATTCCATGGTCCGCATATTATGCAAACGCTCGGCAAGCTTGATAAGTATCACGCGCACATCATCCGCCAGAGTCAAAAGCATTTTACGAAAATTTTCAGCTTGAATAGAACTATTCGGATCGAAAACTCCAGCTATTTTTGTCAGTCCATCAATAATTTTGGCTACCTTTTTGCCAAACTGCGCTTCAATATCTTCTAAGGTAAGTGAGGTGTCTTCGACCACATCATGCAATAATGCACATACAATGGAAGTAGTACCCAAGCCGATCTCTTCGGCCGCAATCTGCGCTACAGCAATAGGATGGTAGATATACGGTTCTCCCGATTTTCTACGCATATCTTTATGACTTTCCAGTGCTAAGTCAAACGCCTTTCTTATTTCTTGTTTATCTCCCTTTTGTAGTGTTGGTTTACAAGCCCGTAATAATGCTCTATATCTTTTTCTTATTTCTTTGTTTTCCGCTTCAATATCAATCACATAGTCTTCCATAAGAACCTCTTAAAAAATTTCGAATTCTCCCTCAAAAAAGTTATTTTTATAAAATACGAATAAGTGGGTATTCATGCACCTATTCATGTATAAATATATAGATTAATTTTTTTATTGTTTGAGATAAAATTTAAAATGTTAAGGATTCATCTACAAAACATATTTTGTGTTTTAATTAGCATGTTAGCATGGCAAAGTGTAGCCTATGCGCAACAGGCTATGAGCCCATTAACAATGCCGCATTATGGCGAAGGAAATCCGGAGACGGTAGCGTACTATGGCACTACCCGATTAGATAATGGGGAATTGGTTCCATGGTTTCCGATTGAGACAGTTTATATCAACCGCAATAAAGTGTGGAAATCGGTGGTGGATAAGGAGCGTTACCTGCGGTTGAAGCGTAATGTATTACGCGTATTGCCTTATGCTATTTACGCACAGAAACGCTACGAACAATTGGATAGAGAATTGGCGTTAGCGAATTCACGTAAAGATGAGAAAGCCCTGATCAAAGCGTGCGAACGCGAAATCAAAGAAAAAATAAATAATGAAGTTAAGAACTTATCCGTATCACAAGGCAAAATATTAATCAAACTGATCGAACGTCAAACTGGGAATACCAGTTATGAATTGGTAAAAGATATGCGTGGAAGTGTTTCGGCATTTGTCTACCAAGGAGTAGCGCGTGTATTTGGTCATAATCTGAAGACTACTTATGATCCAAATGAGGATTTTGAAATAGAAAATATTATCAGGGAGTATGAGATGTTGAGGCCTATTAATAAACCTTATCAATAAGAAGCAAGTATGGAACGTAGGACAACAATATATGATTTTAATGTGCTGGAATTTACGGGTAACTATAAGTCAATGTCCGAATATGAGGGTAAAGTATTATTGATTGTCAATACTGCAAGTGGATGTTACTTCCGCAGACAATTCAAATCGCTTGAAATATTGTATCACAAGTATAAAGATCAAGGTTTTGAAATTTTAGCTTTCCCTTCCAATGATTTCGCCAGTCAAGAGCCTAGGACGGGCAGCAATTTGGAGACTTATTGCCGCATTGAGGCTGGTGTTACATTTCCAGTCTTCAAACGTATTCATGTCAAAGGCGATTTCGTGGACCCTTTGTACAAATATCTTTCTCACAAGAGTGAAAACGGCGTATTGGACAGCATTCCCCTTTGGAATTTTCATAAATACCTTGTCAATAAAGAAGGTGCTGTTGTCGACTTCTATTATCCATTTACCAGCCCCAAGTCTGCACATATTCACAAACAAATTGAGCAATTGCTACAAGCATAAGCCGCTCATTGCGTATATTTGAGCAAAATTTTAGCATATGAAGTTAGATTTATTGGTCATGACTGTTCATCCGGATGATGCAGAGTTGGGGGCAGGGGGCACCATCGCCAAATATGTTGCTGAAGGCAAGAAGGTAGGTATTATTGATTTGACAAGAGGAGAGCTTGGCACACGCGGAACGGCTGAGACTCGCGCCGCTGAAGCCGAAGAAGCTGCCAGAATATTGGGAGTCAGTATACGTGAGAACTTAGGATTACGTGATGGTTTCTTTCAGAATGATGAAGAATCACAACGCACAATAATCCGTGCTATACGTAAATATCAACCAGAAATCATCATTACGAATGCTTTGGATGACCGTCATCCCGATCATGGTCGTGCAAGCAAATTAGTAAACGATGCTATTTTTTTGGCGGGACTCCGAAGAATTGAAACGGAAGAAGATGGCCTATCTCAGGAAGCCTTTCGTCCTCGTTTACAACTGCAATTGATTCAAGATAAATATATACAACCTGATATTTTGTTGGACGTGACGGATTATTGGGACATCAAAGAACGTTCTATTTTGGCGTATAAAACACAATTTAATGCGAAAGATGACGATGATGGTCCGCAAACATACATTTCTACGCCGGACTTTATGAAATATACCCGTGGAAGAGGAAGGGAGCTAGGAAGAAATATACAGGTTTCTTTTGCAGAGGGATTTACAGCGCGTAAGATTCTTGGCGTAAATGATTTATTTGAATTAAAATAACCCGTGTAAGGAAGACAGAAATAGTATAAAAATAAAAAGAGATTCAATATTGAATCTCTTTTTATTTTGAGCAATTGCGATTACAATTGTTTGTCTAATTTCTCTGTTAACACAGACTTCGGAACAGCACCAATTTGCTTGTCTACAATCTCGCCATTCTTGAAGAATAGTAATGCAGGAATATTTCTGATACCGAAACGAACTGAAATATCTGGATTGTTGTCAACATTTACTTTACCAACAATTGCTTTACCTTCATATTCATTAGCAATCTCATCCACTACAGGACCTACCATACGACATGGACCACACCATTCAGCCCAAAAGTCAATCAACACTGGTTTATCTGCCTTTAGTACAAGCTCTTCGAAGTTGTTATCTGTAATTTCTAATGCCATAATACTCTTTTTTTTAGTTTAATCAGTAACAAATATACTTATTTAGTAGGAATAACTTGAGTAATTCCAATGTAATAATATCTATAGCCTATCAATTTAATTTATACTTTACACCTTCCATTTCCTCTATTGTTTCGAGTAATTCGTTGGTGATTTTTATTTTTTTCGATTTGGCAGGCATCTCCACGGATATGTTTTCCTTTACATCCACGACCATGAATTTTAGCCCACAACTTGCTGCTTCGCCTTCGGGTACGGTGGTATCAATGAGTGTCTGTATCTTGTGTATCATTTGATCATTGAGCTGATGCAAGGCAATTTGTATCGTAAAGCTTTTGGCCAACTTATCCCTCAAATCCGAAAGCAAAAGGATGTTTTTTAGTTCAAATCCCCAATTGCCCACTTGACGAAAACGCTCTTGTACCAATCCACGGATCTGAACGAAGTAACCTTCTTGGATATAGCCCTTGAACTTGACATAATCCTCGCCAAATACCGCAATTTCATATGAATCAGAATAGTCTTCGATAATGAAGGAGCCGAATGGTTTACCAGCCTTGGATACTTTGTGCGCCGCATTGGCAATGATTCCTCCAATAATAACCTCTTTATTTTTGATTCTGTTGAATTCAAGAAGCACGTCTTCTTCGACTTCGGAGGCTTTCACTTTATTGATAAGTTGCAGTTCGGACACCCTGTTTTGGCAGAAATGTTCAATCTCAAACTTATAGTTGTCCAATGGATGGCTGGTGAGATAAATACCAATAACGTCTTTCTCGTATTTTAGCTTTTCGATCAATCCCCAAGGTTGACATGGTGCGAGTACGGGTTCGGGAAGAGCTGTTGCGGCACCACCTCCAAATAAGGAAGCTTGCGCCGAACTTTCATTTTCTTTGAAGCGCTGCGCGAATTTTATCGCCTTTTCAATGCCCGTGGTGTTATCACCATCTTTATAAAAATATTGTGCTCGGTGCGTATCCGTGAATCCATCGAAACCACCGGCGTAAGCCAATGACTCGAATGCTTTTTTATTGGCAGCCCGCAGATCTATTCGTTTTGCAAAATCGAATATAGACTTGTAAGGACCTGTAGCGCGTGTCTGTACAATTGTGTCAACGGCTCCGGCTCCCACACCTTTTACCGCACCAATACCAAAACGGATAGCTCCACTTTCGTTAACCGTAAATTTATAATGCGACTCATTCACGTCTGGTCCTAAGACTGTTAACCCCATTCGCTTACATTCTTCCATAAAGAACGTCACCTGTTTGATGTCGTTCATGTTGTTGGAAAGAACCGCCGCCATGTACTCAGCAGGGTAGTGTGCTTTGAGGTACGCAGTTTGGTAAGCCACCCAAGCATAACAGGTCGAGTGAGACTTGTTAAATGCGTAACTCGCAAATGCTTCCCAGTCAGTCCAAATTTTTTCTAATACCTTGGGACTATGACCTTTCTCCGCTGCTTGATTGACGAATTTGGGTTTCATCTTGTCCAAGACATCTTTCTGCTTCTTACCCATTGCTTTACGCAAAACGTCGGCATCACCTTTGGAGAATCCCGCTAATTTTTGCGAAAGAAGCATTACCTGCTCTTGGTATACGGTAATACCGTAGGTTTCTTTCAAATATTCTTCACAAGCATCTAAATCGTAAGTAATCGGCTCAATGCCGTGCTTACGCTTAATGAAGGAAGGTATATATTCCATTGGTCCCGGACGATACAATGCGTTCATGGCAATCAAATCGGCAAATACAGTAGGCTTCAATTCCTTCATGTATTTCTGCATGCCTGGTGATTCGTACTGGAATACACCGATTGTCTCACCGCGCTGGAATAGTTCGTAAGTCAGCTCGTCGTCAATAGGGAAGTTATCAGGATCAAGATCAATACCGTGTCTCAATCGGACATTGGCCACTGTATCTTTAATCAGGGTTAAAGTTTTAAGGCCTAAAAAATCCATTTTCAGGAGACCAGCACTCTCTACTACGGAGTTGTCAAACTGAGTGACATATAGATCAGAATCCTTGGCCAGAGATACCGGAACAAAATTGGTGATATCATCAGGGGTAATAATCACCCCACAGGCATGAATACCTGTATTACGCATGGATCCTTCAAGGACACGTGCTTGTTTGATGATTTCGGCTTCCAAACCAGCGCCATCAGCCATAGACTTTAGCTTATTGACAGCTTCAAGTTCTTCCGTACGGAGTTTTTCTTTCAAGGACTTTTCATCCATAGTAAAGATCTTGCTCAACTTCAGATTTGGAATAAGTTTAGCAATTTCGTTAGTATCAGCTAATGGCAAATCCAATACACGACCTGTATCTTTGATAGAAGATTTGGCGGCCATCGTACCATAAGTGATGATCTGGGCTACCTGCGACGCGCCGTATTTGTCTATCACATACTGCATAACCCGCCCACGGCCCTCATCATCAAAGTCGATATCAATATCGGGCATCGATACACGGTCAGGATTCAAGAAACGCTCAAAAAGGAGGTCGTACATGATGGGATCGAGATTCGTGATGCCCAAGCAATAAGCCACGGCAGATCCCGCCGCCGATCCACGGCCAGGTCCTACGGAAACGCCCATTTTTCTTGCTTCGGCAATAAAATCCTGTACAATCAAGAAATAGCCCGGGTATCCAGTACGTTCGATTGTACCAAGTTCGAAATCCAATCGTTCAACGATTTCGTCCGTCAGCTCCTTATATCTTCTTTTGGCACCTTCATACGTCAAATGGCGTAAGTAAGCATTTTCACCTCTTTTGCCGCTATCCAGTTCGTCATCAGGATGCAGGAATTCATCCGGGATTTCGAATTTGGGAAGAAGTACATCGCGATACAAGGAGTATATTTCTACCTTGTCAATGACTTCTTGAATATTGAGAATAGCATCCGGTAGGTCTTCAAATGCTTTTTTCATCTCAACGGATGATTTGAAGTAATATTCCTGATTCGGTAATCCAAATCGGAATCCACGTCCACGTCCTACAGGTGTAGACAGTTTTTCACCATCCTTCACACATAGTAAGATGTCGTGGGCATGCGCATCCGCTTTATTGACATAATAGGTGTTATTAGTGGCAATCACCTTGACATTATGTTTGCGGGCTAAGGAAATTAAAGTCGCATTGACGCGGTTCTCGTCTTCCTGTCCATGGCGCATAATCTCCATATAAAAATCATCAGCAAATCGCTCTTTCCACCAGATTAGTGCTTCTTCTGCTTGATTTTCACCGATATTTAAAACTTTATTGGGTATTTCTCCTTGCAGATTTCCGGAGAGCACAATTAAGTTTTCTTTATATTGTTCTACTATGCTTTTGTCGATACGAGGGACGTAATAAAAACCCTCCGTATAGGCGACAGAAGCCATTTTAGCCAGATTGTGATAACCGGCTTTATTTTTGGCAAGGAATACGACCTGATACCCATTGTCTTTTCGGGTTTTGTCTTTTCTGTCTTCGCAGACGAAAAATTCACAGCCTACAATAGGTTTTATAATTTGTCCGGTTGGCTCTTCACCTTTTTCAATCGCTTCTTTATTTTTGGCTTCTACCTCCTTATTGTATCCTAAAACTCGGCTCACGAAGTGAAATGCACCCATCATGTTTCCATGGTCGGTAAGTGCAACAGCTAGCATTTGGTGTTTGGCAGCGGCAGCTACTAAATCGCCGATCGAAATAGTGGATTGCAGTACAGAGAATTGGGAGTGATTGTGCAGATGCGCAAAATTAGCCTCCTTCAAGGCTTGGAGTGTTTCAGCATCTATCTTGACTACCGTTTCGTCCTTGTCACGATGACGAATTGCATCAGAAGCGGCTTTAAGATTGATATGCTGTAATCCAACTGTAGGAATTACTGTTGGATTCTGCTGCTTGAAGTCAACAAAATAGCCTGTGTCTACCTGAAGATCTTCAGGAGTGAAGACTTCCCGACGTACCAACTCAAAGAAACAGCGCGTAGTAGCTTCCACATCGGCTGTCGCATTATGTGCTTCAGCAAAGGGTACGCCGAAGAGGTAGGCGTGCAGCTCGGTAAGTGTAGGCAATTTGTAACGGCCACCACGACCGCCGGGCAACTTCAATAGGTCTGCGGTTACTTCAGTACAAGTGTCCACGACCGGCATACTAGACATGACAGAGTCTACTCCATAGCGGTAGAACTCTGAACCCATAATGTTGATATCGAAACCTATATTCTGACCAACAACAAATTTAGCTTTGGCTAATGCCTCATTAAATTTGACAAGTACCTCCGTCAATGGCACACCCTGCTCTGTAGCCAACTCGGTCGAAATACCATGTATTTTCTCCGAATCAAATGGAATGTTAAATCCATCCGGCTTAATCAGATAGTCTTGATGCTCAATTAGATTGCCCATTGCATCATGCAATTGCCAGGCTATTTGAATACATCTAGGCCAATTATCTGTGTCTGTGATAGGAGCGTCCCAACGTTTTGGTAAACCTGTGGTCTCGGTATCAAAAATTATATACATATCTCTTTCTCTTCCTCGCTTAATGCAAACAAAATTACTTAAACTAACCTGTTTTTTATAGGATTAAATTTACACATCCCGTTCCTTACAATGTACAAAAATGCAGATAAATAGTGTAATGAAATATCAGAATATCGTAAAGGCTTGGAGGACTACGAAGTAGGCTTATTGACTAGGCAGTGGATGCGTTGGAAAAATGAAGTTGCGCTCATTTTTATAACGATGAGCGCAACCTTCTAAATATTTTACTGAGGAATGTTTTCCGTTAGTATTTGATTGCCATGTTGGTCAAAATAAGTGCAAGTTATTGCATCCATTACAATTTCCCACTTTTCAATGCCTGTTTCTGCACACATTTTTATAAAAGTGAGATAATCGGTTTTACCCTGTTGATGAGCTTTAAGCTGTTCTGTAAAGGTGGTTTTGTCAACTTGACTTGCTATTTGCTGGGCGGCATACTTTGGAGCTACTTCGGCTTTGTGACCGCTGTCACCATAATAAATAGATTTGCCGTCCGCTACAAATACTTCATAATTTTTGACGCCCAAGGCTTTTATTTCCTGGATATATTTTGGAAAATCGGCACCCGATTTTACCTTGCTATGTGCGCCTATAACATCTGCTGCTGTAAACATATAATTTTTATGAGTTTATAATTTTCTGCCCTTTTTGGGAAAGCAAATATCAAAAAAATTAATACAAGTAATGAATGTTAACAGAAAGTTTTTTAAGATAGGAGTAAGCACGCTGAATAAATATAATTATAGGTAGTTGACTGTAATATGTTTTCCATGAATGAAAGGAAGATGATAAAAAAACAGGAGCATCTTTTGGATACTCCTGTTTTAATATTTTAAGCTTTATTTTCTTCTTTTTTATCTGCTTTACGCTTTTGTTTGCGTAGGTAGTCAGCCACTTCAATGATACGTGGAATACTACTTTTGGGTGCCATATGACGAAGTTTTTTGAGTTTTTTGCGATGACGTATAGCCCGAAACGTACGATTATCTTTGTAGAGATTCCAATTCATCAACAAGACGGACACGAGCACAATACCCAAGCCTATGATCTGCAATGCTGTGACCTGGTGATCTGTGAAGAAGTGCACCAATAATAAAGCAACAATTGGATTGACATAGGCATATGTACTTACCTCCGTCGCCGGACGGACCTGAAGTAGCCAGATATATGAGCTGAAAGCTAAAATAGAGCCCATCAATACGAGGTAAATCATAGCACCCCAATCGGCAGCATGTACGGTTGTGTAATCAAATGAGCTATATTCTCCTTTAACTAATGCCACGATGGTAAATGCGATACCCGCCGTCACCATCTGCCAGGCTGTCTTAACCATAACGTTGAGCGAAGTGCCTTTTTTGGAATCTGCGGATTTAGATTTTTGATTATACTTGGAATATAAAGATCCTATGGTCCAGCCAATAGTTCCGCAAGTCAATACAAGCATGGCGGTAATATTCTGTGAACGCTCTTCCTCCGGAACTGTGCTAGTTAATACTTGCTCAGCAAATAGCATAATGACTCCTGCAAAACCAAAAAGTAAGCCCAGTATGGTTGGGATACTCGAAAAGTTTTCTTTCCATTTGGGTTTGTCCAATATTATAAACCAAATCGCTGTAGCTGCTGATAATATGGAAACTATTCCGCTGGAGATATACTGTTCGGACCAGATAATCGCTGCCATATCTATAAATAGGAGCAAGAACCCTACGAAAACAGCTTGTTTGATATCAGATTTATTAAATATTCTATAGCCGCGCAATTGACAATAACCCATCAGTAGTGTACCCGCGATGACAAAGCGGATAGAACCTAAGACAAAGGGCGGGAATGAGCGAAGCGCCTCCTCAATGAAGAAAAAAGTAGATCCCCATACAATGTATACTATGAGGTAAGCAACTATAATACTAGCTATAGATGGTTTTTTCTCTTCCATTATGCTGTTGGTGTTGGAATAACTAATTTTTGTTCTTCTTTAACAGTTTCTAAAACTATTGTAGTACGGGTAGAAATGATGCCTTCTATTTTTCCTAGTGTATTGCGCATTAAGTCCACCAAACCTGCTGCATCGCTGGTGCGCACTTTTATTAAGTACCCATCATCACCCGCGATATCATGTACTTCTTGCACTTCCGGAATCTCTGCCAGCAGATAAGCAACGCCTTGTTCGCCTATGATATCGGAAGTTTTTATGAATATAAATGAAAGTAGATTTTGGTCTAATGCAACTGGATTAATCTTCGCATTATATTGCAAAATAACTTCCTTTTGCTCTAGTTTTTTGACACGTTCCAAAATCGCCGAAGGTGCCATACCTAATTCTCTAGCGATATCAGCATTATTCGTACGGGCATTATTTTGCATTATACGAAGTATGTGATAATCAATGTGGTCTAAAGA
>Ga0079224_100012720_pt1 | contig 11668 bp, 12 predicted proteins | sample Stecom2015_FD_80414 | JGI IMG/M metagenome (GOLD analysis project Ga0079224, IMG submission 80414) | Agricultural soil microbial communities from Utah to study Nitrogen management - Steer compost 2015 | ecosystem: Environmental > Terrestrial > Soil > Agricultural land | place: USA: Utah...
GGCCGTGGCCATGCCCAGGTCATTATGGGTATGCACGGCGATGACGATATGGGGCGGCAGGGCGTTCGCCACTTTCTCCACCATCTCCACGAAGAGCATGGGGCGGTACCGCTCCACCGTGTTGGGCAGATTGATCACGGTCGCGCCTTCGGCGATCACGGCGTGGAAAACATCGATAACGAAGTCCAGGTTCTCGCGGCAATCGCCGAAATGCTCCGCCGAGAACTGGATGGTCCCGCGCCCGCCCATGACCTGCCGGCAAATGGCCACCGCCTTGGCGGCGCGTTCCTTCACCTTCTCAGGCGACATGCGCAGCACATGCTCCATATTGAAAGGGCTGGTGGCCAGGAAGGTATGGATGCGCGGCTGGGGCGCATGCTTGATGGCCTCCCAGACCATGGTTATGTCGCGTTCCACGCAACGGGCCAGCCCCGAGATGACCACATTGTCGGGCGCCAGCTTGGCGAGATGCTCGCAGGCCGCGAAGTCCATTTCGCTGGCCCCGGAAAATCCCACTTCGATGCCTTGCACTCCCAGCTTCAGAAGCTGGCGGAACACCAGTTCCTTTTCATGCAGGTTCCAGGGATGCCGGAGCGCCTGGTTGCCGTCGCGCAAGGTGACGTCGTAAAAAAAGGGCTTCCTCTGGGTCGTCGTCTCTTTCATCTTCTTCTCCTCTTTCCTGTCCGGGCCCGTCCGGGTTTTCCACTTCCGAAGGGCCGAGGCCCCCGCCGGAGGCCCCCCGGCTTGCGCCAGGAGGGACTTCCAGTCACGGGACCAAAGAAAAAGCCCACTCGGAGGAGTGGGCTTTTTCGCAAACGCTTACACTCCTGCTTAACCGGGTAGGCCTAGAAGCAGAGCGCGGATCGCGTTTTGGATGGAGCCTATGGACATGCAGATATGATAACTATAAAGCCGGAATTCAGCAAGGGCCGGAGCGGGCCTGGGAAATCCGTAGGATTAAAAGCTCAGACTGACCCGGGTACCCGTGTAATCGGGTCCGATTTCGGGAACTATCCGCAGCCCCGTCCCCCCGACGCTGGTTCTCTTATAAAGGTTCAGGGTGTTGGCCAGAGAGGCCAGGCGGTTGAGGGCCAGGGCACCGACGGCGAAGGAGACGGCCACCTTGGAAGCGCGGTAATAGCGCAAGGTGGATTGGAAGGTGCGCCAATTGTCCGTGTTCCGGGGATTCGCGGAACTGCCGAAATCCCAATCGTTCTCTTCGGTGGGAGCGATGTCATAGTCGCGGTCCCGCTTGCCGGAAAGGATCTGCGCCAATTCGTAGCTGTCCTGCCGATGCTGCTTTTCCTGGTACGAACGGTAGCTGGCCATCGTCTCCAGGAAAGCGGCGCTTTTTCCCGATGCGTCTATGCCGGCGTATTCCGACGCGTAATTGCGCGCATTCTGGAGATAGCTGTCCCGGGACACGAAGGATATGTACAGGGCGGCCCAGAACCCCGCTTCGGCGAGAAGGAAGGCCTTGGCATGGCCTTTTTCCTGAAGGTAATATTCTCCCGCGCCGGGAAGGGCCGCCGAAAAAAGCATGGCCAGGGGAAGCGATTTGTTCCTGTTGAGCGATTGGCCCGGATCCACTTCCACGACGAACCCGTCCTCTTCATCGGACGGGTTCGGGACTTCCGCCGCTTCGGACTCAGGCGCTTGGATTGCCGTGGGGGTGGAAGTACCCATCGCGGCGCTATCGGACGTGGCAGTATCGGACGTCGCAGTATCGGCCGGTATGGCCGGCAGGCCCTGAGCGCCGGCGTGGTGGTGGGAAAAGGCGAGAACGATCAATCCCGCGATGGCCAGAACGGGCGCGATGCGCGCGCCCTTGAGGGAGTCCGATTGGAAATTGCCGGTTGGGGGTGAAAATCGCATCAGGGCGCGATCAGAACGTAAGGTGGGCCGTGACCGTGGGCTTCGGCTCGAAGTTCTCCCAGGCCAGGTGGCTGTTCAGGCGCACGCGGTTCCACCAGCGCACTTCCGTCTGGTAAAGGGCTTTGTTGTGGTAATGCGCGGTCAGCGCCGCGTCGACGGCGGAGACGATATGGTTTATCACCAAACCTCCCAGAAAATACGCCTGCATGCGCGCATAATCGTTCGCCTTGTCCCGCATGCCTATGTAATCCTGCTGCATGGGAGTGGTGGCGAGCACGAGTTCATTATACTGATTGAGCAGGGGCCCTCCGTCCGGTCCCATGGCATAGAAACCCGTGTCCGCCATGACTATGCTGTCGGCATCCAGCCACCCCGTGATGAACTCCTGTTCCTTGCCGATGTTTTCATAGAAGCTAAGGGTGTTCGGAAACTTCCGGCGTACGGAGGAAACGGAATCGACCGACCAGTCCCTATCGTCATGGACGGCCTCAAAGGAGCTGTATTCCGAGCTTTCGGGATTTTTACAGGCATTGTAGAGAACCTGTCCCCGCGGCGACTGCCGCTCCTGAACCGACTCGCAATAGGATTCGCGGTGCGAATTCCGCTTCTCCAGGTCATCGAGACGGGGGGTGACCTGGATGCTGTCCTCGTACTTGTATTGGCGCCAATTCCGATCCGCGAAGGCCCGATAGCGATCGACTTGCCGGTTCTGCTTTACGACCACGTATTGATGCCACCCGTAAATCAAGGCCACATCGGCGAGCAGATAGGCGGCGCCGCGCGTGTAATTGATCCAATGCTGCCCCACATAGGCCTGACCCAGGCCCGGCACCACCAGGGACATGAACAGCGCCTTTTTGGGCGACCGGTATTTCCCCTTGATCTCGTCCAGGGTATTGACCGTGGTTTCGCGTACGATGCGCATGCGCTTTTTCGGCGCCGCCTGGGCGGAATCCCCGGCGTTGTAGTCGATTTCCGCGGAATCCGTGTCGGCGATGGCGGGAGGTTGCGCCGCGCTATCCTGCGTCGCAGCCGGAACACCCGCGTCCAGGGAATCGCGCGGGATGGAGTCGACCGAGGACATTCCAACAGGAATTGCCGAGGTGGAATCGGAACCGGCGGACGTTTTCGGGATCGAATCGACGCCCGGTTCGGCGCTGTCCTTCACTGCCGCGGGAGAGGCCGCCAGGGGCGCGGCCGGAACCGCCTGGGCGATTTGCTCCGGTGAAACTGTGGAAGGGACGGGTTCAGCGGCCTGGGAGTGGACCGCGGCAAGGGCCAGGAGCCCCGCCAGGCAAAGGGAAAATGAAGGAACGGTAGTGGTTTTTCGCAAGGCCTACCCCGGTGAGAATGTGTCTTAATGTACAATAAATTCAAATGCGGAAAACGACCGGGGGCAGGTTTTCCGCTGCAGCGGGGATGTTCTAGGGGAGGAAATCCGGGAGCCTATAAACCCAAAACATCGACCATGTCGTACATTCCGGCGGGCTTGCCCGCCAGGAACAAGGCGGCCTTGACGGCGCCTTGGGCGAAGGTCATGCGGCTATGGGCCATATGCTTCAATTCGATCCTCTCGCCGTCGCCGGCATACAGGACAGTATGATCGCCCACGATGTCCCCTCCCCGCACGGCATGGATTCCGATTTCGCCCCGGGGGCGGGCGCCTACCATGCCTTCGCGGCCATAATTCGCTTTGGCGGAAAGTTCTACTCCGTGGCCGCGCGCCACGGCTTCGGCGAATCCCAGGGCGGTGCCGCTGGGGCTGTCTTTTTTGAGGTTATGATGGGCCTCGATGATTTCCACGTCGAAATCCTCGCCCAGGGTCCTGGCCACCATCTCCGCGACCTTGAACATCAGGGTTACCCCTACGCTCATATTGGGCGACAGGACGACGGGTACCGAGGCCGAGGCCTCTTCTATGACGCGTTTTTCGCCGGGGCTGAAGCCGGTGGTGCAAATCACATGGGCGGCCCCGCTCTTCCGGACCATGTCGAGCGCGGCGAGAGAGGATTGGGGGGACGTGAAGTCGATGACGATCACCCCGGGACGGAGCAAGGATTGAAGATCGCTCGTGAGAGGCGCGTCGATTCCGTCGATGCCGACGGCCTGGCCCAGGTGGGCGCTATGCGGCGACTCGACGGCGCCGACCACGCGAAGCCGCGGACCGGATGGCCGCGACTTCTGCGCGTTCAGCTTCTGCGCGCAAGCCTGAAGCACCATTTGTCCCATGCGCCCCTTGGCGCCCAGGACCACGATATCGGCGGTTCCGGCGTCGCCGCCGGAATCCGAAGCGCCCGGGGCGCCGGCCGTATCGTTCCGGTTACTTGGACTCATCGGAAATGATCCAAAGCTTGATCTTTGTCTCCACTTCCTTGTGCAACTGGACTTTGATGGTGTACATGCCGAGCTGCTTGATCGGTTCCGCCAGGAGCACGTGGCGCTTATCGATGTCGTAGCCGGCGTCCTTCAGCTTGGCCGATATATCGGAAGCTTGCACGGAGCCGTACAGCTTCTCGCCTTCGGAAACTTTCGCCGCTATGGTCAGCGACAGCTCCTTCATCTTCTCGGCTTTGACCTGGAAGGTGGCCTTCTCGGCTTTGTAACGCTCTTCCGCCTTGGCCCGCTCGGCAGCGAGGGCCTTCTTGGCCTGGGAGGTGGCGAGAACCGCCATATCCCGGGGGAAAAGGAAATTGTGGGCGTAGCCGGTCTTTACCTTGACCAGTTCCAAAGCCCTTCCCAGGCCCTGTATGTCTTCTTTCAGTATGATTTCCATGGTATTCCCTTCCGCCTCAACGCATGTTCTCTGCCACGAAGGGCAGAAGACCGAGGTGGCGCGCGCGCTTGATGGCGATTGCGAGCTCGCGCTGGTAAACGGCCGAAGTGCCGGAAATCTTCCGGGACACGATCTTGCCGCGTTCGTTCACGAACTTGCGCAGGAGCTTATCGTCCTTGTAGTCGATATGCTTGATCTTGTTTTCGGTGAAGAAGCAAATCTTCTTGCGCTTGGTTTTGCCGTCTTTTTCTCTGCGCTCGGCCATCAGTCATCTCCTCTTCTGGGACGGTCCGACCGGTCATAGCGATCGGAACGTTCGGGGCGTTCATTTTCAACGGGCTGGGCGGCGCCTTCGGCTTCGGGCGATTTGTCCGCGGGCACGCCGACGGGATTGTCGGCGATGGTGAGCCAGCGCAGGATGTTCTCGTTGATGCGGAAGCGCTTGTCCAGCTCGGCGGACAGTCCGCTTTCCGAATCGGATTCGTAATAGAAAACGGCGTATTCGCCGTGGGTGCGCTTGCGGATGGTGTAGGCGAGCTTACGCTTGCCCCAGCGGTCGAGCTTGACCATCTTGCCTTGCGATTCGATGAGCTTGGTCACGGCGTCGATTTCGGAGGCGATGGATTCGTCGGGAATCATCGCGTCCACGACAATGACGGTTTCGTAGGGCTTTGCCAAATTTACCTTCCTTTGGGCTTACGGGCGGCCAAGCCGTCCGACATGGTCCCGGCCTAGGTATCCGGAACAGGTTGATGTTGACCCGAAACGCCCGCAGGGTGCGGAGTTCGGGGAGGGGGAAAGGTATGAAGAATCGGGGGCACCTGCAAGGGCCCGCAGTCATAACCTGCTCCCGGCCTCAGGGCGGCAGGGGGGCCTAGAATGCGAATCCGACCCCGATGACCCCGGTACGATCGCTGCGATACCGCTCTTTTTCAAAAATCAGAAGCCCGAATTGGAACTCCACGTTCACGAAAAAGGCGGGCACAAGTTCCTTCATGGTTTTGGAAAAGGCCAGGATATCCACCGCGAGACCAGGATTAATATGGTGGTTCAAGGCGTTTTTGAGGCCCACACCTTCCTCGTCCACCAGGGAATACTCCAGATTGGAGCCCACGGTAAGGCCTACCCAACGGGAAAACTTCCATCCCACTCCCGAGTTCAACCCCAGGGTGGGTTTGGTATTGTTGATGGGATCGCTGAAAATGGAGTCGGTCGGGGAACCGGTAAGGATATTGAGATTGTTCACCCCCAATAGCGGCCCCGCGAATACGGCCACCTTGTCCCAACCCTTGTGGAAACGTCCGAAGATGAAATAGCGGTTGAAAATCTTCTGTTCCGTTTCCGAAGGCTCGCCGGCGGTGATTTTGAAACCCAGACCCGCGGAAAACCATTTTACGTAGAGATAGCCGAGCTCTCCCTGCCATTGGTACAGGCTTTGGTTTTCACCCAGATTACGGTGCTTGCCACCCAGGAACGCTCCGGAGAGACCCTTTTCAAGGTAAACGGCCCCATTGGGATAGGGAATGGCGATTCTTCCCGACTCCGGAAAAGCCGGGGCGGCCATCAAAAAAAGAAAGAACAGTGCGCGTAGGGAGAAATGGATGGCTGCTGGCAGGCGCCTTTTCAAAGGGGGAAATACTCCCGGAAGCTGTTGGGGGCCATGACCTTCCGGCCGAAGCGTTTTTCCAGATCGGCCGGACTCATATCGTCGAGGAACAGGTTGTCCCGGTTGAGGCTGTTGGGCGGGATGAGCACCGGCCCCTTGCCCTGGCTGCGCTCCATGGCCGCGGCGAAGTCCTTTCCGCACAAAAGGCCGGTCACGGTCACCGAGGATCCGAAGGTGATGTTGTCGCATACCAGCAATTCGGAGCTCAAGCTTTTCTCCCGCCGGAGGGAGTCCAGGATGCCGCTCTGAGTCGGCGCCGCCAGGCGCCCGGTGAGCACGGTGACCTCCCAATCCGGCGCGGCCTTGGGCAGATAGGGCAGTTCCCGGGCGAAGTCGTCCATGAGGGTGCGAAGGGTTCCCACCCCGTTTTCGTATTGGCTGAAGTCCCCGTAGAAATCAGCCTCGGGCACCTCCACCCCGGCCTGCACGTAAACCTCGTCCGAAGGAAAGATGAACATTTCTCCGGTTTCGGCGAGGACTTCGCGCCCATGGCGCTCGACCCGCTCCAGAATGTCCAAGGCGTCTTCACGGGTGCAAAGCCTGAGATCCGGAAGGTTTTTGCGATGCCCGGTGAGGCCGATGGGCACCACGGAAATGGAAAGCAGATCGGGGTAGAAGGGACGGAGATCGCGCAGGGAACGTTCCAGGTATTCGCCGTCGTTCCATCCCGGAATGATGACCATCTGGGTATGGAAGGATATGCCGTGATCGCGCATCCAGTTGAGGCGATCCAGCACGGGCTCCAGCTTGTCGTTCTTGAGCAGCCGGGCGCGCATGTCCGCGTCGGTGCAATGGACCGATACGTAAATGGGCGAAAGCTTCTGATCCAGTACCCGCTGCCAGTCGCTTTCCTTCATGTTGGAAAGCGTGGTGAAATGCCCGTCCAGGAAGGAGTAACGATAGTCTTCGTCCTTGACGTAAAGGGATTTTCGCATGCCCTTGGGAGTCTGATGCACGAAGCAGAAGACGCAATTGTTCTTGCAGAGGTGGATTTTCATCACCTCGGGCTCGATGCCGAGCACCTGGCCCTGATCGCGCTCGAGCGCCACGCGCATCACGTTTTCGCCGCGCATGATTTCCAGATCGAGAAAATCCCCGCTCCGGTGGAATTCGAAATCCAGCCTGTCGCGTATCTCTTCGTCGTTGATCTTGAGGATCTTGTCGCCGGGGAGGATTCCCGCGCGCTCAGCGTCCGAATCAGGTTCGACCGCGGCCACCTTAACCATGTTTGCTCATTTTTTAATAGGGTCTAGCCGACGAATGGACATAACGGAACCCGATCCCGGCGGATGCAATCCCAGTAATTTAAACAAAAAGCCCCGGCTTTTGCCATCCCGCTCCCCCGGTTTTGGTTTTTTGGTTATTCTTTAGGCAACTCAGCCAGGCCATTTAGTGAAATCATCTTCCGTTCCCTTCCCGTGGCCCTGGCTACGTCCCAAGCATGTGGTTCTGGACTTGCGCTCCTTGCAATGCGGTTACGCGGGCAAGGGCATAGGCCGCTATACCCTGGAGCTGGCGCGACGCATCGGCGCTGCCGCAAGGGAGGAGGCATCGCGAAAGCGCCCGCGTTTCCGCGTATCGGCCCTGGTGATGGCCGGCCGGCAAAACCCCCTGCCCCAAATCCCGGTCCTGATCGAGGCTCCGCCCTGGCAAAGGCCCTGGCTTTGGGATCAGGCATGTCTTCCTTTTCTTCTGCTCCGCCATCGCGTCGGAGTATTCCATAATTTCGTCGCCGTCGGCCCCCTCCAGGAAATTTCCTTTCCCATGCTCTACGGATTCCGGGGCATCGCCACGGTGCACGATTGGCATATGTTCGCCGAAGACGCCTCGGAGGTGGAAAAATTCTACCGGAATACGGTACGCATCCGCCTGCAGAAAAAGCGCCTTCCGGGGGTGCGCCGCATTGTCGTGGATTCGGAGCAGATCAAGGTCGAGTCAATGCTCCAGGGGGGCGCGCAGGCAGATCGCATTTCGGTGGCGCTCCCGGGAGGCGACCATTTGGACTCGGTAGAGCCTGAATCCTGGCAAATGGAAAACTTCGTGCTGTCCGTGGGCGACACCCCCAACAAGGGCCTGAACCTGACCCGGGACGCCCTGAGGCGGCTGCGGGAAAGGTTCGTCCATTTGAACTGGGTCATAGTCGGGAACCGCCGGAATGTGGAGGCCCGCCTGGCTCCCCTGGAGGAAGGCGTTCTCCCTCCCTGGATTTCCGTGCTGGAGAATCCTTCGGACGGCATGCTCAAGGCTTGCTACCAGAAAGCCTTGTGCCTGCTTTTCCCTTCCACCCGCGAAGGCTTCGGCATTCCCGTGCTGGAGGCCATGCGCCTCGGCTGCCCGGTGCTCGCTTCGGATATAGAACCGTTGAGATCGCTTCTGGGGCATCCTGCCGGGCTGCTTCCGCCCGGCGATGCCGCGGCTTGGGCGGCCGCGGTCCGGAATCTGCTTCATTACCCGGAGGTTCGCAACGCCGCCACCGCTCATGGCCGTATAAAAGCCTCTTCCCTGACTTGGAAGGGAACGGCGGATAGCCTTATCGATATTTATTTGAAATGAGAAAATGAGGACGGGAAAAAGAAAAGAGGTAGGGCCGAGCGACCCTGACCCTACCTCGCATGCGCAGAGGCGGATTGGCTTTCCCGCCCGGCCATCCTCCGCGAGGAAGGCCTGCCCGACGCCCGTGGAGTAGGTCGGGCGTCTTTGCGCATTCCGGATCCGCGTCTTAGCGCGCGGTCCATACCGATAAATACCGTTATCGAAAAGAGGAAAGCAAAGGAAATTCCGGACGTCGGAAACCGGATAGGTGGCCGGATTAACGGACCGGTTGGTCCAATTGGGCGCTTACCCGTTGCAGCAGTACCTGGGGGTCGAAAGGCTTTTGCAGGAAACCGGCGACGGAACTTTCGACTTCCCATCGCACCATTTCGTCCTCAACATAGCCGGATATGTACAGGACCTTGATTTCCACGCGCATCAACCGAAGGCATTGGGCCAATTGGAAGCCGGTCATGAACGGATCCATTTTCACGTCCGTCACCAGCAAATCGATTTCGTCCTTGTAAACGGAGCTTATGTCCAGGGCTTCGTCGCTGTGCCTGGCCTTGAGGATCCTGTATCCGGCCTTTTCGAGGACTTCGGAAACCAGATTGAGCACCGCCTCATCGTCGTCCACAACCATGATTGTCGTCTGAACGTCCTCGTGCCTTGTCATTTCCGGTTCCCGCCCCCATCGCCTCCATCGCTTCATGGGGCGCCCTCAGGTGAAATAAATACGGTGCGACGTCCTGTAAAGGCCTTTATGCGCATCCCGCCGCCCATCGCCCGCCGCCTCATTGCCGCGGGGGAATAGCAAAGTTACCTTTCCGGGCCCGGAAACTTCGGTCGCCGGCCCGAGTGGCGGAACTGGTAGACGCTGAGGACTTAAAATCCTTTGGCCGTAAGGTCGTACGAGTTCGATTCTCGTCTTGGGCAGGACCGGGGCTTCCGGGGCGGCTTTCCGTCCCCGGGGGCGGTCCGGAATCCTATACTCGGCTTCCGCCGCCGAAGCCGAACCGTAACATTGACGTTAACTTTCCGCGCGAACGCCCCATCCGTTCCATCCGTCCCGCCATTCCGTCCCCTCATCCCGGCCCGGCGCCCCGACCGGGGAAAACGCGAGGTGCCGGAATGGGATTAGCATTAGGTTATGGGCTGGGAGCGGCCGGAAAGGCCGGATTCGGCATTCGCTGGGCCGGGTAGTCCTCCTGCGTTTTTTACCCTTTTCAAGGGAGGTCAAGTTGACAACCCGGCAAATTTATAGGAATTTGGTACCCTACTTGCATTTGGCGCCATTTTCGGAGCGGCCCACGCGCTTCGCGGACGACGGATAAAAGATATGGATGAAGAAACGCGGATCATCGAGGGCTTGTATAAGGCCGGGCAGTTGAACAACATCTGCGCGCATCTGCTCGAGTTCGTCTCCCGCCATCGGGAGGAAATCCTGACCATGGCGAGCCGGAACCATCGCGCCGACAAAAGCAATGTCGAAGCCACCAAGCAGCTCATACAGCATAGGGGCTCCATCCATTTGCCATCGGAAATGGCCGACCAGATCAAGGAAATCAACAACGAGATCTGGTACCGCGGCGAACATGGCGACTACAACCGCTCCAAAATCCAGGAAGAATGGGCCATGCGCTACGCATCCATGTGGAGGAACTTCCGGATCAAGGAGATCCTCTACGTCTGTGACCAGAAGGCCCAGGACATAGAGACCATCCTCAAGGGGAATTGACCCCCCTTTTCGGTTAGTTTCTATCTTGCAGGCACCACCCAAGGGAGCCTTCGCCATGGATTCACAGGAACCCGAAGCCGTCACGGACAATCTTTTCGCCTTCTTCGAGCGCCTCAAGACCATGAGCTCGATCAAGCGCTTCGGCACCCTGCCCATGATCGAGATCGAGAGCGTCGCCTCCCACTCCTATAATGTCGCCATCATGTCGCTGATGATCGCGGATTACGAGGACGGGCTGGAAATAGATAGGGAGGCCCTTCTACGCAAGGCCCTGTTCCACGATTTCGAGGAAACGATTCTTTCCGATATCCCCCACCCCATCAAGCACCGCTTCAAGGGCGGAAAACTCGGGAAATTGCTCAAGGAGATCGTCCCCGAATTGATCGAGAACGAGATTTTCAAGGAGCTGCCGGAGCGCCTGAAACGCATTTACGTGCGCTCCGCCCTCGATGCGAAGCTGGACTTGGAAGGCCAGATAGTCGGGGCCGCCGACGCCATGGACATCATCATGACCGCCTTGCGGGAAATGAAGCTGGGCAACCAGTATTTCGCCCGCATTTTCGACGTGGGCCTGGGGATGCTCAAGAAATACGAGCGCTTCAAATTCGCCGCCCTGTTCGCCGAAAGCGCGAGGCGTTACAAGGCCAAAGGCGGAGGGTTGAATCCTCAACCCACCTTTTCGGACGAGTTCGTCACCTAGTCTTTCCCCCCCTTTTCTTCCGGGGCCGCCGCCGGGGGCGGGGCGTCCGGGAGCCTGGCGCTGCGCCGGCTACGCTTGTCTTTCGCTGTGGGGTTGTCGTTGCGCTCGGGGAGGGTTCTCCGGGGGCTACGCCTCATTGCGCGTACGCGGAATACCCGTCCGCGTTCCGACGCGATCGCTTCATTCGGCCCCCTCGCTGCACACGCTGCGCCGGCTACGCGATGGCTCCCGGCCGCACCGCCCCCGGCGGCGGACGCAACGGAGCAGGGGGACGCCTGGAATGGCCGTGCCCGCCGGGGGGTCGAGGCATTGATGTCCGTCGGGGGTCGGTGAATCGGTTTGGGGGGCGGTGGGGTTCGGTGGGGCGGAGATCGGGTTTTTCGA
>Ga0079224_100012721_pt1 | contig 11668 bp, 10 predicted proteins | sample Stecom2015_FD_80414 | JGI IMG/M metagenome (GOLD analysis project Ga0079224, IMG submission 80414) | Agricultural soil microbial communities from Utah to study Nitrogen management - Steer compost 2015 | ecosystem: Environmental > Terrestrial > Soil > Agricultural land | place: USA: Utah...
GGGCTCGACGAGGTGGGTTTCGGCGCGGGTGCGCGGCTCGGCGAAGGCAGGCGGAACCCCGTCGGCGATCTCGCCGGGGGAGGGGCGGGGAACGGCGGCTCGCCGTCCCGGCCGCAGCTCGACCGGCAGGTGCCGGGCCCGTCGAAATGCCGGGCGCCCCGGCCCGGGGTGCACATGCTCTGGTGCAGGCCGCCGCGGAGGGGGCGCCGCGGAGACGGGCGCCACCTCCGGGGCGGGAACTTCTGCGGCCGGTTCCGCGTCGGAGGTTGCAGGGCCGCGGAGCGCGGCCCCCGCCGGGGAGAGGAGGAGCGCGATGGCGGTGCTGCACACGCTGCTCTACACGCTGCTCCCCGCTCTGCTCGGCACCGATCCCGCCCCGGAGCTGTTCGACGGCACCGCGCTCGGCGGGGTCGCGCTGCTGGCGGTCGTCGCGGTCGGCGCCGCCCTGGCCTGGGCCGCGGTGCGCGCCATCGCGACCTGGCCCCCGCTGGACGGGGCCGGAACCCTCGGCGACGCGCTCAGGCGGCGCGCCGAACGAACCCCGGTCGCACCGGCGATCGCGCCCGACACACCGGGCAAGCCCCGCCCCCGAGCGCCCGGCGCCGCCCCGGCGGCCGCCTGACCGCGCGCTCCGGTCCTTCTCCACCTCGCGCCTCCGCGCCCACCGGTGCGGTCCGGCGGCCTCTTCAGGTCCGACCCGTGTCCGACCCGTCCGAAGGGGCTCCACCGACCATGTACAGCTTCGGCCCGATCGCGGCCGCCATCGCCCTTGCATCGACCGTCGTAACCGCGCTGACCGGCGCGTTCACCCCGATCTTCGGCGGCGCCGCGGCGGCCGCCGCCGTCGTCGCGCTCACCGTCCTGGTCCGGCTGGCGGTGCTGCCGCTCAGCCTGGCCGCGGTCCGCGGCGAGAAGCAGCGGGCCCGCCTCGCACCGCGCATCCGGGAGCTGCAGGCCAAGCACGGCAAGAACCCGCAGCGGCTCGCCGAGGAGCAGCAGCGGCTGTTCCAGAGGGAGGGCACCTCGCCGCTGGCCGGCTGCCTGCCGATGCTCGCGCAGACCCCCGTGTTCATCGTGCTCTACGGCCTGTTCGTCAGCCCCGAGGTGGGCGGCGCGGAGAACGCGCTGCTCGGCCACGCACTGGGCGGCGCGCAGCTCGGCTCCACCCTGTCCGAGGCGCTGTCCGCCGGGCCGGCGGCGGTCGCCGTCTTCGCGGTCCTGATGCTGGTCGCGGCCGGGGCGGCGTGGGCGACGCGGCGGTTCCTCACCCTGCCCGCCATGCGGGAGAACGCGGCGGCCGGAGCCGCGGCCGGCGGCGCGGGCAAGGGCGCGGCCGGCGCGGCGCCCGCCGCCCTGCCGGGGATGGGCATGCTCAGCTACCTGCCGTTCATGACCGTCGCGGTGGTGGCCTTCGTCCCGCTGGCCGCCGGGCTCTACCTGGCGACGAGCACCGCCTGGACGGTGGCCGAACGCCTGGTGCTCCGCCGGGTGGTCACGGTCTGAGCCCGGGCCGCGCCCGCCGGGGCGGGGCCGCGGCGCCCGGGCCCGCCGCTACCCGGCCCCGGACGGGGCGGTGCAGGCGTCGGCGACGGCCCGGGTGTCCCAGTAGAACGGGCGGATCTCGGTGATCCGGCCGTCCCGGACCTCGATCGTCTGCAGGATCGGGAAGGCGAGTTCGCGGCCGGTGGCGCGGGCGCGGCCCCGTTCCCGGGCGGGCACCGGGGCCGCGCCGTGCCGGCGGTCTACTTCAGTTCGACGTCGGCGCAGGCCAGTCGGTCGCCGGCGGTGCCGGCCTCGCCGTGCGCGGTCTTGGTGTGCTCGGCGTGGATGACCAGGGAGCGCATCTCCTCGGGGCGCGGGGTCCAGTCGACGTCGGTGTCGGAGTCGCCGTCGCCCCGGGAGTCGGTGCGCAGGTCGAGCCAGACCTCGTTGTCGTCGTTGGCGTAGCGCGGGTCGGTGGAGGGCTGCTCGGGGTCCTTGCGGTCCTGGTAGTGCGGCCCGGAGTCGTCCGGGTCGGCGCCGCACGGGTCGGTGTGCATGTGCGCGCCGAAGTCGTGGTCGCCGTGGAGCCCGTACACCTCCAGGTCGAACTCGGTGCCCGGCTCGTCCTCGTCGCCGTCCCCGCCGGAGGCGATGGTGAGTTCGACGCGGGCGCCCTCGGGGACCATCTCCTCGTCGTAGGTGACCGCGGCCGCGCCGTCGGAGTAGGGCTCGAAGGTCTCCGCGATCTGCGCGATGACGCGCTCGTCGCCGTCCCCGCCGGCGTCCTCGTCGCCGCCCTCCCCGCCCCCGCCGTCGCCGGCGCCGGGGTCGGTCGGCGAGGGCACCCCCGGCTCACCCCCGCCGGTGTCCTCGTCGTCGGTGCCGCCGCAGCCGGCGATCAGTAGCAGCGGCAGGGTCAGTGCGGCGAGCGTTCGCTTCAGGGCCACGGTCGGTCACCCCCGGGTCGGCGGAGCGGCGGTCGGAGCCAACGCTACCCAAAGTGAGGGATCGGATGCGTCAAGTACGTGCTCCCGGAGCGGCCGCTTCCGGGGCGGCGGGTGGGTCGAAGGGGTCCCGGAAGGTGAACGCCTCGGCGGTGGGCCCGTGCGCGCGGAGCAGTTCCAGCCGCTCGCCCGCCTCGCCGAGGGTGGGGACGTGCCCGGCGGGGATCCACCACATCGCCTGCCGCACCCCGTCCAGGTGGTCGAACCACTCCCGGCGGCGGCGCAGCAGGTCCAGGTGGTCGGTGCGGTAGGTGAAGTTCCACAGCGACTCCAGGTCCCGCCAGACCGAGAAGTTGATCAGCAGGCCGGGGCCGAAGGGGCGGCTGAGCGTGGCGTCGTCGCGCCCCTCGTCGGTGTAGCGCCACACGTAGCCGGGGCTCGCCTCGGCCAGCGCGTTGATCGGGGCGAGGTTCGCGTTGAACTCGGCCATGGCCGGGTCGTCCAGGGGCGCTTTGAGGGATCCGAGGTTGATCTGGGCGAGGTGGAAGGCGCTCATGGCGCCCAAGCAGAACACGTCCCGACTTCTATGTCAATTCTCATTGTTCTTAGAATCCGGGTCCGCGGGGTCCGGGACGATCTCCACGCAGCACCCCCCGCCGGCGCGCGGGGCCATCCGCGCGGTGAACCCGGTGCCGTACCCGGACACCAGCGCCCGCAGCAGCTCCAGGTTCATCCCGCAGGCCAGCGGGGGGTGGGCGGCGGCCAGCGAGTGGAACGGGCAGTTGCGCAGCCGGACCGCTCCCCGGCCGTCCTCCCCGTCGGCCGCCTCGGGCTCGTAGCCGCACCCGCGCAGCGCCTCGGCCAGCTCGGCGGCGGTCCGCGGGGCGCCGCCCCCCTCCCGCTCGGCGGCCCGGCGCGCCCCCTCCTCCCGGGCCGCGGCGTACAGCGCCTCCTCCGCCCCGGACCGCTCCACCGCCTCGGCCAGCAGGTGCGCCGCCGACGCGTAGTCGCGCGGCGGCAGGTGCAGGCCGAACTCCCGGTCGGCCCGCCGGTACAGCTTGGCCGGGCGGCCCGACCCGGGCCCCTCGCGCCCGGACACCTTGCGCAGCTCCACGGCGAGCAGCCCTGCCTCGGCCAGCCGGTCCAGGTGGAAGGCGGCCAGGGTGCGCCGGATGCCCAGGGCGTCGGCCGCCTGGGCCCGGCCGGCCTCGCCCTGCTCGGTGACGTAGCGGTACAGCCGGCGCCGGGTCGGGTCGGCCAGCAGCCCGGCGGCGTCGATCGCGGAATCGTCGGTCATCCGCCCATTGTCCGCCGGGGCCGGTGCGCCCGCCGCCGGCACCGCGCGGGCGGGCCGCCCCTCCGCGCCGGGCGCGTACGATCGGTTCCGGATATGAGGACGATCAGCCGCGATGGCGAGCACGAGCTAGAGATCAGGAAATCCCGGTTCATCTGCGCCATGGCGCGGGTGGGCGACGAGGAGCAGGCCCGCGCGTTCATCGCGGAGCGGCGCCGGCTGCACTGGAACGCCGCGCACAACTGCACCGCCTACGTGCTCGGCCCGGACGGCGAGGTGCAGCGGTCCAGCGACGACGGGGAGCCGTCCGGCACCGCCGGGGTGCCCATGCTGGAGGTGCTGCGGCACCGGGAGATCACCGACGCGGTCGCCGTGGTCACCCGCTACTTCGGCGGGATCAAGCTGGGCGCGGGCGGACTGATCCGCGCCTACGGCGGCGCCGTCTCCGCGGCCGTGGACGAGCTGGGCCTGCTGGAGCGGCGCCGGCTGCTGGTGGTCGCGGTGATGGCCGACTACCTGCACGCCGGTCGGCTCGAAAGCGACCTGCGCTCCTCCCCCTACCCGGTCCGCTCGGTGGAGTACGGGGCCGACGTGCGGATCGACGTCGCCCTGCCCGAGGGCGGACTGGCCGAGTTCGAGGCCTGGCTGGCCGAGGCGACCGCCGGGCAGGCGGTCAGCGAGGTCGTCGGCACCGCCGAGGTCGAAGTGGAGCCGGAGGCCGACGGCTGACGCCCCGTTCCCCCGCTCTCCCCCCGATGTTCTTGACGTTGCGGCCCATCGGAGCGCTCCGATGGGCCGCAACGTCAAGAACATCGGATCATCGGCGGGCGGCCTCGTCGTCCGGGGCGGGGGCGAAGACGAAGCGCTGGCGCTGGTGGACCACGATGGCGTACCCGTCGTCGGTGACCGCCTCCACGTAGGAGTCCAGGCCATCGGCGGCGACGTCCATCGTGGCCGCCTCCAGGACCACCTGGGAGGAGTCGGCGTCGTCGGCGCCGCGCGCGTCGCCGTAGACGTAGCCGCCGGCGGCGAAGGCGGGCGAGAGCGCCGCCTCGTCCTCGCGGAACTCCCACAGCTCCTCGCCGTCGGCGACGTCCACCGCGATCAGTGGGACGTCTCCGCTGGCCTGGGGGAGCAGCAGGGTACCGGTCGCGGAGTCGAAGCGGCCGCCGGCGGCGGGGAGCGGGGCGAAGTCGCCGGGCGCGGGGTTGGCGCCGGGCTCGGGGAGGGTCCAGGCGATCTCGCCGGTGCGCGCGTCGTGCATGGCCAGCAGGGACGGCTCCTCCGGCAGGGACCAGCGGACCAGCACCGCGTCCCGCTCCGGCGCGGCGTCGCCGCCGTCCCCGGCGTCCTCGGCGCCCTCCGCGGGGGAGGCGTCCTCCGCGTCCTCCCCGGCGGGGATCGGGTACGCCCCGAGGATCTGCGGGCGGGGGCGGGGCAGCGTGTCCTCGCCGAGCAGCTCGGGGTCGTCCCCGGCGAAGCTCCACAGCAGGTCGCCGGGTTCGGGGGCGTCGCCGCCCCCCGCCTCCGGGTCCTCCCCGGTGGCGCGGGCCTGGAGCAGCCCGGCGCCGTCGTCGAGCAGGACCGCGCCGCCGGCCGCGCCGACCGGCACCCCGTTGCGCTCCGGGGCGGGCTCGCCCTCCGGCAGCGGGTCGGCGTCGCCGTTGCCCTCCTCCGCGCCGTCCGGCCCGTCCTCCGGGGGGTCGGCGGGCCCGTCGGGCTCGGCGAAGTCGAACTCCCAGAGCCGCCCGCCGTCCGGGGCCTCCACCTCGAAACCGCCGTAGGGGTCGTCCGGGGTCCACCCCTCGGGGCGCCGGACGACCAGGCCGGAGAGGTAGACCTCGCGGTCGCCGCCCTCCCAGAGCACCTCGCCGCCGTCGTCCAGGACGGTGCCGCCGGCGTCGCCGGTTCCGCCGAAGCGCAGCACCGGCGGTCCGCCCGGCTCGGGGCCGGGGACGAAGCCGTCGACGCGCTCCTCCCCCTCCCACAGCACCTCCCCGTCGGAGGCGCGCTGCACCATGTGCCGGTCCTCGGCGTTCGCGCTGACCAGGAAGGACTCGCCGAAGGCGGTGATGCGCACCCCGCCCGGCTCGCCGAGGATCCCGGGGGCCTGCCCGCCGGGTCCGTGCAGGTGGCGGAGGAGGTCCGGGCCGACGCCCGGCGGCCGCTCCCCCTCGAAGGAGGTGGGCAGCGGCGCGGGGGAGGAGTCCGGCGGGGGCTCTTCGCCCCGCGGCGTGCACGCGCCCGCCGCCGCGACCAGCACGACCCCGGCGACCAGCACCGGCGCCGACCGCCGCGTGCTGCGCATGGCGACTCCCTCGGACGACTTTCCGTAGGAGGAATCCTAGATCGCCCCCGCCGCGCTGAACACGCCCGCCCGCACCGGCCCCGGGACGGGTGCCGGAGGCGGCGGGCCGGGTACGGCCGCCCGGGAGCGGCCGGGGCGGGGATCCGGCCCCGGGGTGCGGGGGACCCCGGTCCCCGCACCCGCCCGGGGAGCCCGCCCCGGAGGAGCGGGGAACGCCGGGCGGCGGTCCGGCGGCGGTGGGCTGAAAGGCCGGTGGCGCAGGGGAGGGCGGAGCCGCGGGGCGGGCGCGGGGAGGCGGTGGCGTTCCGGGTTCCCGCGCCGGCCGGACGCCCCCCGCCGGGCGGCGGTCGCGGCCCGCTCCGCGGCGGTCCCTGGGCAGGTGGGGCAGGGGGCGAGGACGCCCGGCGGGGGGACCGCGGGGAGGCCCGGACACGGCGGCGGGACCGCCGGGGGAGGCCGCGTTCCGGGGGCGTGGCCCGGGACACCGGGAGTGACCCCGGTCTCCGGGGAGCAGAACCGGGTTCTATAGCATCTCGGAGTATGGACAAGCCGGAGAGTCAGGGCCCCGGCGGCGAGGGGCGCCCGCTGGGCGCAGGGTTCCCCGCCGCGTCGCGGGAGCAGTGGCGGACGCTGGTCGCAGGGGTGCTGAAGAAGAGCGGGATCGACCCGGAGGGCGCCGGGTCCGAACCCGAGGCGCTGCTGGCCTCGGCGACCTACGACGGGATCGCCATCAGCCCGCTCTACACCGAGGAGGACGGCCTGGACTCCGGGTTCCCCGGGCTCGCGCCGTTCACCCGGGGCGGCCGGCCGCAGGGCCCGCTGCCCGACGGCTGGGAGATCCGGCAGCTGCACGCCGACCCCGACCCGGCCGCCGCCCGCAAGGCGGTCCTGGCCGACCTGGAGAACGGGGTCGGCGCGCTGTGGCTGCGGGTCGGCGACGGCGGCCTCCCGGTCTCCGGCATCCGCGAGGCGCTGACCGACGTCTACCTCGACCTGGCCCCGGTGGCGCTGGACGCCGGCGCCGACTACCGGGACGCCGCCGGCGAGCTGCTCGCGCTCTGGGCGGAGCGGGACGCGCCCGACTCGGCGGTCACCGGCTCGCTCGGCATCGACCCGCTGGGCACCGCCGCGCGCACCGGTGCCCCGGCCGACACCGAGGCGGCCGCGGCGCACGCCGCCGGGTACGCCGCCCGCCACCCGCGGCTCCGGCTGATGACCGCGGACGCCTCCCCGGTGCACGACGCCGGCGGCTCGGAGGCCCAGGAGCTCGGCGCGGCGATGGCCGCCGGCGTCGCCTACCTGCGCGCGCTCACCGGTGCCGGGCTGGACCTGGCCGAGGCCGCCGGGCGGCTGGAGTTCCGGCTGACCGCCTCCGCCGACCAGTTCCTCACCATCGCCAAGCTGCGCGCCGCCCGCGCCATGTGGTCCCGGGTCACCGAGGTCTGCGGGCTCGGCGGCGAGCAGCGGTCGATGCGGCTGCACGCGGTCACCTCCGCGGCGATGATGACCCGCCGCGACCCGTACGTGAACATGCTCCGCACCACCCTGGCCTGCTTCGGCGCCGGGGTGGGCGGCGCCGACGCGGTCACCGTGCGCCCGTTCGACGCCGCCCTGGGCCTGCCGGACGACTTCGCCCGGCGCATCGCGCGCAACACCCAGTCGCTGCTGATCGAGGAGTCCAACCTGGCCCGGGTGATCGACCCGGCGGGCGGCTCGTTCTTCGTCGAGCGGCTCACCGCCGACCTGTACGACCGCGGCTGGGCGTTCTTCCAGGAGCTGGAGGCCGCCGGCGGAATGGCCGCCGCGCTCTCCTCCGGGCTGCTCCGGGAGCGGGTCGACGAGGTCTGGGAGCGCCGCCGCGGCGCCATCGCGCACCGCACCGACCCGATCACCGGGGTCAGCGAGTTCCCCGAGGCCGACGGGGTGCCGCCGGCCCGCCGGCCGGCCCCCGCCGGGCCGGCCGCCGCCGACCCGCGCCTGGCGCTGCCCGCCCGCCGGTACGCCCAGGAGTACGAGGAGCTGCGCGACCGCTCCGACGCCCACCTGGAGGCGACCGGCGCCCGGCCCCGGGTGTTCCTGGCGACGCTGGGCCCGGTCGCGGCGCACACCGCGCGCGCCTCGTTCGCCGCCAACCTGCTCCGCGCCGGCGGGATCGAGCCGGTCGGCGGGGAGACCGCCGGAGGCGCCGAGGAGGCGGCCCGGGCCTTCGCCGGCAGCGGGACCGGCATCGCCTGCCTCTGCTCCGGCGACGCGGTCTACGCAGAGGAGGCGGCGCACGCCGCCGCCGCGCTGAAGAAGGCCGGCGCCTCCCGGGTGCTGCTGGCCGGCCGCCCGGTCGAGGAGTACGCCGCCGCCGGCGTGGACGACTTCCTGCACACCGGATCCGACGCGCTCGGCCTGCTGGCCGGGCTGCACGACGCACTGGGGGTGGGCAGATGAGCGGGCGCGGGGAGATCCCCGACTTCAGCACGGTCGACCCGGGCGGCACCGCCGCCGGGGGCGGCGCCGCCGCCGAGTGGGCCGAGGCGCTGGCCGCGGCGACCGGCAAGGGGCCGGACGCCCTGGTCTGGGAGACGCCCGAGGGGATCGGCGTCAAGCCGCTGTACACCCCGGCCGACCGGGCCGGGCTGGACTTCACCGCCGGCTACCCGGGCATCGCCCCCTACCTGCGCGGCCCCTACCCCACCATGTACGTCAACCAGCCGTGGACCGTCCGGCAGTACGCCGGCTTCTCCACCGCGGCCGAGTCCAACGCCTTCTACCGGCGCAACCTCGCCGCCGGGCAGAAGGGCCTGTCGGTCGCCTTCGACCTGGCCACCCACCGCGGCTACGACTCCGACCACCCCCGGGTCGCCGGCGACGTGGGCATGGCCGGGGTGGCGATCGACTCCATCCTCGACATGCGCCAGCTGTTCGACGGCATCCCGCTGGACCGGATGAGCGTGTCGATGACCATGAACGGCGCGGTGCTGCCGGTGATGGCGCTCTACATCGTCGCCGCCGAGGAGCAGGGGGTGCCCCCGGAGAAGCTGGCCGGGACCATCCAGAACGACATCCTCAAGGAGTTCATGGTCCGCAACACCTACATCTACCCGCCGCGCCCGTCGATGCGGATCATTTCCGACATCTTCGCCTACACCTCGCAGCGGATGCCCCGGTTCAACTCGATCTCCATCTCCGGCTACCACATGCAGGAGGCCGGGGCCACCGCCGACCTGGAGCTGGCCTACACGCTGGCCGACGGCGCCGAGTACATCCGGGCCGGCCGGGACGCCGGGCTGGACGTGGACCGGTTCGCCCCCCGGCTCTCCTTCTTCTGGGCGATCGGGATGAACTTCTTCATGGAGGTCGCCAAGCTGCGCGCGGCCCGGCTGCTCTGGGCCGAGCTGGTGGACGGCTTCGGCGCCGAGAACCCCAAGTCGCTGTCGCTGCGCACCCACTCCCAGACCTCCGGGTGGTCGCTGACCGCCCAGGACGTGTTCAACAACGTGGTGCGCACCTGCGTGGAGGCGATGGCCGCCACCCAGGGCCACACCCAGTCGCTGCACACCAACGCGCTGGACGAGGCGCTCGCGCTGCCCACCGACTTCTCCGCGCGCATCGCCCGCAACACCCAGCTCCTGCTCCAGCAGGAGTCCGGCACCACCCGCGCGATCGACCCGTGGGGCGGCAGCCACTACGTCGAGCGGCTCACCGCCGACCTGGCGCTGCGCGCCCGCGCGCACATCCGCGAGGTGGAGGAGGCCGGCGGGATGGCGGCCGCGATCGACGCCGGCATCCCCAAGATGCGCATCGAGGAGGCCGCGGCGCGCACCCAGGCGCGGATCGACTCCGGCCGCCAGCCGGTGATCGGGGTGAACAAGTACCGGCCGGACACCCCCGACGAGATCGACGTGCTCAAGGTGGACAACAGCAAGGTCCGCGCCGAGCAGCTGGAGAAGCTGCGCCGACTCCGCGAGGAGCGGGACGAGGCCGCGACCCGGGCCGCGCTGGACCGGCTCACCGAGGCGGCCTCCCGCGCCTCCGGCGGCGACACCCTGGAGCACAACCTGCTCGCCGCCGCGGTGGACGCGGCCCGAGCCAAGGCCACCGTGGGGGAGATCTCCGACGCGATGGAGCGGGTCTTCGGCCGCCACTCCGGGCAGATCCGTACCATCCAGGGGGTGTACCGGGACGAGGCCGCCGGGTCGAAGGGGGGCGTGCGCGCGATGGACGCCGTCGCCGAGAAGGTCGAGGCCTTCGAGGAGCAGGAGGGCCGCCGCCCCCGCATCCTGGTGGCCAAGATGGGCCAGGACGGCCACGACCGCGGCCAGAAGGTCATCGCGACTGCCTTCGCCGACCTCGGCTTCGACGTCGACGTCGGCCCGCTGTTCCAGACCCCCGGCGAGGTCGCCGCGCAGGCCGCCGAGGCCGACGTGCACATCATCGGGGTCTCCTCGCTGGCCGCCGGGCACCTCACCCTGGTCCCGGCGCTGCGCGAGGCGCTGGCCGCCCAGGGGCGGGAGGACATCATGGTGGTGGTCGGCGGGGTCATCCCGCCGGCCGACTTCGACGCGCTGTACGAGGCGGGCGCCGCGGCGATCTTCCCGCCCGGCACGGTCATCGCCGAGGCCGCGGGGGAGCTGCTGGACCGGCTCGCCGAGAGCCTCGGCCACGAGCCGTCCGCGGTGGACGCGGCGGCCGAGGGCTGATCGGGGTGCGGCGCGAGATCGACGTGGACGCGCTGGCCGAGGGGGTGCTCGCCGGGCACCGGCCGACGCTGGCGCGCGCCATCACCCTGGTCGAGTCGCGGCGGGCCGACCACGCCGAGCGGGCTCAGGAGCTGCTGGTCCGGCTCCTCCCGCACGCCGGGAAGGCGCACCGGGTCGGCATCACCGGGGTGCCCGGGGTCGGCAAGTCGACCTTCATCGACGCGCTGGGGTCCCGGCTGACCGCGGCCGGCCACCGGGTCGCGGTGCTGGCGGTGGACCCCTCCTCGACCCGCACCGGCGGCTCCATCCTGGGCGACAAGACCCGGATGGAGCGGCTGTCGGTGGACCCGGCCGCGTTCGTCCGCCCCTCGCCGACCGCGGGCACGCTGGGCGGGGTCGCCCGGGCCACCCGGGAGACGATGGTGCTGATGGAGGCCGCCGGGTTCGACGTGGTGCTGGTGGAGACGGTCGGCGTCGGCCAGTCCGAGGTGACCGTGGCCGGCATGGTCGACTGCTTCTGCTTCCTCACCCTGGCCCGCACCGGCGACCAGCTGCAGGGCATCAAGAAGGGCGTGCTGGAGCTGGTCGACGTGGTCGCGGTGAACAAGGCCGACGGCCCGCACGAGGCCGACGCGCGCAAGGCCGCCCGGGAGCTCTCCCGGGCGCTGCGGCTGCTCCGCCCGGTGCACGAGGAGTGGCGGCCCAAGGTGCTCACCTGCAGCGCCCTCACCGGCGCCGGGCTGGACGAGGTCTGGCGGGCGGTGCAGGACCACCGGGCCGCGCTGGAGCGCACCGGCGCCTTCGACGAGCAGCGCAGCCGCCAGCAGGTGGACTGGATGTGGTCGCAGGTGCGGGACCGGCTCTTCGACCGGCTGCTGCGCGACCCCGGGGTCCGCGCCGAGCTGCCCGGGCTGGAGGAGGCGGTGCGGACCGGATCGCTCACCGCGAC
>Ga0079224_100012722_pt1 | contig 11667 bp, 12 predicted proteins | sample Stecom2015_FD_80414 | JGI IMG/M metagenome (GOLD analysis project Ga0079224, IMG submission 80414) | Agricultural soil microbial communities from Utah to study Nitrogen management - Steer compost 2015 | ecosystem: Environmental > Terrestrial > Soil > Agricultural land | place: USA: Utah...
CAATATGTACGGAAGAGTTCATTACAGTTGCCCATATAGGGGATAGTAGATGTTATTTATATAATGAGTTTAGTTTTAAACAAATTACGGAAGACCATTCATTAGTCAATGCTCTTGTTCAATCAGGACAAATCTCAAAAGACGATGCACTTGTTCACCCCAGGAAGAATGTTGTACTTAAAGCACTTGGAACGAGTGAATTAGTCGAACCTGATATTCAGACTATAGTTTGGGAAGATGGGGATAAGCTATTATTATGTTCGGATGGGTTGACAGATAAAGTTCTAGATGGTGAACTAGCCGATTATATGAAATCTACTACGGATATTAAAGAAGTTGGTCAAAAGCTTATTGATTTAGCAAATGAACGTGGTGGGGAGGATAATGTTTCGCTTGTAATCTTACAGCATGAAACGACGGTGGAAGAAGGTGAACAATCATGCTAAATGGACACTTATTAAGCGAGCGTTATCGTATTAAAGAAAAAATTGGCGGAGGTGGGATGGCTGACGTATATCTTGCCAAGGATATTATTCTAGATCGTCAAGTCGCTATTAAAGTTCTTCGATTAGAATATGCGAATGATCAAGAATTCATCGCACGCTTTGATCGTGAGGCTCAATCTGCGACAAGTCTTTCTCATCCTAATATTGTCACCATCTATGATGTTGGTGAAGAAGAACAAATTCTATATATGGTCATGGAATATGTAGATGGTATGACTCTTAAGGAATTTATTCAACAATATGGTCCAATTGATGTGCCTGAAGCAATAGAAATTATGAAGCAGATGACTGCGGCAATTGCTCACGCCCATGAAAATGGAATTGTTCATCGTGATATTAAGCCACAAAATATATTAATTGATACATATGGTCATATAAAAGTAACAGATTTTGGAATCGCTGTTGCATTAAGTGCAACATCTCTTACCCAAACCAATTCCATTCTTGGTTCTGTACATTATTTATCTCCTGAACAAGCAAGGGGAGGAATGGCTACTAAAAAATCTGATATTTATTCACTAGGAATCGTGTTTTTTGAAATGTTAACAGGACGATTACCTTTCCAAGGTCAGTCTCCAGTTTCAATTGCCTTAAAGCATTTACAGAGTGATACGCCTTCTGTTAGAAGGTTTAGTCCAGATGTGCCTCAAAGTGTAGAAAACATCGTTCTAAAAGCAACAGCGAAGGATCCATTTCATCGATATAATACTGTTTATGAAATGGAAGACAGTTTAGATGTGGCTCTTTCTCCAGAAAAATTGGACGAACCTAAATTTGTTCCACCATCTGAAGTGGGAGAAGAAACTAAGGCTATACCCATCATTACAGAAAATCAACTAGAGAATATACATCAAGATACGATCATTCATCAAGCGAATGCAGAAACAAGGAAAGTTACTGAAAATGCACAACCCCAAAAGGGAACGGTGGAGACAAAGAAAAGTAAAAAGAAAAACAAAACGAAAAATAAAAATAAAAATAAAAAGAAAAAATGGCTTATAACAGCCATAATTCTGTTTGGGTTATTGTCTTTAGCCCTAGTTTTAATTTTTGTTATTCCTGGACTAACAAAGCCAAAAGATGTCACCATTCCGGATGTTATTAATTATGAATATAATGATGCAGTCGATGAATTAGAAGCGCTAGGCTTAGAGGTGGAACGTGGCGATGACATACCTTCAGAAGAAATTGAAGAAGGGAAAGTAGTTAAAACTGATCCTAACCCAAACGGAACTATTAAAGAAGGACAAACCGTAACAGTATACGTTAGTTCTGGAAAAGAAAGGATAGAATTTGCTGATTATGAAGGCAGGCAGATTGGGGATATTCGACGCTTATTAATTGAAAAAGGATACTCCTCTGACAACATTGTTATCTATGAGAAATTTTCGGATAAGCCTGCAGGAGAAATCTTAAAACAAGTGCAACCAAAAGCAGGGGAGGAAGTTATCCCTGAAGACACAAATGTAATTTTCGAAGTAAGTAAAGGTAAAGAACCAATTGAATTAGATAATTTAAATGGGTATACGGAAGAGGCTGCGAAAAAACACTTAGAATCATTAGGGTTAAAGATGCATGCAATTAAAGAACACTCAGAAACGGTTCAGGAAGGCATCGTTATACGTCAAGACCCAGCCGCCAATACGGAATTAAATGAAGGAGATACGGTTGATGTATATATATCAATCGGACCAGAAACATTACCAGTAAATAACTACACAATTGAATTTGATGTTAAATATACACTGGATGATGAACCTAATCCTGATAACGGAGATGAAAATGGTGAGGGTAGTGGGGATGGAAATGGCAATGAACAAGGAAATCAAGATGAAAATCTTCCTCCTCAAATCATTAACATTTATATTCAAGACTATGATAATAAAGATTTTTCCGTGGTAGCTGAACAATATGAAATAACAAAAGATGAGACAATAACCATAAAGTTAAGAATTGAACAGGGATCAGAAGGACGTTATAAAGTCATGCGTGACGGGGAGATCCTAGTTGATAAAACTATTCCATATGAAGAAGGTGAATAAATGCCGGAGGGCAGAATTGTAAAAGCTTTAAGTGGATTTTACTATGTTCAAACAACGGATGATTTATATCAGTGTAAAGGTAGAGGTGTATTTCGTAAAAAGAATATTACTCCATTAGTTGGTGACTTCGTATCATTTGATATACGTGAGGAAAAAGAGGGCTATATTACGGAAATAAAACCAAGGACGAATGAATTAATTCGTCCTCCCATTGCTAATATTACACAGGCTATCATTGTGAGTTCGGCGATTATGCCAGATTTTAGTACCACGTTACTGGATCGTTTTTTGGTGCTAATTGAAGCAAAAGGAATTACACCTATTATTTTTATTTCTAAAACGGATTTACTGACTGAGAATCAATTAGAATCTCTAAAAAAATATCAGGCTGACTATATGTCCATTGGCTACCAAGTTGAGCTTTTTTCCTCAAAAGAGCCACAAGATATGGATCGTATAAAAGGGTACCTAAAGGATCAAGTAACTGTTATTGCTGGACAATCAGGAGTTGGTAAATCCTCCTTTATAAATACGATTAGTCCAGATGCTTTAATAAAAACGGCGGATATATCCAAGAGTCTAGGACGAGGAAAACATACAACTAGACATGTTGAATTAATAGAAGTAAATGATGGACTTGTAGCTGATACTCCTGGATTTAGTGCATTAGATTTCACTGAAATTGAATCTGTGGAATTAATGGATTGTTTTCCAGAGATAAGAGAATTAAAGGAACACTGTAAATTTAGAGGATGCTTACATTCAAAAGAGCCTAAATGTGCTGTTAAAAGTGCAGCAGAAAATGGAGAACTTCCAAAATACCGTTATGAGCATTACATTAGTTTTTTGGAAGAAATACAATCTAGAAAGCCGAGGTATTAAGATGGTTAAAATAGCACCTTCCATATTATCAGCTGATTTTGCAAGGCTGGGGGAAGAAATTAAAGATGTCGAAATAGGTGGAGCTGATTATATCCATGTAGATGTAATGGATGGTAATTTTGTTCCAAATATTACAATTGGTCCCTTGATTGTGGATGCAATAAAACCCGTAACAACACTTCCATTAGATGTTCACCTTATGATCGATAATCCTGATCAATATATACCAGAATTTGCAAAGGCTGGTGCAGACATCATTACAGTGCATCAAGAGGCAAGCGTTCACTTGCATAGAACACTTCAGCTAATTAAGGCTAACGGTGTAAAAGCAGGTGTTGCATTGAACCCAGGGACGCCTGTAGAAATGATACGTGATTGTTTGAGTGAGGTTGATTTAGTACTAATTATGACAGTCAATCCTGGTTTTGGTGGACAATCATTTATCCCTCAGACATTAGAAAAAATGAAACAAGTTGCTGAGTGGAGAAGAGAACGAGGGCTATCTTTCGAACTTGAGGTAGATGGTGGAGTAAATATTGAAACTGCAAAAGCATGTGTGGATGCTGGAGTAGATGTCTTAGTAGCAGGTAGTGCAGTCTTTAATAAAACGGATAGAGAGCAAGCTATTCTTGAAATAAGACAAGCTGCTAGACAATAGGTAGAACTAAATGGTAGCAATCGGAATAGTTGGAAATGGCCCTAAAGATCTAATTCCTGATTTGTCCTTATATCGTGAAACAATAGATATTTGGATAGGAGCTGATAAAGGGGCTCTTTTCGTTATTGAGCAGAAGATACCACTAGACTATGCTATAGGGGACTTTGATTCGGTTACTGATGAACAGGTAGAAATCATAAAGGATCATACTGAGAGCTTTGAACAATTTGGGGTTGAGAAGGACTTTACGGATTTAGAACTTGCTCTACAACGGGCACTATCCCTAAAACCATCTAAGATAAACTTTTTTGGTGTAACTGGTGGTAGACTGGACCATACATTAATTAATATTCAATTATTAGAGCAGGTTTTAAAGTTTAACGTATCTGGAGTGATTATAGACCGTTTTAACGAGCTAGTTCTCTATCATCCTGGGGAACATCATATTAGACACAATGAGCATTTTCCTACTGTTTCTTTTATTCCCATGACGAAAGAAGTTAGTGGTTTAACACTTACTGGGTTTTACTATCCATTAACAAATGCAACAATTAAAATGAGTTCAACTCTTTCTATTTCAAACAAGCTAATATCAAATAATGGTACTTTTTCATTTAATAAAGGCATAGTATTAGTTGTAAGGAGTCGTGGATAAAAATTAATACGATTCATGTATACGTGTTTGTAAATGGAGGAGGGCGAACTTATGAAATTTTATACTATTAAGCTCCCTAGAGTACTTGGAGGATTTGTTCGTGTAGTGATCGGGATTTTTAAGAAAGATAAGTAATTTCACTTTGCTTTTGTCATTTATTGGCAGAAGCACTTTTTTTGTACGGGTTGTATGGACTCATTAGAATGTATACAAGCTGATCACATTTAATTTGGTTACCGGTTGAAATAACTCACACAAATAGAAAAAAGCACCCATGGTTTAATATGGGTGCTTTTAGCTAATAACTAATGTAATACAGTAAAATGATAAGGTATATATTATACGCGTTCCACTTTACCTGATTTAAGTGCGCGTGCAGATACGTAAACACGTTTAGGTTTTCCGTCTACCATAATACGAACTTTTTGTACATTAGCTTTCCAATTACGTCTGTTGGAATTCATAGCGTGAGAGCGTTGGTTTCCAGTGCTAGTCTTACGTCCAGTAATAACACATTTTCTTGCCATGTTAATCCCTCCTACTCTAACATTAAGTCAAATTAATACTTATACAATTTACCACAGATAGAGATAGATTGCAATAAGTATGCAAAGAATTATCACTTGACAGAATGAGTGGAATCGTTCATTGTTATAAGAGGCAAAATCTTTGTAACACATGACATTATAGGATTATACATCATAATTATTACATGAAAAAGAAAAGATAACCCAAAGAGTGTTAAGTGCAAATGCAAGTGATTTGTAGTAAAATATCCTTAAGATGAAGAACTTTAAAGGAGGATAATCATGTCCATTGAATTGAATACAAAAGATGGTCACGTAACCATAACTAATGAAGTTATTGCAACAATTGCAGGTGGTGCAGCAGTTGAGTGTTATGGAATTGTTGGGATGGCATCTAAAAGTCAAATCAGAGACGGTATAGCAGAAATTCTTCGTAAAGAAAATTATTCCAGGGGAATAGTTGTAAGACAAGAAGAGAATTCTTTACATATCGATATGTATATTATAGTTAGTTATGGTACAAAGATTTCCGAAGTAGCTAATAATGTACAATCTCAAGTCAAATATACACTAAGTAAAACATTAGGGCTTGAAATTGATTCCGTGAATATTTACATACAAGGAGTACGTGTTGCAAAAGATTAATTTTGCACGCCTGTTTAAAGGGAGGAAATATTGTGGCAGTACAAAAGCTAGATGGCATCACTTTTTCACAAATGGTATTAACGGGAGCTCACCATTTAACAAATAATGCCAAGAAAATAGATGCACTCAATGTATTTCCAGTGCCAGATGGTGATACTGGAACTAATATGAATTTATCCATGACTTCAGGTGCAAATGAAGTTAAGAAGAACAAATCAGAAAATATCTCAGAGGTAGCAGCTGCTTTCTCTAAGGGTCTACTAATGGGTGCGCGTGGAAATTCTGGAGTTATCCTTTCTCAGATCTTTAGAGGTTTTGCAAAAGGGATGGAGAAGAAAGCTTCATTAACAACCGATGATTTGGCTATTGCTTTTGATGCAGGTGTGCAAACCGCTTATAAAGCAGTTATGAAGCCTGTTGAAGGAACGATTCTAACTGTAGCTAAAGATGCAGCGAAAAGAGCTGTTGAAATAGCTAAGACAGAAGATGATATTATTGTTATGTTGGAAAAAGTCCTACAAGAAGCAAAAGCATCCTTGAAACGGACACCGGATTTATTACCTGTCTTGAAAGAGGTAGGTGTGGTTGATTCCGGCGGACAGGGTCTTGTTACTGTATACGAGGGATTCTTAGCTGCTTTAAAAGGTGAGGAACTTCCAGAAGATATAGATACGGTTGAAATGGATAATATGATAAATGCTGAGCACCATAAATCTGCCCAAGATTTTATGGATACATCAGATATTGAATTTGGATATTGTACTGAGTTCATGGTTAAATTTGAAGATGACAAATTAAAGGAAAATCCGTTTGATGAAACAGATTTCAGAAACGAATTAAGTGAACATGGTGATTCGTTACTAGTTGTGTCTGATGAAGACGTTGTGAAAGTACATGTTCATACTGAATATCCTGGTAATGTATTAACAATTGGTCAACGACATGGTAGCTTAATCAATATGAAAATTGAAAACATGCGTGAACAACATACAGCTATCGTCGGAGAAAAAGCCCAACATGAAACACCTAAAGAAAAAGCCGAGTTTGGTATTGTAACAGTTGCAATGGGTTCTGGTCTTAAAACATTATTTGAAAGCTTAGGTGCAACAGTTGTAATCGAAGGCGGACAAACTATGAATCCAAGTACACAGGATATTACAGAAGCTATTAACAAAGCAAATGCCAAGAATGTGATCGTTCTTCCTAATAACAAAAACATTGTGATGGCGGCTGAACAGGCACAAGAGTTGGCTGAAGGAAATGTTGCAGTAATAGCTACTAAAACTATTCCACAAGGGATAAGTGCTCTTTTAGCGTTTCATCCAGAGGAATCGTTGGAAACGAACAAGAATAATATGACTGAAGCTAGCTCATTTGTTAAAACTGGGCAAATTACTTATGCAGTTAGAGATACACAAATTGACGGAATCTCTATTGAAAATGGAAACTTCATGGGTATAGCTGATGGTAAGATTGTGACAACTCATAAGGAGCGATTTGAGGCTGTAAAACAGCTTTTCCAGGAGTTAATCACAGAAGATGATGAAATCTTAACTATCCTATTTGGTGAAGATGTTACAGAAGAAGAAGTGAATAGCTTAGTAAGCTATGTAGAAGAGAACTACGAAGATATAGAAATTGAAGTTCATAATGGCAACCAACCGATTTATTCCTATATTTTCTCTGTAGAATAATATTTGTTGTCTGGAAAAAAGTCAAATCTCTTAGATTTGGCTTTTTTTATTTCTTTGAACAAGCCTAATTATGCTAATTTCACAGTCCAATTATTAGATTGTAGTAGAGTATTCCTTTATAATCATACATAATCAAGGGAGGAGGAATTAGCAATGTTAAGAGATGAAGAATCCAACTCTATGCAATCTTCAGATCAAAAGAATTCTAAGGTAGCATCAAAAGGAATGAATGGGATAAGAAAAATTAAAAGTTTAGATATAGACACTTCCGCAGGATTTGTATGTGATATTAATACTGGAATTTGTGGACCAATTGAAAAAAAGAAAGAGGGAAAATAATGAAAATAACGATATGGTCAGATTTTGTATGTCCATTCTGCTTTATAGGGGAATCTCATCTGAAAAAAGCATTAGAAAACTTTGAACACAGAAGTGAAGTAGAAGTGGAATATAAGAGCTTCTTACTAATGCCAGATGCAAAATATGTTCCTAATCAGGGCTATGCACAAACCTTCTCAGAAATGAAAGGAATACCATTGGAACAGGCTAATACAATGCTAAATCAAGTTGTCGATATGGCGAAAGATTCTGGCTTAGATATTAATTACAATACAGCCAAGCTTGCTAGTACAAATGACTCACACCGCGTTTTTCAATATGCAAAAGAAAAAGGCTTAGGAAATGAATTCTTTAATCGCTTCTACTTGGCCCATTTTACAGAAGGTGAAATACTAAGCGATTCAGATACGATAGTTAATTTGGCAGAAGAAGTTGGACTTGATAGTGTGGAAGTAAAAAGTATCTTACAATCTGAAGCCTATAGCGATAAAGTAACACAAGATATATCAGAAGCACGAACTGTCGGTGTACAAGGTGTTCCGTTCTTTGTGTTTGTGAACAAATATGCTGTATCTGGTGCGCAACCGGTAGAAGTATTTTCTCAAGTTTTAAATCAGGTATGGGAAGAGGAAAATTCCCAAGAATAAATTGTTGATATACCGATTAGTTTAATCTACAAATAGTGTGTTAGAAACTGTGCGGTAACGATTGTCATTTCTATTATAGATGAAAGTGGTATGTTACCGCTCCGGCAGAATACTCCGCTTTCCGCGGGCCCGGCCTCAGCCTCCTCGAGGAAAAACCACCTCTGCGGGGTCTTCGGACACGTGCTATTCCCGCAGGAGTCTACGTATTCTGCCTGCGCTGGTTTAGGTTTCCTACTTTAAGATAGCAAATAATGATTGTGTTGGTTTTAATTGTTAATCTTTTTTCACTCAAACTAGCGAAGGAAATACACGGAGACTCCTTGAAAAATAAAATCACTTTTTCTGCGTGCGATGTATCGCTTTCGTAGCGTTCCTTGGGACTGCGATTACTCGCCCCACCGAAAACCATTGTCCTGCGGGATGATAGGCATCGGTGAGACCCCGCAAGAGCTTTAGCTCTGAGGAGGCTCACCAGCCGCCAGCGGAAAGCGGAGTGTATTTCTGTAGCGGGTATGTTGCTCCCAACCACAACTATTAGCCGCACAGTTTCTTATAAATAGTAACAAACTGTACGTACTAATTAGTACTACTAAAAAAAGATTCGCCTCACAGAAGGCGAATCTTTTAGTTCTATTAGACACCTGCAATTTTCAAAGCAAAATCACAAATGAATAATAAAGAGATAATGACTATAGCTACAGACAATTCTTTCTGTTTACCTAATGCAAGCTTCACAATTGGATAAGCAATAAACCCAAATGCCATACCATCAGCAATGCTATAAGTAAATGGAATCATCACGATAATTAAGAATGCAGGTATAGCTTCTGAGATATTATCTAATGGAATATGCCGGATGTTTTGTACCATTAGAAAGCCGACTATAATTAAGATAGGGCTTATTGCTACATTTGGAATCATGGTAATCCAAGGAATCACAAATATAGTCCCAAGGAACAATAGGCCTGCAATGATAGCAGCAAGTCCAGTTTTTCCTTTTGAAGCAATAACCGCTGCATTTTCTGCCGCTGAAACTGTTGGTGATGTACCAAGAAATGCACATGTCAAGGATGAGATTGCGGTTGTTTTATAGCCATTATTATAGGATTTTTCCTTCCCTAACATTGCTAATTGACCATTTAACAATCCCATGTTCTCAAAGATCAGGATCATTGCCAGTGGAAATACTGCTAGCCAAAACGACAATTGATCTATTGCTGTAAAAGCCGGTATGAAAATTAAATCACTTGAGAAATTATTTACTTGGGTACCATTTTCTATAATGCCAAAAAGATAGGCAAGTACCGTTCCAATCAGCATCGTAATTAGGAAGTTAGCCGGAACATTCTTCACAAATAAAAATATCGCAATAAAAAGGGTCATTAAGCTCACTATAATAACTGGCGAACTGAAGTCTCCTATTGCAATGATTGTATTTTCTCCACTTGCAATTAAACCGCTTTTTTCTAATCCGATTAAAATTAAGAAAAATCCTAAACCTACACTAATTGCGTGTTTTAGAGAATCGGGGATAGCTTCTTTTAGAAGTAGTCCCAGTTTAGTGAATGCAGTAATTAGGAACAGTATAGAAGCTACTAGTACAACAGCAAGACCTTCCTGAAAGCTTAGGCCATTTCCCTGTACAATGGAATATGCAAATAATGCATTAATTCCCATGCCTGGAATTAAAATTAATGGTAATTTACCGAAAACCCCCATAATAAGAGTTCCAACAAAACTTGCTAAAATAGTAGCCATCATACCAGATTCTACTGTAATACCAGCTTCACTTAAAATAGATCCATTGACTACAACGATATAGACTGTTGTGAGATATCCTATAATACCTGCAATGATTTCATTTTTGTATGATACATTCATGTCTTTAGAAAATAAAGGCATAGATTTCTCCTGTGTTTTCTTTTCCCTCTCCCACCCGATTATATACATAATCAATATAAATCTAAAAATCTATAATCCACAAATGATTATTATAGTAGTTTTTGTTATAATTTACAATAGGCGTCAAAATTTAAGTATATGACAAGGCGGTGTCAAAATGAAATACAATTCCGTTTTCGATATTATTGGTCCAGTGATGGTTGGACCTTCTAGTTCCCATACTGCAGGAGCAGCACGAATTGGTCTTGCAGCACGAAATTTATTTGGAAGACAACCAAAATGGGCAAAGATTCATTTATATGGTTCTTTTGCTAAAACATATCAAGGACATGGTACAGATTTTGCATTGGCTGGAGGCCTGTTAGGATTTGCAACTGAAGATACACGTATGAGTAAAGCATTGGATATAGCTAAAGATAAAGGTCTCGAAATTGTTTTTATTGAAGACAGTGCTAAAACGGATCATCCCAATACAGTTCGGCTCATTATTGGGGATGATGATGATAAGCTTGAGATTGTCGGTATCTCCATTGGTGGAGGAAAAGTTGAAATAACGGAATTAAATGGATTTCAATTAAGGTTATCCGGTAATCACCCGGCAATTCTTATCATGCATAACGATCGTTTCGGAGCTATTGCTTCTGTTACCAAAATATTAGCAAAGCATGAGATTAATATTGGACACATGGAAGTTAATCGAAAAGATGTTGGAAAAGAAGCTTTAATGGTTATTGAAACAGATCAAAATGTTGAAGATAATATTTTACTAGAATTAAAAGAGGCTGACCATATTATTCAAATTGCTAAAATTGTTAGCTAGAGGGGAGAATAACCATGTTTCGTACTGTTGCGGAATTAGTTGAAATTGCTGAAAAAGAGAACCTGTTAATTTCTGAGGTTATGATACGTCAAGAAATGGACATTAAAAATAAAACACGCGAAGAAGTCTTTGCAGAAATGGAACGAAATCTTCAAGTAATGGAAAAAGCAGTTGAAGATAGTTTGAAAGGCGTACACTCTGTTACTGGCTTAACGGGTGGAGATGCAGTAAAGATCCAAACTTATATGCGTGAGAAGACTCCCTTATCTGGTAACCTGATATTGGACGCAGTTAGTAAAGCAATGGGTACGAATGAAGTAAATGCAGCTATGGGGGTCATTTGTGCAACA
>Ga0079224_100012723_pt1 | contig 11667 bp, 7 predicted proteins | sample Stecom2015_FD_80414 | JGI IMG/M metagenome (GOLD analysis project Ga0079224, IMG submission 80414) | Agricultural soil microbial communities from Utah to study Nitrogen management - Steer compost 2015 | ecosystem: Environmental > Terrestrial > Soil > Agricultural land | place: USA: Utah...
TGATCAATGTATCAGTGGATGGAAATAAAATCATTCAAAAAAAGGATATTAATGTAGGTGTGGCCGTAGCATTGCCTACCGGCAACCTTATCGTTCCGGTGATCAAAAGGGCTGATCAGTTAAATTTTGTGGGTTTGTCTAAGAAGATAAATGATATGGCAGCCCGAGCAAGGAGCAACAAGCTCACGGCCGATGAAGTGCAAGGAGGCACCTATACCCTTTCCAATGTCGGCGTTTTCGGAAATGTGATGGGAACTCCTATTATTGTACAGCCACAGGTGGCTATTTTGGCAGTGGGTACAATTACAAAAAAACCTGCAGTTATTGAAACGCCCACAGGAGATGTCATAGGCATAAGGCATAAAATTTTTCTCTCCCACTCCTACGACCATCGGGTAGTCGACGGTGCATTGGGCGGCATGTTCGTCAAAAGGGTAGCTGAATACTTGGAAGCCTTTGACCTGAATATGGAGTTGTAGAAAACGACAAGAGGCCGAGTAGATCGGCCTCTTGTCGTTAGTAGGTGTAGTTATTGATTTGTCCGCTCGAAACAGGATTTTATGGTGTCGATGATGGTCTTAATTTTTACCGGTTTGGTTAGGTAGCCATCGTTTCCGCCTTCGTACAGCTCTTTTAAAGAGTTATCCAGCACATTGGCAGATAGTCCAATAATCCTGACGTCTTTTCCTTTATCCAGGGTTCTTATGATACGGGTGGCCTCCGCACCGTTCATTTTTGGCATTTGGTGATCCATAAAGATGAGATCATATTCCTGTGCCTTCACCATATCAATCGCCTGCTCCCCATTAGGAGCAAGATCAGGTGTATAGCCCATTTGGTTCAAAACAATGGTCATGAATTTTTGGTTAATCTCGTTGTCTTCTACCAGTAAGATTCTCATGGGGTGATCCTTAGCAAAGTTAACGAAATGGAGGTCGTCTATGGCGGCCTCCTCTTCAGTGGTTAAATCTGCTGCATAAGGTACTTCGGGCACTGGGGCTATAATCGTAAAAGAAAACTCTGAGCCCTTGTTTTCTTCACTCTCAATCTGCAAGATACCTCCCATCAGCTCTATCAGCTTACTGGCGATGGCTAGGCCTAATCCCGTCCCAGTATGCTCCCTGGTATCACTGCTATCCACTTGAATAAAGGGCTGTGTCAGCTTTTCTATATGGGTCGAAGGTATTCCTTTACCGGTATCTTTAATGGCAAAATAGAGCATAAGGTTATTGGAGATAATCACCTCGCCGGAGATCGTCACATCAATAGACCCACCCCGTGGTGTGAATTTAACCGCGTTGCCGAGTATATTAAAGAGAATCTGCTTCAGTTTTTTACGGTCCAGCAACACGATCTCAGGTATCTTTTCGCTGATGACCAAGGATATCTTGATGTCCTTCTCGATGGTCATGCCTGAAAAAACATCAATAGTTGCTTGGATTTCATTTCTGAAATGGAAGGTTGTCAACTGCAATTCAAGTTTTCCGGCTTCTATCTTGGAATAGTCCAGAATATCGTTGACGATGGCCAACAGAGACGCTCCCGAATCTTCTATGATCGACACATATTTCCTTTGCTCTTCGTTGAGTCCGGTGGTGCCCAATAGGCCCACCATTCCCAACAAACCATTCATAGGTGTCCTGATTTCGTGGCTCATATTGGCAAGAAATTCAGATTTGTGCCGATTGGCAGACTCTGCGGCCTCCTTCGCCTCTTTTAATCCATTTTCCCACAGTTTTTGATCCGTGATGTCCCTGGCTAAGGAAATGACCTTCATGTCGTCCAACTTGAAGAAGCGGATTTCGAAGTATTTCCTGCCTCCGTTGATGATCACATCAATCTCTTGGGCTTGCATTTTGCCGGTGTGTAACGACTTATTGAAGGTGTTCTTGATCTGCTCATTGAGCGGGTAAGGGAATATTTCGGAAATGCTGCCCCCAAGGGCTTCCTTGGCGGGACATATCAAAAGGTCTTCATGCTGTACGTAGTAGTCTAAGAACACGCCTTCGTTATTGTAGATGTAAATCGTGTCCGGTAGGCTATTAAGTACTGCGCGCAGTCTGTTTTCACTTTTTATTAGCTCCTGATCTGCCAGGTATTTCTCATTGATGTCAGTGCAGATCCCAATGCTTCCGGTGAAATTTCCCTGCTCGTCAAAAAATAGTTTCTCAAAGTTCTTGGTCCTAATCACAGTGCCGTCTGCTTTCGTTAGGCCCATTTCATAGTAGATGTACTCTTTTTTATTTTCCAAGCCATCCATAGCTACAGCCTGGATCTTGATCAAGTCCTCTTGTGGGATAAGTTGCTTCACCTTTTTGACGAAGTCCTCCGGGCTGTGGCCCAACACATCTTTAACATTTTCACTGGCTTTGTAGACTTTGCCATATTTGTCGTGGTAATAAACAAATCCATTGGACTGCTGTAGCAGCATGGTTTGCTGCTTGAAAAGCAGATTAATCTCCTCGGTATTCTTCTCGAGCAACAGTTTGTTTTTGTGTGTGTTTTCGAAAAACTTCCACATGAGAAACAATACAAAAATGAGGACCCCAAATAACGCCACGAAAAGGTACAGGTAAGGGCTGTAGAGGTCTGAAATCAAGGTTTTCTCTTGTTCCACAAAAACAAAAGAAAAGGATTGGGGCAAAGGGTGTAGTTTAAAAGGAGCCTGTACAATAAGGGCGTTTTGCGGCTCGTCTCCTCCTCCAGATGGAATCGCGATGGGGCTTGTATAACTACCCCAACAGCTCTGACTGACGTCACCATGAATGGAATCCAGCAGCGCTGTCGGAAAAGCCGTCGCCTCCTCGTAGCGGCCCGTATTTAAATCGAACAGTTTTCCATTCTCGTAAAAGTACTTGGTGCCGGACGCAAAATAGGGGGTGGTAACCTCTCGGAAAAATTCGGAAAGGTTTACTTTTGCCACCAACGTAGCATCTCCAAAATTAGAGGATACGGACAAATGGTTGCTACTGTAGCCCTCCGGGATTTTACCAACGTAAGCTGAGCAAACTAGAGAGTCAGAGTCGTCGAATGTAAAGTAAATCGTCTCTTCCTGTGACTGGAGGAAAAGAGTATCTAAGATGATGGGGTACTTGTTCAGTAATCTAAGAATTCGGTTATCATCTAGGCGGCCGTCGTTTTCCGAAATACGGCTGGCGTAATAGCTTAGGTCCTCCCGCAGGTTAGAAAATTCCCGTTGGACATCACTGGATGCCAGTTGGGCTTCTTTACTTAGATATTCTCTGGTGCTAGCAGAAATATGTTCCGATAGTGTGGAATACAAAAAATAAGAAAGCATCCCGATCATGAGAACGGAGGCCATGCCCATTCCAGTGAGCATCCAGAATCTTCTAGATATATTTCTGCTTGTTTTTGTTTTTTTCGCCACCTAAAGCCAAGTTGAATAAAATGCTCAATCATTTACGAGGGGACTGTCATTATTACCTCGTAAGTTAATGGTTATAACCGAAAAACAGCATATACATACTGTGCCGTAATGCCTTCTATATACAGACTACCAATAACTGCTCAAAAAGGCTAGTGCTTCTTTATTTAAATAGCTAATTTGCCACTTTTCTAGGATAGAACGCTTTCATCCGATGTTTCGACATACTGCAAGCCTCCTGGAGAGCTTTTCGTGATTGTCGGTGATTGTAAAAAACAATAAACCCGTCTATTTGGCCGAAAAGCTATACTTGATCATCGAATAATCAAAGATAAGGCAAGTTAGATATTTTCCAGCTGATTTCTAAGTGATTGATGCATTTCATCAAATCTTTTTTGGACCGTCGCAAGGAAGGAATCCGTCCAGAAAACTTCCAGATCAGATTCATCACTCAGGTCAATTTCACTGACTTTAAAAGTTTGCTCTACCAGCCCTTGTTCAAACTTCAGCAGGTATTTGTTGTTCCAAGAAAACAAGGTGATCTTGATACCGTTTTTGGAGAATTCGTTGACTACTCTCATGCTAAGCGGACTACCATGGAGGAATAGGTGATTTCAGAATTCAAGGAAGAGGCTACCGAGCAATATTTCTCCACGGCAAGCTTGATCACTTTCTCAAACTCTTCCTGGGTAGCATCCGGAGAGGTGAGAATAAACTTCAGGTGGATGGATTTGTAAAATGCCGGGATGCCGTCGTTTCTTAGCCCTTCAGCTTCAACTTTAAACTCCTGTATTTCCCTTCTTTTCTTTTTCATCATCAAGACAGCATCCACAGAAGCGCAACTTGCCAATGCCGACAAGAGCAGTTCCATAGGAGATTGGTGTTGCTTTTCTTCTCCATCATACATGTCGATGGCGACTTTATTACCAGTTGCGTTTGCTGATTCGTATTCGCGATCAGCTATCATTTTCAACGTTATAGATCTTTTAGACATAGCTTTATTGATGTTTTATCTTACATGTTTCTTCTGTATTGGCCACCCACTTCGTATAGAGCGTGGGTAATTTGCCCAAGCGAGCAACATTTGGTAGCCTCCATCAGTTCTTCAAAAATGTTCTTGTTCTTTATCGCGGCCTCTTGCACTGTCGCAAGTATGGCCGCTGATTTACTGTCATTTTGCTGATGGAGCTGCTTCAAGGTGTTGATTTGGAATTCCTTTTCTTCTTCGGTTGCCCGGATGACTTCACCCGGATTTACAGTGGGAGATCCGGTGGAAGATAGGAAAGTGTTCACCCCGATGATTGGAAAGTCTCCCTTATGCTTCAGCGTTTCGTAATATAAGCTTTCTTCTTGGATTTTCCCCCTCTGGTACATCGTCTCCATTGCTCCCAGCACGCCGCCACGTTCGGTGATACGGTCAAATTCCGCATAAACCGCCTCTTCTACCAAATCCGTCAGTTCTTCAATGATAAATGCTCCCTGTATTGGATTTTCATTTTTGGCCAATCCCAATTCTTTGTTGATAATCAGTTGGATGGCCATAGCCCGACGGACTGAAGCTTCCGTGGGTGTGGTGATGGCCTCGTCATAGGCATTGGTATGAAGGGAATTACAGTTGTCATAGATCGCATACAGTGCCTGAAGGGTTGTCCTGATATCGTTGAAATCGATTTCTTGGGCATGGAGCGATCGGCCTGATGTTTGGATATGGTACTTCAGCATCTGGGAACGCTCGTTGGCTCCGTATTTCAATTTCATAGCTTTTGCCCAGATCCGGCGTGCTACCCGTCCGATTACCGCATATTCTGGATCGACGCCGTTGGAGAAGAAGAACGAAAGATTGGGGGCAAATCGATTGATATCCATGCCCCGCGATAAATAATATTCTACATAGGTAAATCCATTGGAAAGCGTCAAAGCCAATTGAGTGATTGGGTTAGCACCGGCTTCTGCTATGTGATAGCCCGAAATAGAGACTGAATAGAAGTTTCTTACCCGTTGATCAATGAAGTATTGCTGCACATCTCCCATGAGCCGCAATGAAAATTCTGTGGAAAATATACAGGTGTTTTGGGCCTGATCTTCTTTTAGTATATCTGCCTGTACAGTTCCCCTGACGTTTGTCAGTGTTTCTTGTTTGATGGTCTCATAAATTTCCGTTGGAAGGACTTGATCCCCGGTCACTCCCAGCAGCATGAGGCCAAGCCCGTCATGCCCATCTGGGATCTGGCCGGTATAGCGGGGACGGCACTCTATAGAATGGGAATACATCGCCTCAATTTTGCCAGTAACCTCTTCTTCCAATCCATTTCTTCTTATGTATAGCTCGCATTGCTGGTCAATGGCGGCGTTCATAAAGAAGGCAGTCATTGTAGCTGCCGGTCCGTTGATGGTCATCGAGACAGAAGTCTTGGGATCCGCCAGATTGAACCCTGAATAGAGTTTTTTGACATCATCCAAACAGCAGACGTTTACGCCTGAATTGCCAATTTTCCCGTAGATATCCAGTCGGTAATCGGGGTCTTCTCCATACAACGTAACCGAGTCAAAGGCGGTAGATAGTCGTTTGGCAGGCATGTTCCGCGATACATAGTGAAACCGTTTGTTGGTTCGCTCTGGACCTCCCTCGCCAGCAAACATTCTAGTGGGATCTTCTCCTTCTCTTTTAAAGGGGAACACGCCGGAGGTATAGGGAAACTGACCCGGCACGTTCTCCGTGAGCATCCATTTCAGCAGGTCGCCCCAAGCCTCGTATTTAGGCAGAGAGATCTTTGGTAATCGACTACGCGACAGCGATTCCGTGAAGGTTTTGGCTTTGACTTCTTTATCCCGTACATGAAATACAAAGTAGTCCTCTGAGTAGGCAGAGACCATTTTAGGCCAATTGGATATCTTCTGTTTATTCTCCGGATCCAGTTGTTGCTCTATTTGTGAGTAGAATTGCTTTAGTTCATCTAGAAGATTTTCTTTGGTGGTTGAAGGGGTGTTCTGGACCGCTTCCATTGCCTTTCTTAATCCGAATAGCTGTTGAGCGATTTCTTTTTGCCGGTCGACCCAATGGCCGTAGTTGCGGTTGGTCTCAGCAATCTCCGCCAGGTACCTGATCCTTGATGGTGGGATAATGTGAGGCTTTTCAAATTGACCATCAGCCACCCCCGTAGGAGTAGCTATCTTGAAGCCCGAACATTCAGTGAGTTTGGCTAAGATACCCTTATAGAGCCGGTTCACGCCTGGGTCATTAAATTCCGAAGCGATGGTTCCATAGATGGGAAGATCCTCCTCATCTGCCTCCCAAAGCTCATGATTTCTTCTGTACTGTTTTCTTATATCTCTGAGCGCATCTAGGGCGCCTCTTTTATCAAATTTGTTCAATGCCACCAAGTCGGCATAGTCCAGCATGTCAATTTTCTCCAGCTGGGAGGAGGCACCGTAATCATGCGTCATCACGTACAGCGATAGGTCGGCGTATTCAGTAATCTCTGAACCAGACTGACCTATTCCGGAAGATTCCAAAATAATGAGATCAAAATCGGCGGCTTTTAGTATGTCTATGGCATGCTGTACAGTTTTGGAGAGCGAGAGGTGAGCTTGTCGGGTTGCCAAGGATCTCATATAGACTTGTGGGTGATGGATGGCATTCATACGGATCCTGTCACCAAGTAACGCGCCACCGGTTTTTCGTTTGGAAGGATCGACCGAAATTATGCCGATGGTCTTCTCCAATGAATGCTCTTTGAAGCTGGCGATAAATCTCCTTACCAGCTCATCTACTAAGGAGGATTTTCCTGATCCCCCGGTCCCCGTGACTCCTAAAACAGGTGCCTTGCTCTTGGAGGCAATTGCCTGGACATTGGCTAATAAAGGCTGATATCGGTCGGGGAAATTGTCGACAGCTGTGATCAGCTGGGCGACGGTCCGTCGATTAGTGATGGGGAAATCTTTCGGTAAATCCAGATCCTCCCCGAGCGGGAAGTCGGCTTGTTGGATCAGATCATCGATCATTCCCTGCAATCCGAGAGCCCGACCCTCGTCAGGCGAGTAGATGCGGGTGATCCCATAAGCTTCTAACGCTTGTTTTTCTTCAGGTAAGATCGTGCCGCCGCCTCCCCCAAAAATCCTGATGTGGGAGGCCCCTTTTTCCTGCAATAGGTCATGCATATAACGGAAAAACTCCATATGGCCCCCTTGGTAGGAAGTGACTGCAATTGCTTGCACATCTTCCTGAATAGCACAGTCTACTATTTCCTGGACGGATCGATTATGCCCGAGGTGAATCACTTCACAGCCCGAAGCCTGGATGATCCTTCTCATGATATTGATGGCAGCGTCGTGCCCGTCAAACAGAGAACCAGCCGTTACAATTCTAACGGCATTTTTGGGGGTGTATCGCTCAGATATTCCTGACATAGCATGGGAGTTATGGTCGATCTGGCTCGACGTCTTTTATATTTACGGGAAAATTAAGGTATTTATAAGACTATATTGATAACTTACCAGAAGATTTAGTGAATTGTAATGCCACTGATTTTACTTGAACTGCGTTCAGTTGGGCAATATTACTTCAAAATATTTTCCGGTTGAAATGGCTACTCAAGGAATGGTCTTTGCGCAACTAAGAGCTAAAGTTCAGTCACATCAAACTCTAAGATCTATGACCACCCCATACACTCAGGCTGAAGAAGCTGTAAAAATAATTAAAAGCCACCAGCGAATTTTTGTGCACGGAAGCGCAGCCACTCCAACTACTCTTCTAAAGGCCCTAGCTAATAGAAAAGATGAACTGGAAGATGTAGAGGTTGTTTCCATTACTACCTTGGGGGAAATGCCACTGGCCGATCCCGCTTGTAAAGGTAGTTTTTTTATCAACTCCCTGTTTGTGTCAGAAAATGTCCGAAAAGCTGTCAACTCAGAACAGGGTGGATATGTGCCTATATTCCTCAGTGAGATCGGGCAGCTATTTAGACGGAAGATTTTACCCTTAGATGTGGCCCTTATCAATGTGTCTCCTCCGGACCAGCATGGCTTCTGCTCCCTGGGTGTTTCCGTCGATATAGCTAAGGCGGCTATTGAGACCGCGGGAATTATTATCGCCCAAGTGAACCAGAACATGCCTCGTACACATGGAGATGGCTTAATCCATATCAGTAAATTTCATGCGGCTGTAGAGGTATCTGATCCGCTGCCACAGGTTAACTATGCGGCCAAATTGACCGAAAGTGAATTGCAGATCGGTAAATATATTGCTGAATTAATCGAGGACCGATCAACCCTACAGTTAGGTATAGGCGCCATACCCGATGCGGTGCTAAGGGTGTTGGGAAGCCACAAAGATCTGGGCATCCACACAGAGATGTTCTCAGATGGCGTGATTGATTTAATGGAAACCGGCGCTATCACCAATAGATATAAAAAAACACACCCAGGGAAAATTGTCTCGTCCTTTGCTATTGGCACCGACAAGCTTTACAAAAAAGTAGATGATAATCCTGAATTTTCTTTTCATGAGACGGCCTATGTCAATGATACCGCAGTGATCAGGAAAAACCCCAAAATGATCTCCATCAATTCCTGCTTGGAATTGGATCTCACCGGCCAGGTCTGCGCCGACTCGATTGGAAGTTACCATTATTCCGGAGTGGGAGGGCAGATGGACTTTATGCGGGGAGCTTCGTTGTCTGAGGGCGGCAAGCCCATTATGGCACTTAATGCCACTACCAGAAAAGGGCAGTCTAAAATAGTACCCTTCCTGAAAGAAGGAGCGGGAGTCGTTACCACCCGGGCGCATGTTCAGTATGTGGTAACGGAACATGGGATTGCCTACCTCTATGGGAAAAACCTAAGGCAGAGGGCGCACGAGTTGATGAGAATTGCAGCACCGGAGCATCAGGAGGAGTTGGAGAAATCCATTATAGCAAGGTTTGGCAGTTACGTTTATCCGGTAAGGTAATTGTAGGCAGATCTTTCTAGATTTGCATAATTATTAGTCCTTGCCGATGCGCATTCTTTTGTTTCGATGAAATACACGATTAATCTATTTATACTTTTAGTTCTTTTGACGGGCTGTCTTTCCGAGGAAGAAAAACGGTTACAGACCGATCAGACTTTCGAGGGAGAGGAGATGTTTAACCTGAGTTTTGCTTTGGATGAGCACGTAGCTTATTCATTCTATCCAATGGCCCATTACCGTGATAGCACCAATTGGTCGGGGCTCCCAGGTTGTCCTAAAGTAGTCATCGACGACCTGTCTGATGAGGTGGTGTTGACTTTTGGACAGGAAGAGTGTACAACCAATGGTGCGTTGAGAAGCGGGAAAATCATTTTACACTATCCGAGTGATACGCTAACCGAGTTGGACCATCAAGTGGAAATCAGCTACGAGGACTATTGGGCAAAGGGCATAAAGATCGAAGGGAGGAGGAAGTTGCTTGAGGTAGATACCCTTGCGGGCCATATAATTCTAATCGATAGCATTGCTGACTTCATTATTGTCGATGCCAACCGCTCCAGCAGTAAGTTTGAGGGGGTATTCCAACACGAATTGTTAATCCAGAACGATACTCTTCTAAGTTATACGACTATCGGAGCTGGGGCTGGGCGCAACCTCACAGGAAGGCCTTACACCATGGGAATCACCCAAAAGAAGCAATTTTCTTCTACTTGCCTTGGAGAGGGTTTTAGCGTAGCGGAAGATGGGCAGGAACGATGGACGTTCGAAAGGACTGCTAACCCAAATGTCGTTCACAACATAGTGTATGAGCAGGCTGATGATTGCAATCACGCAGCACGCATACAGTTAGATGATGGAAAAGAGTTGCTCAAGAAGCAGCAGTGAAAAAAACCGCCACGAAGAAGTGGCGGTTTTTTTTCAGACCTATGAAAAACAATTTCTTCAACAGATCTTAGTACCTATAATATTCTGGCTTAAACGGTCCTTCAGGATTTACGCCGATGTAGTCGGCTTGTTCTTCCGTAAGCACATCAAGTTCCACGTCTAGCTTAGCCAAATGTAAGGCCGCCACCTTCTCGTCCAGATGCTTTGGAAGCACGTAGACTCCCGGCTTGTAGTTTTCACAATTTGCCCATAATTCCAGTTGGGCCAAGGTTTGGTTGCTGAAGGAGTTGGACATAACGAACGATGGGTGGCCGGTAGCACAGCCCAAATTAACCAATCTGCCTTCTGCCAAGACGATGATGTCTCTGCCATCAATGTTATAAAGATCCACCTGCGGCTTAATTACATCTTTGGTGTGGCCATAATTGCCGTTTAGCCAGGCCATGTCGATTTCATTGTCAAAGTGGCCGATGTTACACACGATGGTTTTGTCTTTCATCAACCGGAAATGCTTCTCGTTGATGATGTCTTTGTTGCCAGTGGCCGTGACGACTATGTTAGCTTCCTTGACGGCATCTTCCATTTTCTTCACAGCGTAACCGTCCATCGCGGCCTGTAACGCACAGATGGGGTCGATCTCGGTAACGATCACCCTGGCTCCAGCTCCACGCAAGGAAGCAGCTGATCCCTTACCAACATCACCGTAACCTGCTACGACGGCTACTTTGCCGGCCATCATAACATCTGTGGCCCTTCTGATGGCATCTACCAAAGACTCCTTACAGCCATATTTATTGTCAAATTTGGATTTGGTTACCGAGTCGTTGACATTGATAGCAGGAATTGGCAAAGTGCCCTTTTTCATTCTATCATATAGCCTAAGCACCCCCGTAGTGGTTTCCTCGGAAATCCCTCTGATACCGGCTACTAATTCGGGGTACTTGTCGAGTACCATGTTGGTAAGATCACCCCCGTCGTCGAGGATCATATTGAGCGGTTTTCTTTCTTCTCCAAAAAACAAGGTCTGCTCAATACACCAGTCGAATTCTTCTTCGGTTAAACCTTTCCATGCATAGACGCTGATGCCCGCTGCGGCGATAGCCGCGGCAGCATGATCCTGTGTGGAAAAAATATTACAGGAAGACCAAGTAACTTCTGCGCCTAACGCAACCAATGTTTCGATCAATACGGCAGTCTGGATAGTCATATGAAGGCAACCGGCGATTCGGGCGCCTTTAAGCGGCTGTGAAGCTCCAAATTCTTCTCTTAAAGCCATTAATCCTGGCATTTCGGCTTCTGCAAGCCTGATCTCCTTGCGGCCGTACTCGGCTAAAGAAATGTCCTTTACTTTGTACTTCGCATACTTTTGAGATGTTGTTTCAGACATAAATGTTGATTTATATTGAGTTAGCTTACAAATTTAGGCAATAGTTTACACAAATAAAACCCA
>Ga0079224_100012724_pt1 | contig 11667 bp, 10 predicted proteins | sample Stecom2015_FD_80414 | JGI IMG/M metagenome (GOLD analysis project Ga0079224, IMG submission 80414) | Agricultural soil microbial communities from Utah to study Nitrogen management - Steer compost 2015 | ecosystem: Environmental > Terrestrial > Soil > Agricultural land | place: USA: Utah...
ATGGAAAACTGGTCGTTTTGTTCAGCAACCACCAGACGCACCCCGGCGGGCACTGCATCCTGCAGTTTTTTGGAAAAAACGGCCTGTTCCCCTGTCGCCGCGGCCGTCATGGCCGGCAGGCACAAGAACAGCAAGCTACGGATGCCGGCACGGCAGACTGCCCAGCCCGAAAGCCTGGAATAAAGCCGGCTGACATGGCCGGAAAAAAACAACTGCATGGCGACCTCTCTGTTTTCAGTGGATCAATAAAAAAAATGCTGTTCAGGCTTGCGCAACGCCCAGCTCCTGCAACAACGCTGCCCGCAACTGAGCAAAGCGCGGGCTATTGCGTCGCACCGGATCATCAATGGCCACAGCCTCGTCAAATGAAATACTTCCGTCTGTCAGCACCAGTACGCGATCGGCCAGCAACATGGCTTCATCCACATCATGCGTCACCAACAGCACGGCCGGACGGTGTCGCTCATACAGTTTGCGCAATAGCACATGCATGCGCAATCGCGTCAATGCATCAAGCGCACCGAAGGGCTCATCCAGCAGGAGCAATTGCGGTTCGCGCACCAGTGCCCGGGCCAGTGCGGCGCGCTGCGCCTCGCCACCGGACAGCGTGTGCGGCCAGGCCTGCGCATGGCGCGCCAGCCCCACCTCGTCCAGCGCCTGCACAGCACGCTGGCGTGTGGATCGATCCTGGGGCAACCCGACGGTGATATTTCGCAAGACGCGCTGCCACGGCAACAGCCTGGGCTCCTGAAACACAATGGCGCGCCTGGCCGGCACCCCCACCTGGCCGGTCACGTCGGCATCCAACGCCCCCAGCACGCGTAAAAAAGTACTTTTGCCCGAGCCGCTGCGTCCCAGCAGCGCCACAAACTCGCCCTTTGCGACCGTTAGCGACAACCCGTCAAGGACCTTGCGAGAACCGAATAGCTTGTCCAGCGATTGAACCCGGACAGCAGCAGAATTACCGGCCATCAAATACCCTCCGCCATTGCAGCAACCGTGACTCCAGATAACGGACCAGGCTAAGCGAGAGCAAACCCAGAATCGCGTATACGGCCAGCAGCACAAAAATGATATCGACCCTGAAATACTCGCGCGCGTCGGACATCATCCGGCCCAGTCCCAGCGGAGCGTTAATGGTCTCGGCAAAGATCAACGCCAGCCAGGCACTGGTCAGGGCAATGCGCAGACCCACCAGAAATCCCGGCAGCGCGCCTGGCAAAATTACAGTTGTTATCATTTCGCGGCGACGCACGCCGAGCGTCGTGGCCGCTTCTATCAGCGACGCATCGACATTACGAATTGCACTGTAGGTATTGATATAAATGGCCACCAGCACGCCCAGCGAAATAAGAATAATTTTGGAATCTTCGCCAATCCCAAACCACGCAATCAGTACCGGCAACAATGCGAAATTGGGTACCGCCCGCAGAATTTCCATATTGGCATCCACGATATTTTCACCGGCTCGCGACAGCCCGCTTGCAACAGCACCGACCAGTCCGACGGCAAGACCCAGCGCCAGACCGGCAAGCACGCGTTGCAGCGACGACCATAAGTGCGTATGTAATTCGCCCGACGCAATCAGCGCGTATGCCGTGCTGATAACGCTGTATGGCGCGGGGGTGGTGCGTGCATCGAAAATCTGCGCAGAACTGAGCAATTGCCACAAGCCCAGCAGCAACAGCGGCCCCAGCAAGCGTTGCACCGAGCGGGGAATACGGCCTGGCGGCTGGCGAGTCTGCGCAATGGCTGTGGGATCGACCAGAGCAGCCGGTTCAGTGGCGCGCTTGTCGTATATGCTCGCGGGCTGTTGCCGCGCCAGCAATTGAGCCGGGTAGTCGGCCACCGATGAAACAATGCCGGAAGAAGGAGAAACCATCGTGTTTATGTCCACTTTCAGATTAATAGCCGGATGCCGGTCTGTTTACTGACCGACGTCCGGATTCATGCCGCCAGAAACGGCTCGCCCTCGATAGAGGTTGAACGCTCGCCTGTCGGTCCTACCGGCACGTCGCCCACCAGAGTAATACGGTGCAATATGCGCGCCACATCCATATGTTCGAAATCACGCGGCGCCAGATGCAGTACCGCGCGGTTGTCCCAGAATGCGATGGACCCGGGCTCCCAGCGGAACCGGTCGGTGTAGACGGGATTGGCAATGTGTTCGAACAGCAGATCAAGGATATGACGGCTTTCCCGCGCAGAGACGCCTTCTATTTGTCGCGTGAAAGACGGATTGACGTAAATCACTTTCTCGCCGGTGTCCGGGTGAATGCGCACCACCGGGTGCACCGACGCCAGGGGTTTATTGCGTACCCATTCGCCGATTTTCTCGTTGCTGCGCTCGGCGTTCTGGCTGGCGCCAAAACGATGCTCGGCACGCAGCGTGTCGATCAGATCCCGCACCGGCCTGGACAGCCCGCGATAGGCCACAGCCACATTGGTAAAATGCGTATCGCCGCTGAATTCAGGCACCACTTCCGCACGCAGGATCGAATAGGCGGGTGGATTGATCAGTGGCGTCACATCCGCGTGCCAGCCAGGGCCGTTGCTGCCCTCCTGCCGGCGATATCGGTCGCCGTAGCGGTCTTTGTAGGCCTGCGGCGACACGGTGTGAATCTCCGGGAAACCGCTAGGCGCCAGATCCCCTTCGTAAGGATGTCCTGGCGTCACGTCGCCAAACTGCCGGCCGAAAGCAATATGCTGGGCGTGATTCAAATGCTGATCGCGGAAATACACCACTCCCCATTTGTTCAACGCCCCGCGTATGGCGGCAATCTGCTCGCGGGAAAGCGGTCTGGTCAGGTTGACACCGGTAATCAGTGCGCCGGTATATCCGGATTGGGGCAGAACCTGAATCTGCTGATTGACGGGAAGTTCCCGGACCTTCAATGCTGTCGTACTCATAGGGCAATGTCCTTATGGTGATTGATTGCTGCTGGTCGGTTATATTTCAAATGTGATAACCGTTTTGCCACGACGGTCACCTTGCAACAAAGTCTACGCAGAGCCCTTTGAATAGGGAACGTTTTTTTTGCGATAAGAAAAGACGCGATTCGCATTAGAATTTATGGTCATTTTCAAATACCGCGTCGCCAAGGAACAAGACGATCGAACGCATATTGCTGCGACCGAGAACACTGCCCGGTGGTCTTGCATGCACTGAAAAAATGGTAAAGTGAAGTTGCCGTCTTCTGTGATGATGGCTGCGTATTTCAACTGACGTAGATACCCGAGGACCAGACGGATTCCCATGAATAGCCGAGACACCCAGTTCGAAAATGAAACATTGCAGGCGATCCTGACCCGCAAAAGCGTGCGTGGCTTTTTGCCCGACCCGGTTTCCCGCGACGACATCCGCGCCATATTGCATGCTGCGGCCCGCGCGCCCAGCGGCAGCAACATCCAGCCCTGGAAGGTGCATGTCGTGTCCGGCGCCGCACGCGACGCCCTGTCTCAGGCCCTGATGCAGGCGCACGATAACGGCGAGCCGGAACAGCGCGAATATCAGTACTACCCGGTGAAATGGCGCGAGCCCTACCTGGCAAGACGACGTGAAACCGGCTGGTCACTGTACAACACGCTTGGCATAACACGGGAGGACAAGGCCGGCATGAAACGCCAGCATGGCCGCAATTTTGCTTTTTTCGATGCCCCGGTTGTGCTGTTCATTACGCTGGACAACGACATGGAGACCGGCAGCTGGATGGATACCGGCATGTTTATCCAGACCATCATGATCGCAGCCAGATCGCTGGGGCTGCATACCTGTCCCCAGGCGGCCCTGAGCAATTATCCCGAGATCATTCGCAGCCATCTTGGTATCGCGAACGACCAGATCATCGCCTGCGGCATTTCGCTGGGCTACGAGGATACCGAACACCCGGCCAACCAGTTTTCCACCAGCCGAATCGAGATTGACGAATTTACGGTATTTCACGCTGACGGGCAGGACAACGCATCATGACCGACACTTCCCGCTCCCCTGACGCGCCGCGGTCCAACCGCCTGCTGTGCGCATTGCTGCCCGTTCTACAGCTGCCCCCCCACTATGCACGGGAACATCTGCGCCTGGGTGCGGGTAATTTTTTACCGTCCAATCTGCACGTCAATGAGCTGGCTTGCGGCGCCGTTGCTGCCGCCGCGTTGTCCGCCGCTGATCTGCGCCAGGCGCAAACCGTGACGGTGGACCCGGCACAAGTGTCGGTTGCCTTTCGCAACGACCAGTTGCAAACGATAGACGGAGAGCGCGCTGCGGTCTTCAAGTCTCACTCAGGCTTTTTTCAAACCAGAGACGGCTGGGTCAGATTGCATGGCAATTATCCTCATCACCGTCAACGCCTGCTGGATGCGCTTGAGCTGCCCGATACCTGCACGCGCGAACAACTGGCCGATACCCTCAGGCAATGGCGCGCCATTGATGTGGAAGAGACGGTAACGGCCGCCAAAGGTATTGCCGTCATGGTGCGCAATGCTGATCAATGGCAACAATCGGCACAGGCGCAGCAAGCCGCTGGCGTGCCGCTGCTGTCCATTGACAATATCACGCCACAAACGCCCATACCCCTGAGCGCGCCGCAGGGACGCCCTCGTGTGCTGGATCTGACCCGCGTGATTGCCGGGCCGGTTGCCACGCGCACGCTGGCCTATCTGGGCTGCGATGTGCTGCGCATTGATAATCCGGCCATGCCGGAGTTGCCGGTGCAACATGTGGATACCGGCGCAGACAAACGCTCGGCCCTGCTCGACTTGCGCGAACCCGAAGCATTACACAAACTGCATGAACTATTGAGCACCGCTGATGTACTGGTCACGGGCTATCGGCCACAGGCGCTGGCGGCCTTCGGACTGGACAGCGCGACGCTGGCCCGGACCTATCCGCAACTGATCCACGCCACGCTCTCGGCCTGGACATTCGCAGGTCCATGGGGCGAACGACGCGGCTTTGACAGCATTGTGCAGGCAGCCACGGGCATTGGCATGCTGGAATCCGGCGACGGCACAACGCCCGGCGCGCTGCCAGCGCAGGCGCTGGACCATGCCACCGGCTACCTGCTGGCGGCCGGCATTTTGCGCGCACTCAAATGGCGCAGCGAGCGGGGCGGCACCTGGCGCGTGCAGGCGCATTTGCTGGCGACCGCCAACTGGCTGCTTGCCAGCGGCGCCGCTACCGATAAAGGCGTTAAACTTGACGATGTGTCACCGTGGCAGTTCAGCCAGCCAAGCCCATCGGGAATCGTTATACAATCGCGTCCTGCCTTTGCTATAGACAGCCACGCCCATTTTTCCCAGGTTGGCGGTCTTTGGGGCAGTGACGATCCCTCGTGGCGGACCGACTAAACGCCCTGGCAGCCACCTGAGCACTCCACTTCATCTACCTGCAACATGCAACCTTCTACTTCCGGTACGACGCCACAACACGTGGCCCTGGCCCTGCTTGCGCTGTCCCTGGGCAGCTTTTGTATCGGCACCACCGAATTTGCCAGCATGGGCATATTGCCGCTGATCGTCAGCGATCTGCAGGTAAGCATACCCGCTGCGGGTCATGCTATTTCAGCCTATGCCATCGGCGTCGTGGCTGGCGCGCCGCTATTGACCATGGCAGGAGCACGCCTGCATCGACGGCCGTTTCTGCTTCTGCTGTTTTGCATGTTCATCGCGGGCAATGTGCTGTCAGCGCTGGCGCCCTCTATCGAATGGCTGATCGTGGCGCGATTTCTGACCGGGCTGCCGCATGGCTGCTATTTTGGCGCGGGCGTTGTCGCCGGCGCCCATCTGGTGGGCAAAAGCAAGACCGGCAGGGCCGTCTCGCTGATCCTGCTGGGCCTGACCGTGGCCAATATTATTGGTGCGCCTGCCGCCACCTTTGCCGGACAGGTGCTGGGCTGGCGCAATACCTACCTGCTGGTCGCGCTATTCGGGCTGCTGGCCTTCGGTTGCCTGTGGTGCTGGCTCCCCAAATCGGACGCGCTCAAGGGCAACCCGGTGAGCCAGGAACTGCATGGTCTGAAAACACCGCGAGCCTGGTTTTTGCTTCTGATCATTGCTATCGGCACCAGCAGCATCTTTGCCGTTTATACCTATATCGGCCCAATGGTGACCGATGTGGCCCATCTGCCTGCGGCAATGATCCCGGTCGCTCTGATGACCTTTGGCGCCGGCATGACCAGTGGCAACCTGCTGGGCGGCTATCTGGCCGATAAATATCAACAGAAGGGAATTATCATCGGCTTTTGCTGTGTGCTGCTGGTGTTGCTTATCCTGGGCCTGACAGCAAGCACTTCATGGATGCTGTTGATCTGTATGTTTGGCATTGCGTTCAGCTCCATGCTGGTCGTGCCTTCCATGCAGGTCCAGATCATGCTGAGCGCCCCGCAGGCGCCAACACTGATGGGTGCCCTGACCCATGCCGCTTTCAATGCTGCCAATGCCCTGGGCGCATGGCTGGGCGGCATCACCATCAGCGCCGGCCTGGGTCTGATTTCTCCGGTATGGGCAGGCCTGCTGATGACCCTGCTCGGCCTGGTGATATTCCTGATGCGAGGCGTGGTTCTGCGCAGACTCCAGGTGCGCTTATAGTCTTTGACGAGGACACGTGCGCGTTGCCGGGCGGGATTGCAGCGACGTCGCTGCCCGGCGAAGGATAATAATCACGCTTGTAATGATATTTATACGATCGCGATAACGCCTGCCAATAACGCGCGCGGCCTGCAGGCGCCCGCCCCCCGTTGGCCGCTCGCGCGAACTCAGCACAGGGCCGCCGCTTTACCAGCCGGCTTCATTGACCAGGGTTTGCACCATTTGCGTCGCTGTCATCGGCCGGGCCAATGCTGCAGCCTGGCCGGCCCATTGCGCTGCAAAATCATCGTTGCCTTTGGCGCTGGCTGCAGCATTCAATGCCTTGGCCGCATCATAAGTCATGGAATAGCCGGGTGTTGCCGGGCGGGCACTGGCCGGCTCGTCAATATACAGGCGATTGCGCAGGCCACGCGCTGCGCGTCCTGACAGTGTCGTCGTCACACGCGTATCATAAGCCCGCTCACTTTGCAGCGCCTTGCGATAAGCAGCATTGGCGGCCGATTCGGGGCACAGTACAAACGCCGTACCGCATTGCACCCCAGCTGCGCCCAGGGCCAGCGCCGCTTTGATGGCGGCGCCGTCCATAATGCCGCCAGCGGCCACCACCGGTAAGGCCGATTGGGTCGCCAGCATATGCACCAGGGCAAACGTACCGTACTGGGCGTCACCCTTTTCCGGGTCGAATACGCCCCGGTGGCCGCCGGCTTCATATCCCTGGGCAACCAGCACGTCAATGCCGGCCGCCTCGATCTGCCTGGCCTCTGCCGGCGTGGTTGCACTGGCCATCAGGAGGATGCCGGCGTTTTTCAACGCGTCTATATATTCCTGCGAAGGCAGGCCAAAATGGAAACTGACCACCGCCGGTCGGGTTTGCAGCACCAGCTCAAGCATATCCGCGTAGCCTGGAAACGGCCGGTAGATGTCTTTGAGATCGGCGGGCGGCGTGGCGTCGAACTCTTCGAACATAGGGCGCAGGTGATCCAGCCACGCCTGGTTGGCGGCCGGATCCGGCGCCGTCGGCTGATGACAAAAGAAATTGATATTCAAAGGTTTGCGCGTCAGGCGCTGGGCTTCGGTGATCATGCTGCGCGCCTGATCCAGCGAGGCGGACGCCAGGCCCAGCGAGCCCAGCGCCCCTGCTTCTGACACGGCTGCGGCCAGTGCCGGCGTTGCAACGCCCGCCATCGGCGCCTGAATCAATGGATATTTTGTATTTAATAACTGGACGAGTGATTTACTCATGACCTTCCCTTTTCGCGTAACTGCCCGGTCCCGGCCGGACCGACTGCAACAACAGCACGAATCAACACGCGCTGCGCGCCACGATGTCCGACATCAGGTTTGCCGACTTATCATACCAAAGCGGCAGGCAGAATCTGCCCTTGTCATACATCGCATTGGGGTTTTGGTGCAGGAGATGCCAAGCGGCCCGCCTGCCCGGTGCGCTGTTCGCCATGAAAAACGGCCTGCGCAAGCGCAGGCCGCCCACACGGTCGCTGATCCCTGGATTCAGTATCCCAGGGTCACGCCGTCGGGATTACGCGGGTCTGAGTAGCCATACATCATGTTGTCGCGAATCTGTATAGTTTGCGTGCGGCCCATTGTAGGTTTGACGACAACCTTGTAGCCTTGTTTTTTCAGTAGTTCGATGGTATCGGGGCTGAATCCCGGTTCCAGCCGCAGCTCATCCGGCAACCACTGGTGATGAAAACGCGGCAGGGCTGCGGCAACGGCCGGGTTCATGCCAAAATCAATGCTGTTGGTGAGCGTCTGCAGCACAGTTGTGATAATGCGCGCGCCACCGGGGCTGCCGGTCACCAGCCAGGGTTTATTGTCCTTGAGCACCATGGTGGGCGTCATGGACGACAGGGGGCGCTTGCCGGGTTCAATGGCATTGGCTTCTCCGCCGATCAGGCCAAAGGCATTGGGCACGCCAGGCTTGGACGAAAAGTCATCCATCTCATTGTTCAGCAGGATGCCTGTATTGCCGGCCACAATGCCACTGCCGAAATTCAGATTCAATGTGTAAGTGACGGCCACTGCATTGCCATCCTTGTCTACAACCGAGTAATGGGTGGTCTGGTCGCTTTCATATTTTTGCGGCGCGCCGGGCTTGATATCCCTGGCAGGCGTCACTTTCTCTTCGGCCACCAGTTTGGCCAGTTCGTCGGCGTAGGATTTGGCGATAAGCCCTTTTTGCGGTACTTTGACAAAATCGGTATCACCCAGATATTCAGACCTGTCGGCATACGCCCGCTTCATGGTTTCTGCCATCAGGCGGATGGTTTTGGCGCTGTTGGGTCCCGATTCGTTCAGCGGGAAGTGTTCCAGCACATTCAGCATCTGAATAATATGGATGCCGCCCGAGCTGGGTGGCGGCATGGAAACAACCTTGTAGCCGCGATAATCGCCGGTAACCGGCTCGCGTTCCACCACTTTGTAGTTGGCCAGGTCCTCTTTGCTGATCAGCCCCTGATGTTTGCTCATTTCCTGGACGATCTGCTCGGCAATGGCGCCTTTGTAAAAGGCATCACTGCCTTGTTCTGCAATCATTTTCATGGAATTGGCCAGATCCTTCATGACCAGTTGCTCGCCTGCCTTGAGCGGTTCGTCATCCTTGAAAAAAATGGCCTTGGTGTTTTCCCATTTGCCCAGGTTGTCTTTTTCCACGGCCAGCGCTTCGGCCAGCGTCGGGCTGACGGTATAGCCTTTTTCTGCAAGCGCAATGGCCGGCTGGATTACCTCTGCCAGCGGCATGGTGCCCCATTTTTTCAGGGCATGCTCCATCCCTTTGACCGTACCCGGCACACCAACGGCAAAGTGGGTATACAGCGATTTATTATTGATGACCTGGCCCTTGTCGTCCAGATACATGTCGCGGCCGGCCTTTGACGGGGCCATTTCACGAAAATCGAGCGCAATGGTTTTACCGGACTTGGCATCGTGCACCATCATAAACCCGCCCCCGCCCAGGTTACCCGCATTGGGCAGCGCCACGGCCAGGGCAAAACCCACAGCCACCGCGGCATCAACGGCGTTACCGCCTTTTTTGAGGATATCCAGTCCGATCTCCGACGCCAGGCGCTGTTCGGATGCCACCATACCGTTTTTGGCGCTGACCGGATGGAAGATATCCATATCGTAGTCATACTTGATGGTCGGCGGCGCCGGCAGGTTGACGGTGCTTGCGGCAGCAGGCGGCTCTTGCGCCGTGACCTGGCCGGCGCCCAGCGCCAGCGCAACGCTCAGGCAGATTGCCGAAAGCGCAAGCCGGCTTATTCTTTTGTCGAACAACATGTCTGTACTCCTCGATTTTTTTAGATGTATATCCTGAACAACCTGGGGAAAACGCCCTTTGTTAAGGCTGGGTGTCAATAGATTGAACACGATTGTAAAATCATCCGCAACAAATTGATAGGTGTTGGTGCAGCTGTTTAACCCCTTCTTACAATCTGTTTTTTATTGCCCAGAAAAGGTTTGGCGCCGCTTACCAGTTGCCGCCCTTTTTCACCTGTTCCAGTTGACGACGATCGCGCTTGGTCGGACGCCCGTGTTCCAGACTGAGGGCCGGCTCGCCGGCCAGCCGCCGCTGTTCCTGCGCGGCCTCGCGCGCCAGCCGGCTCGCTTCGGTTTCTTCATAAAGCGTACGGGCTACGGGCGCCGGCCCCCGGATGGCAGATAACGCCAGCACCTGAACCGTCATCGTGGTCTGATCCCTTCGGACTGCCACCAGGTCGCCGGGGCCGACTTCGCGGGCGGGCTTGACCGGCTGATCGTTGACCAATACGCGGCCTTTGCCGATTTCTGTGGCCGCCAGCGAGCGTGTCTTGTAAAAACGGGCTGCCCAGAGCCATTTATCAATACGTAGTTTTTCCATAGGATAAGGAGGTAAGCGGTTGCCCAAGCGGGCTCAATACAGGCAAGGGGATGAATGCAGGCAACTTCGCAGCGTACGTCGTTCTGGACGCAGCACGCTGCAGAACTATTGTAGTCGTATTTGGCGGCAGGTGCGCTCGCGATTTTCACCTACCTCCTTAGGTTAGCCGGGTCCCTGTCCTGTCGTGCTCGATTGGGTGTAAACTCTTTGCCGACATTCAACTTATTCCATTAGGAATCATGAGCATCATGAAACGAGTCTTTTCCGCGCTTGTTGCCTGCGCAGCACTATTGGGCGCCGTCGCGCCCGCCACTGCGGTGGCAGACGATATTGGCTGCGTCAGCACCACCTGGCGCATCGTCAATAACGACAAGGTCTGCGTGCAATCTTTCAACGATCCGCAGATCGAAGGGGTGACCTGCCATCTGTCCTACGCCAAGACCGGCGGCGTATCCGGTGCGCTGGGTCTTGCAGAAAACCCGTCGCGTTTCTCCCTGGCGTGCCGCCAGACCGGCCCGCTCAAGGCCGCGCAGCCTGTGCGCAAGATACAGGAAGATGTATTTACCCAGCGCATGAGCTTTCTGTTCAAGGGGCTCAATGTCTCGCGCCTGATCGACACTGAAAACCAATCTCTGATCTATCTGGTTGTCAGCGAAAAACTGATTGACGGCTCGCCCTACAACAGCATTTCCGTCGTGCCGCTGATGCCCTGGCGCGATACCGAACCGGCCATCACAGTCAAATGAGTTCGCCATGACAACAAGCCAATGCACGGCCCGCGTCATATGATTGTTGATGTGCTGTCCGGACTGGATACGACACGCCCCTGGTGGTCGCCGTTGCGCGCATGGCTGCCAGGCCATCCTCATTACGCCGCCGTCCTGCAGGCAGCTGCCGGCATGGGTTCGCCCATTCCGGTGGCGCCGTTACTCAATGCGCTGGCGCCGCCAGCGTGCCCCGTGCGCTTTACCAATCAGTCAGCCTTGCCTGCCGGCATGGCCTATGAGCAGTTCATCGGACAGCACGGGATGTGCCCGACGCGGGATAATCTGCATGATTTTTTCAACGGCCTGTGCTGGTTCCGGTTCCCAAAAATAAAGACCCTGTTCAACAAAATCCAGTGCCGGCAGATTCTGCGCCAGGGTGTGGGTCAGCGACGCGGAGTGGTTCGCGATACGATCACCCTGCTTGACGAGGGTGGACTGCTG
>Ga0079224_100012725_pt1 | contig 11667 bp, 7 predicted proteins | sample Stecom2015_FD_80414 | JGI IMG/M metagenome (GOLD analysis project Ga0079224, IMG submission 80414) | Agricultural soil microbial communities from Utah to study Nitrogen management - Steer compost 2015 | ecosystem: Environmental > Terrestrial > Soil > Agricultural land | place: USA: Utah...
TCATGGTCGACGGCACCTCGGGCATGTTCATCACCGGACCGGACATCATCAAGACGGTCACCGGCGAGGACGTCACGATGGAGGAGCTCGGCGGCGGTCGCACGCACAACACCAAGAGCGGCAACTCCCACTACCTGGCCGCCGACGAGGAGGACGCCCTCGAGTACGTCAAGGCGCTCATCTCCTACCTCCCGCAGAACAACATGGAGGAGCCCGAGGCGTACCCCGAGGTCGCCGACCTCGAGCCGACCGAGCTCGACCTGGCTCTCGACACGCTCATCCCGGACTCGGCGAACCAGCCCTACGACATCCGCACGGTCATCGAGACCGTCCTGGACGACCAGGACTTCCTGGAGGTCCAGCCACTGTTCGCGCCGAACATCGTCATCGGCTTCGGCCGGGTCGAGGGCAAGAGCGTCGGCGTCGTGGCCAACCAGCCGATGCAGTTCGCCGGCTGCCTGGACATCGACGCCTCGGAGAAGGCTGCGCGGTTCGTCCGCACCTGCGACGCCTTCAACATCCCGGTGCTGACCTTCGTCGACGTGCCCGGCTTCCTGCCCGGCACGGACCAGGAGTGGAACGGCATCATCCGCCGCGGCGCGAAGCTGATCTACGCCTACGCCGAGGCGACGGTCCCGCTGGTCACGATCATCACCCGCAAGGCCTACGGCGGCGCGTACGACGTCATGGGCAGCAAGCACCTCGGCGCCGACATCAACCTGTCGTGGCCCACCGGCCAGATCGCCGTCGTCGGCGCTTCCGGTGCGGTGAACATCCTCTACCGCCGCGAGATCGCCGCCGCCGAGGATCCCGAGGCACTGCGCGCCGAGCTGATGACCGAGTACGAGGACACGCTGTGCAACCCGTACGTGGCGGCCGAGCGCGGCTACATCGACGGGGTCATCAAGCCGAGCCAGACCCGCGCCGAGATCGTCAAGGCGCTGCGCCTGCTCGCGACCAAGCGCGAGTCGCTGCCGCCGAAGAAGCACGGGAACATCCCGCTGTGACCGCCGACGAGACCACCGAGGCGCAGGAGCCGACCACCCCCCTGCTGCGGGTCGTCAAGGGCGACCCGACGCCGGAGGAGCTGGCGGCCCTGGTCGCCGTCGTCGCGGCGCGCAACGCGGCGGCGGCCGCGTCCGAGCGGTCGAAGCCGCGCAGCGAATGGGGCCACCCGGTCCGCCTGCACCGCGGCCCGCATCGCGTCGGGCCGGGCCAGTGGCGCGCTTCGGCCTGGTGACGACGTCCCGGGGATGAGCGCGGCGCACGGACGCGCCGATGGTCGTAAGACCTGCGAGGATCGTGCTCATGACCCTGCGCCATGAGCCCGACGTGTCCCGGGCCGACTGGTTCGTGCATGCGGACGCGCCGTGGCAGGTGCTCGCCACGCAGGGTCCTCCGGGGTTCCAGGCGTACGCCGCCATCCGGTTCGACGTCGGTGAGTCCGAGACCTGTCGCAGCGACGACGCGATCATGGCTCTGGTCGTCGAGGTCGCGGCCGGTCACACCCGCACGCCCGACGACGTGATCTTCGGCCTGTGGGACGGCTGGGGTGAGCTCACCGACGCCGGCCGGGTCTACCACTCGATCCGTGCCACGTGGCTGCGCGATCTGTGGTTCCGGCCCTCGCCGCCGCGCATCCGACCGGCCTTCGACGCCGCGATCCTCGACGGACCGGTCGTCGACCTGGCCGGGGCCCGGTCCTACCTGCTCTTCCGGGGGCCGGCGCGCGACGTCGGCGACTGGGGCGCCCGGCCCTACGACACGGATCTCGCTCGGACCCTCCCCCCGGCGTCGATCACCTGGCCGAGTGACCGCGCCTGGTTCATCGCGGCCGACGTCGACGAGGACCGGCTCTGCGTCGGTGGGACCGCCGCGCTCGTGGACGCCCTGATCGCACATCCGGGCCTGGACGCCGAGCCGATCGCCCACGGCGCGGTCGAGCCGGGACGACACGACGAGGCGTGACCCCGGCGCGGCCACGGCCGGTGCGCGAGACTGTCCGCGTGACCCGATTCGTGCTGGCCTCGGCCTCCCCCGCTCGCCTGACGACCCTGCGCACCGCCGGACTCGATCCCGAGGTCGTGGTGTCGGGCGTCGACGAGAGCCAGATCGTCGCCGAGTCCGCCCCCGAACTCGTCGACGCGCTGGCCACGCTCAAGTGTCGCGCCGTCGCCGCCGACCACCCCGACGCGCTCGTGCTGGGCTGCGACTCCGTCCTGGAGTTCGACGGGCGCGTCCTGGGCAAGCCGCACGAGCCCGAGATCGCCCGCGAGCGCTGGTATGCGATGCGCGGCAACGTCGGCGTCCTGCACACCGGCCACTGCCTGCGGCTGGGTGACGACGAGGTGGTCCGCCACGCGGCGACGCGCGTCCACTTCGCCCACGTGTCGGACGCCGAGATCGACGCCTACATCGCCAGCGGGGAGCCCCTCGCCGTCGCGGGCGCCTTCACGATCGACGGCCTCGGCGCGGCGTTCGTGACCCGCATCGAGGGAGACCACCACAACGTCGTCGGCGTCAGCGTCCCGGTGCTGCGGGAGATGGCGCGCGATCTCGGCGTGGAGTGGACCTCGCTGTGGCGCTGACCCCCTGAGCATGCGAATGGGGCCGGGCGGATGCCCGGCCCCATCGCGTCAGTCCGCTAGCGCTTCTTGCGGACCAGGGTGATCTTCTTGGACTTGCTCACCCCCTTGCCACCCGAGGTGAACACGATCTTCACCGAGACCTTGGCCTTCTTGCCCTTCGCGAGGCGCTTCTTGGGCTGGACCTTGATCTTGATCGTGCCGGCCTTCTTCGCGGTGACGGACGTGGTGACGACCTTCTTGCCGCTGAGGCGGACGACGCCCGCACCGTTGACCTTGACCTTGACGATCGCGGTGCCGTTGGCCTTCTTCACGACCTTGACGATCTTGGCCGTGGGCGTGGGCACGACCGGCGACGGCTTGGTCGGGCCGGTGACCGGGCCCTCGGCCTTCGAGTCGGCGACCTTCAGGGTGAACGCGTCCGTCGTGGTCGTCTGACCCGCCGAGTCGGTGACCTTGGCCGTGATCGTGACCGTCTTGCCCGCCTGGGCCGCGCTGGGCACCCAGTCGAACTTGTACGGCGCCGAGGTGGCCGGGTCGGAGGTGACCCCGTCCACGGTGAGCGTGACCGAGCGGATCGCGTGATCGTCGATCGCGCGGACCAGCGGCGACACCGTCTCACCGACCTTCACCGTGGAGCCGGCGATCGGATCGACCAGAGACGCCTTCGGCGCCTCGTCGACGGTGGCACCGACCGTGGTCGGCACCGACGCCGGCGGGGTCGAGGCCCGCGAACTGACCGTCACCGAGTTCGAGCCCGAGATCGCCTCGACGTTGTCCGCCGGGTCGGCCGGGCCACCGGCCACCGGGTTGCTCTGGCCGAGGTAGCTCGAGCGCACCGTCACCCGGGCGTCGGTGCGGACCGTCGACCCGTCGGCGGTCGCGTTGTAGACCGAGAACCCGTTGCCGGAGAACACGTTCGACGAGACCGTGAGCGCGTTCGCCGTCTCGAGCTTGGCGTCGGTCAGCAGCAGACCGTAGGACTGCGACGGGACCTTGCCGTCGTAGTTGCCCACGATGCGGCTGTCGGTCACGGCGCCCTCGGTGCCGTTCGCGTACTGCACGCCCGTCTGGGCGAACCGCTTGCTCGAGCTGCCCTGGACGATCGTGCCGCTGACGTAGCCGCGCTGGATCAGGTTCCGCCGCTCGGTGTTGGCCGGCGCGCCGTCCTTGCCGCTACCGCCGTCGAACAGGATGCCGCCGGACTGGTAGCCCTTGACGACACTGTCGGCGACGATGACGTCGGTCTCGACGGTACCCGGACCGGCACCCTTGACCACGCCGGTCTGGACGATGCCCCAGCCGTGCGGGGCCTCGGCCAGCTCGTCGGCGTCGGCGGCCGTGTGCAGCGGCCCGACGACGCTCTCGGAGACCCGGCCGGCCGCACCGAAGAAGGCGATGCCCGCTTCGGCGTAGGTCGAGCCCGAGGTGACGGTCACGCCGGAGATGTCGACGAACATCTCGTTCGTGTCGGTCGAGCCGAGCGACTGGCGCGAGACGGTGATGACGTTGCCGCCACCGTCACGCAGGTACGGGACCTGCCCGGCCAGCGAGCGGATCGACTGATCCGGACGGATGGTGACCTTGTCGGCACCGGCACCCTTGATCTTCAGGGGCTTGGTGATCGTCAGGCCGTTCTTCGCCCCGGCGGCGACCGGGTTGCCCGGTCCCGCGATCGGCGTCGACGACTCGTCGTACGTGCCGGCGCAGACCACGATCGTGTCCCACGGCGCGGCGTGATCGATCGCGTCCTGGATGGAGGTGAAGTTCGCGTCCGAGCACTCCGCGCGGTCGTCGTCGACGACCCACGTCGTGTTGTTGTACTCGTGGGCGACCTGGTCCTTCAGGACGAACTTGCCGAGCGTGTTGTCGATCGTGTCGAGGTAGTCGGCCGGGTCCGGACCCTCCTCGACCGCGCCGTGACCGGCGCCGTCGGCGACGTCACCGTCGGAGAGGATCTTCGGCGCACCGACGGCCTCCTGGAATCGCACGTCCGCGAGCTGGATCGAGCCGGACTCCGGCGTGCCGTCCACACCGAAGCGGAGCTCCAGCTTGGCCAGCGAGGTGATGTCGACGCCCTGGGCGGCGAACTCACTCAGCGGAACCCGGATCTGGTCCAGGACGATGTGCGTGCGGGTCGTGGTCGTGCCGGCCGACATGTGCAGGGCGTTGCCCCACCGCTCGTCGCCGGCGTGCACCGTCGCCTCCTTGCCCTTGGTGTCGATCAGGGCGATGACGAAGTCCTGCGTCGTCGACGCCGGATCGTACGCCACCGGGAGGACCTGACCGTTCTCGGTGCGCTTCGCGCCCGGGTTGCGCTCGTCGAAGAAGTTGACGTCGGCGCTCATCGACAGCGCCTTCAGGCCACTGACGTCACGGTTCTTCGCGGGGATCTGAGCCGTCAGCGTCGCCGTCCGTCCCTGCTCCCAGGCGAGCGCCAGCTGGCGTCCGTAGGAGTGGTTGACGGGGGCCTTCTCACGCGTGCCGTTCTGGCCGCCCAGGGCGTCCTTGGCCGGCAGCGGGCACGGCTTCTCGGCCGTCGGCAGCGTGCCCTTGCCCAGCTGCTCCGGAGCGAAGTCGTCGGGCTCGGGGTTGCACCAGTCGTAGCCGCCCTCGGTCGTGGCGGGCACCGGGACGCCGCCGTTCTTGAGGTACGGGTTGACGAAGCCCTCACCGCTGAGCGTGCCGCCGAGGGCGTTCTCGGTCAGCGGGTTGACGATCTCCGGGCGGATGACGTCGACGCGCTCCGACGGCGGTGCGAAGTAGTTCGTCGAGACGCGCTCCTCGCAGCCGATGCGGCGGCCGGTCTCGCTCGTCGGGCAGGCCGACTCCGGGATCTGCAGGTGCGAGTCGGTGGCCGACAGCTCGCCGGTCATGTAGGGATCGAATGCGCCCTCGCCGCCGACGTAGCGACGGAAGAACGCCGCCATCGTGGCCAGGCCGATCTTCTCCTGATCGCCCATGCGCTCCGGGTCACCGGAGATCTTGGTGTTCACCAGCGGGTTGTACGTGTCGGAGTTGTCGATCACATACGACGGCGGGTCGTAGCTCGCCGCGCCGGAGAGGCGGTGGTTGTTCGGCTGGACGTTGTTGGCGTTGGTCGGACGCGAGTCGCCGCACGCGGCGTCCACGACGTTGCCGCCGTCCTGTCCGTCGGCGAACCACACGGTGTTGAACCAGTTGTGGTTGGCCCCGAGGACGAACTGCTGCAGCTTGGGGAACGGATCGTCGCCGTCGCGGTACTGGCTGCGCTCGAAGGTGCGTGCGCCCTGCCGGTTCGTGACGTCACCCTCGCAGCTCGGCAGGATCGCCAGGAACGGCGTTCCGGTGGGGGCCTTGCGCTCGTAGTCGGTCGGGGCGAGCGCGATCACGCCGCGCAGGGGGTAGCGCGGGCCGTCGGTGCGGGTCTGGTTGTAGTCGATGAAGTTGGTGACCGCGTCGCCGCCGCGCGAGTGGCCCATGAGGCCGATGCGCGACATGTCCAGCGTGCCGACGAGCGTCGTCCCGATCGTGGTGTGCTCGTCGACGGGGAGGCCACCGTCGGCGTTCGCGGCCGCCAGGGCGTCGAGGGTCGCCGCGATGAGCTTGCGGCGCTGGTGCATGCCCTTGCCCTTGCTGCTGTCCTGCCGCATCATCAGCTGGTCCTGCGACACCGAGAACGTGGTGTAGCCCCAGGACGCGAGGTTCTCGCCGAGGTAGGCGTAGCCCGCCTCGTTGCGCTTGAACTGCGTGCAGCTGACCGTGGTGGTGTTCTGACCCGAGTCACACGAGCCGTGGTTGCCGTGCACCAGGACGATCACGGGCGAAGGCTCCGTGCGATTCGCCGGCCGGTACAGGGCGCCGCGGATCTCCAACTTCTCGGGGGCCTGCGACGTGCCGGCGTTCGGGGCCTGCCCCGAGGAGTTCGGCTCCTGCAGGTCGACCAGGCCGAGCTTGGTCTCCTGGATCGTCTCGACCTCGTAGGAGCCACGCTCCATCGGGTCGGGCAGGTCGTCGTAGGACGTGGATGAGGAAACGGCCGAGGCGGCTGACGCGGCCGTGCCGACGGCGAGCGTCGGTGCGACCAGGGCACAGGTCAGCGCCGCGGTCAGGAGTGCTCGGCGGCTACTCCGTGAAAAGGGGGACATCGATGATTTCCTCCAGCGGGATCGGGTGGGACGCGCTCACGCTAGGGACGGTTTGTTTCACCCCTGTAACTCTCGATGTCCTCCGCATCACGACTGGATGTGATCTGCTCGACACCCGCGCGGTCGGCCGGCGGACTCGTCGGTGCGGCGGATCCGTCAGGGGCCTCATGACAGGATGAAGAGACCATGGCGATGTCACAGCGTCCTCGACGCCACCTCCCGAGCAGCCCCTTCGCGCCCCAGCCGGAGGTGATCGACGAGGTGTACGAGGCGGGTGCGCGCGTCTCGCACGACGCGTTCGGCCTCGGCCGGGTCGTGAGTGTCCAGGGCACGACCTCCGTCCAGGTCGACTTCGGATCCGGTGCCCGGCACATCCCGCTGCCCTGCCGGACGATGACCGCACTGTGACGCGCTGAGTATCTGAACGGGGGATCACATGCAACGGCGGATCGCGGCGCTCTGCGCTGCCGGCCTGACCATCGGACTGTCCGTCGCCGTCGCGACCGGACCCGCCGCCGCGGAGCCGGTCGAGCCGGACGACACCGGCGCGATGATGCTCGTGCTGGACGCGTCGGGCTCGATGGCCGAGAAGGTGTCCGGCGGTGGCACCAAGATCGACGCCGCCCGCTCGGCGCTCGACACCGTCATCGACCGTCTCCCGCAGGAACAGCCGGTCGGCCTGCGGGTCTACGGCGCGACCGTGTTCGACCGCTCCGAGCCGGGCGCCTGCACCGACTCGCAGCAGGTGGTCGCGCTCGGCACCGACAACCGCGACGAGCTCCGCGCCGCCGTCGCCGACTATAAGCCCTACGGCGAGACGCCCATCGGCCACGCCCTCCGCGAGGCGGCCGAGGACCTCGGCGACGAGGGCCGGCGCACGATCGTGCTCGTCTCCGACGGTGAGCCCACCTGCGACCCCGACCCCTGCAAGGTCGCCGCCCGCCTGACGAGGCAGGGCTTCGACCTCAAGGTCGACGTGGTCGGCCTCGACGTGCGGGGCCAGGCCCGCTCCAAGCTCCGATGCATCGCCGACCGCGGGAACGGCACCTATTACGACGCCGACAGCGCCGAGGACCTCGTCGAGACTCTCGTCACCGCCCAGACGCGCGCCTCGCGGCCGTTCGACCTCACCGGCGAGCCGGTCGTGGGCACGCCCACTCCGGACTCCGCTCCCACGATCGGCGACGGGCAGTGGCTCGACACGGTCCCGGCCGGTGACGGCTCGCTCTGGTACCGGATCGACCGCACCGCGCCGGGCTCGACGATCCACGTCGGCATCGCCCACCTGGCGAGCGGCGACGCGAACATCGGCGAGTCGGCCACCGTGGCGCTCTTCGACGGCCCGGGCGGCACGCGCTGCACCTCGGCGTCCAGCTTCGGGCGCCTCGATGCGCTCGGTCACGCCGGCACCCACACCGCGGCCGCCGGCCCGGGCGACTGCGACGGGGCCTCCGCGGTGTACGTCGAGGTGTCCCTGGCGCTGGACTTCGCCGAGGCGGCCGGCGACCCGATCGAGATCGCCGTCTACGAGGAGCCGCCGATCGTCGGCCTGGCGAAGCCGCGCGAGCAGCCGGGACCGCACGCGTGGACGACGCTCGAGCCCGGCACCCCCGACCGCTCGGTCCGCCCCGGCACGGCCGTCTCCAACGCTCCGGTCGTGTCCGACGGCACGTACGGCCTGGACATCAACCCCGGTGAGACGCAGGTGCTGGCGATCCCGCTCGACTGGGGGCAGGACCTCCAGGCGCAGTTCGACGGTGAGGTCACCCGCACGAGGCAGGCCGCCGCCCGAGAGCAGCCGGACATCCGGATCGTCGGACCGCTGCGCCAGCGAGTCGGCGGAGGGCCCACCGACCAGGCGCTCGGCGACGACTGGACGACCAGCCTGCCCTTCGACCGCACCAGCGCCTACCGCTGGGGTCGCCAGTCTTTCCCCGTCGCCCCGGACAATCGGTTCGCGATCGCGGACGCGTGGGCGGGCTCGTCGCTGCCCGGCCTGCGCTACGTCGTCGTGTCCCTGCCCGAGCGTGCGCCGGCCCCGGTCGAGTACATGCTCACGCTGAGGACGAACGGCACCGCCGGGGACGGCGCCCCGCAGTACGAGGAGGTCGAGGGTCTGACGCCACCGCGGGCCGACTCCCGACTCGTGACCGCCGACGGGCGCGAGGACACGGGGGCTGCCGCCGATCCCGCGGAGGAGCCCTCCGAGGCACCCACGACCGCCGCGCCCGCCGATGCCGACTCCGCCGACGGCGGCCTGCCCTGGCTGCCGATCGGCGTGGGTGCGGCGGTCGTGGTGGGTCTGGCCGCCGGTGCCGCCGTCGTCGCGCGGCGCCGCCGCGCCTGAGGTCCTACTCGACCGGCAGGCCCAGCGAGCGAGCGATGAGCATGCGCTGCACCTCGCTGGTGCCCTCGCCGATCTCGAGGATCTTGGCGTCCCGGTAGAACCGCGCCACGGGGTACTCCTCCATGAAGCCGTAGCCGCCGAACACCTGCGTCGCGACGCGCGTCGCCGTGACGGCCGCCTCGGAGGTGTAGAGCTTGGCGACTGACGCCGCCTGCTTGAACGCCGTCCCCGTGACGCCGGCGTCCTTCATGGCGGCCGCACGGTACGTGAGCATCCGCGCGGCGTCGGCCATGACCTTGAGGTCGGCGATCTGGAACGCGACGCCCTGCTTGCGCCCGATCGGACCACCGAAGGTCTGCCGCTCGCCGGCGTACTGGACGCACAGCTCGAGGCAGGCCTCGATGAGGCCGAGTGCGAGGGCCGAGATCGCGACCCGGCCGTCGTCGAGGATCGCGAGGAACTGCGCGTAGCCCCGGCCACGCTCGCCGAGCAGGTGGTCGGCGGGCACCCGGACTCCCGTGAACGTCAGCGGATGGGTGTCGCTGATGTGCCAGCCGAGCTTGTCGTAGGACGGCTCGGCGACGAAGCCCGGCGTTCCGGACGGGACGATGATCGCCGAGATCTCGGGGCGTCCGTCCTCCTTGGTGCCGGTGCGCGCGGTCACCGTGACCAGCGAGGTGATCTCGCTGCCGGAGTTGGTGATGAACTGCTTGGCCCCGTCGATGACCCACTCGTCACCGTCGAGCACGGCCTTCGTGGCGGTGGCTCCCGCGTCCGATCCGGCGCCCGGCTCGGTCAGCCCGAAGCCGGCGAGCGCCCGGCCGGCGACCAGGTCGGGCAGCCAGCGCTCCTGCTGCTCGCGGGTGCCGAACGTCTGGATCGGGTTGATCCCCAGGCCCACGCCGGCCTCCAGGGTGATGCCGATCGACTGGTCGACGCGACCGAGCTCCTCGATGGCGATGCACAGGCTGGTGAAGTCGGCGCCCGAGCCACCGAACTCCTCGGGGGCGGTGAGACCGAACAGACCGAGCTCGCCCATCTGCTGCACCACGTCGACCGGGAAGTGATGGCGCTTGTCCCACTCGGCGACGTGCGGCGCGATGCGCTCGGCGGCGAAGTCGCGCACGACGCGACGGAAGTCCTCGTGCTCACGAGACAGTTCGAAGTCCATGACCGGAGGTTAACAGGCATTAACCTCTCGGTCGACCATGCGAACCGGTGCAAGGCCGCCGTCCGCGCTCCCTTAGACTCGCGAATGCCGTACAGACGCGAGGAGATTTCGTGAGCAAGCCCCTGCAGAAGGTCCTGGTCGCCAACCGTGGTGAGATCGCCGTCCGCGTGATCCGCGCGGCGAAGGATGCCGGAATCGCCAGCGTGGCGATCTACGCCGAGCCGGACCGGGACGCCCTGTTCGTCCGTCTCGCCGACGAGGCGTACTCCCTCGAGGGCTCGACGCCGGGCGACTCGTACCTCTCGATCGAGAAGATCCTCGCGATCGCCGAGCGCTCGGGCGCCGACAGCGTCCACCCCGGCTACGGCTTCCTGGCCGAGAACGCCGAGTTCGCGCAGGCCGTCATCGACGCCGGGCTGATCTGGATCGGCCCGCCGCCGGCCGCGATCGACGCTCTCGGCGACAAGGCCAAGGCCAAGCAGATCGCCCTGGCCGCCGGCGCCCCACTGGCGCCGGGCCTCAAGGACCCGGTCTCCGGCGCCGACGAGGTCGTCGCGTTCGCTCGCGAGCACGGCCTGCCGGTCGCGATCAAGGCCGTCTTCGGCGGCGGCGGCCGCGGGCTCAAGGTCGCCCGCACGCTCGAGGAGATCCCCGAGCAGTACGAGTCCGCCGTCCGCGAGGCGGTCGCCGCGTTCGGCCGCGGCGAGTGCCTGGTCGAGAAGTTCCTCGACCGTCCCCGCCACGTCGAGACCCAGTGCCTGGCCGACAGCCACGGCAACGTGGTCGTCGTGTCGACTCGCGACTGCTCCCTGCAGCGTCGCCACCAGAAGCTCGTCGAGGAGGCCCCTGCGCCGTTCCTGAGCGACGACCAGATCGAGCGGCTCTACGCCTCGTCGAAGGCGATCCTCAAGGAGGCCGGCTACGTCGGCGCGGGCACCTGCGAGTTCCTCGTCGCCGCCGACGGCACGATCAGCTTCCTGGAGGTCAACACCCGCCTGCAGGTCGAGCACCCGGTCTCTGAGGAGGTCACCGGCATCGACCTGGTCCGCGAGATGTTCCGCATCGCCGCCGGTGAGGAGCTGGGCTACGACGACCCGGAGATCCGCGGGCACTCGATCGAGTTCCGCATCAACGCCGAGGACGCCGGCCGCAACTTCCTGCCCGCCCCGGGCACGCTGACGACGTGGAACCCGCCGTCGGGACCGGGCGTCCGCGTCGACTCCGGCTACGTCGAGGGCGAGACCATCCCGGGGTCGTTCGACTCGCTGGTCGCCAAGCTCATCGTCACAGGCGCCACCCGCGAGCAGGCCATCGAGCGGTCGCGTCGCGCCCTGGACGAGTTCGAGGTCGGCGGCATGCCGACGGTCATCCCGTTCCACCGCGACGTGCTGGACAACCCGGCCTACAACGCCTCCGAGGGCTCGTTCGACGTCTACA
>Ga0079224_100012726_pt1 | contig 11666 bp, 9 predicted proteins | sample Stecom2015_FD_80414 | JGI IMG/M metagenome (GOLD analysis project Ga0079224, IMG submission 80414) | Agricultural soil microbial communities from Utah to study Nitrogen management - Steer compost 2015 | ecosystem: Environmental > Terrestrial > Soil > Agricultural land | place: USA: Utah...
CCAATTCCTTCTTTGGGTAAAATTAAACCTTTGTCAATCTTGCCGTTGTTATTTTCATCGTGTAAAATGTTTACAGCATATCTTCCTTTGGGCAGATTTTCAAAAGTAATTTCAGATTTGCCATTTATAATTTTTACTCTCTCTATTCGGTGGTATTTTTTATAATGCTCATCAGGAATTGAGCCATCTTTGTTATATAATGCTACTTGTAAAACACCTTTTGAATTGTGTAAATTTTCCACTTCAACGGTTAAGGTGTGCGTGTTTTGCTCTTTCGCTGAAAATGAAAGTAAAATGACACTTGCCATTAGCATTACTAAGATTGCTTGTGTTTGTTTCATCTATAAGAATTCGTAATTTTTAATTTCTCCTTCATTTTATCCACTACATAATATACCATTGGCACTAAATACACCGTCAAAGCCAATGAAGAAAGTAAACCTCCGATAATTACCCACGCCAATCCGTTTTTCCATTCAGCCGCTGTTCCACTGGCTAATGCTATGGGCAGCATTCCTATTGCCATTGATAAGGTGGTCATTAAGATTGGTCGCATACGTTCTTTTCCTGCGGTAATCAATGCCTCTTTGTAATGTTTTCCCTCCGCTTTCAATTGGTTGGTAAAGTCCACAATCAAGATAGAATTTTTTGTTACCAATCCCATTAACATAATCAAGCCGAGCAAAGCAAATAAGCTCAAATTGCTTAACGATAAATTCAAGGATAAAAATGCTCCGATAGCGGCAACAGGTATGGCAAATAAGGCAACAAAAGGATAAATGTAACTGTCGTACAAGGCTACCATAATCAAATAAATCAGTAAGAACGAAATCAGCAATACCGAACCCAAAGCCCCGAAACTGTCGTTTTGCCGTTTAATATCGCTTCCCCAAGTCATTGAAATTCCATCAGGCAAAGGATTGTTCTTGAGATATGCCACGACATCGTCAGCCACAGTTCCCGAAGGTCTGCCAAGTGCATCAGAAGTTAATGTAACAGCAGGTTGTCGATCTTTTCGTTCTAAAAGCGAAGGCGAATTATCTCTTTCAATAGTTGCAAACTGTGCTATTTCAATAGGTACACCCATTGGATTAACAATGTTCAATTGTTTTACATCATCTTCATTTTTCCTACTGAATTTATCCAGCCAAATTCGTACAGGATATTCCGTTCCTTTTTCGGTTAACGAAGCGTCATCATTTCCTGAAAAAGCGGTACGCAAATTCATTCCTACATAAGCGGTGTTTAATCCTAAGCGTTGCATTTTATCTTTGTCGGGAATGACTTTAAACTCCGGGCTTCCAGCCTCAACCGATAAGCGAACATTATCTGCTCCGGGAATTTTTTCAATGACTGATTTTAAATCATTGCCTGTCTGCATTACTTGGTTTAGGTCGCTTCCGCTCAAGGTAATTTCTATTGGTGCAGAACGAGGAATTAAACCCAACGCTATCATTGAAAAGTTAATACCTGAATACTCTTTTTGTAAATCATCTCTTAACTTCCGCATAAACTGTTCTGTCGGAATCTTTTTAATTCCAGCGTTTCGTAATTCGTCATTTTTAATTCGTAATTGAACAGTAAATTCCGATTTATTTGCAGAACCCACTCCCAAACTTCCAATGCCTGTACTTGGTCCACCCACATTACTGAAAACAGTTGAAACTTCGGGTTGCTTCAAAATATAGTTTTCTATTTTTTCGGAAACCAAATTATTTTGCTGAATAGAAGTGCTTTTGTCAAATTCCAACGCCAAACGGAATTTCCCTTGGTCGCCTGTTGAGATGAGTTCTTTCCCAATAATTCCCTGCTTCATCATTACTGCTGTTCCCACAAAAAGAAGCAGTACAAATGCAGTAAATATTAGTTTATGATTTAAAACCCAATTTAGCGTTTTGCCATACCAACTAATAAATTTGTCTAACTGATGTTCAAACCAAAGTAAAAAACAATTGAAGAAATTAGTCGGTTGCAAATCTTCTTTTTTCCCGATGCGTGAAGCTAGCCAAGGTGTTAAAGTAAAACCTACCAATAAACTTGTAAGCGTAGAAGTGATAACTACTACCGAAAACTGTTTGAGCATATCGGCAACAAAAACTTGTAAAAATAAAATCGGCAGAAACACAACCACATCAACCAAGGTAATAGACAGTGCAGAAAAACCAATTTCCATTCGCCCATCCATTGCTGCTGTTCTTTTTTCTTTGCCCATATCCAAATGGCGTTGGATATTTTCTAAAACTACGGTAGCATCGTCCACCAAAATACCGATGATTAAAGACATTGCAAGCAATGTCATCAGGTTGAGCGTATAACCCAACAGCCACATCACGGCAAAAGCGGTAATTAAGGAAGTAGGAATGGCAACCAACACTATCAGTGCGTTTCTGAAACTTCGCAGGAACAGCAACATTACCAACGACACTAAAATTACGGCTAAAATCAAGTCAAATACCACCGAATTAACGGCTGCAATGGTGTTATCGGTACTGTCATCCGTAACCACAAATTTTATAGCTGCATTGGCATTTTGTTTTTCTATAGTTTGAAATTTTTCTCTGATTAGTTTGGAAACATCAACGGCATTGGCATCACCTTGTTTCTTTATCATTAAACCTATGCCATTCTTACTATTGTATCTACTGTACGAGGTAATTTCTTTAATGCCATCTACAACCTCAGCAACATCTTTAACATACACAGGACTGTTTGGAAAAGGCATTGCGACCTGAACATTCTGAATGTCATTGATAGTATTGAATTTGCCTACCAATCTCACTGAATTATTTTCAGTTTCTGTTTGTAGTTTTCCAGCAGGTAAATCTATCCCCGAACGATTCACCGCCTCCACCACCTGATACAATGAAAGTTTATATAATTTTAATTTTTCCTTATCTACTTTAATTTGAATTTCTCGCTCTTCACCTCCTAAAATGGTTATTTCTGCAACTCCTTTTAGTTGCTGGATTTGTGGCAGATAATCATCTTTCATTTTTTGATAAAAGTCTGTCGGTTTTAAATCGCTTGTAGCACTTACTGACATTATCGGCAAATCGTTTGGCGAAACCTTGCTCATTACCGGATTTTGAATATCTTTTGGCAAATCCTTTTTGATATTGTCAATATAGCGTTGAGCATCCTGCATTGTTTTGTCTAAATCCGTTCCGTATTTCAGATTGGCAATAATGATAGAAGCATTAGGTAATGATTTGGTAACCAAATAATCTACACCCTCCAAATTAGAAAGAGCATCTTCAATTTTTCGAGAAACAGAAGTTTCCACTTCATTGGGCTCTGCTCCCGGATATACCGTTTTAATTACCACAACAGGCTGATTAAAATCGGGCATTAGTTCGTAACTCAAATTCTTATAGCCGATAATTCCCAATAGGGTAAACACGCTGAAAAGTACGATAATCAGTGAGGGGCGTTTGATTGATATTTCTGTAATGTTCATAGCTCGCTGATTTTATTTAGTAATGATATTGGCATTATCAAAAAGATTGATAAATCCGTTCGTAACTATAATGTCATTTTCATTTAAACCACTTGAAACAAGCGTTTTATTCCCAATAGTTTTAGAAGTTGTAATCGTTTGTAATACAGCTTTTCCGTTTTTTATGAGATACACTTTTGCAATTCCATTTTCTTCCATAATGGCAGGTGCAGGAATAAGAATACCTTGCTCTTGTTCGCTTTCAGAAAGATTAACTTTTCCAAACATTCCCGATTTGATACTTAGATTTTTGGTGTTTACAACTTGAAATTGAATTGGAAAACTGTTGCCCATATTGGCTTTGCTTCCTATCATTGATACTTTGCCCGAAAGTGAAATGTCGGGATAAACATCTGCATTGATTTTGTAAGTTTGGTTGTTTTGGAATTTTACCAAATCATTTTCGGGAACATTGACTGTAAAGCGTAAAGTGCTTATGTCTGTTATTTGCAACAACGGAACTCCCGGTGCTGCAAAACCGCCTTCTTCATTAAGTTTGGCAGTTACAATACCGTTAAAAGGTGCTTTAATAGAAGTTTTGCTGATTTGCTCTAACAAAGTTGCTCTCTGAACTTTTGCCGATTTCAACCCTAATCTTGCTTTTTCCAACTGTACACCTTGAACGGCATCGGCTTCCGTTAAAATGGTGTATCGTATTACATCATCTTCCAATCCCTCAATTTGCACTTCAACCGTTTGCAATTGTAGTTTCAATAGTGAATTATCCAACTGAATAAGTGTTTGCCCTTTGCTTACATAACTGCCTATATCTACCAAAACCGCATTGATTTTTCCTTGAATGTCTGCACTTATTTTTGTTTCCTTATTCGGCTCAAAAGTGCCTGTATAGTTGCCTGCATCAACAATATTTTGTAGTCGGATTGTATCAACACTTACCGAAATTGGCTTTTCTTTATCGTATTGATATACTCTGTTTTCGGTGGTTTTTTTGTTGCTTAAAAGTTTGAACATCATCATACCAACTACAGCAACTCCAGCTATTATCCAAATTATCTTTTTCATTTTATCTATTTTAAATTCGTAATTTTTAATTTTTAATTGAAGTAATTGACCCCGTTAGCTTTTTAAGTTCCAAATCAGCTTTCAGAAAATCAATGACTGCATTCAGGTAATTTTGTTGTGCTTCACGAAGTGCGTTATCAGCTAACAAAACATCGGTAAGGCTCGCTGTACCTTGTTTTTGCTGCAAAACAGTTTGATCATAAATCGTTTTGGCTAAAGCAATTTGACTTTCGGTATTCGTGATGGTGGATTGTGCAATTGTTTTTTGTCGGATAGCATTTTCAACTTCCATATCATTCTTTTCCGTAATCAATTTTGATTGCAACTCATTGTTGGTAATCTCCAATTTCTTTTGATTGATTTTTCGCTGTGTAACCGTTCCATTAAAAAGAGGGTAGCTTAGTTGTATTCCTGCAAAACCAATCGGATAGAATTTCAGAAAATCGTTAGGCTTTTTGTCATAACCAAAACCAGTTGTTCCGTAGGAAGCTATTAAGTTTAACGAAGGCAAAAATCTTGATTGGTTCAATGTTTTTAAATCACTATGAAGCAGTTGATTTTGTTTTTGGATAATTTTTAAATCCAATACATTTCTTGTATTACTTTCTAAGGAAACTTCTTGTTGGATTTCAGAAACAACAGTAATATTCTGCTCCAATGAAATTCCCATATTCAATTTTAGGGCATTCAAAACCTGAATAAGTTTGTTGTTTACATTTTGCCTTTGAGTGTTGAGTTGCTCGGCTTGTAGTTTTACTTTGCTCACATCGCTACCTTTTGCCAAAAGTTGGTCTTTCAAGAGTTGCATATTCTTGAGTAGCTTTTCGGTATTCGCAATATTACTGTCTAAAAAAGCCAATTGATGTACGATGATTTGAGCATTGTAATACAGCGTAGTAATGTCAAACAAAACCTGTTCTTCCGACTTTTGAAATTGCAATTCTGTAAGTTCTTTAGCTATTTGTGTACTTTGTATTGCTCCATAAATTTGTGGATTATACAAAGGCATTGCCAACTGCACATTGGCGTTGATGTTGTGCGGAACACCAAATTGCAAATCCCTGAATTGTCCTTCAGGTGCTTGTGGATTGAGTGCATTCATTGGCATTAGCTGTGTAGGTAATTCCATAAAATACTTGTAATCGGCATTGGCAGTAACTTTTGGAATGAGGTTAGCTTGTGCTTCTTTTTTTCGTTGTTCACTGATGGATATATTGTTACGATTGATTTGCAAAGTCTTATTATGGACTTGTGCTGTATCAATACACTGTTTTAATGTCCAAGCCTCTTGAGCTTGGGCTACATTCCAACCTGATAAAACTATCAAGCTAATTATAAGTTTGCGAGTATTCACTAACATAATTGAGTAAATTTTTTTATTTCTTTTTATTGATTGAAAAATAGGCAATAACCGTAAAAGCTATGGTAACACTAATTCTGAATAGCATTGCGAAAATAGTTTTTGTTTCGTAGATACCACCAGAATAAATATGAATAAACAAGCCTATCAATGCGACTATTAAAATGACGGTTGCTACCGATAAGGTTTTAAAAGTCCAACTTTTTATTTTTAGAAAACCATAAGCTGAAATAAGATAAAGCAAACTACTGATGAAATTTGCCCAAACAACAAACAAGACATAGTTGCCTTCTTTGGCTCGTATTCCAAACCAATCAAAAATTACGGAAGAACTTAAAAATAAGGTTAGTAAACCGAAGCATGTTAAAATAAGAGATGATATATATGGGATATATTTTTTCATAAATATAATTTATAAGTCAGCTACTTTATTGGTTTTTAAGAATGAAATGCCCAGCCAAATAACAGATGCAGTCATTGACATCGCACCTATCAATACAAAAATTGGGGGTAATCCTAAATACACTTCCAATAATATACCTATTGGCATAAGCAATCCAGCAAGAGCTAATCCTGAAATAGCTTTTATGTGTTTCAGTTTATTACTAAATTGAATTAATAAGTAGCCAATCAAAATATTTAAAAATGCAAATAAGTTGCCGTGTACATGAGCAAGTCTTGTCTCAAAATGTTTTCCTATGCTGTATGACTCTGCCCATTCTTTTGCGTTCGGTGCAAAATCACGGAGATAAATTAAGAGGAATCCATAGAGCATAAAAAAGCCCATTGTTAGAAATCCTATTGCGATGTTATTTTTACCGTTCATAGTAATAGTATTTAATTTATTCTTGTTTTATCATTGTCAGCAACATTTTAAAGCGTTCAACTGCTTTCAATGCGTGTGGAATGTTTGCAGGCATAATGATACAATCACCTTTTTTCAAATTATGTAAATTACCTCCAATCGTTATTTCTGCTTCGCCATCTAAAATCTCTACAATCGCATCAAAAGGTGTTTTATGCTCAGATAAACCTTGTTCTTTGTCAAAAGAAAACAAGGTTAAATTTCCACCTTTGCTTTTAGTTATCTGTTTGCTGATAACACCTCCATCTGTGTATTCAATTGAATTTTCCAGATTGAATTTGGTTTCTTTTTCAAATGTTGCCATACTATTATTTTTAACGTTAGTTAGTATTCACTCACAAAAGTAGAACTAATATTTTGATTGTGCAAATAGTTTTTGAAGCAAGTTTAATTATCTCCTTCTTTTTCTCCATTTATACACCTCAAACCACAATACTGAAACCATTGCAATCAGTAATGCGACTCCCAAATCCTTTAATTTCAAACTGCTCACATGGAAGAAGTTTGAAAAGACCGGTATGTATAAAATGGCAAATAGCAAAACTAAAGTTGCTCCTATTATCAATGGAAACAAGATGTTTTTGTTTTTAAAACTTTCAAAAAGACCGTAAGTAAAAGAACGATTGGTAAGACTTAAAAACACATTGGCAAAGATGAGTGTGGTGAAAACCATTGCTCTTGTTTTTTCTTCGCTTGCTCCATTTTGAACAGCTAATTGATAGGTGAATAATACACCAACAGTTATCATCAATCCTTGAATAATGCTGATGCTTAATTCTCTCCAATTTAAAAAGGTTTCTGTCATTTTGCGAGGTTTTTGCTGCATCGCATTCTTTTCTATCGGTTCATTTTCGTAAACGATAGAGCAGGTTGGGCCCATGATTAATTCTAAAAATATCACATGTACCGGGGTGAAAATATTAGGATAAATCCAGCCTAAAAACAAGGGCAGAGAAACCGTCAATATAATAGGAATATGAATGGAAATAATATACTGAATGGCTTTTTTGATATTGGTATAAATTCTTCTGCCTGCTTCTATTCCTAGAATGAGTTTGTCCAAATCATCGTTGGTAATGACCAAAGCTGCTGCTACTTTGGCTATTTCTGTTCCTTTATTGCCCATTGCCACGCCAATATGAGCGGCTTTGAGTGCCGGAGCATCATTCACACCATCTCCCAACATTGCCACGACCTCTCCTGATTGTTTCAAAGCATTAACAACTAATAGTTTAGCTTCTGGAAACATACGGGTAAACAAGGTGGTTTCGCCTGAAAGTGCCCTCAATTCAGCTTCTGAATGTTGCGTTATTTCAGAACCATTTACAGCAGGACTATTGTTTTTGATGCCGGCTTGTTGGGCGATGGCATTTGAGGTATCGGCATTGTCTCCGGTAATTACTTTTACTTTTATACCAGCATCGTATATTTTTCTGAAAACCTGTTGAATGTTTTGTTTTGGCGGGTCGTAAAACACTGTAAATCCAATAAACTTAAACTTGAAATCTTGTTGTTTTTCAGGAAAATTATTTCCTTTAAAATCACATTTGGCAACACCCAATACCCGATAACCTTGTTGTCCAAATTCCTGAATTTGTTGACGCAAGTTTTCTTTTTCATCTTCAGAAAGTTGAGAAACCGCAAGAATAGCTTCCGGTGCACCTTTGGCGGCAATGATTCTTTCCCCCAAATTGTTTTCAAAAATATGGGTCATCATCGGTGGTTTGCCTTCCAACGGATATTCGTGCACCATTTGAAAATCTTTTTTTTGGTCAGAAGTTTGAGTTTCTTCATACACCTTATGCAAGGTTTTTTCCATTGGATCAAAAGGAACGGGTTCGCTGCTCCACATGGCAAATTGAATGAGCTCCGATAGTTCAGATTTATCAAAACTTGTATCATCAAAAACCTGATTGGATTTAAAATCAAAAAGAGCTTTCAGTTTCATTGAATTTTCGGTAATCGTACCCGTTTTGTCGGTGCAAATTACAGTAGTGCTTCCTAAAGTTTCAACAATACTGCTTCGTTTGATGATAACGCCTTGCTTCATTAGTTTCCAAGAACCCAATGCCATAAAAGTGGTAAATGCCACCGGAATTTCTTCGGGTAAAATGGACATTGCCAGCGTTAATCCCGCCAATAAACTTTGAACAATATCTCTTGATTGCCAAAAGCTATAAGCCCACACCATTAAGAAAACAGCAATACCAATCACTGCCATCCATTTCACAAACTTTGTAATTTGTAATTGCAAGGGCGAAATTTCTTCTTTAATGTTTTGGATGGACTGACCAATCTTTCCGAGTTTTGTTTTCGCACCGATATTTTCCACTTCAAATACAGCCAATCCAGAAACTACCAAAGTGCCACTGTAAACCTTATTGTCGTCTGTTTCAGAATTTTTAAATATCGAAAAACTTTCTCCTGTAAGTGATGCTTCATTCACCGAAAAATCGTTGCTGTGTACAATTTTCCCATCGGCATTAACCATTTTTCCTTCCTCAATAATGCACAAATCACCCACTGCAATTTCGTGCGTAGGGATTTGTATTGCGTTAGAATTTCTAATCACCGTACTGAGTGGTTCATTCAGTTTTTCTAATGCTTCCAACGCTTTTTTACTGCGATTATCCTGATAAAAGGATATTCCAGAAACAGCTATGATAGCCCCAAGCATAAACAGCGCTTCGGAATAATTGCCCACTATAACATAAATCACCGAAACGGCAATTAGCAAAAGCAGCATTGGTTCTTTTAGAATGTCAAATAACAGCGTGTACCATGAATTTTTATGATTTGCTTTTATTGAGTTATAGCCATATAGCTTTTGGGAAGTAAGTACTTCATCATTATTAAGTCCTTTCAAATGGTTGGGGAAATTATACTTCATGACTTAGAATTAATATCGAACGCTATTGAATTTCGCTTTTAATCTTTTTTACCCAAGCCTCAATTTCTTGTTTATCACTATCAGAAAGCTTTGCATTGCTATGAATGATCGTATAAGATTTCAATGGCATTTCGTTGTCTTTGATGGTTTCAATTACCTCATCTAATTTATGCAATTTCTTTTTGGTGGAATAAGCGTTGAACTCATCAAAATTCAACTCTTCTTTTCCTTCGTTTATATGGTCTGCCAACCACCAATTAATAGGTTGAATTTTATTGTACCAAGGATAATTGGTGTTATTGGAATGACAATCGTAACAACTTGTTTTTAAAATGTTTTGAATATTTTCAGGCACATCATAATGCTGTGTAATAGCGTTTTCAGATACCTGAATGCTTTTGTTTTCTTTGGTTTTAAAGAATTGGATAGCTACCAAAAGAACGATTACCATAATCGTAGCTTTTTTTAAAATTGACTTTTTCATTATTTTGAATTTTTAAGATGAATTACTTGAATATTTATTGCTTATTCTTCTCCCTTATTTTTCATCGCCATCAATAGGGTATAGGCTCCTTGTTGAACGATTTTGCTGTTTTTCAAATTATCGGCATTGAGGATTTCTGTAAAACCGTCTCCGCTGCTTCCCACTTCTACCGCTATCATTTCAAAGTTGGCAGTATCTTTTTGTTTAAAAACGAAATGCTTCCCTTCAAAAGAAACGATACATTCATCGGGCAGTGCTAAATTTTGTGTTTCAGGAATTTCGATTTCCGCATTCATATACATTCCCGGAATTAAACGAGCATCATAGTTGTCAAAATGGGCGTGCACCTCAACAGCTCTGTCTTCTGATATGTTTTTACCAATAAGAATAATTTTTCCGGAATACTTTTTATCGGGTTGGTTATTGGTGTAACTCACCACCGGCATTCCGATTTGAATTTTATCCCAATCTTTTTCAAAAACTTTCAAATTCAAATGAATATCTCTTGGATCTACCAATTCAAATAACACATCTGAGGGACTCACATACTTACCAATATTGACCATTACTTTGGTTACATATCCATCAAAAGGGGCGTAAATATTAGATGTTCGCTTGATATTATTGACGCTTATCTGATTGGGATTGATATGAATGAGTTGTAGTTTTTGTTCCAACGCAGCCAGTGAAGCTTCCAAAATCCGATAATCTGCCTGTGCTTGTTGGAAAACTTTATCGCTGCTTGCTTTGCTCTGATTAAGCTCTTTTTGGCGGTTGTATTCTTCTCTTGCATTTTGCAATTGTGCTTTTGTGGTAAGATAATCTTGCTGTAACTGGATATATTGATTGTCTTCTAATGTGACCAATATTTCGCCTTTTCTAAAATGCATCCCGGGCAATAGTTTGGTGGATTGTACCCTGCCTCCTAAAGCACTGCTGACAGAAACTAAATTTTGTGGTGGCACATCTATGGTGCCATTCAGTTTCAGCGTGTGATGGATATTTTTTTCTTGCAACTCCGTGGTACTTAATTGAAAATTTTGAAGTTGCTCTTTGGTCAATGAAATGAGATTTTCATTGACTGAATTGGGCTGTTTTTCTTGTTCTTGTTGGCTGTTTTTACACCCAAAAACAAATAAACTCAATAGGACGATAATTATATTTTTCATTGTTATTTTATTTTGAAATGAGATAAAGAATAGTGATGGCTGTTTGGTTTAATTGGGCAACAGCCTGATAATAGTTGGTTTGAATTTGTGACGCCTGATTATTCAAAAGCACCCAATCCAAATAGTTGATTTCTCCATTGGCAAATTGCTCTTTTGCCGTTTTGAAAATCTGTTCCGCTTGTGGCAGTTGCTTGTTTTGAAAATTCTCAACAATGGATTTTTGGGTTTGATAGGCATTCAAAGCCGACCGATATTCCGTTTCTAACTGTGCCTTTTTGACCTGTTGCTCGTTTTCGTAAAATGCAATTTTTTGTTGTTCGGCTTTTATGTTGGCTTTTTGTCCGCTTGCAAAAATGGGAATGCCAATGCCAATGGCAAC
>Ga0079224_100012728_pt1 | contig 11665 bp, 8 predicted proteins | sample Stecom2015_FD_80414 | JGI IMG/M metagenome (GOLD analysis project Ga0079224, IMG submission 80414) | Agricultural soil microbial communities from Utah to study Nitrogen management - Steer compost 2015 | ecosystem: Environmental > Terrestrial > Soil > Agricultural land | place: USA: Utah...
TTATGGAGCACAAGGAATGCTCGCTCCTCTTGAAGATTTAATTGATCAATATGCACCAAACTTAAAAAAGGTAATGGAAAAATATCCAGATCTTAAATCATCCATTACAGCACCAGATGGTCACATTTATGCACTTCCTGGTATCGATACATCTACAACATCTCAAGTGCCAATTATGTGGATGAACGGCTACTGGCTAGAGAAATTAGGAATTGAAGAAAGACCAGATACAACAGAAGAGGTTTACGAATTACTGAAGAAATATAAAGAGACGGATATGAATGGCAATGGTGAAGCAGATGAAATTCCATTAACGGCTTCAAGTATCGCAGAACTTAGATATCACTTCTTACCTGCATTTGGAATTAACCAACAAGGTGGCATTTTTGAACAAGATGGTAAGGTTGGATATGCGTTCGTTCAGGATGGATATAAGGAATACTTAAAATACTTAAACCGTTTATATTCTGAAAAACTGTTAGATAATCAAGTATTCTCTCATACTTGGGAACAATACGTGGCGAAGGGAGCAGCAGATCAAGTAGGTATCTTCCCAACTTGGCCAATTGTAATGGTAGGCTATGCTGACCCTGCATTAGGTGCGAATTATCCATTACTACCACCATTAACTAGCGAATTTAACGATCAAAAGCTTATGACAAAGCTCTCTGAGATTAAGCGTGGACGTGCTGCTATTTCTTCGGACAATGAGCATAAAGAAGCAACTATGCGTTGGTTAGATTATATGTACTCTGAGGAAGGTACATACCTAGCACGCTTAGGTGTGGAAGGTGAAAACTGGGAGTGGGATGACAAAGGGAACTGGAAGTTATTGGCTCCAGAAGGTATGAACACAACCCAAGCAAATGCTCAGCATGCTCCAGGTGCTGGAACCCCAGTGCCAATGGTTTTAGAACAAGAATTCTTTGCAAAAGAAGATAACCCAACTATTCACTTAATTTCAGGATGGATTGAAGACGAGTATTTACCATATGCGAAATCTCCATTCCCATTAGTGTACTTCACTGAGGAAGAGCAGGCTAGAATTAGTGTCATTCTTCCAGACTTAGAATCGTATCTTGAGCAGATGGAAGCAAAATTTGTTTCAGGCCAAGTTTCGATTGATGGAGAATGGGATAACTTCGTAAAAACATTAAATCAACTAGGTGCTGAAGAACTAGCAGAAATTAACCAAGCGGCATTCGACCGTTGGACAGAAGCAAAATAAGTAAGAAAAGCGCAAGGCGTTCAAAAATTCCAACGTAGACACGTCCGTGCCTAACGCTGTGACCCTATCTGTCCTGGTGCTGGCGACAAGTTTAAGACGAGCGCTAACAGACGTGCATCTTCCCTTCCGAAGCCGCGATCGTCTGAACCGCGGAGCAGATAGCGCCTGAAGTGAGATATTGAAAAACTACGTAAAAACATTAGTGGGATACAGGGCAGGCCCCTTGTCCCACTAAAACAAAGAGATAAAACAAGTGGAACAGCTTCCTTGTTCCTAATTACGCCACAAGCTTTGAGGTGAAATGTAATGGTCTTTGAAGGATTGATTTGGAAACTGTATAAAATTGCAGAGGTTATAGCAAAGATTGTCTATCTCAATCTTCTTTGGGTTGTATTCTCATTGTTAGGAGTTGTCGCGTTAGGATTATTTCCAGCAACTGCAGCAATGTTTTCTGTTATACGTAAGTGGCTAATCGGTGAGAATGACATTCCAATCTTTAAAACATTTTTGGAGCATTATAAGTCCGAATTCGTTCAAACAAATTTGCTCGGATATGCAATGATTTTACTAGGTGCTGTGCTATACATTGACCTCCGCTTTTTCCAATCATCTGGCGGGATCATTACGCTTGTTATATCTTATTTCTTTCTATTTTTATTATTGGTGTATTTTGTAGTCTTGCTCTACATTTTTCCTGTTTTCGTTCACTATCAGTTTAAGACATTCGAATATATTAAATATGCGTTAATCCTGGCGGTCGGCCGTCCTTTTCAAACGATATTCATGATAGTAGGGAGTCTTTTGGTTCTAACTTTACTACGAATGGTTCCTATATTAATCATCTATATCGGTGGTTCTTTACTATGTTATGTGCTCATGCGGATATCCATTAAATCATTTCCAAAAGAAGAAACCCAGGAATGACGAATATAAGCCAAAAAATAGAGTAGGACCTTGTTAGGAGTGGTTTAATGAAAATTGGGCTAGAGGTATTTTTAGAAAGCCAATATAAGAAGTATAAAGATAAACGGGTAGGACTCGTTACAAATATAACAGGTGTTAATCAACAACTTGTTCCTTCTATTGACCTTTTTTACGAACATCCAGACATTCAGTTAACTACGTTATACGCACCAGAGCATGGCATTCGCGGAGATGCGAGAGAAGGCGAGAAGGTAGAATCAACGGTAGATCCATATACTGGATTGCCAGTCCATAGTTTATATGGTGCAAGTAGAAAACCATCGAAGGAAACGCTCGAGTCTATGGATGTTGTTGTTTTTGATCTACAGGATATCGGCTCAAGGTATTATACGTTTATTTATACGATGGCCTATGTGATGGAGGCTTGTGCTGAACATGGGAAAGAATTAATTATTGTAGATCGACCTAATCCTGTTTCGGGAGAAAAGTTGGAAGGTAATTTGGTCGAGGAAGATGTAAGATCATTTGTTGGCTTACTTCCAATTCCAAACAGACATGGTATGACTGTTGGAGAACTTGCCTTACTATTTAAGCATGAATTTGGTTACGATTGTGAATTAACTGTCATTCCAATGCAAGGTTGGAATAGACATATGTACTATGATGAAACAGGTCTATTTTGGGTACCTCCATCTCCAAACACGACGAATATTGATATGAATATTTTATATTCTGGTACATGTCTTGTGGAGGGTACGAACTTGTCCGAGGGAAGAGGCACAACAAGGCCCTTCGAGTATATTGGTGCACCATTTATTGATGGACAAAAATTAGCAAAGACCTATAACCAAAAAAAGATTTCTGGTGTGTTAGCACGCCCTACATCTTTTATTCCGACCTACCAAAAGCATAAAGATGAGGTTTGTGGAGGAATACAACTGCATGTAGTAGACCGACGAAAATTAAATTCTTTGGAAGCGGGAATTTTACTCATAGAAACGATAGCTGAAATGTATCCACATGATTTTAGCTTTATTAGTACCAACAACGGAAAGTACTTTTTTGACTTATTAGCAGGGACGAAAAGGCTAAGGGATATTATTTTATCTAGGAATTCAGTGGAATTCTTAGAAGAATGCGAAGAGCAAGTCGCTGCATTTAAAAAACAAAGGGAACCATATCTTTTGTATAAATAGGATGGTAAACATATGAAAAATATATCAACTCTCACAACTGAAATGAGGAATAAGTATTCTGCACATATTGATAATATGTCTACAATCGACATTCTTAAAACAATTAACAATGAGGACAAAACGGTCGCGTATCGTGTAGAAGATGTACTACCAGAGATTGAAGCAGCTGTTGAACTCATTCATCAGGCATTGGTTAATGGTGGTCGCTTATTTTATATCGGGGCTGGTACAAGTGGGAGAATTGGGATTTTGGATGCGGTTGAATGTCCACCCACATACAGTACTCCTCCCGAACTTGTGCAAGCAATTATTGCTGGTGGAAATAATGCGTTTATAAAAGCGGTTGAAGGTGCAGAGGACAATTTACATCTAGGTGCAAAGGATTTAGAAGAAAGAAACGTATCGGATAAAGATGTTGTCATTGGGATTGCTGCAAGTGGTAGAACACCATATGTAATCGGCGCCCTTCAATATGCAAAGCAAATGGGTGCTAAGACGGTAAGTCTAACTAGTAATAAAAACGCTAAGATTAGTGTGCATGCAGATGTTGCAATTGAGGTTGAAACAGGTCCTGAGGTTGTAACAGGTTCAACCCGTATGAAGGCAGCAACGGCCCATAAGTTGATCTTAAATATGATTACTACATCAACCATGATAAAGGTTGGCAAAGTATACGAAAACCTAATGGTAGATTTAAAAGTAAGTAATATTAAGCTTCAGGAACGTGCGAAAAATATTGTCTCAACCATAACAGATGTTTCATATACAAAGGCAGCTGAGGTCTTAGAGACAACAAACTACGAGGTGAAGCCGGCAATTGTAATGATCAAGGCGGGCGTTTCATTTCAAGAGGCAAAAAAATATATTGAGTTAGCAAATGGATTTGTACGAAAAGCAATTGACTTGGCTACTAAATAACTGTTCAAAAATGAGGGTAAAAAGGAACGCATCGACAAAAGGACCATGTCCTGTAGCAGTGGTATATCAAGTGATGTCCCTCTAATGATGTGTTGTTATTCTTACTCAGTTTTTTTGAACATCGGCTATTAAGGGAGTGAATGAGCATGGTCGAATATCGACACTATCAATCAGGTGATGAAATACAAATTGTAGACCTTTGGAATCAAACATTATGGAAGGATCCAATTACATCAAAACGTTTCCGTAATCTTGTTTTATTAGATGCAAACTTTGATCCCGATGGTTTAAGACTAGCTTTTGAGAATGATAAATTAATAGGATGTGTGTATGCCGTCCGGAGATTATTGCCAATGTTTGGGACGGATTTAGAGCCAGATAATGGGTGGATTCCTTTCTTTTTCGTGGATAAAAGTTATCACAGATCAGGTGTTGGCGCACGATTGATGGAAGAAGCCATCCAGTTTCTAAAAGAAAACAATCGAAAGCATGTATTCTTCTCGTCCTATGCCCCGAATTATATTATGCCAGGCATTGATGAGGATGCTTACCCAGAAGCCTACCAATTCTTACAGGTACAAGGTTTTACAAAGCTTTATTCTCCAATTGCGATGGACCGTAATCTAGTCGACTATAAACTTACAGATGACATTAAAGAGCTCGTGAAACAGAGGGAAGACGAAGGGTACACTTTTACAAAAGCGGAAGATAAAGACCTCTATGATGTCATTCAATTTGCAAATTTGAAGTTTAATCCAGATTGGGGAAGAGCCATCCGAGAAGGGGTGCTACAAGGTCTTCCGATGGAGCGTATTCTTGTTGCGAGACAAGGCGATAAAGTGGTAGGATTCTGTATTTATGGAGGCTATGAGCAAGTACCAGATCGATTTGGACCATTTGGGGTGGATCCAGAACAGCAAGGAAAAGGTCTAGGGAAAATTCTTTTACACCTTTGTTTGCAAAATATGAAAGCAGAGAGTCTACATGGAGCTTGGTTCCTATGGACAGGTGAAAAGACGTCTGCTGGGTACCTTTACAAAAAAACAGGATTCGAAATCACCCGTACATTCCATGTAATGAAAAAAGATATCTAAACTTATATTTTTTAGAGGATATTCTCTCTTTTAAGTTGATATTCGGGAATATGATAGTCTATTGTTATAAATAGATAGAGTAAAACATCGAATAGTAAAACATCGTATATAGAAATAGAAATGAGTGATACATGTATGTCTACAAATGGAGGACTTGTCATTCTTACGGAAATGCTACCGAGCTTACCGCCTTCTGAGAAGAAGATTGCTTCTTATATTATTGAAAATCCACAGGAAGCTATATCTTTAACGGCGAATGAGTTGGGAAAAAGAAGTGCAACAAGTGGGGCGGCCGTTATCAGGCTTTGTAAATCTTTAAATCTTAAGGGTTTTCAGGATTTAAAGCTACGTATTGCTGGAGACCTTCAGAAAACTGACGAACGAGGGTTTAGTGATATTGAGCCGAATGAATCCATTGTATCTGTTATTGAAAAAATGACGAATAATAGTATCCAAACAATTCGTGAAACGGCTGAACTTCTAAGTGTTGATGAGCTCGAGAAGGCAATTGAGGTGGTTCGGAATGCGAGAAAAATCCACTTTATTGGTGTAGGAGCCTCAAGTATTATTGCCCAGGATGCACAGCAGAAATTTCTTCGAATCAACAAGACAGCCTATGCTTTTGCAGATATTCATATGGCAGCCACCCAAGTGGCAAATGCAGAAGCGGGTGATGTGGTTGTGGGCATTTCATTTTCAGGGGAAACAAAAGAGGTCGCTAGGGTGTTACAGTTAGCAAAAGAAAAACAGGCGACAACCATTAGCTTAACAAAGTATGGTAGTTCCTGCGTTACTAATTATGCTGATATAAAACTCTATACGTCTGTTACCAAGGAGACAACCTTTAGGAGCGGTGCCACATCTTCCCGAATTGCTCAGTTACAAGTCATAGACATCCTGTTTATGTGTGTCGCATCTTTACAATATGATGATACTTTGATGCATTTAAATGCTACACGTGAAGCTGTAGAGTTCTTAAGTAAGAATAGGTAGACAAATTAGGGACTAACTCGATTATTGGGTTAGTCTTTTTTAGAATAAAAATGAAAACGGGGGAATCGTTTTATGTATATCATAGGCATTGATGGTGGTGGAACAAAAACAAAAGGAGTCGTTTCTACTGAAACGGGAAAGATCATAGCAGAGGTTACGGTAGGAGCTTCAAATCCAAATAATGTGAAAAGGGAAAACCTGTTAAAAGAACTTGGTAATCTCATAGATTCATTGAAGAAGGAGAGCAAGGGCACCTTCTTTAAGGTGAGACGAGTGTATGCAGGTATGTCTGGTGTTGATCATCCATCTGCAAGGAAAGAAATGAAAAAGCTACTAGAAACTTTATTATCAGAGTCGATTCCAGTAACGGTGAATAATGATGCAATCACTGCCTTATATTCAGGAACTTTAGGTAAGCCAGGGGTTGTCCAAATTGCAGGAACTGGTTCGATTACATTTGGTTTGAACGGTGAAGGAGTTCTTGACCGTGTTGGTGGTTGGGGGTATTTACTTGGTGAAAATGGAAGCGGTTTCGCTGTGGGCAGTGAAGGGTTACAAGCAGCATTTCGCGCTCATGACAGACTTGGATTAAGTACTGAACTAACAACTCTCATTTGTGATCATTTTCAAGCTCAAACTCTACCAGAAATCATTCATTCTATTTATCAAGCAGTGAATCCAAAAGAATTAATCGCCTCGTTAAGTCGGTTGGTGTTTATGGCTGCTGATCAAGGTGATCAGGTGGCTTTGGATATCATTCGAAACAATGCCAATCATATTGGAGAAGCAGTTAGTTGTTTAATCAACAAGCATTTTACTGAGAAGGAAAGAGGGGGAGAAATACCAGTAGTCCTAGCAGGGGGCCTATTTAACCGTCTTGATTTATTGAAAGCCTCAATGGAAGATGTTTTTAGGCAACATACGATCCATGCAAAACTCATTAGACCACAAATTGAGCCAGTTGGTGGTGCAGTCATTGCGGGATTACTAGAGGAAAAAATAGAGGTCGATGAGAGTTTTGTTGAGGAATTTAGTAGGGAGTCGTTGTAAAAATTTATCATGGAGTTGGCGAGAGATAAATAGGGATACAAAAGCCAAGAGATAAAACAATCAGTATCTTTCATTGGTACGACGAGTCCAAGTGAAAGGTTACTGGGATGAGTAATGATAATATGGAATAACAAGTAAATTCCTGAATAAATGGTCACGAAAAACCAGAAGGCTCCCACTCAATAGGAGCCTTCTGGTTATATTTTTTACTTTTTATCTGCGTATGCCAGTTCAATTGATTTTACGTTATTTTTCAGTATTGCTTTCACATCGTCTTGTGCAGCACTTTTATTAAGATGTTTCATAAAATCACCTAAATGCTTGATGGCTTGTTTTTGATTTCCTTTTTCGTAATGATGTTGTGCTTGTTTTAAACGATTGGTTAATTGTTTAGAAAGGGAATGTTTAATCACGCCTTCCTTTTCTAAACGAATGATTTGCTCTGTAAGTGTTACTGTTGTAGCTTTAACTGTGATCGTAATGGTATTTGATTGAACTTCTTTTTCTTTATAGGAAACAACTGCGTAAACCTCAGTTGTTCCTGCATTTTTTGCAGTAAGTTTTCCATTTTCTATTGATGCGACATCAGGATTCGAACTGAACCATTCAATGAGAGCAACTGAGAGGTCAGCCTTTTGGTCGTTAGCTAATCTACCTTCTATGTTAAATTCTTCAACAAGGCTTTGTTGTAATGACTCATTTGGTACAGATATCTTCACCGTATCTAAATCAATCTGAATGGGATCCTTTAATACTTGATATAAGGAATCTAATAGATCAATACCGTGGTCTTGGCTAATTTCCCAAATCATTGCTCCTCCAAGGCCTCTTTCACGGATGTATTCCGCTTTAATTTGTAAAGACTCTGGATCATCGTAAGAGATGAAAATAGATTGTTCCGCATTAAATAAATAAGGTGTTTGAGTTCCTTCATCCCAGAAACGCTCATAGCCGTTATTTAAATAATCGTCACGCATGATTCGTCCGTATGTTGCAGAACCACTGCCTTCATATGGTTGGCCTAAGCCATTATTTTCACTTGAGGTTACATTGTAACGATACCCGTAGAATGGAGTACCCATTACAATCTTTTCGGCTGGTACCCCTGCATCTAAATAAGCGGTTACCGCCTTATCAACGCTCCAAGTTCTACCATTATCATCATATAGGGGTGCATTATGATCCGCAAGTGGTTCCCATGTACCATGAATATCATATGTCATGATTTGAACATAATCCAAGTATTGATGTGATAAGCCCAATTGTGTATTGTTTACAAAACCTGTATTAGCGGCTCCCGCGATGGACAGGGTGTAATGCCTACCATCCTTTTCACCTTGTTCATCAAGTTTCTCCCGTATTTTTTCTAAAAGAAGTGGATAGTTTTCTTTATCGTCTGGATTTGGGTATGTTCCAGGACCTCCGCCGCTAACTGGATATTCCCAGTCTAAATCAACACCATCGAATCCATGTTCAACAATAAAGTCTACTAAACTATTGGCAAAAATGGTTCGTGCTTCATCCGTTGCCGCAGCTTCAGAAAAACCTGCAGATCCTCCCCAACCACCAACTGCAATGGTCGTTTGTAGATGTGGATATTTTTCCTTTAATTTACGGAGTTCTTCAAAGTTAATGGGATCATTTACTGGATCACTCATTTTAATTTTATGGTCTTGTCCAACAAGTCCAAATGCATAGTTAACATGTGTCAGTCGGCTAGCGTCTAAATCATGCAAAATGCTATATCCGCTTAAAGTTGCCCAGCCAGCTAAATAGGCAATCATGTAATTTTGAGGTGGTGCATCAGCTGGATCCCACTCTGGTGGAATATAGCCTTCAATTACATTATCTACAAGGAATACTCGTGTCACAGTTGTTTTTTGACCATGTGCATCTGTAGCCACTGCTTTTATAATGGCTGTTCCTTCAGGTGCATATACTGTATCCCAGCTAACACTATAGTTTTCACCTTCTTTATGTGTTCCAGGGAACTTCCAGTATTCACTTTCTGGTGCAGCTGTTGTTTTTACAAAAAACTCTACGGTTTCAACACTAGGGTCTTCAACCGTTACTGATACATTAATTGTTCCAGAATACCCTTCGCTTCTCGGTGAAACACCATTTGGCTCCGGAGCTTGAATTTCACTGATAAACGGCTGGGTAGTAACACCCTCATTTGTTAATACACTAATCGTGTTATCATCTATTGATACATTGTTATAGATGTCCTTTGCTTTTACTCTGATTTGGTATAGGCTGTCAGTATCTAGTCCTTCAAGTGCAAAAGATGTTTCCTTAGTTTCTGCGATTTTTTCTCCGTTTTGGTAAATCTCATAGTTGAATAACTTAGTAGAAGTTGAATGAGTCCATGCTAAATCAACACTTGAAGCCGTGCGAGCTGTAACCTTTAAATCCTTTGGAGATTCAGGAGAAGTAGGTTCGTCATAGTTTTTAACTAGAATGTTTCTCACAATAGTTTCAACTTCACCAGAGGCGTAAGTAATATCAACTTTTAAGCTATATTCTCCATCTGGAACCCAAGGGTCGCCAGTTGCCCAGCTCCATGAAAATGGGGCTTTTGTTAAAGGAGCATATGGGTAATAGACAGAATCTGCCTCATTAATAGCTTTTGCAAAAAACTGTACCTTTTCTACTTGCTTTGATGGATCTGGAACAGCTGTAACGAGTGGGCTACCTTTTACAGTATTTCCATCTGGTTCAATTGTCGTAACATCGATGTATGATGCCGAGTCTGAATTTCCCTCTTGTGCAAAGGTACTATAGAAAACGCTTCCAAATAGAATGATAGATAGACATAAAATACGAACGTACTTCGACAAACTTTTCAACTCCTTAGCAATAGATTCAATTTGTTCATTAATAGGTAAAAATACTTGATGTTTAGTCGTGGGGGTAAAAGGAGATCATGTCGTGGTGTAAAACAAGATGTAAATAGAGTTGTTTATCACCTCCTATTGATTCTATCAACCTAGGAAAAAAGGATTGATTTAAATCAAGTTTATCACCGTTGATTTTTTATTTCAATAATACTTACGTAGGATAAAATATTATTTTAAAGATAACCTAATCGAAATGTGGTAACATATAATTTGTAATAATATGAAATTTTATTTTATGTGCTTAACTCGCAGTATCCTTACAAAATCGATGGCAAAGGAGATATATGTATGGAGTACAGAAGTTGGAATTTGAGTAGAATAAAAGAATTAGTGGGTCTATGGAACTGGGAAGTTGGAACTGACTTTCCGATGTGCGAAGAATTGTTCAAACAAAATAGTTTTGATGATTGTAATATTTTTATAGAAGGTTCTCTCATTGCAGTAAATCAGGATGATCAAGTAGTGGGATTTATTGTTACGAAAAGATGGCAAGATCCAATAGATGTTGGAATAAGCAAAGAAACAGGGTGGATTCAAGTATTGCTTGTAGATCGACAGTATCGAAATAAAGGGATTGGAGAAACATTACTTCGGCATGCAGAAACGAAATTAAAAGAAAGTGGTATTCATCATATATGGCTTGGAAAAGATACGTGGCACTACTTTCCTGGAATTCCGACTCAGTATCGTGAAGTTGCTAACTGGTTCGAAAAAAGAGGGTATGTACAAGGTACGACGGAACACGATCTAGATTGTCATTTTGTAGAAGGAGAAATGGCCCATCCTACTAAAGATGGAGTCACTCACTCATTACTAGAAATAGAAGAAAAGGATGATTTTCTATCATTCATGCAACGCTGTTTTCCAGGAAGGTGGGAATACGAGGCAATTCAATATTTTCAAAGAGGTGGAGAAGGTAGAGAGTTTGTTGTCCTAAAAAAGAACGATCAAATCATTGGCTTCTGTAGAATAAATGATTCAAAATCACCAGTCATCGCTCAAAATGTTTATTGGGCATCGCTATACCAAGATGAACTAGGTGGCATTGGACCTTTAGGGATTGATTCAAAAGAACGTAAACATGGATATGGATTATTCATTGTCAAAGCTGCCATCTCATACTTACACAAACGACAAATTCGCTCCATGCTTATCGATTGGACAGGGTTAGTGAAGTTTTATAACAAGTTGGGTTTTGAGATTTGTAAAAGCTATAACTCTTATTATAAAAAAATATAAAAGGAGAGTTTGGAATGAAGGAGAAGATTCTATCATTTCTTCAAAAGGAAATTGATTTACAGCATATACCAGGAGCCGTTATTAGTATATCTCATAATGGGAATATTCTTATGGAGGAGGCAA
>Ga0079224_100012729_pt1 | contig 11665 bp, 10 predicted proteins | sample Stecom2015_FD_80414 | JGI IMG/M metagenome (GOLD analysis project Ga0079224, IMG submission 80414) | Agricultural soil microbial communities from Utah to study Nitrogen management - Steer compost 2015 | ecosystem: Environmental > Terrestrial > Soil > Agricultural land | place: USA: Utah...
CGGGTGCTTGGGCGGCACGTACCCAGCTCCCCGGGGGCCAACACGACGGGCCGGCGTCGACTCAGTCCGCCTGGCGGTCGGGGAGGCAGCCGTCGCAGGTGCCGGACAGCGCGACATGGGCAGCGTCGAGGTGAAAACCGCTGTCTCGCGCCAGCTGGCGGCCGATCGGATCGAGCAGATCAGCCGGCAGGTCGATGATCCGTCCGCACACCCGGCAGTTGGCGTGCAGGTGATCGCTTCCGCCGGAATCGGCCAGGTGGTAAGTCGTCGCGGCCCCGCCGATGTGAACGTGGGTGACCACGCCCAATTCGGTCAGCCGGTCCAGAGTTCGATACACGGTGGCCCGGTGTACCGCCGGGTACCGCTCGCTCACCCATCCGCACAGTTGGTCGGCGCTGGGGTGATCCGAGGTGCTCGCCAGAACCTCGATGACCGCCCGGCGAGCTGCGGTGATGCGGTGTCCTCCGCTGCGCAGCGTCGCGATGGCACGGGCAACCGCGCCGGAGCTGTCCGGCTGGGATTCGCGCACCCTGTGCTGCACCGTCACGCCCCAAGTGTCGCCGCGATCACGGTTGCGCGCCAGTTCGGCCGGCGTCGCGGCGAGACGTCGCCGCACCGGTTCTGGCGCCGCAAGCCCTTGGCGGGCGCGAGCAGGAGGTTTACCGTCGTTTCATGGATGATGAGGTGCACACGGCGCCGCGCGGCACGATCAGGGTGTTCCTGCTCGATGACCACGAGGTCGTCCGTCGCGGTGTCGCAGCTCTGCTCAACTCCGAACCCGACATGCAGGTGGTCGGTGAGGCCGCCACCGCAGCACAAGCCGAGGCCAGGGTTCCGGCGCTGCGACCCGACGTGGCGATTCTCGACGTTCGCCTCCCCGACGGTGACGGCGTCTCGGTGTGCCGGGCCCTGCGGTCCCGCATGCCCGAGCTGGCCTGTCTCATGCTGACGTCGTTCGCCGACGACGAAGCGCTGTTCGACGCCGTCATGGCCGGTGCGGCCGGCTACGTGCTCAAACAGATCCACGGCACCGACCTGGTCGGCGCGGTGCGCACGGTCGCCTCCGGACGCTCCCTGCTGGACCCGGAGAGCACCGCCCGGATGCTGCAGCGCCTGCGCGATCGCGGCAACCGCAAGGATCCGCTGGCGACGCTGTCCGAACAGGAACGGCGCATCCTCGATCTCATCGGGGCGGGCCTGACGAACCGGCAGATCGGCGATCGGATCTTCCTCGCCGAAAAGACGGTGAAGAACTACGTCTCCAACATCCTCACCAAGCTCGACATGCAGCGCCGCACCCAGGTCGCGGCGCTGGCCGCCCAGTTGAAGGCGGAAGCGAAGGACGAGGAGTCCGGCCACCGCTCGTCGTGAGCGGCTAGGTCGTGAGCAGTTAGACCGGTACGTGCCACCGGATGATCGTGCCGCCCTGCGGACCGGCCTGAACCTCGAATCCTCCGCCCCGTCGGCGGGCTCGCTCGCCCAGGTTCGCCAGGCCGCTGCGCGGACCACCATCGGCCATGCCGATGCCGTCGTCGGTGATGGTGACTCGGACCTCGCCCTGGTCGAGATTGACCCAGACGTCGACATGGGCCGCCCGGGCGTGCCGGACGACGTTGGCCAACGCCTCCTGCACCACCGCGCAGATGTCTTCAGCCAGGTCGTCCGGGACATCGGTGTCGAGCGCGCCTTCCAAGCGCAGACTCGGGGTGAACCCCAGCTGCTCGGCGGCGGTATGGCTGAGGTGCAGGATGCGACTGCGCAATCCCTCGTCCTCGCCGCCGTCGTCGTGTCTCGTCTGTAGCGCGAAGACCGTGGACCTGATCTGGCGGATCGTGACGTCCAGATCTTCGACCGTGCTCTCGATCCGGCGTGCGACGTCGGGCCGGTCGACCATCCGCACGACCCCGGACAGCGCCATCGCCGAGGCGAACAGCCGCTGAATGACGACGTCGTGCAGGTCGCGAGCGATCCGAGCCCGGTCGTCGATCAAATCGGACTGCTCGGCGCGCCTGCGGGTGTCGGCCAGCTCGAGGGCCAGACCCGCCTGGTCGGCGTACTGCATCAGCATCCGGGTGGTCCGGGGGGTGAACGGCACGCTGCCGGCGGCGCGGCCGAGCAGGACCGTGCCCCGGATTCGTTCCGGCGCCTTGAGCGGCATCACCACGGCGGGGCCGGCTGGGAGGCGCGTCACGAGCGGAGCGGCGTCCTCGGACTCAGGCAGTCGGTTGACCGTCACCGGTTCACCGCTGGTGAAGACCGACCCGGTCATCGAGCCCTCGATGTCCACCTGCACGCCGATGAGTTCGTCGTCACCGTCGGCCGCCACGACGGACATCGTGCGGCCGTCAGCATCGGGAACGGCGACGACGGACACAGCGGCTCTCGCCATCTCGCGGGTGCGGGTGGCGATCAGCCGAAGCGCGTCGAAGGTGTCCCGGCCGGACAGCAGTTCACGGGTGAGCTCCGCCGAAGCGTCGAGCCACCTCTCCCGCCGACGAGTGTCCTCGTACAGCCGCGCGTTCTCGATCGCGATACCGGCCGCCGTCGCCAGCGCGTTGACGATCAGCTCGTCTTGCTCGTCGAAGTCCTGGCCGTTGTTCTTCTCGGTCAGGTAGAGGTTGCCGAACACGGAGTCGCGGATGCGGATCGGCACCCCGAGGAAGCCGTGCATGGGCGGGTGACCAGGGGGAAAGCCGTACGACTCTGGAGATTCGGAGATCTCGCGCAGCCGCAGGACCTGGGGCTCTTTGATGAGCAGCCCGAGGATGCCGCGACCCCGCGGCCACTCGGCGATGGCGTCGATCTCCTCGTCGGACAGCCCCACCGGAACGAACTGGGCCAACTGGCCGTCCTCGCCGATCACACCCAGCGCGCCATAGCGGCAGTCGACCAACGACGTGGCCGCCTCGACGATTCGATGCAGCAGCGTGTCGAGGTCCAGGTCGCGCCCGATAGCCACAACGGCCTCGAGCAGCGCATGAACCCCGTCACGCGCGGTCAGCACCGCCTGCAACCTGGACTGCAACTCTTCGAGCAACGCGTCCAACTGCATGCGCGGCAGCAACCGCTGCATTACATCTTTCTCCATGCTCCCCCCCGTGATTGTCCTAGGTTGACAAACCGAGGCCGGACCTGTCCATTGTCCGGACGTATGTCGCTTTCGTGCCCTCTACCCACAGGGCTGGCTCTTACGCATGGCGTCGCCGCGCCACGACGTCCGGCAGACCCGGCCAAGAGGTGACCTACGGCCTGTCGGAGCCCTGACCTTCGCCTCCCGCGACGGCGTCGCGAATGCGGTGCACTGACCATGAGCACCGCACTTTGTTCGATCCACCGAGCTGAGAAGGACCCTGGTGATGATGGCGTTCGAGTCGTTGCCACGCCATGACCCCGAGACCAGTGAGTCGGCGCAGACGCACGCCGCTCCCCGACCGGCCACCACGTCCGACGTGATCGCCCCGGCCGCCGGCTACGTTCTGGGACTGCTCCGCATCGCGATCGGCTGGTACTTCCTCTGGGCCTTCCTGGACAAGACGTTCGGACTCGGCTACTCGACGCCGTCGGAGGGCGCCTGGATCGACGGAGGAAGCCCCACCACCGGATACCTCAGCGCCGTCGAAGGCCCCTTCGGTTCGCTGTTCAACGACCTCGCCGGCCAGACCTGGGTGGACTGGCTGTTCATGATCGGACTGCTGGGCATCGGTGTGGCCCTGATACTCGGCATCGGCATGTGGATCGCCGCCGGCTCGGCAGCCGTGCTGTTGCTGCTGATGTACGCCGCTTCGCTGCCGCTGGAGACCAACCCGATCATCGATGATCACGTGACACAGGCCATCACGGTGGTCGCCCTGGCGATGCTCGGCGCCGGGCGGTACCTCGGCCTCGGCCGAGCCTGGCAGCGTCTCACCGTGGTGCGTGAGCATCCGTGGCTCACGTGACCGCGAAGCCGGTCACCTGGACCGACCCCGGGCGCCGTGCCCCTCATGGCTCCCGGGGTCGCTGCTGAGTGGACCTACCGCGTCCGCGCCGAGTCGGCCGGACGAGTCGGCTAGACGGCCGTGACGGAACTTCGAATCCGGCGGCCGCGGACGATCTCGGGCACGATCCGGATGTAGTGCGGGCGCACGCCCAAGGCCCACGGTGTCAGAGCCAGCTGGCGCAGCCGCTCGAGCTCGGCGGCGTCCGCGACTGCCTCGGCTCGCCCGATCAACACGACAGACCAGCCGGTCAGACCCTCGCTGTCGTAAGAGTCCGCCTCGAACGCGACGACCGCCGAGCGCGCCGCGGCAGCGAGTTTGGAACCAATGCCGGTCCGCAGCACGATGGCGGGCCCGTCGACGACGAAATTCACCGGTTGGATAGCAGGCAGTGCAGCCTCGGTGAAGACGATGCGGCCGATGGGCACGGTTTCGAGGAGCGCGTAGCATTCCTGCGCACTCAAGGTCTCCAGCCCATCCGCTTCGAGGTCTACCGAATCCATGTGCACATGGTGACCGTTCGCGAATATCCACTGTCAGGGTCGAAGGTCCTAGGCGCCGGGTCGATCGACGGTGACGGCACCGTGTACTTCGGTCTATAACGGGTATGACCTGGCACATTGTCGACAAGAGGAGCGTGCGACTGTGTCGGACGTCATCGTCGGGGTGGATGGTTCAGCCGAGAGCGCAACGGCTTTGGAGTGGGCTGCCGATGCCGCGGCTCAACGCGGCAGTCCGCTGCGCATCATCTACGCCCTGCACATGCCGCTGGTCGTGATGCCGTTCGATCGCACGGTTCCGTTGCCGCCCAGCGACGACCTCCGTGACCGCGCCGAAGCCCTGTTGAAACACGCGCAAGAACAGGCCGAGCATCACGTTCCCGGCCTGCAGGTGCGCACCGAACTCTCGTTGCGCCCAGCCACGCCGACGCTGCTCTCCGCCTCCGAAGACGCTGACCTCGTGGTCGTAGGCAGTCGAGGGCTCGGCATGTTCGGCTCGGTGTTCCTGGGATCGGTGAGCACCCGGGTCGCGGCCCGGGCCTCGTGCCCCACGGTCGTCGTGCGGGAGGGGTCGTCCTCGCCGAACGCCGACGGCCCCGTGCTGGTCGGCGTCGACGGTTCGGTCCATGGTGCCGCTGCGATGCGCTTCGCCTTACGCGAAGCCAAGCTTCGCGACGCCCCGGTGATCGCGCTCACCGTGTACTCCGGACCGGAGTACGTCGTGACCTTGCACGACGCCAAGCTCGCCCAGCGCATCGACGACGACGCCCGCCGCGACGCCACCCGGTTGGTTGCCGATGTCCTGGAGCAGGCCCGGGAGGACGACACGGCGAACGTCGACGTCGAGCCTCGCGCGGTGCCGGGGCATCCGCCGACCGTTCTGGCCGACGCCGGCCGAGAAGCCGCGTTGACGGTGGTGGGCTCTCGTGGCCGCGGCGGGTTCCGGGGCATGCTTCTCGGCTCGGTGAGCCTGGCCGTCCTGCACCACGCCACCCACCCGGTGGCCGTCGTACGCGCTACTGACGGCGACTGACGGCGCCGCTTCCGCCTCCACCCAGGCGCCGGGTCAACTCCACAGCCGTCGCATCGACGGCGGCTGCCACCGACGACCAGTCGTCACCCTCTACCGCCTCGCGCGGGAACGTGACGGCGACCGCGGCCACCGGGTAGCCGGTGTGGTCGGTCGCAGCTGCGGCGACGGAAGCCAGGCCCGGCGTCACCTCACCGTCTTCCGTCGAATAGCCGCGCTGGCGCACGCCGCTGAGCACCCGCCGCAACTCGGACAGGCTGCGCGGCCCCGCGCCGTGCCGGTCGGCGAACGACGCCGCGTCCGGGAACAGGGCACGGACCTGTGCCGGTACCAGACCGGCCAGGATGGCGCGACCGCTGGCCGTCAGTTGGGCCGGCAGGCGCACGCCGACGTCGGTGACCAGCGAGGGTCCGCCCGGGACACGTTCCTCCAGCAGGTACAGCACCTCGCGGCCGTGCAGGACCGCCAGGTGCGCACTGTGGCGGACGTCGTCGACCAGGCGGCCCAACAGCGGCCGGGCGAGCCTGGCCAGCGGGGCTTGACGCGTATAGGCCGACCCGAGTTCGTAGGCCGCCAGCCCCAGCCCGTACCGGCGCTCCTCGTGCAGGTGCACCACGAGCCCTTCGCGTTCCAGTTCGGCGAGCAGGTGATAGACCGTGGAGCGCGGCAGGCCGAGTGCTTCTGCGATGGCCGAGGCCGGAGCCGGTCCGCCGAGCCGCGCCAGGTGCCGCACGATCCGGATCCCGTGCCGTAGCGCGGGCACCCTGCTGCTCTGCCCCATCGGCTCTCCTCGTCTGGCATCCCAGACATTACCGCCTGCCGTTAAATGATCATGTTCACTAGGCATTCGCCTGCTGCACCACCCGTGTACGCCTCTTGGCGCAGGCGAACGCCTCGTGGTGCTTCGGGGGCGTGCTGGCGTTCGTGGATGGGACGACCGTTCAGCGGCCCGCGTGGCACCGGCCGTCGGATGCCGATTCGCTGAGCTGGGCGCAGGCAGCTCGAGATGGTCGTGAAGATCGTCATGGTATGGCCGGCCGAGCGAGCCGGTCACGTCCGCCGGCCGTGAAGATCGTCGTGGGAAACCTGACCGCATGAGGGGTTGTGAAGATCGTCGTGCCCCAAAGTGCGCCCTATAGCGGCATTCTCCGGCACGACGATCTTCACAACCTCCGAAACCAGCACTTCCACGCACGACGATCTTCACCATTGACCGGATCAGGTGATCCTGAGGCTCATCGCCGGATCAGCCTGGCCGAACCAGCCGGTTGTGAAGATCGTCGTGCGGCAACCCGCCGAACCAGGCAGTCGTGAAGATCGTCGTGCCCCAAAGTGCGCCCTATAGCGGCATTCTCCGGCACGACGATCTTCACAACCTCCGAAACCAGCACTTCCACGCACGACGATCTTCACGACCCCCCGAACACCAGTCGACACCTCCTGCCGCCCCAACTCCGGGCGCGGACCGCCACTCTCCAAGAGCGCATCGTGCCTGGTGAAAAACCTGTTGGCCGCAGTCGGGAGGACCGGTAGCTTCGTCAGCATGTGATTTCTCCTGGGCGCCCGTCACAGCGATTCCGCTGACGGATCTGCGCCACCGCCATCCGCACTGTCCCCAGAGCATCGGTTCATGCCGTGGCTCGTGACAGACGTAGCGGTCTGGCCATGCTCTCGAGCATCACAGGAGGTCCCATGTCTACCAACCACCACGTCCCGCACGCCGACTCCGCGGCGCCGTCGAACCGGGCTGCGCGTCGAGCGCAGCGCAAGGGCAAGGCGGCACCGATCACCCCGACGACGGCGTCGCTGAGCAAGCGCCGTGAAGTCCGGCAGAGCCAGGTGATGGCCCAGCAGCGGTTCAAGGGCCGTCGCGGCAACCGCTGAGGCGCCCGACCGCTGACCCACGGCCGCGATTGTGTCTGAAATCCCAGACACAATCGCGGCCGAAGTGGTACCACCGCACGAACGACGGCGGTGCAATGTGGGTATGTCGACCACTTTCTCCGTCGCTCCCGTCGAGGTGGGCGCCGGCCCGGTGACGGCAGCCGACGTGGTCGCCGTGGCCCGCCACGACGCACCCGTGACGCTCACCGCCAGCGCACTCGACGCTATCGCCGCCGGTCGCGACGTGGTCGAGGAGCTCGCCCTCGACGACGCACCGCACTACGGCATCTCCACCGGGTTCGGCGCGCTGGCGACCCGCCACATTCCGGCCGAGCGCCGCGCCGCGCTGCAGGCGAGCCTGATCCGTTCGCATGCCGCAGGCTCGGGCGCGCAGGTGGAACGCGAAGTCGTGCGTGCGCTCATGCTGTTGCGGCTGTCCACGATCGCCACGGGCCGCACCGGCGTCCGCCCGGTCACAGCCACCCGCTATGCCGACCTGCTCAACCACCACATCACCCCGATCGTGTACGAATACGGCTCCCTGGGCTGTTCCGGCGATCTCGCGCCGCTGGCCCACTGTGCGCTGGCGCTGACCGGCGAGGGTGAGGTACACGACGCCGACGGCATCCGGCGTCCGGCCGCCGAAGCGCTGGCGGCCGCACACCTGACCCCGGTGACGCTGGCCGAGAAGGAAGGCTTGGCGCTGATCAACGGCACCGACGGGATGCTGGGCCAGCTGATCCTCGCGCTGCACGACCTCGATCTCCTCCTGACCACCGCCGACATCGCCGCCGCAATGAGCGTCGAGGCGGCACTGGGCACCGATGCCGTCTTCTCGGACGACCTGATCCGGCTCCGGCCACATCCCGGCCAGGCCGCCGCCGCGGCCAATCTGCGCGCGCTGCTCGCCGAGTCGGCCATCATGGCCAGCCACCGCACGCCGGACTGCACTCGGGTTCAGGATGCCTACGCGCTGCGCTGCTCACCCCAGGTGCACGGAGCAGCCCGCGACACCGTCGAACACGCACGCGGCGTGGCCGAACGCGAGCTCGCCGCCGTCATCGACAACCCGGTCATCACCGCCGACGGGCGAGTGGAATCCAACGGCAACTTCCACGGCGCGCCGGTCGGCTATGTGCTCGACTTCCTCGCCATCGCGGTCGCCGACGTCGCCGGTATCGCCGAGCGGCGCACCGACCGGCTGCTCGACGTCGCCCGCAACCAGGGCTTGCCGGCCTTCCTCGCCGACGATCCCGGCGTCGACTCCGGGCACATGATCGCCCAGTACACCTCGGCGGGCATCGTGTCCGAGCTCAAGCGCCTCGCCGTCCCGTCGTCGGTGGACTCCATTCCGTCGTCGGCGATGCAGGAGGACCACGTCTCGATGGGCTGGGCGGGTGCGCGCAAGCTGCGCCGGGCTGTCGACGGGCTCACCCGGGTACTCGCCATCGAGATCCTGACCGCTGCGCGTGCCCTGGACCTACGCATGCCACTGACCCCAGCGCCCGGGACCGCCGCCGTACGCGACGCGGTACGCGACGCCGTTGCCGGCCCCGGGCCCGACCGCTACGTGTCCCCCGAGATCGACGCCGTCGTCGAACGCATCCGCGCCGGTGTGATCACAACAGCAGCCGCTGACGTCGTCGGTGCGCTGCGCTGAACTCACCACCCGAGGAGCCGACCATGACCGAGGCCGCCGCCCGAGTCGTCCGGGCCCCACGCGGTACCGAGCTCACCGCGCGTAGCTGGCAGACCGAGGCCCCGCTGCGGATGCTGATGAACAACCTCGACCCGGAGGTCGCCGAACGCCCCGACGACCTCGTCGTCTACGGCGGCACCGGGCGCGCCGCCCGCGACTGGCGCAGTTTCGACGCCATCGTCCGTACGCTCACCACGCTCGGCGACGACGAGACGTTGCTGGTGCAGTCGGGCAAGCCGGTCGGCGTGCTGACCACTCACGAGTGGGCTCCGCGGGTGCTCATCGCCAATTCAAACCTCGTGGGCGACTGGGCGACGTGGCCGGAGTTCCGCCGCCTCGAGCAGCTCGGCCTGACGATGTACGGCCAGATGACCGCCGGGTCGTGGATCTACATCGGCACCCAGGGCATCCTGCAGGGCACCTACGAGACCCTCGCCGCGGTCGCGGCGAAACGCTTCGGCGGCACGCTGGCCGGCACGCTCACCGTCACCGGCGGCTGCGGCGGCATGGGCGGCGCGCAGCCGCTGGCGGTGACGCTCAACGGCGGGGTCTGCCTGGTCGTCGACGTCGATGCCACCCGGCTGAATCGGCGGGCCGAGCAGCGCTACCTCGACGTCGTCGCCGACGACCTGGACGACGCGGTCCGGCGGGTGGAGGCCGCCAAGGCCGACCGGCGCGCGTTGTCGGTCGGGTTGATCGGCAACTGCGCCACGGTGCTGCCCGAGCTGCTGCGCCGCGGCGTCGAGGCCGACGTCGTCACCGACCAGACCTCCGCCCACGACCCGCTGTCGTACCTGCCCGAGGGCGTGACCGTCGAGGACTGGCACGACTACGCCGCCCGCAACCCGGCCGAATTCACCGAGCGGGCCCGCGCGTCGATGGTCCGCCACGTCGAAGCGATGGTCGGCTACCTCGACGCGGGCGCGGAAGTGTTCGACTACGGCAACTCCCTGCGCGACGAGGCCCGGCAGGGCGGCTACGACCGTGCCTTCGCCTTCCCCGGCTTCGTTCCGGCCTACATCCGCCCGCTGTTCTGCCAGGGCAAGGGGCCGTTCCGGTGGGCAGCGCTGTCGGGGGACCCGCGCGACATCGCGGTGACCGACGAGGCGGTGCTCGACCTGTTCGACGACGACCACCTGGCGCGGTGGATCCGCGCGGCGCAGGAACGCGTGCCGTACCAGGGGCTGCCGGCGCGGATCTGCTGGCTCGGCTACGGCGAGCGGCACCAGGCCGGGTTGCGCTTCAACGAGCTGGTCGCCGAGGGACGGATCTCCGCACCGATCGTCATCGGCCGCGACCACCTCGATGCGGGCTCGGTCGCCTCCCCGTATCGCGAGACCGAGGCGATGGCCGACGGTTCGGATGCCATCGCCGACTGGCCGCTGCTGAACGCGCTGACCAGCGCGTCATCGGGGGCATCGTGGGTGTCGATTCATCACGGCGGTGGTGTCGGTATGGGGCGCTCGATCCACGCCGGGCAGGTCAGTGTCGCCGACGGCACCGACCTGGCCGCGGCCAAGCTCGAACGGGTCCTGACCAACGATCCCGCGACCGGGGTGCTGCGCCACGTCGATGCCGGTTACGAGGATGCGGCAGCGGTGGCCCGTGAGCGCGGCGTGCACGTCCCGATGCTCGACGAGGCGCAAGCGTGACGACACCGGCGCGTATGACCAGCACTTTCGACACGATGTGGGCCGAGTTAGAGCCGATCGGCCGGAGCGCGGACGGTGGTTACCACCGGTTCGCCTGGACCGCCGAGGACGCCGCGCTCCGCGAGTGGTTCGCCGCCGAGGCGGCGCGGCGGGGCATGAGCTGCGTCGTCGACCGGGCGGGCAACCAGTGGGCCTGGTGGGGCGATCCGGACGCCGACGGGCCCGGCGTCGTCACCGGCAGCCACCTCGACTCCGTCCCCGGTGGCGGTGCGTTCGACGGACCGCTGGGTGTCGTGTCGGCCTTCGCTGCCGTGGACCTCCTGCGCGAGCAGGGGTGGACGCCGTCGCGACCGATCGGCATCGCCGCGTTCGCCGACGAGGAAGGTGCGCGGTTCGGCGTCGCCTGCACCGGGTCGCGGCTGCTGACCGGCGCCCTGCCCGTCGAGCGGGCGCTGGCGCTCACCGACGCCGACGGCGTCACCCTGGCCGAGGCGGTGACCCGCGCAGGGTCGGACGCCGCGTCGCTGGGCCCGGACGCCGAAGCGCTACGCCGCGTCGCGACGTTCGTCGAACTGCACGTGGAGCAGGGCCGTGGCTTGATCCACCTCGACCGTCCCGTTGGCGTGGCCAGCGGCATCTGGCCGCACGGCCGATGGCGAGTCACGCTGACCGGGGCGGCCAACCACGCGGGGACCACCCCGCTGGACGAACGCCGCGACCCGATGCTCGACCTGGCCACCTTGATCCAGGTCGCCCGCCAGGCGGCGGCGCAGCATGGCGCGCTCGCGACGGTGGGCAAGGTCGAGGTGACGCCCAACGGCGTCAACGCCATCCCCTCCCAGGTGCGCGCCTGGCTGGACTGCCGGGCCCGCGAGGAAGCCGCCGTCCACGCCGTCGTGAGTGAGCTGGCTGGGTTCACGCCC
>Ga0079224_100012731_pt1 | contig 11664 bp, 10 predicted proteins | sample Stecom2015_FD_80414 | JGI IMG/M metagenome (GOLD analysis project Ga0079224, IMG submission 80414) | Agricultural soil microbial communities from Utah to study Nitrogen management - Steer compost 2015 | ecosystem: Environmental > Terrestrial > Soil > Agricultural land | place: USA: Utah...
CCCGGGCGATGCCGCCGTGAGCCGCGCCGTGCCGGTGGCGGAGGCGGCTGTGCCGCGGAAGGTGGGCGCCAGGCTGGAGCCGCTGCCGTGCGCGCTGGAGACCGAGGATCTGCTCGATCTGCAGGCAGCCCACTGCGAGCTGTTCGACCAGTCGCGCGCGCTTTCGTTGCATCTGTTCGAGCACGTCCACGGCGACAGCCGGGAGCGCGGCCAGGCCATGATCGACCTCGGTCAGCAGTATGTCGACCGCGGTTTCGTCATGAGCGCGCCGGAGCTGCCGGACTACCTGCCGCTGTTCCTGGAATTCCTGTCCTGCCTGCCGCCGGCCGAGGCGCGCGAGTGGCTGGGTCAGCCGGTGCATGTGCTGACGGTGCTGGAGCGGCGCCTGGCGGAGCGGGGCTCGGGCTACGCGGCGGTCTTCCAGGCGCTGGTCGTGCTGTCCGGTGTGCGGCCCGATCCTGACGACATAGCCAGGCTGCAGGCGCGTATCCGCACGGAGGCGGCCAAGTCGGTCGATCAGGAATGGGAGGAGACGCCGGTCGATTTCAGCGCGCCGGCGCCGGAAACCGGCAGCGTCTTCGCCAGGTTCCGGGCGGCGCGGCAGGCGCTGAGCTCGGCCATCAAGGGCTAAGGAGGGCAGGATGAACGAGTTCCTCAACTACCTGTTGTTCGGCTGGTATCCGTACGTGGCGCTCACCGTCCTCTTCCTCGGCAGCATCCTGCGTTTCGACAAGGGCCAGTACAGCTGGCGGGCGCAGTCGTCGCAGTTCCTGCGGCGCCGGCAGATGATCCTCGGCTCCAATCTGTTCCACATCGGCGTGCTGATCCTGTTCGTCGGTCACTTCGTCGGGCTGCTGACGCCGATCGGCGTGTTCGAATTCCTCGGGATCAGCCACACCTTCAAGCAGATGGGCGCGCTAATCGTCGGTGGCCTGGCCGGGATCGCCGCCCTGGTCGGCGCCACCCTGCTGCTGCACCGGCGCCTGTTCGACCCGCGCGTCCGCCGCAGCTCGTCGATCGGCGACATCCTGGTGCTGGTGCTGCTGTGGTTGCAGCTGGTTCTGGGCATCGCCACCACCTTCTGGACCATCGGCGACCTGTCGGGCGAGGAAATGGTGCTGTTCATGGGCTGGGCCCACGGCATCCTGACCTTCGACCCCAGCGCCGCCGAGCTGATCATCGATACCCAGCTGGTCTACAAGCTGCACATCGTGCTGGGGCTCACCCTGTTCCTGATCACGCCCTTCACCCGCCTGGTGCACATCTGGAGCGTGCCGGTCTGGTACCTGTTGCGGCCCGGTTATCAGATCGTCCGTTCCCGGGCCAAGGGCGGCCGCCGCTCCACCACGCCGGTCGACAGCCCGGCCGGTCTGGCGCCGGTGCCGGGTGGCGACGCCGCCGTGCGGGCGCGCAGCGAGAGCGGCCAATGAGCGGGGCGGCAGGCGTCAAGTACTTCAAGGCCTCCAACAGGCCGCGGCCGGTGATGCCCAGCGGCTGCCAGAGTGGCGGCTGCGGCGGCCAGGCGGCCGACGATCCGCGGCTGCAGCCGACACCGCCGAGCTTTGGCGCGGTCCGGGTCAACGGCATCGAGATCGAGCCGGATGCCATTGCCCAGGAAATCCAGCACCATCCGGCGCCGGACGGCGAGAGCGCCTGGCAGGCGGCGGCGCGGGCACTGGTGCTGCGCGAGCTGCTGCTGCAGGAAGCGCGGCGGCTGGGACTCCGGCCGCAGCCCGGGCTGGACGAGGCAGGGCGGCTGGAGACCGAGGACGATGCCATGATCCGGGCCCTGCTCGAGCGAGAGGTCCGGCCGGCTCCGGTCGGGGAGGCCGAGTGCCGGCGCTACTATGAGGGCCATGTCGACCGCTTCGGTGCGCCCGACCTGTTCGAGGCCTCGCACATCCTGCTCGAACCGGACGGTACGGACGATGAGGCCTGGGCCGCCGCTGAGGCCAAGGCGCTGGCCATCATCGCCGAGGTCGGTGACGACCCGGCGCTGTTCGCGGCCGCGGCGCGCGAATTTTCCTGCTGCCCGACCGCCCATCAGGACGGCTCGCTTGGCCAGGTACGGCGCGGCGAACTGGTCGCGGCCGTGCAGGCGGCGCTGGAGGCGCTGCCGGAAGGCACCACCGGCCGGCGGCCGATCCGCTCCCGCTTCGGCTGGCACGTGCTGCGTCTGCAGCGGAAAATTCCAGGACGAACCTTGCCTTTCGAGCTGGCGCGAGACCGTATCGCCGACATGCTCGAAGCCCGCGCCTGGGCAGCAGCCGCGACCCGCTACGTCGCAGGGCTGGCGCGGGCGGCGGAGGTGGAGGGCGTGCGCATCGATCCGGCCGCCATTGGAAACGGCTGATGGCGACGCTAGGTGACATTCTGGCTGCCGCGAAGCGCTCCGCAGGCTGTTTCGAGCGCTGGCTCGATACCGCCGATCCGGCCCTGGCCGAGGCGATCAGGCAGGCGGCCGAGCAGGAAGGCAGTACCCCTGCGGGATACGCCCGTATCGCCGTGGCCGATTTCAGCCGCCTGGCCAGTGCCGACGCCTGGACCCGGCTCGCGGCGCTCGCGCGCGACAGCTCCGATCCGGGGCTCGCCTGCCTCGCCGCCATGGTGCGCTGGCACCTGGCACAGGCAGGCCAGCTGCCGATGGCCGATACCGAGCGAGGGAACGGATCATGAACGAACCGCAGCCGTCGGGCCAGCGGCAGACCACGGATGACGCCCCGCTGAATCCCGCCCTCAAGCCGGAGCGTGACGCCAGCTACGGCCCTGACCAGCAGGGCACCGACCCGATGGCGTCGGTGTCGGTGCAGAAAGACGAAGGACGGGCCTGGCCGATGATCTGGGCGGTGGTGACCATCGTCTGCGTGATCATCGCTATCCTGCTGCTGCTCTGACACGGATGCCCGAGCAACAGTCGGGCGAGCGATCGCGACATGCGGCAGCCCCAGTCCGGGCCGATCGAGCAGGGCAGCCCAGACTGATCCCGCCAAGGGTTCGTCATCCGGCGTCGGGGTGGGCGTCGAGCACTTCCTTGGCATTGCGGAAAGCCTCGACCCCGGCCGGCATGCCGCAGTAGACCGCGACCTGCAGCAGCACTTCACGGATCTCCTCTTTGCTGCAGCCGTTGTTCAGCGCGCCGCGCACATGACCCTTGAACTCCTGGCCGCGGTTCAGAGCGGCGAGCATGCCCAGATTGAGCAGGCTGCGGGTCTTGCGGTCGAGGCCGGAGCGGGTCCAGATCTCGCCCCAGGCATAGCGGGTCACGAGCTCCTGGAATTCCCGCGTGAAGTCGTCCACCCCCTCGAAGGCCCGCTCCACGAAGGCATCGCCCATCACCTCACGGCGGACTTTGAGTCCCTGTTCGAATTTGTCGTGGCCCATGCTGTGTTCCTCCAGCGCTGCTGGCCATAAGTGGCAAGGATCGTTGCCCCGTCAGGCCGACTGGACCGGCTCCAAGTGCCGGACCTGATACGGCATGCCCGCGGGACAGTGCTAGGAAGATTGCCGAAGCGCCAGGCCGGCGCTTCGGCGGGGATTAAAAAGGGGCGGCAGAGGTGGTAGATAACGTGCCGCCCAACGACCTGTGTACGGTTACTTCGCCGTCGGCATCGCGAACTCGGCGCCCTTGTCGATGCTCTCGGGCCAGCGCTGCATGATCGACTTCTGCCTGGTGTAGAAGCGCACACCCTCTTCGCCGTAGACGTGCATGTCGCCGAACAGGCTCTTCTTCCAGCCGCCGAAGCCGTGCCATGCCATGGGTACCGGGATGGGCACGTTGATGCCGACCATGCCGACCTCGATGCGGCGTCCGAACTCGCGGGCGACGTTGCCATCGCTGGTGTAGCAGGCGACGCCGTTGGCGAACTCGTGGGCGTTGATCAGCTCCACGGCCTCGGCGAAGTCCTTCACCCGGACGCAGGCCAGCACCGGTCCGAAGATCTCTTCCTTGTAGATGCGCATGTCGGTGGTGACGTTGTCGAACAGCGTGCCGCCGATCCAGAACCCGCCCTCGTGGCCGGGCACGGTGAAGGGCTTGCCGTCGGCACCGACCCGGCCGTCGACCAGCAGCGTGGCGCCGCTCTGCACGCCGTCCTCGATGTAGCCCTGGATCCGCTCCAGCGCCTGGCGGGTCACGATCGGGCCCATCTCGGCATCGAGCTCCATGCCGTTCTTGACCTTGAGCTGCCTGGTCCGCTCGATCAGCTTGGGCATGATCTTGTCGGCGACGTCGCCGACCAGCACCGCCACGGAGATGGCCATGCAGCGCTCGCCAGCCGAGCCGTAGGCGGCACCGATCAGGCCGTCGACCGCCCGGTCGATGTCGGCGTCGGGCATCACCACCATGTGGTTCTTCGCACCGCCCAGCGCCTGCACGCGCTTACCCTGCTCGGCGCTGCGCTGGTAGATGTAGTGGGCGATCGGGGTGGAGCCGACGAAGCTCACGGCCTTCACATCCGGGTGGTCGATCAGTGCATCGACGGCCACCTTGTCGCCCTGGACGACGTTGAAGACCCCGTCGGGCAGACCGGCCTGCCTGAGCAGCTCCGCCATGTACAGCGACGCGGAAGGATCGCGTTCGCTGGGCTTGAGCACGAAGGTGTTGCCGCAGGCGATCGCGATCGGGAACATCCAGCAGGGCACCATCACCGGGAAGTTGAACGGCGTGATGCCGGCGACCACGCCCAGCGGCTGGCGCAGCGTCCAGTTGTCGATGCCGGTAGAGACCTGATCGGTGAAGTTGGTCTTGAGCAGCTGCGGAATGCCGACGGCGAATTCGACGATCTCGATGCCGCGGGTCACCTCGCCCTGGGCATCGGTGAACACCTTGCCGTGCTCGCGGGTGATGATCTCCGCCAGCCGGTCGCGGTGCTCGTTGAGCAGGGCCAGGAACTTGTTGAGGATGCGGGCGCGGCGGATCGGCGGCAGATTCGCCCAGGCCGGCAGCGCCGCCCGGGCGCTGGCGACCGCGGCCTCCACGTCCTTAACGCTGGAGATTGCCACCTGCCGGCTCACCTCGCCGGTGGCCGGATTGAACACGTCCTGGGTGCGGTCGCCGGTGCTGGCCGCGGGGCGGCCGTCGATCCAGTTGCCGATTACGGGACTCCGCTCCAGCTCGGAGAGAAATGGGGAAATGCTCATTGGCTTGACTCCGCTTGCGAGTGGTTGGATGTCAGCCTAGGCAGCCGCGGTGGGCTTGACAATCTCTAAAAATTGATCACATCGTTCATAAAAATGAACAATGGGTAGAGCCGCCAGCGGAGCCAGCCTATGTCGATTCGTCAAATCTCCCCGATTCTTGCGGACTTGCATCTGCTCACCGTGCTGGCCCAGGCACGGAGCTTTACCAAGGCGGCGCGGCTGCTGGGCGTGTCTAAGGCGTCGGTAAGCACCCGCGTTGCCAACCTCGAGCGGGCGGTCGGCGTGCCGCTGGTGCGCCGGACTACCCGCTCGGTCGTGCTCACCGACGCCGGCCGGCAGCTGGTGGAGGACACCGAGCCGTCTTTCGCGCGCATCGAGCAGAGTCTTTCCAGCGTCAGGGACCTGGCCGGCAATCCTCGCGGCCTGCTGCGGGTCAGCGCGCCGGTGGCACTGGGGCGGCAGCGCATCGCGCCGATGCTGCCCTCTTTCCTGCAGCGCTATCCGGAGATTCGGCTGGAGCTGGATCTGTCCGACCGTTTCGTGAATCTCGCCCAGGAGGGTTTCGATCTGGCCATCCGCCATGCCCAGACCGCGCCGGAAACCCATGTGGCCTGGGTGCTCCGGGAGTCCCGCTCGCTGCTGGTGGCGAGCTCCGCGTACCTGGAGCGGCATGGCATGCCGCAGCATCCGGCGGATCTGAGCCGTCACGAGTGCCTGCTGTACCTGCGCGACGGCAGCGCCCAGAGCTGGGGCTTCGAGCGCGAGGTCGGCCGCAAGCGTCGTGAGCGGGTCGGCGTGCCGGTGAGCGGACGCTTCAAGGCCAATAACAGCGAAGTGCTGCGCGAGGCCGTGCTGGGCGGGCTGGGTATCGGGCTGCTGCCGGATTTCACGGCCACGGACGAGCTGCAGGCCGGGCGGCTGGTGCAGGTGCTGCCCGACTGGAAACCGGTGGGTTTCTTCGGTGAGCGGCTGTTCGCCATCCGGCCCTGGTCGCGGCAGGTGCCGCGGGCCGTGCAGTGCCTGGTCGACCATCTGCGCGACGGCTTTGCGGCGGCGGCCTAGCATGTGCAAGCGGTGCCGGTTCGGTTAGGATGCACGGCCCTTGCCGCGGCAAAGCTGACGAGAGCTTGCGCTCCGGAACGCTTGAATTTATCGTTTGATTAACAGATCATTTGATCAATACTAAGCAGGAGGGCGCCTCGCAGGGCGTTCTGGAGGAGCGCGGGAAGGATCCCTCGGCAATAGGCCGGACTGTCGGATAAGTCCCGACTGGCGGCCCGTTCGGCAAGCCATAATCGCTCCTCCAAAGGCAACTCGTCAGACAGCCGTTACGGTCGTCCGCAACCGGAGGAGATAACAATGAAACCATTCAAGGCTGGCCTTGCCGGCGTTCTTGCTTTGGGTCTGGGCCTGGCAAGCGTCAACGCCGCTGCGGCTGAGCGCATTACCGTCAACATCGGCTCCAGCCACCCGGTGCAGAACATCTGGGTGTGGGCGATGAAGAATGTCTTCCAGCCCGAGGTGGACCGGATCCTGGCCGAGCAGGGCGGGAAGTATCAGATCCGCTGGCGTGAAAATTACGGCGGCACCCTGTACGGCTTCACCGACACCCGCAAGGCTGTGAAGGACGGCATCGTCGACGTCGGCATGATCGGCACCCTGTGGGAGGAGTCCGACCTGCCGCTGCAGAACGTCACCTACTACACGCCCTTCGCCACCGATGATCACAAGCTGATCATCAGGATCTTCGACGACCTCAACCAGAACCTGCCGGCGTTGCGCGACAGCTGGCACAAGCAGAATCTGGTGCCGCTGTCGACGCTGGTGACCGACAGCTACGACATCTATGCGACGCGCCAGATCAAGTCGCTGAAGGATGTCCAGAACGTCCGCCTGAATGCTCCGGGCACCTCCGCCAACTGGCTCAAGGGCACTGGTGCGGTCCCGGTCGACGGCGGCCTGACCACGTACTACACCAACATCCAGACCGGAGTCACCGAAGGCGCGCTGTCTTTTGCCAGCGGCATCGGTCCGGCGCGGGTGCATGAGGTGGCTCCCCAGCTGACCCGCATCGGCTTCGGTTCCATGGCCTTCGGTGCGGTGGCCGTCAACAAGCGCTTCTTCGACGGCTTGCCGGCGGAAGTGCGGAACGCCTTCCTCGAGGCCGGCCGCCTGACCTCCGAGCGCCACGGCGATCATGTGGCCATGACCGCCCAGGTGTGGCTGTCGAGGATGCAGGACGAAGGCCTCAAGATCCACGAGCTGCCGGCCGAGGAGAAGAAGCGCTGGGTGGAGAGCCTGCCGAACCTGGTCCAGCCGTGGCTGGATGCCAATGGCGAGGCCGCCAAGGTGGTGCTGCGCGCCTACTTCGACAAGCTGCGCGAGAACGGCGTCGAGCCCCTGCGCGCCTGGGACGCAGTCGTCCGCTAAGCCTCCGGGGCCGCGCCGGCCGGCGCGGCCCTTTATTCAAAACGACACGAAACGAGGCCCGCCTTGAGCACCCCGCACTCAACCGCATTGCGTGGCATCAGCTGGTTCGTACGCCTTGCCAATCTGCTGGCCGCCCTCGGGACATTCTGGATTTTCATCCTGATGGGGCTGGTGGTGGCCGATGTCGCTGGCAGAAACCTGTTTGACATGCCCCTGACCGGGGTTGCCGAGTTCGCCGGCCTGTCGGTGGCAGCCATCGTCTTTCTCCAGCTGGGGACCGGAGTGTACGGCGGTCGCATGACCCGCGCCGGCTTCCTCGTCGACATCATCGAGCGTGTCTTCCCGCGCGTCAGGCTGGCGCTGGAGGTCCTGTACATGCTGGTCGGTTGCGTCATCTTCGCATTGCTGGCCTACGTGGCCTGGCCGGAGCTGGTGCAGTCGTGGCAGAGCAACGAGTTCTACGGCGTCCGTGGTCTCTACATGATTCCCGGCTGGCCGTTCCGCGCCCTGGTGGTGATCGGTGCGGCGATGGCGAGCCTGGCATATCTGCTCAAGGTGCCGGTGCTGCTGTGCCGTGGGCTGGTCGAGCAGGAGGGGCGGCGTGATGAGTGATCTTGGTTTCACCGCGCTGGTCATCGGCGTGCTGGTCACGCTGGTGCTGATGGGCATGCACATCGCCATCGCCTTGATGACCGTGGCCTTCGTCGGCTTGTGGGTCATCCGGGGCAATTTCGATCTGGCCCTGCAGATGATGTACATGTCCGCCTACAGCGGCATCTCCAGCTATATCTTCGCGACCATTCCATTGTTCGTGCTGATGGGACTGCTGGTCAGCGTCTCCAATGTCGGCAAGGACACCTTCGAGGTCGCCGAAGCCCTGCTGCGGCGCATCGCCGGCGGGCTGGGCGTGGCCACTGTGGCGGCGAACACCGTGTTTGCCGCCGTGACGGGCGTCTCCATCGCATCGGCGGCAGTGTTCACCAAGGTGGCGGTGCCAGAGATGGCGCGGCATGGCTATCGCAAGGCCTTCGCTGCCGGCACCGTGGCGGGCAGTTCCGTGCTGGGCATGCTGATTCCTCCCAGCCTGCTGCTCATCGTCTACGGCGTGCTGGCCGAGGAATCCATCGGCAAGCTGTTCATCGCCGGCCTGATCCCGGGGCTGATACTGGCGGGCGCCTTCGTCACCATGATCGTGCTGCTGGCATTGTTCGCTCCGCGTTTCGTGTTCAGCCTCGAACACCTGCCGAAGAAACTCGCCGAGGCGCAGCGGGCACGGCCAGTGCTCTCCGGCAAGCAGCTGGCGGGGAAGTCGCTGCCCATCGTCGTCCTGGTGGTGCTGGTGCTTGGCGGGCTCTACACCGGCGTGTTCACGCCCACCGAGGCGGGAGGCATGGGAGCTTTTGCCGCCTTTGCCATTGCCCTCCTGCGGCGTTCCCTGACACCGGGACGGTTGTGGGAGGTCCTGCGGGAGACGGGTGGCGTGTCGATCAGCATCCTGATCCTGCTGATCGCGGCACTGTTCTATAGCCGCATGCTGGCGATGGCCGGTGTGCCGGCCGCCCTCGCCGACCTGGTGCTGGATGCCGGCCTCGGTCCCTACGGCTTCCTGGCGCTGTATGTGCTCATCGTCCTGCTGCTGGGCATGATCCTGGACTCGACCTCCATCCTGCTGGTGATGACGCCGATTGCGACACCTATTGCCGTGGACTTCGGGTTCAACCTGATCCACTTCGGCATCATCACCGTGATCGCCGTGGAGATCGGCTTGCTGACGCCGCCGTTCGGGATCTCGATCTTCACCGTGAAGTCGACCCTGAACGACGACAGCGTTCGCGTCGAGTCGGTTTTCGCAGGCGCGCTGCCTTACATCGTGGTGATGCTCGCCGTGCTGGCACTGGTCGCCGCCTTCCCGCAGCTGGCGCTGGCGCTGGTCTGAGCGTGCGTCAGGCAGGGCGGTCCGGGATCAGGCCGCCCCGCACATACCGAGTTCCTCCCGAACGGAGCCGTGTGGAGCACGGTAAACCCGGGGCACGGCTCCTCATTTGGGCGACTCCTAGAGCAGCTTCAGGCTGGTCGCGGAGTCGCCTTCTTTTTCCGTCATAATGGCCGAACGTTCGTGCCGAGTGTCGCTTGACTAGGACAGGGGAGGCGCGGGGGGCACCGCGTCCAGTTGCGTCGCGGTGGGGCTGAGCGGGGCCGGCGCATGCGCCGGAGTTGACCAATCGGGCCTCTTCCTTCTGATTGAAAGCGGCCGCGAACCCACTGCATCAGGAGTGCATATCACCCTGCGGGGGTGGGCCCGAACTGGGGCAGGAGCTGGAAGAAAGAAAGCCGCCGACATTCGTTCGGCCGGCGGCTTCCGCGCCAGGGCTAGATGCGTTTGAGCGCGCGCAGGATGCGCTCGGGCGTCATGGGCATGGTGGTAATGCGCCCACCCAGCGGGGCAATGGCGTCGTTGACCGCGTTCATGATCGCCGCCGGGGCGGCAGCGGTGCCCGCTTCGCCGGCGCCCTTGGCTCCGAGCTCGGAGTACTGGCTCGGGGTCTCGACGTGGGCCACCTCGATGTCGGGCAGCTCGGGAGCGAGCGGAACCAGGTAGTCCGCCAGGCTGCCGTTGGTCAGCTGGCCGTCGGCGTTGTACAGGCACTCCTCGAACAGGGCCATGCCGATGCCCTGGGCGACGCCGCCGCGGGTCTGCTCGTCCACCAGCTTGGGATTCAGCACCCGGCCGCAATCCTCCACCACCCAGTGCTTCAGCAGCCGGACCAGGCCGGTCTCCACGTCGACTTCCACATAGGAAGCGTGGATGCCGTTGGTGAAGGCAAAGGGCAGACCCTGCGGCGAGAAGTGGCGGACCACCGACAGCTGCGGCTGGAAGCCCGGCGGCAGGGTGTCGCTGCGGAAGTAGGCAATGCGCCCCACTTCGGCGAGGCTGATGCGCTCCTCGCCGTCCTCCCGGCTGACCACCTGGCCATTGCGCAGGTCAAGCTCAGCCGGCGAGGTCTGCAGGATGGTGCCGGCCACCTCCAGGATGTTCTCGCGCAGCGCCCGCGCGGCACGCAGCGCCGCCTCGCTGCCGATGGCCGCTCCGCGCGATGCCCAGGCAGCCCCGCCGTACGGTGTCGCGCCGGTATCGCCGGTGACCACGCGGATGTTCTCCATCGGCACGCCGAGCTCGGTGGCGGCCACCTGGGCGATGATGGTTTCGGTACCCTGGCCGAGCTCGTTGACACTGATGGCCAGCTGCACCTTGCCGGAGGGCTCCAGCTTCATGGAGCAGCCGTCCTGGGCGGAAATGCGGGCGCCGCCCACGCCGTAGAAGGCCGGTCCCGGCGCAGTGATCTCGACGAAGGTGCCGAAGCCGATGCCGCGATAGATGCCGCGCTCCCGCAGCCTGGCCTGTTCCTCGCGCAGGGCCTGGTAGTCGATCATCTCCCGCAGCACTTCCAGCGAGCGCTGCAGGGAGAGACCCTCGAAGGTGTAGCCGCTGGCGGTCTTGTAGGGGTAGGCGTCATCCGGCACGTAGTTGCGCGCCCGCAGCTCGGTCGGGTCCATGCCGAGCTCGGCCGCCGCCTTGTCGACCAGGGACTCGGTGACCGCGAAGGCGATCGGGTGCCCCACGGCCCGGTACTGGCTCATGACGTTCTTGTTCTGCAGCACCACCTTGAGTACCGCCCGGTAGTGCTCCTGGGTGTAGGGAGAGCCGATCAGCCTGATGACCTGATTGCCCTCCACGGCGCTGGTGCGGGGATAGACCGAGTAGGGGCCGACGCCCGTCAGGTCGTCGACGTCGAAGCCGAGGATGCGGCCGTCGCGGGTCAGGGCCAGGCGCGCGCGCACCCGGTGGTCGCGGGCATGGATGTCGCTGACGAAGGTCGCCAGCCGGTCCGCCGTCCACTTCACCGGGCGCTTGAGCAGGATGCTCAGCGCACAGGTCGCCATCTCCTCGCCGTGGACATGGAGCTTGATGCCGAAGGCGCCGCCGATGTCCTTCGCCACGACCCGCACGTTCTCCTCGGCCAGTCCGAGGTGGCGGGCGTAGACGTCCTGCATCTGATAGGGCGTCTGGGTGCCGTGGTAGGCGGTCAGGCGCTC
>Ga0079224_100012732_pt1 | contig 11664 bp, 9 predicted proteins | sample Stecom2015_FD_80414 | JGI IMG/M metagenome (GOLD analysis project Ga0079224, IMG submission 80414) | Agricultural soil microbial communities from Utah to study Nitrogen management - Steer compost 2015 | ecosystem: Environmental > Terrestrial > Soil > Agricultural land | place: USA: Utah...
ACCCTCACCTAGGCGCACCTCCGGGCCGGGACCCCGGCCTTGGCGCGGGAGTCTAGCACGGGCGCGCGGTCCGTCGGGCGGGCGTAACATCGTCCGCATGCCGGTTCTCGGGCGCACCATGCGGCGTCTCGTCGTCAAGGTCGGCACCTCCACGCTCACCGACGAGGCGGGCCGCCTCGACCCGGCCAGGCTCGCCGACGTCGCGCGGGGCGCCCGCGCCCTGGCCGCCGCGGCGGGCGCCGGGCGACGACCCGCCGAGCTGGTGCTGGTCTCCTCGGGCGCCGGCGCCGCGGGCCGCGAGCGGCTGGGCCTCAGGCTGCCGCTGACGCTGCCGCAGAAGCAGGCCGCGGCCGCCGTGGGCCAGGCGCGGCTGATGCTCGACTGGGCGGCCGCCTGGGACCCCACGCCCGTGGCGCAGCTCCTCCTCTCGGCGCACGACGTGCGGACGCGCCGGCGCTACGTGAACGCGAAGAACGCGCTCGAGGCCACGCTGGCGCTGGGCGCCGTGCCGATCGTCAACGAGAACGACAGCGTCGCCACCGCGGAGCTGAAGGTCGGCGACAACGACACGCTCTCGGCGTGGGTCGCCTACTTGGTCGACGCCGACCTCCTCGTGATCCTCACCGACGTCCCCGGCCTCCACGACGCCGACCCGCGGCGCGTGGCGGGGGCCCGGCGGCTGAGCGTCGTGGAGGACGTGGCCAGCGTGGCGCCACTGGCGGGCGGCGCGGGCAGCGAGAGGGGCACCGGCGGCATGACGACGAAGCTGCAGGCGGCGCGCATCGCGGCCGACGCCGGCATCGAGACCGTCGTGCTCGGCGGCGGCGGGGCCGGCCTCGAGGCCCTGGCCCGCGGCGAGGACGTCGGCACGCGCTTCCTGGCCGGCGCGGGCGTGCCCGCCCGCAAGGCGTGGATCCTCAACCAGCCCATCGCCGGCGCCGTGCTCGTCGACGCCGGCGCCCGCGACGCCCTCAGGTCCGGCCGCAGCCTGCTGCCGCGCGGCGTCGTGGGCGTGCGCGGCGAGTTCGCCTTCGGCGACGCCGTGGCCATCGAGTGCGAGGGGGAACGCGTGGCCGTGGGCCTGACCAACTACGGCTCGGCCGACCTGGCCCGCATCGCCGGCCGGCACACTCGGGAGGTACCCGGCGTGCTGGGCGCGCACCACTACGACGAGGCCGTGCACCGCGACAACCTCGTCCTCGACCGCGCCTTCGCTGGTGGTACCATCGTCACTCCATGAGCGTCCCCAGGGTCGCCAGCGAGCCACCACCCGTCCAGCCGGCGGCCCCCGGCCGGCGCCGGCCCACGCGCCGGCAGCTCGCCTACGTCGCCGCCGGCGTGGCGGTCGTGAGCGGCCTGCTCGGCCTCCTCAACCCCTTGCTCGCCGTCAGCCTCTACGGCCTCGAGGTCGTGGAGCCGCGCGGGCTCAGCCAGGCGCGCGCCACGTTCGGCGGCCTCTACCTGGCGCTGGGCGGCATGCTGCTGTGGGCGGCGACGCCCCGCCCCGGCGACGGCGGCGGCGCGCGGCCGTACCTGCGCGCGGCGGCGTTGCTGGTGGGGAGCGTGGCGGCGGGGCGGCTCCTCTCGATCGTCATCGACGGCGTCGTGTCGCCCCTGAACCTGCTGTTCCTGGCCTTCGAGGTGGCCGTCTGCGTCCTCTCGCTGCTGGCGAGCGCGCCCACGCGCCGCCCGGCCGCCCCGTGACGCGGGCGCCGCTGCCAGAGGGCGTCCGCTTCCTCGCGCCCGAGGAGGCCGCGGCCCGCGCCGAGGCCGTGGCGAGGCTGCGCGCCCTCTACCGCGAGTGGGGCTACGCGCGCGTGGAGGTGCCGGCGCTCGAGCGCCTCGAGCCCGACCACCCGCGCGCCTCGAAGTCGTTCAAGATCGTCGACGTCGGCGGCGGGGTCCTGGCGCTGCGCAGCGACTTCACGCCGGCGCTGGCGCGCCTCGTGAAGGCGGCCTACCCCGCCGTGGCGGCGGGCGAGGAGCGCCCCCTGCGGCTCTCCTACGACGGCCTCGTGTGGCACGCGATCGACCCGGAGCTGGCGCGCGGCCGCGAGTTCACGCAGGTGGGCATAGAGCTCGTGGGCGTGAGCTCGGCGCGCGCCGACGCCGAGCTCATCCACCTGGCGCGCGAGTCGGTACGGGCCCTGGGGCTCACGCCGCGCGTGGAGGTGGGCAACCCCGCCTACGTGACGGCGCTGTTCGACGCCGCGGGGGTGCCCGAGGGCGCGAGGGGCGGCCTGGCCGACGCGATCGACCGGAAGGACCAGAGCGAGGTGCAGGCCCTGGTGGCCGCGCACGGGCTGCGCGGCGCCGCGGCCGACGCGATCGTGGCCGTGCCCGACCTCTACGGCGGGCCGGAGGTCGTGAACGAGGCGATGGCCAGGGTGCCCACCGCCGCCGCGGGCCGCGCGCTGGAGAGGCTGGCGGGCGTGCTGGAGGAGTTCGAGGACCAGGGCGAGCTGATGCTCGACCTGGGCATGGCGCGCCGCCTGTACTACTACACGGGCGTCACCTTCAGGGCCTACACGTTCGACTTCGGCCAGCCGCTCCTGGGCGGCGGGCGCTACGACGGCTCGCTGCTGCCGCGCGCCGCCGGGTTCGCGCTGGGCCTGGGTCGCGTCCTGGCCGCCGTGGAGGCGGCGCGGGAGCAGCGCGAGGGCGCCTCCTCGCGGGCCGGCGCCCGCGCGCGCCGCGAGGCCGACCCGCTCGTGGCGTCGTTGGACGACCCGGCGGCGAGGGTCCTGCGGGCCGCCGGCGTGCGGGTCGTGAGGTGCGTGGTCGCCGACCCCGAGGCCGCGCGCGCCGAGGCGGTGACCATCGGCGCCGACTTCCTGCTGGTGCCCCGCGACACGGGCGGCAGCGCCGCCGAGCGGCTGGTGGCGCTCAGGGAGGGCCTGGACCCGGCCGTGGCCCAGCGCCTGCGCGCGCTGCTGGACGGGAAGGGCGCGTGAGCGGCGAGCGTCCCTGGCTGGTCGTGGCCCTGCCGAAGGGCCGCGTCCTGGACCGGGCGCTGGAGGCGCTGCGGCGCGTCGGGGCGGGGGTGGAGGTGCCCGAGGACCCGCGGGCGCTGCGCTACGAGGGCGACGGAGTGAGGGCCCTGGTGATGCGCAACGCCGACGTGCCCACCTACGTCGACCTGGGCGTCGCCGACGCCGGCGTGGTGGGTTACGACGTCCTCCTCGAGTCGGGCAGCCGGCTCTACGCGCCCGTGGACCTGGGCTTCGGGCGCTGCCGCATATCGCTGATCAGACCGCGCGGCGCCGCCGGCCCGGTGCGGCGCGTCGCCAGCAAGTACCCGCGCATGACGGCCGAGTACCTCAGGCGCCTGGGCAGCCCCGCCGAGGTCGTGGCGCTCTCGGGCAACGTCGAGCTGGCCTGTCTGTCCGGCCTGGCCGACGCCGTCGTCGACGTCGTGGAGACCGGCGCCACGCTGACGGCGAACGACCTGGAGGAGGTCGACGTCATCGCCCTCAGCTCGGCGCGCTTCGTGGTGAACCGGGCCGCGCTGAAGCTGAAGAGCGCGCGCCTGCGGCCGCTGATCGCCGCGCTGCGCGAGCAGGCCGAGCGGGGCTGACGCGGGGCGCGCGAGCGCGCGGCGCCGACGCGGGCGAGGACGTGGACGCCCCGTCCTCACGCGAGGCGTCCCGGCGCCCGAGGGACCGTGCGCTGACCCGGGAGGGCGCGCTCGCTGCCCGCCCCTACCCCGCTAGAACTTCTTGCCGGTCCGGAACCCGCCGCCGCCGACGCTGCGGCCGGTCTTGAAGCCGCCGCCGGACGAGCGCGAGCCGCCGCCCGAGCGCGAGCCGCCGCCGGACGAGCGGGCCCTGCCGGTGCCGCCGAACGGGCCGCCCCACGAACCGCCGCCGCCCCAGCCGCGGCCGCCGCCCCCGCCGCCCAGGATGTTCCCCAGGCCGCCCAGCACGTCCTCGAGGACCTCCCTGCCCACGTCCTGACCGGCCCGGCGCACCGGGCCCCACACCGACCCGCGCCCGAAGCCGCCGGAGCCGAACGTGGGGTCGGCGCGGCGCTGGGTGTAGGTGTGCTGCTGCTGGAGGATGCGCCAGAACGCCTGGCTGGTCAGCGCCCCGATGAGGAGCTGCGTGAGGATGGTGCCGAAGACGTCGCCGTTCGAGAACGTCGAGCCCGGCTGGTCGTACTGCCGCTGCGTGAACTCGCGCCTGACCTGCTCGAGCTCCGAGAGGCGCTTGCGGTTCGCCTCGGCGACCTCCTTGAGGTCGGCGAGCGTCTTGGCGTGGCGCTCCTTCGCCGTCTCGACGTCGAGCAGGCGCGCCACGATGACGTCGTCCTCGGGGAAGGGCGTGGCCAGCGCCTCGCGGCGCAGGGCCTTCATGTCGTCGCGCCCGAACTCGGACGAGAGGTACTGGACGGCCTTCTTGTACTGCTCGTCCTCGCCCTTGGCGAAGCGCCCCAGCTCGTCCAGGGCGGCTTCGACGGCCTGGGCCACCTCGGTGATGGCCTCGTCCACCTCGGCGATGGCCTTCTCCACCTCGGCGCGCTCGGCCTCGAGCCGCGGCACGCCGGCCTCCTCCAGCGCCTTCTCGTCGAGCGCCTTCAGCTTGGCGAACTCCTCGTCGGCGATGCGGCCCATGCGCTCGGCGTGCTCGCGCAGGCGCAGGGGCAGGTCGACCAGCCTGGCGTAGTTCGCCCGCGCCTCGGCGAAGCCGATCAGCCGCGCGACCTTGCCGTCGAGCCAGCGCACGATGCCGCCGGCGCGGTACTGCGGCGTGAGGTAGCCGCGGTTCCACAGGTACATGAACAGCGGGTCGGCGCGGTACGCCTTGCCCTTGCTGCCCTGCTCCTGCTCCGACTGGGTCGCCTTCTCGTCGGCGTGCACGGCCACGCGCTCGGCGGCCTTGGCCGCCTCCTTCTGCGCCACGTAGGCCGGGTCCTGCGCCAGCCGGGCCTGTGCCTCGGCCTCGGCCTCGTCGATGGCCACGGCGACCTTCTCGCGCTGCTCGCGCAGCCCCTCGCGCTTGGCTTCGAGGTCGGCCCGCCTGGCCTGGAGGTCGTCGAGGCGCCTCTGTACCTCGGCCGTGGAGGCCGCGCGCGTCTCGAGGAGCTTGAGCACCTGCTCGTCCGCCTCCGAGCGCTGCATGGCCTGGGCCGTCTGCGGGGAGAGCAGGTACTTGACCCGCACCTCGGCCAGCTGGGCGAGGAGCTTCTTGCGCTCGACGTCGAGCTCGAGCAGCTGGGCGTTCGCCTGGGCCAGGTCGGCGTCGAGCCGACGCGTGCGCTCCTGCTCCTGCCTGATGGCGTCGGTTATCGCTGCCAGCGCCTGGGCGCCGCTCATGCTGGCCATGTCAGTCCCACTCCGTGATGGCCCCACCGAGGGTGGGGAACTGGTACTCCGGCTCGAGGCGGCCGGCGCGCTTCACGCCGAACGTCGAGTCCTGGACGATGCCGTCGTCGAGCTTGTCGGCGACGACGCGCTCGAAAGTGGCCTGGTCCACCCTCACGCCCCAGGTGCTCACCTCGCGCACCTGGCCCGTCTCCTCCGAGGTGACGGGCACGCGCACGCGCTGGCCGTTCGGGCCGATGGCCTCGACGATGACGTAGTAGTTGCTCGCCGATTCGTTGATGTTCGGGATGCGCTCGACCGCCGTCACCGGGTTCGTGACGATGCGCAGCGTGTAGGCCTGCTCGAGCCGCGTCCTCAGGGCCCGCAGGGCGGTCAGCACCTCGCTCGCTTCGCCCTGGTCGCCGCGGTTCAGGGCGATCTCGGCCTGGCGGTAGAGCTCGTTCGCCTCGCCGGTGACGGCGGGCTCCTCGGAGAGCGCCACGATGGCCGCCCTGGTGGTGGCGAGGTCGCTGACCAGGTTCCGGCGCGGCGCGCGCACCGCCGCGTCGTAGGCGTAGAGGCCCGCCGCCACGAGGACGACCAGGCCGAGGAGCACCGCCGCCACGCGCCCGCGCCTGACCCAGAGCAGCGCCCAGCGCCGCGCGCCGGGGGAGCCCTTGGGGGTGTAGACGAAGCGGTTCTCCTTGAGCGCGTCGACGCCCTCGCGCAGGATGCGGTCGGGCACCTCGATGCCCTGCGCCGCGTACACCTGGCGCAGGCGGGCGACCATGTCCTCCTCGCGGGCGCCCTCGGCCAGCTCCTTGGCGATGAGGGTCTCGCGGTGGCGCAGCGTGTCGACGACGTCCATGGCCAGCATGACCTCGTCGAGCTGCACCGGCTCGCCGGGAGGGGTCGGTGCCGCTTGCGGCGCGGCGCGGGGGTCCGCGCCCACCGGGTCGGCGCCCGGGTCCGCGCCCACCGGGTCGGCGCCGGGGGCCGCGCCCCCGGGGTCGGCGCCGGTCGCGGCGTCGTCGCGTCGGTCGGTCATCTAGCCCGTCAGCCCGCCTGCTCTGTGTCCTGGACCTGCTCGGCGACCCGCTGGCCCTCCCTGGCCAGCTTGGCCAGGCGACGCTTGCCGTCCTCGACGGCGTCGCGTATCTCGGCGGCGTTCTTCGTCGAGAGCTCGCGCATCTCGGCGATGATGTCCTTGCTGCGCTCCTGGTAGTCGACGACCGAGTCGACGAGCTTCTTCACGGCGTCGGCGCGGATCGTGGGCCCGTAGCCGGCCTTCAGCGCCTCCTCCTGTATCTTGCCGCCGATCTCGGAGAGCGTCTCCAGCGAGCGGCTCACGCCCTCCTTCATCGTGTCGACGGTGCGGGTGGCCTCGTGCAGGCCGAACATGCCCGTGAACGAGGCGGATAGGGCCGTGAGGACGGTCTCGTTCGTGCTGAAGAAGCTCACCGCCTGGGCCCGCACGCGCTCCTTCGCCGTGGTCGTCTGCATCAGGCGCGCCATGACGACCTCGGAGGTGTTGTAGCTGATGGTCAGGTTGTCCGAGAGGTCCTTGGCGATCTGGTAGCGGGCGTCGGAGTTCTGCAGGGCCCGCACGGCCTCGTCGCGGCTCAGCTCGAGGCGGGCGCGCTCGGCCATGTCCTCGCCGGTGTACGCCTCGACCTCCTGGTTGCGCTGCTCCACGAGCCGCCTGGCGGCGTCCAGCTCGGCCTCGGCCTTCTTCAGCACCTCGAAGGCCAGCACCTCCGACTGCTTCAGCGCGCCGCGGAAGTCCTGGTAGGCCTCGAGGATCGTGCGCTCGCGCCTGATCTGGTCGTGCGTGTCGGCCGTGACGTCCAGGTACGTCTTCTTGATCTTGTCGAAGCGCGTGGCGATGTCGCCGCGGGTGAACTTCATCCACATGTTCGCCAGGCGCTCGAACGTCGAGATCTTGCCGTCCTCGATCTGGTCCACGAGCCCCTTGGCGTCGTCGCGGATCGAGTCGAACGCCTGGGCGATCTGCTCGTAGCGGGTGCCGACCTCCATGGCCGCGACCTGCTCGCGCACGACGTCGTTGAACAGCGAGGCCTGCGCCAGCGTGCGCGTGATGGCCACCACGCGCTCCTCGTCCAGGTCGCTGATCTGCTGCAGCAGGGCGACGATGGGCGCCTCCTGCGTCGTGGTGCCGTCCCTGATCAGCCCCAGGTCCCGCAGCGCGTTCATGGCCTTGTCGAGGTAGCGCATGGGGGAGAGGCCGGCCGCGGGCTGGGCCGTGCTCGTGGTCGTCTCGGTCCTGACAGCGTCCGTGTGGTCCGTCATCTTCGGTCCTCTCCTCCTCCGCCACCGGCGGGGGCGTTCATCATAGGGTCGCCGACCCAGCCCCGGCATCCGTCTGAAGTCGGTCCCGGAGCGCGTCCTTCGCTCCTGCGTGGCCCGCCCGTCGCGCGGCCGCGCCGCCGCCCGGCGGGCCGCCTCCGCGGCCTCAGCCCGCCCCGCTGAAGCCGTTCAGCACGTGGTATATGCCCTTCACCGCGCCCGGCCAACGCGCCTGCGCCTGGGGCAGGGCGGCGAGGCGCTCCGGCGGCCCCTCGGCCGCGGCCTCCTCCACCGGCACCCCGGCCGTGTAGCGGCTCTTCACGGTCTCGTACACGTCCTCGATGAGCGCTCGCTGCCAGGCGAGCGTGCGGGCGTCGCCCACCGGGCCGTGGCCGGGCACCACGTGCCGCGGCTCGAGATGCTGCAGGCGGTCGAGGGCCGAGAGCCAGCGCTCCACGTCCTCGCGCACCAGCGGGAAGAGCCCGTTGAAGACGACGTCGCCGCTGATGGCCACGCCCTCGGCCGGCAGCCAGGCGAAGCTGTCGCCCTCCGAGTGCGCCGGCCCCACGTAGGCGACCTGGACCTCGAGCCCGCCGAGGTCGGTCTCCCAGGCCTCGTCGAACGGCTCGTCCACGCGGGTGAGGCCGGCCTCGGCCACGCTGCGGTGCGCCACGACGCGCGCCTCGCGGAAGGCGCCGTTCCCGCCGAGGTGGTCGCGGTCGCCGTGGGTGTTGAGCACGACGGCGACGGGTCGCCCGCCGAGGTCGAGCGCGGCGGCCTTGACCGGGGCGACCAGCTCCTCCGAGACCATGGTGTCCACGACCATCGTGGCGTCCGCGCCCGCCACGACGGTGCTGTTCGACAGGGCGCGGTCGCCCTGTACCGGCCCCAGCGCCACCACGACGCGTTCGGTGACGCGGTGGAGCGTGACGGGCCTGTCCCCTCCGAGAGGCGCTGCTGCCACGAGCGCACCTTAGCGCCCGAGAGTGAGAGCGCGGGTCACGCTGTAACCTCGACGGGTGAGCGCGAGCGGAGCGCCTCTCGCAGGCGCGTTCTCCGGGCGCGAGGAGGAGCTGGGCCGGCTGCTCTCCCACTGGGAGCGCGTCAAGGCCGGCGAGGGTCCGCGGGTCGTGGTCCTCCTCGCCGAGCCCGGCCTGGGCAAGACGCGCCTGGCGCAGGAGCTGTACGCCCGCCTCGTCGCCGCCGAGCAGGGCGGGCCCGGCTACTGGCCGACGACCCTCGGGGTGGAGGGCGACAACCTCAAGGTGAACCCGCGCGTCGAGGAGTGCGACCCGGGCGCCGACGCCCCCTTCCTGTGGTGGGGCGTGCGCCTCACCGACCCCGACGGGCACAACCAGGCCGCCTCCGGCGCCCTGCCGGCGCACGTGGACCAGAGCCTGGTGCCGCACCTCGAGCCGTTCCATCGCGAGCAGCGCCGCCGCCAGCGGCTGGTCAAGGCGGCGAAGCTGGGTGGTCAGGTGGCCGCCGACGTGGTCGGCGACCTCGTGCCGTTCCTGGGGCTGCTGAAGAAGGTCGGCGAGATCGGCTTGGAGGTGAAGGGGCTGCACGACGAGTGGCGCCGCGACGCCGGGCAGGTGGACGTGGCCGCCGTGGCGAGCGGCAGGCGGGCCTCGCTGGCCCGGCAGGTCGTCGGCGACCTGGGCACCCTGTTCGGCGCCAGCGCGAGCGTGCCCGCCGTGGTGCTCCTCGACGACCTGCAGTTCTCCTACGCCGACCCGGGCGTCACCGCCTTCGTGGAGGAGCTGGTGGGGGCGATGAGGACCCAGCCCTGGCCCCTGCTGCTGCTCGTCACGCACTGGGAGCGCGAGTGGCGCGTCGCCGGCGGCGAGGCCGACCCGGACGGCACGCCGCCGTCGCCCGCCGGCGCCGTGCTGGCCGGGCTGGCGCGCGAGGCCCCGGACCGCGTGGAGGTGATCCGGCTCGGGCCCGTGCAGGACCTGACGCCCATGCTGCGGCGAGCGCTGCCCGGCCTCACGCCCCCGCAGGAGCTCGCGCTGCTGGAGCGCGCCGGCGGCAACCCGCGGGTCCTCGACGAGCTGCTGCGCTACGCCCTCACGCAGCGCGGGCGCGGGCTGTTCGTCGGGCGCGACCCCGGCGGCCCGCTGACCGACCGGGGTCTCACGGAGCTGCTCAGCCGCGGCTCGCGTCTCGAGGAGATCGTCGGGCGGCGCTTCGAGGAGGCGCCGGACGGCGTGCAGCGCGCCCTGGCGCTGGCGGCGCTGCAGGGGCAGGAGTTCGAGGCCTGGCTCGTGGCCCACCTGGCCGGGGCGCTGGAGGGCGACGAGCCCGAGGCGGTGGCGCAGGCGCTGCGCGCCGCGGCGAACCCCCACGCCATGACCGCGTGGCTGGCCGAGAGGCGCGCCGCGTTCGCGCAGCGGGTCTACCGCGCCGTCGCGCTCGAGGCGCTGCGGGGCTGGTTCGACGAGGACGAGGCGAAGGAGGCCCTCGCCGCCGTGCTGCGGGACTGCATGCTCCAGCGCGCCCACGTGCCCGACGACCCGGCCAGCGTGAGGGGGCTCATGGCCGCCGCGGTGGCCGCCTTCGAGGACCGTCCGGAGGACGCGAGGTTCGCCGTCGCCGCGCTGCACTGGCTGGTGCAGGACGCCACCGGCGCCGGCGACGTCCACGGGGCGGGGGCGCTGGCCCGCCGGATGGCCGTCCTGCTCGAGGCGCTCGGCGACGACCAGGACGGCGACCTCCTGTGGCTGCGCGACGCCCAGGGCGCGCTGGCCGCGGTGGGGGAGACGGACGCCAGGCGGCCCCTGCTGGCCCGGCTCCTGCGGTTGGCTGGCGACGCCTACGACGAGGGCGTCACCGCGTGGAGCGTGTCGCTCTACCTGAACGCCCTGCTGGACGTGGCCGACTTCTACGAGGGGGTGGGGGACGGGGAGGGCGCCAACGAGGCCCTGAACTGGGCGATGAAGGTCCTCGTGGAGTCGGAGGGCCAGGTCGACGGGGACGACGTGGACGTGCTGGCGGCCGCCGTCAGGGTGCACGAGGCCGTGGCGGCGTGGCACGCGGTGCGCGGCTACGTGGGGTACGCGTCCGAGCTGCGCGAGCACGCGCTGGCTCTCACGGAGCGGATCGCCGTCGTCGACCCCGGCCCGAACCGCCCCGTGCACCTGGCCGACGCGCGCGTCGAGCTGGCCAAGACGAGGCTGGCCGCGGGTCTGCCGGAGGAGGCGGAGGCGCTCGTCCAGGCCGCGCTGGGCGAGCTGCGCGCGTGGCTGGCCCAGCGCGGCGACGCGGGCGTGGAGAGCCGCTTGCGGGACGCGCTGGACGTGGCTGCCCACGTGGCCAGCGCCCGTGGCGACGAGAGCGCGGCGCTGGCGTGGTTCGAGGAGGCCCTGGCGATCGACCGCCGCCACCACGACGCCGCGCCCGGGGCGCCGGGCATGGCCAGGGCGCTGGCCCACTCGCTGTCCCGCGTGGCGGAGCAGCGGGCGCGTCTGGGCGACCTCGCCGGAGCGTGGCCGGCAGCGCGCGAGGCCGTGGAGCTGCGTCGGGCTCTCGCCGCGCGCGACGCCCGCGAGGCCGTCTGGTTGGGGGCGAGCCTGCGCGTCACGGCGAGCGTCGCGGCGCTGCGCGAGGAGCTGTCCCTCGCGCACGCGCTCGCCCGTGAGGCGGTGGACGTGCTGCGGCCCCTCCAGGCGGGGGCCGGCGGGTCCGCCGGCGGCGAGCCCCTGGCGGCCCGCTGGCACCTGGCCAACGCGCTCCTCGCTGCCGTGCAGCCCGCGCTCCGCCTGGAGGGGGCCGGAGCCGCGGCCGCGCTGCTGGACGAGGTGAGGGCGCTGGTGGAGGGCGCGCCTCAGGAGGCGCGCCAGGCGTTCGCCGCCCTGCTGTTCGACGTCGCGGAGCTCGAAGCGCTCGTGGGGGCGACGGGTGCCGGCGGCGCGCACGACGCCTGAGCCGCGAGCCGACCTCGATGCCGCCGGGCGACGTCGGGGCGACGCGACCGCGCTCTCACGGCCGAGCTCTCCCGGCCGCGCGGCGGCCCGCCCTCAGCGCCCGCCCTTGGTCCAGCCCAGGAAGAC
>Ga0079224_100012733_pt1 | contig 11664 bp, 12 predicted proteins | sample Stecom2015_FD_80414 | JGI IMG/M metagenome (GOLD analysis project Ga0079224, IMG submission 80414) | Agricultural soil microbial communities from Utah to study Nitrogen management - Steer compost 2015 | ecosystem: Environmental > Terrestrial > Soil > Agricultural land | place: USA: Utah...
GGCTACATTTAGAACAACGATCCAGACTTCCGGAAAGAACAAAGCAGGCATCATTATCCCTGACTACATTATTGAAAGCCTGGGGGCCGGCAAGCGGCCACCGGTCAAGGTCACGCTTAACGGTTACACCTACCGCAGCACGGTAGCGGTGATGGGCGGACGCTTTTTGGTGGGAGTAAGTTCGGCTGTTCGCGCGGAATCCGGCGTGAAAGGAGGCGATACACTGGACGTGACGATTGAGCTGGACACGGAAGAACGGAAAGTTGCTGTCCCCGAGGCTCTCCAGCGCGTGCTGGACGAAAATCCGCGGGCAAAGCAGACCTTTGAATCACTTTCCTATAGCAGGCAGCGGGTGTTTACGGAGTTGATCGCATCGGCGAAAACGCCGGAAACGCTGGAACGCCGGATTGCAAAATCGATCAGCGAATTAAGTGCAGGAAAAAAATAGGCATAATCGCTACCTTTGCAATAATGAGGAAAAAGATCGGTTTTTTATCGTTTGGCCATTGGTCCAATCATCCGGCCTACAGCACGCGTACGGCCAGTGATACCCTGCTTCAGTCGATAGAATTGGCGGTCGCCGCCGAAGAGATCGGTTTGGATGGCGCTTATTTCCGGGTGCATCATTTTGCAGCGCAGTTGGCATCGCCGTTTCCTTTGTTGGCGGCAATTGGGGCCAAGACTCAGCGCATCGAAATTGGCACAGGAGTAATTGACATGCGGTATGAAAATCCGTTATACATGGTGGAAGACGCCGGTGCAGCCGACCTGATTTCGGGAGGTAGATTACAGTTGGGAATCAGCAGAGGCTCACCCGAACAGGTTATTGACGGCTGGCGGTACTTTGGTTATGAGCCTGCCGAGGGGGAAACGGATACCGATATGGGACGCCGTAAAGCCTTGGAGTTTCTGGACAAGCTGAAGGGTGCCGGATTTGCCCAACCAAACCCTTATCCGATGTTTCCGAATCCACCCGGGCTTCTACGCCTGGAGCCGCATTCCGAAGGACTGCGCGAACGCATTTGGTGGGGAGCGGCCTCCAATGCCACAGCGGTATGGGCCGCTGAAAATGGAATGAACCTGCAAAGTTCGACGTTGAAATACGACGAAGGCGGTAAGCCATTCCATATACAACAGGCCGAACAGATCCGGTTATACAGAGAGGCTTGGAAGCGCACGGGAAATCCCCGGGAACCTCGCATTTCCGTGAGCCGCTCAATTTTTCCGCTGGTTACGGAACGGGATCATTACTATTTCGGACACGAGGCCGGAAGAGTCGACAAGGTGGGCACGATTGAGCCGGGTAAACGGGCTATTTTTGGAAGAACCTATGCCGCTGAACCCGACCAACTCATCAAGGAATTGGCACTGGATGAAGCTATCCAGGAAGCGGACACGCTGCTTGTAACGATACCCAATACCTTAGGAGTCGATTATAACGTTCACGTGCTTTCGTCCATTCTCACGCACGTTGCCCCGGGGCTCGGCTGGCGGTAAGAAGTTAAACCTCGTAAGCGACCTTTGCAAACTTGTTTCTGTATTCGATGGGCGTGAGGCCTGTTATCTTTTTAAAGATGTCACGGAACGCTTTGGTATCCGTATAGCCCACATCATACATAATTTCCGTAACGTTTTTTCGGGATGCTTCAAAAAACTTCTTCGCTGCCTCAATCCTTACTCGCTGAATGTATTCGATGGGGGTGTTGTTGGTAGCTTCTTTAAACCGCCTTTCAAACGTCCGGCCGCCGATGTTGATCAACTGGGCCAACGTTTCGATGGATATGCGGTCGGCGTAATGTTCTTCAATGTAGTCCTGTACGCGCTGGATATCCTGATCGCCGTGACTCCGTTGTCCTTTGAAAATGGCGAATTGCGATTGGATTTCCCTGCTGATATCCAACGCAAAATACTTTGAAATCATGACGGCCGTTTCGCGGTCGGAAAATTTCTCGACTAAATACAGAATCAGGTTCCACAGGCTGCTGGCACCGCCGCTGCTGTATATGTTATCATGTTCGGTGATGATGGCACCATCTTCCACTTCCACCTCGGGGTACCTTTCCCGAAATTCATTAATATGTGCCCAATGTGTCGAACACTTTTTGCCGTTCAGTAAACCGGTTTCAGCCAAAAGAAAGGCGCCGATGCATAAACTGGCAAGGCTTGAACCGTTTTCATGTAATTTTCTGAAATAAGGAATGGCTTCCGCATTGGCTTGAATCCCGCGGACCGTATCGCCAAAAGTTGGAGGAATAATCAGGAGATCGGTTTCCGTCACATCTTTGAGCAGCCGGTTGGTTTTGATATGTACTCCCCGTTGTTGGCAGGGACATATTCCTGCAAACCTACATATTCCACATCGAATACAGGCTTCTTGCCAAAGGTGGTTAAAAACTCATTCGCTGTATGGAACGTCCGAAAAGGGGGCGTAACCGCTTCTATTACGCCATATTCAGGGACAAAAACGGATATTTGCATGTCAACGACCTAATTTATGTCGCAAGTTAAAAAAATTGTTTGTCATAATTCACCCCTAAGATTGTCATTTTTACAACTGCCGGCGCATGCCATTCTGTTGTAATTTTGGATTGTAAGATTTGATAACCAAAAACATTTAGAACAATGACACAAGCAACAAAAATTACGGTAGAAGCAACAGCAAATGCACCCGTGGAAAAGGTGTGGAAAGCGTGGAATACACCGGGAGACATCATGCAATGGAACACACCGGACCCCAGCTGGCACAGCACAAGCAGCGAAGTAGATCTGCGCGAAGGCGGTAAGTTTAAAACCCGGATGGAAGCGAAAGATGGCAGCTTCGGTTTTGATTTCGAAGGGATGTATGATAAGGTCGAACTCCACGAGGAAATCACTTATACCATGCCGGATGGGAGAAAGGCGACTACGTTGTTTGCCGACCGAAACGGACGGACTCATATCACTACCACGTTTGACCCGGAGACACAGAATGCTCCGGAATTTCAAAAGCAGGGGTGGCAGGCGATCCTTGACAATTTTGTAACATACGTCTAATCAAATTAATTAAGTAACCATTAACAATTTTTACATTATGAAAACGAAAAAAATCATCTTTTGGGTAGCAACTATCCTCATCATCCTTTGGGAAGGCGTTATGCCGCTCGCTACTCTGTTATTTGCGCCTGAGCAGGCAACGGCGGGCACCCGGCCGTTGGGATATCCGGATTATTTCGCCTACACCCTGATTATCTGTAAAATATTGGGCTGTATTGCGATCGGGTATACCAGAACACCGGCGACATTAAAGGAATGGGCGTATGCGGGACTTACGTTTAACCTGATTTTTGCCTTCATCAGCCATGCCTGCGTGGATAAAAACATAGGGTTTATGATACTGCCTCTTGTCGTGCTGGCGATCCTGGCGGTCTCCTATTTTTATAACCGAAAGATCCATCGCCATGGTTAAGACAAATTATCAAACCATTGACGAGTACCATCAAACCTTCGGTGGCGAAGCGTTGACAAGGATGCGGTTGGTACGGGAGATCGTTCATGAAATGGTGCCGGATGCCGAAGAGCACATCAGCTATCAGATTCCTTGTTTCAAATACAACGGCTACCTGCTTTACTATTGCGCCTTTCCGAAACACGTATCGCTGTCGCATCCCTATAGCGAAGCATTCTGGGAGCATTTCAAGGAAGATCTTGTAGGTTATAAGACCAGTAAGTCCGTCATCCAGTTTCCCTTGGATAAACCGTTCCCGGAAACGTTGATCAGAGAGATAGTGGCTTTCAGAAAGCGGGAGAATGAGGAAAATTCCAAACAGCGTAAAAATTAAATAAGTATTCACACGAACAAGTAATCTCATGGAAAGCAATTCAGTTTCATTGCATCGGGTCATAAAAGCTAGTCCCGAAAAACTATTTCGGGCTTTTGCCGACCCTGTAGCTTACGCAGCCTGGTTACCCCCTTATGGGTTTGTAGCCACGGTGCAGCAGATGGATTTTAAAGTGGGAGGGGGGTACCACATGACCTTTATTAATTTCACTACGGGCAACGGCCATTCTTTTGGCGGGGAATTTCTTGACATCAAGCCGAACGAGGTTATAAAGTATTCCGACCGGTTTGATGACCCGAATATGCCCGGCGAAATGATTACCACGGTAGGGTTTACGCCCGTATCATGCGGCACGGAGCTCAACGTGGTCCAAGAGGGAATTCCATCCTTTATTCCTCCTGAAATGTGTTATCTCGGATGGCAGGAATCATTGGATAAGCTGATCAGACTTGTGGAGCCGGAAATTCCCGACGCTTAAACCGGTTGATCTATGATTGACGCGCTACAGGGTAAACGGGTGAGTGCCGTTTTTATAACGTTCTCCGGCAACTGCCGGAAAGCACTCACCTTTTACCAAGCCTGCTTTGGGGGTACACTGCATTTTGACACGTTTGAGGGGGAGCTGATAGGTTATGCAGACAAGCCCGTTGTGTGAGGCTCGTTGGCGTCTGACCGGATCGTGATCTGGGGGTCGGATTTGGTGCACGACGAGGGGCGTACGTTGGGAAATTACATGTCTATCTTTCTGCAATGTGAAACGCCCGGTGATCGCCGGGTATTGATTGACAAGCTGACAGCTGCTAATGCGAAACGTACGATAGGTGAAAATGATGAAGACGCCCTGGTGGAGCTGGTAGATGCATTTGACGTGCGGTGGGTATTAGCTGTTTAGCCGGACGGTGCCTTTAAGGGGTCTCTGTCTTCGGTGCTTTAATTTCCGCACGCTGCTCAGGTGTGAGCTTTTTGAAGGCGGCATAGGTGTCCATGATGTACAGTCGCAGGTCTTCATCATCGGCGGTAGACAGAAAATCAACCGTAGGACGATATTTTGTCATGTACAGCTCCAGCTCCTGTCCCTTCAGCGGCGTGATGGAGGTAATGATCTCCGGGGTAAAGCGCGCATCGATTTTCCGCCGTTCCTGTTCGGCCAGTAACCGCTGGTAACGTTGCCTGGCCTGCCGCCCTTCGGTGCTGAACCACCGGGAGGGTGAAATACGCACACCTCCCCGCTGCTGGGACGTTTCCGCAAAGCGGCCCTCTTCTTCCGCCCGTTTGATCTCAGCAGCCAGCCGGCTGTCCGTCATAGCCTGTATCTGTACTTCGTCAATCCGGATGGCACTGCCATCGGAGGTGAGGTACACGCGTTTAATGTCGAACTCAATGACCACCAGGGTGTCCGTCCGGTATCCCGGGTATTCAAATTGGAGACGTCCGTTTTTTTTCACCGGAATGCGGAACAGGCCGTCCGATCCGGTTTTCACCAGATCGCCTGTGGCCAGGTTTTTTACCTCCACAAAGGGTAAGGGCTCGCCGCTTTCCAATTCAAGCACATATCCCGTCAACGTCGAATCCTGTTGGGGTGAGCCGGCACCGGCAACAGCCGGAGCGACGCAGCCCAGTAATAACGACGCCGCGATAACATGCCGTGCCCCTACCGTGAGCACGCTTACAAATCGGGACAAGGTAATGATGAAGCAGTGCATGCTATCGTCGGTGCGTTAGATTCTTACTGTGTCGGGGCTTCCCAGCGATTGTTCTCGGGTTGATGATCCGGAAATACTTTGTCAGGATCCAGTTGGACCGAAACGACCTCTTCGGTGGTGGGATACCAGAACGTCCAGGAATCGTTCCGTTCCCAGATCTCTACGGGAAGTCGTACCCGGTGTGTCTTTCCATTCTTTGTGGTGATGTCGGCCACAACCGGCATCGGGAGCTTCTCCAGGTTGTCGACGGTGATCACGACTCCCTTTTTGGGATCGTTGTCTTGATAAGATACGTCACTTATGGCCTGGTCCAAGCGCCAATTATGCTTAAACCAGCCCCGCCAAAACCAGTTCAGATTTTCACCGGCGACATTTTCAATCGTCCGGAAGAAGTCGTCCGGTGTAGGATGCTTGTACGCCCAGCGTTCGAGATAGGCCTTAAACGCCCGGTCAAAGCGATCCGGTCCGAGAATTTCGTTACGAAGCAGGGTAAGGCCGAAACCGGGTTTTAGATAAGCGAGCATACCAATATTCTTTTCCTGCATGCTTTGAGGCGTGCTCATGATTGGCTCCAGATCGGGCCGGGTCAACGCTTGGGCGAGTCGATTGGCATCGCCCAACGGGCGGTAATATTCACCCCCGTTGAACGCCTCGGTCGACAGGTCATTGATAAACGTATTAAACCCTTCGTCCATCCACGCGTGGAAGCGTTCATTGCTGCCCACAATCATCGGAAACCAGATATGGCCGAATTCATGGTCCGTCACTCCCCAAAGTCCGGAACCTTTCGACTTATAGCTACAGAAGACAATTCCGGGGTATTCCATGCCGCCAAGATTGGCGGCCACATTTACCGCTACCGGATACGGGTACTCCATCAGCAGTTTTGAGTAGAATTCAATGGACGCTTTGGTGTATTCGGTGGACCGTTCCCACCCATTCCCGCCATTGCTTTCCACGGGATAAGCCGAGAGTGCGAGGGAGGTTTTTCCGCTGGGTAAATTTATTTTCGCACCATCCACAATAAAGGCAGGTGAGGATGCCCACGCCACGTCATGCGCGTTTTCCAGACGGAATTTCCAGGTAAGTTCTTTTTTTTCCTGTGGCCGGGAATCGGGGCGTGTCACTTCTTCGGCAGAACGGATAACAACGGTTTTATCGCTTTTCCGGGCCTTCTCCAGCCGCTTCAATTGTTCGGGCGTATAAACCTCCTGCGGGTTCATCAGTTCTCCGCCCATCACCACGATGTGGTTGGCCGGTGCGGTGATCGCTACTTCATAGTCACCGAATTCTAAGTAAAACTCACCCGGACCGGTGTAAGGGGTTACATTCCATCCCAGGATATCGTCGTAAACGGCCACACGGGGAAACCATTGCGCAATAGCAAAGATCTCACCATGCTGCGTCTGCAGAATGCCGGTACGGTCGGCCCCGTATTCTGGTACTGTATACGAATAATCAATGCTGATGGTGGTTTTTCCGCCGTTCGGTGCCAAGGGTTCCGGAAGAAACACCTGCATACGCGTGTCTGTAATCAGGTGCTGTGCATCTTCCCCGTTGCCGAGTTTGACGGACGCAATGTCATAGCCGCCGTCAAAGTCCGATTGTGCATCGCCATAACGGCTTTTGGTTAGCGGAACAATCTGGCGGCCCCGGCCTTCTTTGGAAAACATGTTCTGATCCAGCTGCAACCAGATGAAGTCAAGCTCATCCGGACTATTGTTCGTATACTCCAGGGTGACCGACCCCGTGATTTTGTGGTTTTGGTCATCCAGCGTGGCCGCTATTTTATAGTCGACTGCGTTTTGCCAATATTTGGGGCCCGGCATGCCACTTGCCGAGCGGTATTCGTTGCCATTCTGCGTATAAAAGAATGGGCTGAAGGCTTCGCGGTAATCGTAATTGCTTTGTGCCTGAAGCGCGTTGTGAAACGTTCCAAAAAATGCCAAAAGGACACCGATCCTGATAAGCGATGTATTCATGTGACGTGGTTTAATTTGTTGTTTACTTCAATTTCGCGGTATATTCGTTTTCGTCGTATCCCAGCAGAATACCCTTGGGACTCTCAATCACCGGACGTTTAATGACGCTGGTCTTTGCCTGCATTAACTGGTTGGCAGAATCCGCATCCACGACGGCACGTTGTTCTTCCGGCGACAACTGCCGCCAGGTGGTACCTCGTTTGTTAACCAATGGCTCCCAGCCCACCTGGCTTTCCCAAGACTTCAGTTTTTCCAGGGATACCCCCTCCTTTTTGAAATCGTGAAAGATGTAATCAATGCCCTCTTTCGCCAGCCAATCCAGAGCTTTTTTTACTGTATTGCAATTTTTTATTCCGTATACATGCATAGTTTACTACGTTACTGCAAGCAAACTTACTATAAATATAACAACAACTAAATAACATACCTGTTAAATTGCGTTAAAAGTGTTTCCTGCTGTGACATATCGGCAGGGGGTGCTTATCTTTGTCTAACCGATGTGAGAAAAATATGAAAATGCATACAACCAATTACCAGGATACCTTCATCGCGGTTGCCGACGACTGTCCCGCGGCGGCCGGCGAAATCCCTCCGGTTAAGGGAGAAAAGAAGTCGGTCGCTTCACTTCAGTATGATTTAATCCGGAAAAATCCCTACCGGTTTACGTCGGACGACGTGGTCTTCCGCGTGTTCGCAGCACGTAATGATGTGCCGGAAAGCGATTGGAAAGTCAGCCGTCAGCAGTTTTTTACAAAGGGACAGCCCTGCCTGCGGGCCTCGCCGCTTACCAAGCGGTATGGTTGGGGCGTTCATTGTGACAGCGAAGGCAGGGTGGCCCTTTACGGAAGGGAAACCGATGAGTACGAGCATTTTTCGACTCTTCGGGGGATAAAGGTCGTGAAAGCCATGAAGTCCAGTAGATAGTTTCGGGCGAAATCCCTATCTTCGTACCGATGGACAATTTCATTGTTTCGGCCCGTAAATACCGGCCAGCCACGTTTGAGACCGTGGTAGGGCAACAGCACATTACGGTTACCCTGAAAAATGCTATTAAGAACAACCAGCTTGCCCAGGCATTTTTGTTCTGCGGACCAAGGGGGGTGGGCAAGACGACCTGTGCCCGGATATTAGCCAAAACCATCAACTGCGAACACCTTAGGGAAGACGTGGAAGCGTGCGGTGAATGCGATAGCTGTAAGTCGTTCCGGAATGGAAATTCGTTCAGCATACATGAACTGGATGCTGCATCGAACAACTCGGTGGATGATATCCGGAATTTGATCGACCAGGTGCGTATACCGCCGCAAACCGGAAAGTATAAGATTTATATCATCGATGAGGTGCACATGCTGTCGCAGCAGGCCTTCAACGCCTTTCTGAAGACGCTGGAAGAGCCTCCGTCGTATGCAATATTTATTCTGGCTACGACCGAGAAGCATAAAATTCTGCCAACCATCCTTTCACGGTGTCAGATTTTTGACTTTAACCGGATCAGGGTTGCGGATATGGCTAATCACCTGGCTGCCATTGCGGAACAGGAAGGGATCGCCCATGATACGGATGGCCTGCACATCATCGCCCAAAAGGCCGACGGCGGGCTGCGCGACGCGCTTTCCATGTTCGATCAGATTGTCAGCTTCTCGAACAAGCAAGTGAGCTATCAGGCTGTAATTGACAACCTGAATATCCTTGACTATGAATATTACTTTCGCCTTACCGATGCCATTCTAAAAGAAGATGCTGCCGGGGCGCTACTTATACTGGATGAGATTCTGGCAAATGGGTTCGAGGGCAGCCATTTCATCAGCGGGTTAAGTGCCCATTTCCGGGACCTGCTGGTGGCGAAGGATCCATCCACCCTGAAACTGTTGGATACCAGCGAAACCATCCGCCAACGGTACCTGCAACAGGCAAGTGAAATTTCATCGGGCGTGCTGCTATCTTCCCTGAGCATCGCCAACCAGTGTGAAATCAACTATCGCACCAGCAAAAACCAACGGTTGCAGGTGGAATTGGCCCTGCTGAAAATGTGCCACCTGTCGGCGGCGATTCAGCTGGCAAAAAAGGGAGCTACAGCACTTCAAGCTGGAGAGCCTGAAAAAAAAAAGCCTCATGAGCCGGTAACCATTGTGGCGCAACCGCCGACCCGTCCGGTTACGGAAGTACCCATAGCCCCACCGCCGCCCGCAACCGGGCGAACTCAAACACCGGTTGCCGCACCACAACCGAAAGTATCCAACGGCCGTGGTTGGGGCAGTGTGAAGCTGGGTAACGGTATACCCGACTTGAACCGGATTTTTGAAGACAAGCAGCAGGAGGAGGAGACCACAGAGCCGGAGCTCCTCAGCGGTGAAGCAAGGGAATCTTTTGATTACGACCAACTGCTAAAGGAGTGGCATGCTGTAGCTGACAAACTGAAGGCAGAAAATAAAATAAATCTATTTACGCTGATGACTGCCAATCCCCCGCAACTGTTGGCCGATGATAAAGTGGGGGTGACCGTAGAAAATCCCATCCAGCAGGATCTCCTTAACCTCTCCAAAATCGACATCCTGAATGAGCTCAGGGTTAAGCTGCGGAATTTTGCTATTGATCTCGTACCCATTGAGGTGGCCAATGACGTAGTGCGCAAGCCTTATACAGCACAGGAGAAATACCAGGCCATGGTAGCTAAAAATCCGACGTTGGACGTTTTGAGGAAAACTTTTAATTTAGGGTTGGAATAAAGCTGCAACGTTAGCGGCGCTCGCCGATTTGCTGCCTCCACATCGCATAATAAAGTCCCCGCGCGGCAACCAATTCATCGTGTGTCCCCGTTTCTGCAATCATGCCCTTTTCAAGAACGATGATGCGATCGGCGTGCATAATCGTTGACAGCCGGTGGGCGATGAGTACCGTGATCTGCTCACGTTCGCCCGAAAGCACCCGCACCGTTTCGGAGATGGCTTCTTCCGTCAGCGAGTCCAGCGCGCTCGTTGCTTCATCAAATATCAGCAGACGCGGATTTCGGATCAGTGCACGTGCGATGGAAATACGCTGTTTCTCCCCGCCCGACAGTTTGAGTCCGCCTTCACCCAATACGGTGTGTATGCCTTTCTCGCTGCGCGCCAGCAGCTGCGTGCAGCTTGCCTTTTGCAGTGCACCCAGAATCTCTTCATCAGAGGCATCCGGCTTGACAAACAGCATATTGTCTTTAATGGTGCCGGCGAATAGCTGCGTATCCTGGGTCACGAAACCAATCTGGCGTCGCATTTCGTTGAAGCGTACATCTTCTGCGGGAATGCCGTTAAACAGGATTCGTCCGGAAATAGGTCGGTATAACCCGACCAACAGCTTGACCAGCGTGGACTTACCCGATCCGGAAGGGCCGACAAAGGCAATGGTTTCGCCGGTTCGGATAGAAAAGGAAATCCCGTCAATTGCGTTTTGTGAAGCGGTTTTGTGGCGGAAAACCACCTGGTCGAACACGATCTCGTCCAGCGGTCCGATCGGAATGGGGTCGGGCGGCCGGCGTTCGATAGGTTTGGCCATCAGCTGATCAAACAGCTGAATGGAAGCTTCTGCCTCCCGGTACTGGACGATGATATTGCCGATGTCCTGCAGGGGCATAAAGATGGACGTAGAAATGAACTGCATCGTGATCAGTTCGCCGGGAGTTAACACCTCGCGGAAGATGAGCCACAGGAGCGTAAAAAGGATTGATTGCCGCAGTAAGTTCAGGGTGGTTCCCTGAAGAAAGGAGAGAAAACGTACGCGCCGTGTTTTCAGCATCTCCAGATCAAAGATGGTCTGGGTGTGCTCCCTCATCCGCCGGATTTCAGGAAAGGTAAGCCCCAGACTTTTTACCAACTCAATGTTACGCAGCGATTCGGTGATAATTCCGGACATCCGTGTCGTTTCGCGATTAATACTTCGTTGGGTGGTCTTGATTTTTCGGCTCAGCATGCTCGTGATTGTACCGATGACCACAAATCCGATAACGAATATGGGGATTAACGCCCAATGTTTGGTGATGGCGTACCAAATCAGAAATCCGAATCCGACCAGGGAGGAAAAGAGGATGTTAACCGCCGATCCAATAAAGCGTTCGGTATCGGTACGTACCTTTTGAAGGACGGCCAGCGTTTCGCCGCTCCGTTGCTCCTCGAATTCCTGGAAGGA